>Ga0185342_1000673_pt1 | contig 16317 bp, 18 predicted proteins | sample ConPoolayeEmetaG_FD_128045 | JGI IMG/M metagenome (GOLD analysis project Ga0185342, IMG submission 128045) | Hot spring microbial mat communities from California, USA to study Microbial Dark Matter (Phase II) - Cone Pool mat layer E metaG... ...
CGGCCTCGTCTCCGGGTCCGTAGTAGGATCGGACGAGGTGACCTGACCGTCCGTCGCGCGAATGTAGTAGTCAAGGCCAGGCATCTGCACGTGGGCGCCCGCGACCGCTGCGGCGTAGACGTCGCTACCCTGCGGTGCCATGCTCAGCGTGGTGTAGCCAGCAGCAGAGCCGGTGACACGAACGTACAGCGTGACGCTCTGGACGTACGGTGCCGCGGCATCTGTGACCGTCACGGAAATAGTCGGTGACGAACCCGCCACTAATGGCTGCTGGTGTAAGGCGAGCGTCGCCGGCGTGCGTGTAATAATCGGTGCACCACCCGGAATGTACGTGTATTGGACGGAATCACTGCTGACGCCTTTTGTAACACTGCACTCCACCAGGCGCGGCCTGCCATCCATCACTGGGTTGTCTGTACGGTAGCGTACGATGTAGGTGTTGCCAACGGCGCCGACGATCGTATTCAGCACTTCGTTGTAAGGTCCCAGCACGCCAAAAAGCAGCCCACCCGATACACCGCGCACGCTGGACGCATCGCAGTAGTCGGTCATGGATGTGCCAAAGTTGCAGTCAACCGCGCAGTGCACGACGACACTGTTTGCCAGGATAAGGTTGATTGTTTCCTGTTTGTTGCGATCATCACTATCTTCATCTGTAATCAGGATGAAAACTTTCTGCGCGCCGGGTCGGAAGTTGTATCCACGTATCGCCAGCCGAATCGCAGCGAAGCCGGGTTCGGTACCTCCCGATGCGGTCAGACCCGCGACCCAGCTCGCAAAAGTCTGTGCGCTGCTGGTCAGACCGCCGCCAATGATCCGGGGATCGCCGTTGTTGGCGGTCTGGCCGAACTGGACGAGGCCAAGCCGGTAGTCGATCCCGGTCGCCGCGAGGGCGTTCGCAAAGGCGATGGCATTGTTCCGCACATCGGCGATCTCGGGCCCCATGCTGCCGCTCGTGTCGATCAGGAAGACGATGTCCGCTAGCCGCACACCCCCGCCAGCTTGCGGTGGCGTAACGTCGAAGAAATCAGTTTGCTGGCGGCCATCTTCCGTGACGGAGAAATTGTCCTTTGTCAGGTCTCCGATCGGCTGCCCGTCCTCGGTAACGCGCACCGTCGAGTAGATGAACGGGAAATTCCGAGAATCGCACGCTACCAGTGAGATATCAAGGATTCCATCGGGGGCGTCCCCGAAACCAGAGCTCCGCTTCGCGCCGATGTCTGGCCCAGGCCCGTCGCCACCACCGGCGTGCGGCTGAAAGAGTTCGGGCGGGCTGCTTTCCAGTTCCAGACTATACTCATCCAGCGCGACCAGCTCCGCGGCCACGAACCCCTGCTGCCGAACATTCATAATCATATATGTGGTTTGAGGCGGGGATACCCTGTCGACATACGTGAGTTGATTCAAATCGTCGTAGCACCGTACCTCAAACATCGCGATGGGCCCGGGCTCGGCCGGGAACCACTGAAGCTCAGCCCTGTCTAGGTCCGCGTCGTACGCGATCTGTAGATCCATGGCGTACGGTTGACCCCACAGGGGGCTGGTTAGAGCTGCAACCGATAAGAGCGCGACACCGACAGTATGTGTTCTGCGTCGTTTCATCGTAAACCTCTCTTTCTTCATACGAATGCCACTGAAGCAACCATGTGACCGGAATAGCACCGCTACGACGGCTCCGACTGCCGCCGCGCGAAATGTGCCCATAGGTTGTTCATGCCCACTCTCGCGTTGCCGAGCGATCAGATGCGGCAACCGCTCGAGCCGCTGGTACACCCCACCAGTCGCATGCACGATAGGGGTTTCCGTGCGACGTGCCATGTCCCCGGCCGTCTGCTCTCACGCACACAAAGATGACTCTGAACCAGATTAACTCGCAGGGTGATAGATGTCAATCAGAAGCCGCCGGAACCGGCTGTGCATGCGTTGGGATGCAAGATCGCGTGGGCTGTAACCAGCGTGGAACTCTATCGCATGTAGTGAGTTCCTATGGTATCAATATAGTGGAAACCCCATAAAGTACACTCGGCCGGCGGTCGCTAGCCATGCCGTCCCAGATTTCGCGGGCGCCCGGCCTGCTTCGTCGCCCAATTTGTGTAGTGGTTACCCCGACCCAGGCCGCCGTCCTGGTTACGCGGTGACACTTCACCCGTCTGCACGTTTTTTGATCTGCTACCGAAAACCCCTTGTGCCGGGAGCGCGCACGGCCGTATACACTCGCCATGCGTGGCACGGCCAGACCGTTCCGACACGCGGGTCAAAGCCCTCGACCCACTCGCGCTGACGCTGCGACGCGGCGTGTGCGATGAAGCCGCGGCGCGGCGGATCGGCAAGCAGGATGCCCGGTTGGCGTTGCTGGAACCGCAGGCCCCGGCACCCGGCGGCGGTTCGTCTACCACCGTGCCGTCACCGCTGTCTAAGTCGAATAAGTCACAGCCGCCTGCGGACATCATGACCGCTAGCGCGCATGCGAGGGCAACCGCTCCACGCAGCGCCGCGTATTTCCAGCCCGCGACCAGTCTTATTCTCGCCACTCGTCGCATTGCTGTTCTCCTGCCTATGCTGGCCGCCCCCTGAAATCGTCCGTCCGAACACCCGGCCGGGGCGACATGACAGTCCGGCATCCGGTCAGGAAGCAAAGATGCCGCCGGGTCGAACTCCGCAACAGCCGACCGCTTCCCGTCCTCCCAGCAGTCGCGAGTCCCTGAACAGCTACCAGCACATGAGTCAACCACGCGCGACGGACGCACACTTTTTCCGCTGGTCGAGCAAAGTCCCCCGTCGCTGCCCCGAAAGGGCGTTCAGGCCGGCTCGCCCGGGCGTTGCTATAACCGCCGGTGAGTCCGACACTTGCCTGATGCGCTGTGGCCCGGCACCGGCGTCGGGCTTGCTGTAAACTGGCTGCATAACTGATGGAGTCGCGGGGAAGATAATAGCGGCGGGCGCCTGCACTTCAAGCCGTGTCAGCCGAGCGTCCTGCTCGGCGAGGCGGGCTGCGTCGGTACACTTGGGCTGAGCCGGGCCCTCGGCCCAGGGCACATGCCCGCGCAGCAAGTGCCGCCGTCAGGCTTGCGCGCGCTGCATGGCGGGCTCTGCGAGCCACTGTGCAGCCGAACGCGGCGCAGTTGACCGGCTCGTCGGCCTGGGGCTAGCGGACCTTGACCAATTGCGGTCAGCGCCGGCTTGGCTTTCTGCTGCAATGCCGGGATCATCTTCGGCGACGTGCCACGTGCCACCGCATTACGCTTGAGTCGCTTAACCCGCTGAATTATACTGGGTTAAGAAACAAACTCGTTAGGGGACGGACGTCCGGCCGGTCGGAACAAGGGCCAGGGACCTGTCCGCCGGGCTTCTGAACAGGTGCTGCAAAGCACGGTTTCGTCGCCGGCGCTCCGGGCGCAGAATCGTGAGCAACTTGCAGACCCACATCACGTCGCTGCTCTCGGCCGCCAGTAACGGCGACGCCGAGGCCACCGAACGCCTTTGGCGAGCTGTTTACGACGAGCTTCATCGAATCGCTGGCGCCCGGCTGGCCCGCGAAGGCCGGCGCGGTGACCTTCAGACGACGGTGCTCGTACAAGAGGCTTACCTGCGTCTTGTGGGCCATGAGGGGGCGACCACGCCGGCCAACCGGCGACATTTTTTCGCCGCCGCCGCAAATGCCATGCGCCAGTTCCTCGTGGACGACGCACGTAAGAGGGGCCGGCTTAAGCGTGGCGGCGGTCGACGGCCCAGACTGCTCCGGGAGGCGTCCGCCGCCGTTGATTGCGACCCGGCGGAGGTCCTGGCGCTGGACGAGGCGCTGGCTATGTTGCGAGCATACGACCCGCGCAAAGCCGATATCGTGGAGTTGCGGTACTTCGCCGGCTTGAGCATCGACGAAGTCGCGGAAGTCTTGGAGATTTCGCCGCGGCTGGTCGACCAGGAATGGCGGTTCGCGAAAGCCTGGCTGCACCGAAGATTGCGTCCGGATTAGTCGGCGGCCAGCCGGCGAATCACCGGAACGCCGTACCATTTGACAGGAGAATGCGTGCCGCTTGAACGACAGAACAGCGGTCACAACCGAGCGCTGGCGAAGAATTGAAGAGCTCTTCAACCGCGCCGTAGCTGTCCCCCCGGAGCAGCGGGCGGCCTTTCTGGATGCGGCCTGCGGCGACGATCAGGACCTGCGGGCGGAAGTGGAATCCCTGCTGGCACACGACGCGCAAGCGGACAAAGACTTCCTCGCCTCACCCATTGTCCCGGCGCCGTCGGACGAAGAAGAGCTGCCGGCGTGGGTGCAAAAACTGCTCGGCCAGCGGATCGGACGCTACACGGTCGTCCGGCTACTGGGGCACGGGGGCATGGGGTGTGTCTTCGAAGCGGTGCAGGAACAGCCGGCGCGTCCGGTGGCCCTGAAGGTGCTCCAGCCCGGCCTGAGCGCTCCCTCGGCGTTGGCTCGCTTCCGGCTGGAGCCGGAACTGCTGGGCCGGCTGCGGCACCCGAACATCGCGCAGGTCTACGAGGCGGGGATTCACGAAGAGGAGCACGGCCTGCTGCCGTACTTCGCCATGGAGTACATCCCGGACGCTCAACCGCTCCTGGATTACGCAAACGGTCACGGACTGACGACCCGGCAGCGACTGGAACTGTTCGCCAAGGTCTGCGACGCGATCCACCACGGCCACCAGAAGGGCATCATCCACCGCGACATCAAGCCGGGAAACATCCTGGTCGGCGCGGACGGCGAGCCGAAGATAATCGACTTCGGCGTCGCCCGGGCGTCGGACGCGGACATCGTGATGACCACCCTTTGCACGCACGTCGGTGATGTGATCGGCACCATGCAGTACATGAGCCCCGAACAGTGCGATGGCAACTCGGGGCAGATTGATACGCGCAGCGACATCTACTCCCTCGGCGTCGTGCTTTATGAGCTGCTGACCGGGAACCCGCCGTATGACACGACCGGCAGCACGATCTACGCCGCCACGCGGGTCATCAAGGAGCAGGTGCCGGTACGGTTGTCCACGGTGGTCGCGGAGCGACGCGCGCTGGCCCGCGAGCTGCGCGGCGATATTGATACCATTGTCCTGAAAGCCCTCGAAAAGGACCGCGAGAAGCGCTATGCCTCGGCGGCGGAGCTGGCGACCGATATCCGGCGTCACCTAAACCACGAGCCTATCCTGGCCCGGCCGCCGACACGCTGGACGCGGGCGACGCGCTGGGTCGGGCGACATCCGTACGTCACCACGGCGGCGGCCTGCCTGCTGCTGGCGGCCCTCGTGCTGGCAGCCGGCTACGCGGTGGTGTGGGCCTTGGACCGCCGGCCGTCCCACTTTGTGCTGATAAGAGACCCCGAGTACGACTATTTTGAGCACTGGCGCGCGGCCCGACTGGTAGCGCTCAGCGGCCGGACGCTGCGGAGCTGGGGCGGGCCAGAGCCGTGGAGCGTCAAGTTCGCGGAGGTGGTGGACCGCCCCCGCGAGCTGGGCGGCGGCAAGGTCGCCGTCGTACTCCATAAACCCGAGCCCGGGGTAAACGCGCCATATGAGTTGTGCATCTATGACACACGTGTAAGTCTTTACAAGCCCGAGTGGAAAGCTGAGCTGGAGGTCGGCGACCCGCTTCCTGACCCGCACCGGCGCGGCTACAAGGCGCGCGAGTTCATGCCCAGTTTCGCCGCGTTGATGGATGTGTTTCCCGAACATCCCGGCCTGGAACTCTTTGTCTGCCACAATGTCTACTCTTACTCGCAGTGCGTGCTGCGCATCTACGACCTGCGGGGCGAGGTGCTCTACCAGGTCTGGCACGACGGCCAAGTCAACGGCGCCTACTGGATGGCCGACGCGAAACTGCTGGTGCTATTTGGTCTGAACTCCGAGGTGTATTGGGAGGCCCGGGGCTACCCCGGCGTCGACGTCAAGGAAAACCCTCATCCTTACGTCGTTTATGCCATCCGTCCCCGCTACGGCGAACGGCACCATGCTTTTCTTCGGACGCAACCGGGCGACGGCCCGCTAGATCCGGCGTGGTACAAGTGCCTGTGGCCGCCGGAAACTATCGCAGGTCACAAGGCTCCCTTACGCGACGGCCCCCCGCTCCGACGGCCACTTAGGGCTGACCCCGGCCGAGCGGTCCACCTTTCGTTCGGGCTGTGGCTGGACGAGGCGCACTCGTCAGCATCTGCCCTCTCATTCGAAATCGACGAGCACGGCGAGGAGATCCCCGGCTCTCGCGTCATTCCAGATCCATACAATCTGGCGCTTGCCGCTGCGGCGACATGGCCCGGCACCGGCCCGCCCGATCCGAACCTGATCACCCTGCGCGACTTGCCGCCGATCGTGGGGCCCAGCCGCAGATCGCCAGCTACCCAGCCGTCCGGACCGCCCGCGACGCAATCCGCCGCCCCGTAGCGCCGGCCCGTCCCGTAGCGGCGGCCCAGTCACGCCGGTTCCGCACCCCCGGCCCCGCCCGCAACCGCCAAGAAATCAAAAAAATCTGATTTTCTCTGCGCCCAGCGTGCCCGATTGACGCACGTAGGATTAGAGCGAACGCCAGTGCCGCTCGGCGATAGTTTTGACGCGCCGCGAAAAAACTCATTCGCGGGCCCTGGCTCGGTGAGGCGAGCCTGGTAGACGGCAAATATCCAGCGGGCGTATGGGCTTGGTGGACGGCTTCGAGTGCTCATCAGTCACGAACCACACGTGCTGGCGACCGCCAGTGTGTTTTGGGGTGCATTGATCGCGTCGCGGAAGAGCAAAGCAGGCAGCCGACGCAGTTTCTGAGTCTTTCGTGTCCGCTTGTTGCGCGCACTTGACGCATAATGACTTAGACATCACCGGCTCGCGGCCGCTTGCCCGTTCATTCTTGGCGGCGCGACCGGGAAGCGCCCAAACAAAGGAGGCTCATCACATGTCCAGGGCGTTTGTCCGCTCAACCCTCGCGATCTTGGCCATAGTATTGAGCAGCGGATGTGCCTCAGGACCACCGACACCCGTATCACTTCATTACGCACTCGCGGAACGCGAGAACGTTTCGACCGATCTGTCTGGCGTCACCATTGCCATCGTTCCCTTCCAGGATAGTCGAACGGACCCCTACCTCTACCGGCGATCGCTCGTGCTTGCGGAAGGCCAAGATGCCGGCGTCTGGATTGCGAACGCGCTGAAGCTTGAACTCGAGCATGTAGGAGCAACGGTTGAGGCTCTGCCACCCCGGGCCCCGCCATCCCGCGGGAAGCAACTGACGGGCCAAGTCGCCTTGCTGAAGGCTCATGCAACTGGTTGGCATTTGGGCGGAATCCTCGCCGCACTAATCGGGACAGGGTACAAGCCGCACATCGTGCTGACGGTCCAACTTTACGAAGAAGGGATACCGACCTATAGCCGCCAATATGACTTGAAGAAAAACGTACCCAGCGATCCAGGACACGTACTTATGTTTGGGTTCCCACCAGCGCAGAGAGACGTGCCGGTTGCTTTCGGCGTCGTGCTGAAAAGGCTCATTCGCGAGCAGATAATGCCCGACTTGGTAAGGACACTTCGAGGGGTGCGTCCCGACTCTACGGCCGCTGCACGAGGTGAATGAACCGCCATGACCCGCACGATGCTGTGTCTGCTCTGTCTTGTTACCGCAGCGGGGTGTGAATCCATGGGCCCCGTCACAACGGTCGATGGGAGCAACTGGGGGGCCGCCACGTCCCAGCCCCCGCTACCTCCGTCTGCCGTCGTGACTGCGACCGTCTTGGGTGCAACAAAGGTAAGGCCGGAAACACTGGCGGCGATTCGCAATGCCCTTTGTATAGCGCAGCGGGAGCCTCTTGAGACGCGCGCGCTCATGTTGGCCAATATCGGCATCGCGGCCGCGCATATGGGCGCCATCGAGGAAGCACGCGCAGCCTTGGACGGCGCTTTACAGATCATGAATGCCGTCATCTACGATCCCGAGAAAAGTCAGGAGATTGCCCGTTTGTCCGGCAAAGAGCGGACGAAGATTTTCAAAGGCGAACCCCACGAGCGCGCGCTGTGCAACATGTATCGGGGCCTTGTGTACATGGCTGACGGGGACTACGAGGCTGCCCGTGCCTGCTTCCGGCGGGCGGACATGGAGCGCGCTTCTGCTAATCAAGGCCGCAGATCCGGCGATGGACAATGGGTCTCGCTGGAGTACCTCACGTCGATAGCGGATTCTCGTTGCCCGTCCCGCCTCGGGATCGACTGGCTGCGAGACATCCCGGAGGAACTTCAGGTCGACCCGTATCAGGAGGACGAAAATACAGTTGTCGTGGTAATGACAGGACTTTGCCCCGCCAAGCTTCACCGCCACGGCGGCAGGGAACATGGCCTAACTTACGGTCGCATCTCCTCTGGTGTCGCAACCGTCGAGGTCTCCACAAGTGAGTCCGTTCTCATGCTGAGCCGACCGACCGAGGACCTGTTCCTCCAAGCGATATCGAACGGACGGCGCAATGTCGATGCGTTATTGGCGGCCAAGCAGCAGGCTGCTGACGCTGGAAGGGCGGCAGGTGATGCGACCGAAGCGATCGGCATGGTGCTTGTGGGCATTCCATACGTGAATATCGTAGTGTATCCGCTTTTCTTGGCTGGCTCCGTGAGTCGCGACGCGTCGGCAAGCACAGATAGCACGGCTGATTTGCGCAGTGTCGTTGGGCCGGGCTACGTGTACATCGGCACGTTGCGCGCGAGCGGCAGCGAGTTGACCGTTCGTGCGAATGGGAGGTCTGGCGAGCTGCTAGGCGAAAACCAAGTCATGCTGCCACCAAAAGGGAATGGTGATCTTCATGTCGTGATCGCCCGAACATACGAATGATGGAGGAACATAAAGATGCGAAGCGCAGCTCCTACGAGACTTGCCGCGCTGCTGCTGGCCCTGGCGAGTATTCTGACCGGTTGTGTGAGCGTGAACAACTCGCCGGGCCGTCCTGGGTACTATTCGGACCCGCGAGAGCCGTTTGTTACAACGCTTAACATTGACTCGCAGGACATCATTGAGGCGGCTCGAACGGCAGTGCCCGATATGCTTGCAGACCCGGACGTCGTATCCGTTTCGGGCACACCTCGGATCGCGGTTGACGGGAAGGAATTCCGCAATCTCAGCTTCGACCCGACTGCGGTGCAGGCCTTCAGCGGGCGGCTGCGGACGGAACTTCAACGCGCTTGCGGAGGTCGCTTGATAATAATCAACCCTGAAAGGGGCCGGAATGACGGCAGCGCTGAGAACGCGGACTCGGCGCCACCAGACTATGACCTGTGCCTTGGCGGCGAGATTACATCGACGCTTCAACCCCCAGATGCGCAAGGCCGTCGGTCAAGCAGCTTCCAGATCATTTTCGAGCTTTATAGGCCAGGAACGCGCGAGATCGTGTGGAGCAAGTGGTACGACATCAAGAAGGTAGCTCAGGAACCCACGATTTACCGCTAGGCAAACATGGCCCGGAGCCAGGAATCATGATAAAGATTGCCAAGATTGCTGTTGTCGTCGCTGCTGCCTGTTCGGTGTCCGGCTGCAAGAGTCCGACCGCGCCGCCTCCGAAGGCCATTGGTACCGGTGAGCGGATTCACACAGACGGCCCAGTCGTACTGGATGAGTCCCTTCAGCGCGAGACGATGCTCGGCCTAGGCCACGAGGTGAAGGTAGTGCTCGAAGATTACGGCCAGTCGCGCACTCCCGCTGGCACGCACCGAGTGTGGGTGCGTTTGCGCAACGTCACGGATTACGATCAGTATCTGCAGTGCCGCGCACATTTCCTCGCCGAGAACGGAGAAGAGGTCGAAGAGCCGTCGCCATGGGCAAGGGTTTTCCTGCCCGCCAAGTCCATTGAGACGTACCACGCAGCATCCACACAGCGGGACGAGGTCAAGCGCTTCTATATCGAACTGCGCGCAGGCCGCTGAGACGATCGTCACCGCCTAATTTGCTGAACGAGGCGTCTGGGCAGCTCAGTGTACGCTTTGACGGTCTACAACGGCGAGCTGATCACAGGCGGTTTGTTTACGTCTGCCGACGACGTGCCGTGCAATCGCATCGCCAAGTGGGCTCCACAACCATGACGCGCTATTCGCGTATCGAATGCGTCTTTGGGGCCAACCTCGGCAAGATGCGTGGCGCGTTCTTGACGCGAAAAACCACCGCCGTTTGTACGTGATGATGTTTTCCGACAGGCCGTAGCCTTGCAGTTCGGCGTGGTTGGCGGGCGCCACCTTGAGCACGACCTCAACGACTTCGTCGCCCGCCATCCGCGCTGACGTGAGGTGCCAGCCGCTGTCAAGCTCGCTGACATCAACCGCGACGGGTTCGTGGACGTCTTCGACATTGACCCATTCGTTCAGTGCTTGACGGTCGGCTGTCCGCCGTGCCCGTAATTGCAGCAGGGCTTGAGTGGCACGGTCCGGCTACGCCGGGCTGTGCCATTCTGTTGCCCGTGTGCCGGTCCCGAACGCTGCGGCTTCGTTTAGACACCTCCAGCGGGTCGGGCCCACAGGGTGCCCAACTTGGCGCGATTGAAGCGACCTGCCGCCCATCGTGGGGCCCAGCCGCAGATCGCCAGCTACGCGGCCGTCCGAGCCGCCTGCGACGCAATCCGCCGCCCCGTAGCGCCGGCCCGTCCCGTAGCGGCGGCCCAGTCACGCCGGTTCCGCACCGCCGGCCCCGCCCGCAACCGCCAAGAAATCAAAAAAATCTGATTTTCTCTGCGCCCAGCGTGCCCGAACGACGCACGTACAAGTGGATGACGCAGCCGGCCGGTAATGCATTGCGAAGTGGATTTGTGTCCCCCACGGCTGAAACCGTGGGCCACCGGCTTCTTGGTATTGACGCGATCTCGGGCGCCAAGAACAAGCTCGCGGCGAAGCATATGGACGTCGAACTGGTCCGCCTCGACTCAGGCGGCAACCCCGTCGCCGAGCCCCAGCAGCTCGTCTGCGTATCAACACCGAATCGAAGCCCATTGCTGGCCGGCGCCCCACAGGGATTACGTTGCCCCGGCCGGGCCAGTACGAACGATGACCTTTTGGCAGCAAAGGAGCGATCACCGTGAAAACGAAGAAGTCTCAGAACACCAACACCGCAGCCCGTGCTCTTGTGACCCTCTTTCTTAGTGCGCTTCCACTGACTGGCGTACGGGCAGACGAGCCGGCGGCGCCGACGCCGCCCGACTGGGCCAAACTCCGGCTCCTACAGGATTTCTGGGGCAACCGAGCGCCCGACCTGGGTCCCCTGCCCTCTGAACCCGGCGAGCTGGCGCAGGCGGCCGAAGGCCCCGCCGCGGGCGGACCGCTCGACCCGAAGCAGTCGGCCACGGCCCGCGTGCTCTATGGCGAAAGCATGACGTTCACAGGGACGGGAGGTTTTGGCTTGACTGTCTCGCTCAGCGCGGTCCCGCGTCAGAGCTACATCGGCTACGTCGTCGACGCCCCTAGCGAGAGCTACCAGGACATGGTCATCCTCGCGGACCTGAGCCGGCTGCGACCCGCAGTACACGAAATCAACGCTGCCTGTGCCGACCTCACCAAGTCCTTCCCGTACGCGGGGATGCCGATGTCGTCCGTGCCCTGGACCAACGATTCTTCGGATTCCTGGGCCTACTGGGTACGTCAGGCCGCCGTCCGCGGCGTCGCCGAGGGCTACTCGTTTGACGAGATCCAGGCCACCATCTGGTACATCACCGACCGCTCCGGCTGGTACGAAGATCTGCCTCTGCTCCACGCAATCGGCTACAACCGCAACGGCCCCTGCAAGAACGTCAGCTTGCAGGGCCCCGTGGGGCCCGCCGCGCCGTGCGGCGCCGGGCTATGCGGTGCTGGAATGCTGCCCTTCCTGCCGCTCATGGTGGCTTCGCTTCTGAGCATCCGGCGCCACGCGCACCGGCGGGGCTGACGGCCCACCTCTTTAAAGGTCGGGGACGCGAATGCGAAGTGGATTGGCGTCCCCCGCGGTTGAAGCCGTGGGCCACCAACCACAGCGCCGGACCTCCTAGTCCGGTACCGCACCGAGTTGCGCTCGGGCCTGCCCTAACGGGGCGGGCCAGCGTAGACGCGCCTAGGTCCAGCTAAAGGCAGAGCGTACCCAACTGGTGTTCCTCCAATAGCTTGCGTTTTGTGCCCCCGTCGCGGACCACAAAACCCAAAGTCGCTGCTCGCCGCATCGCCGAGCAGGACGCTCGGCTGACACGGCTTGAAGTGCAGGCGCCCGCCGCTATTATCTTCCCCGCCACCCCATCAGTTATGCAGCCAGTTTACAGCAAGCCCGACGCCGGTGCCGGGCCACAGCGCATCAGGCAAGTGTCGGACTCAACGGCGGTTATGGCAGCGCCCGGGCGAACCGCCGCGAACGGCCTTTTGGGCCGCCGACTGGGGACTTTGCTCGACCAGCGGAAAAAGTGTGCGTCCGTCGCGCGTGGTTGACTCATGTGCTGGTAGCCGTTCAGGGACTCGCGACTGCTGGGAGGACGGGAAGCGGTTGGCTGTTGCGGCGTTCGACCCGGCGGCATCTTTGCTTCCTGACCGGGGGCCGGGCCGGCGTGTCGCCCCGGCCCGGTATTCCGACGGACGATTTGCTAGGGCGACCAGGATAGCCAGGAGAACACTAATGGCACTGACCTGCCCCCGGTCTATGTACCAGTCGCTACGAGAGTCGGACCAAGTTTTCGATCCTTGACCGACCTCTTTCCCCGGTGTTCTCCGGTTGGGGATTGAAGCCGGCGGTCTGGAGGCAAAGCCCCCAAGGATCGGCGCTGGCCAGCAGTGGGCGGTCGGCTGACAGGTTGCGCCGGCTCGCCGCAAAGCCCTCCCTCCCGCGACGGGCCAGGCAGCCGCGCCGGCGAGGAGCTGGCGCCACCAAGGTCTACGGCCGGTGCCGAACCAGACCGCTACAGATCGAAAATCTGTGCGCTTGCCTCGCTCGGATGACGCATGTTCTTTTAGAAGCACGTGCGCCTTTACGGCCGCGAGGCCCGTAATCGCGCCATCAGGAAGGGAAAGAAGCAGGAGGGAAACAGCATGTTATGGAGGCGACGCAATCTGCGAAATGTCAGCCAGGCGTCGCCACCCAAAAGCGACCACTACCGCGCCAGCAACGGGCGAACGGTAAGTGTCCGCAGAAGCCTGCCTGACTCGGCTGCGACCCGCATTATCCGCCTGGAGGGCGACCTGCGGCGAGACGCGGCCATCGAGTCCGTACGGCAGGAGTGTCTTCAGGACATACAGCACGGCCGCAGGCGCGTGGTACTTGATTTTGAGCATGTGGAAGAGGTAGACACAAAGTTCATCGCATGCCTGGTATGCCTGCGGCGCATGGCCGACGCTGCCGGCGTGGCGCTAGAACTGCATCTATCGCCACGGGTACGTGATTGGCTGGAGCTGTGCCAGACCGGTCACCTGTTTCGGCCGGCCTCGTAACCGGGCAAGTATTTGCAGTTGTAGATCGAAAAAGACTGGTAGGTGGGTTCTTGAGACGCGCAAGGGACAATAGTCTGGCAACTGTCCCGCAGCACGTCGACAGTGCCTGCGCGCCGTGTGCAGCCGACCAACTAAGACCCGAAGAGCTGCGCTGCCCGCGCTGTCGGTACATCGTATTTGGCCTGCCGGAGGCGCGCTGTCCAGAGTGCGGTCTGGTGTTCGACTGGCAGACCGTCTCACAGTTGGCCCACAGTGGGCTGCGGCTGCCGATCGAAACCGCGCGCGGCTGGAAGCGCATCGTCGGCGGGGTGCAAACGTGGCTAATGGTACTATCGCGCCCCTGGTCGTTTGCGCGCTTCGACGCGCGCTCGTCAGTATGGCTGGCTACCGCTTTCGCCGTGGCCTGCATGGCGGTTGGTGTCTTCGTCTGGTCTTGGGGACAGGACACGCGCGACAGAGTTTCTTGGGTCATCGCGGTCTGGTTTCATATTGAGTGTCAGTCTCTGGTCTTCGGTCTGCTGGACTTGCGCTTCCGCGGATTCTTCGCGCCGTTTGCCGAAGGGCGCCGCACACTGACGCGGCTGCTTGGCCGTTGGCTTCGGCAGTGTGTCGAACAGTGGGCATTCTGGCGAAAAATGTCCTTATACACTACCGCCTTTGTTGCTATAGACTGCGCAGGTCCGCCTTTTTTCTACAGCTACACATCGGCCAACTTTCCCTGGGTTTTGGACCCGGATTCGTGGCGCTTTGACGGTGTAGGCTGGGGAGAGATTGAACGAATTTCGCGCGGCATCGCGTATTACTGGTGGATGGCGGTGCTGTTGATCGCTCTGTGGCTGCGGTTGCGGCGCAAATGGTGCATCTTAATCATTCTAGTACTTATGCCGGGCATCACTATAGCGTCGTGCCGGGTCGGACTCGCGGCGACACATTTTATCTACGATCGCTGGTAAGGCCATAGCGCCACCCGACGCGTCGCTCGTGGCCGTATTCGCTGTGCGAACGTACAGGCACTTATACGGCAGGACCTGCCAGAAAGCGCCGCTCTAGCGTGCCGCTTCGTGCAGTTTTGCGACCACGTCCCAGTTCACTACGTTCCACCGGGCTGCAATATAGTCCCCCCGGCGATTATGGTACTTCAGGTAGTAACCGTGCTCCCAGACATCGAGGCCCGGTAGCGACGTGTGTCCCTGCGTGAGCGGCGGATCTTGATTTGCCACGCTGCAAATGTGCAGCTTGCCGTCCGGGCCGAACCCCATCCACGCCCAGTTGCTCCCGAAGCGGTTCAGGCCGGCCTAAGCGAACTGCTTCTTGTAGGCGTCGAAGCCGCCGAATGCTTTTCTGATCTCGTCCGCTAGCCGTTGCGAGGCCGAGATCAGGCGGCCGGCCCAGAGCCGCAGTTGCAGGTGGAACTGGCCAATCGCGATGAGCTGATCGAGCGTGCCGCCCGAGCCGTAGTGGCACCGGCTTGTGAAGCTGATGTGCCGGTGGCCGAAGGTGCCGTTGGGCAGAGCGTCCGGGACGACCGGTTCGACGTGCTTCTTGCAGGTCCGGCCGTAGTCGCGATGGATCGTGTGTTGGGTGGCTTCAGCGCGCAGGTTCTCCAACAGGTCTTAGATGATCCACGTGCGGCTGCGGTTGCCGCGTTGCAGCGGCTCACCGCAGCACGGGCAGGCCGACAGGCGGTGTTCCTTCCGCTCGTCGATGCGGGTCGGCGTCGGGCGACGATGGCCGGGGTGCCGTTCGTGCGTCTCGGGCCGTTTGCCGTGCTGGCCGGCGGTGTGTACGCTTGTGCACGGGCGCTGAAGCGCGTGGTCCGCAGGGTCATTGAGGACACGGCGTTGGACCGCGAATGCGGCCGACACACTTTCACCGCCCCGGATTTCGCCAGCGCTTCGAGGGCGCGCTGCATCGCCTTGCGATCGGCCTCGGTTGCGCCGCCGGATGCCCACGGGACACCGGCCTCAATGAACATCCGGCGGGCAAAATAGATATCCGCTGGCCGGGGGCCGTTCCAGTTGCGGTTGGCAATCCAGACGGCATCCGTGTCGGTGAGCACTTGCACGAGAACCGAAGTCCGTGGGTCCACAATAAATGCCAACCTATATCCGCGAAGGATTCGTGCCCCCCTTTCGCGCGGCCGCGCGCTTGAAGGACCGATTCTGGCCAGCAGCTGGCGCGCGGCCTCGGCTCGCTCGGCGGCTGTCACTAAGACCCGCGTTCCCGTGGTCGCCAGCGGGGGTTTTGGTTGTGGTGTCAGCAGTGGCAGCGTCTACGAGTGCCGTTATCGCCGGCCGAATCGGCTCAGGCGGGCTGGGCCACGCCGCGACGATCGTTTGCAGGTCGGGGTCGTCTCGCCAAGCGTGACACACATGAGGCAAGTTCGTGGCACAACTGTCGGGGAAATAGGCGGTGGCCGCAGGCGTACCGCTGTAAGTCTTGCCTTTTGGGTCCGTTATGGAATCGCCAAGCGGTTTACAAAACCGCTGCTCTGCCGATTGAGCTACAGTGGCACGAAATGCTCGCCGCAGCAGCCGGATAAGCCGCAGGAAAATTGTACTGCCGGCGGTGAACGAAACCAGCCCTGACCAAAAAGGCGAGCGCGCTCAAAACCATCGGCAGTACCGAGCGGCTTGTTCTCCTGCCCGCAGGCCGAAGTCCTCGCACCCGAGCAGCCCAGGCAGGCAGCACCGGCCGGCGGTCGCTTCAGCATGGGCGACGGTGCCGGGCGGCCGAATCCCGCTGATCCGCCGACTGGGGCAAGGTAGATCCGCGAGCGGTCGTCGCGGTCGAGGAAGCCCGCTGGCATACCGGATGCCCTGAGGCTAGACTACGAACTGCGCCGGTACCGGGGGGCAGGAGAGCTCTTGGTGTTCCAGTCGGCTAGCGAAGCAATTAAGTTCATAAAGGACAAAGAGATAGC
>Ga0185342_1000676_pt1 | contig 16279 bp, 11 predicted proteins | sample ConPoolayeEmetaG_FD_128045 | JGI IMG/M metagenome (GOLD analysis project Ga0185342, IMG submission 128045) | Hot spring microbial mat communities from California, USA to study Microbial Dark Matter (Phase II) - Cone Pool mat layer E metaG... ...
AAGCAGGAGTGATTGCGACCAGCGCGATTGTTGTTGCCAATACGCTTGACCAGACTGCCAGAGTCCTCACGTGGAGCTCCTTTGACCTTTGCGGGGCTGCCGGGCCGACCGGCTGCTCCCTGCCTGCTATTTATTCCATGCTACCATCGGACGGGCCGGCTTCGAAGCCGATCTTGCGGGTTCTCGGAAGGCCGGCGCCCGGATGAAGCGCCTGGGAGGTCGGGCCGGGCAGTCTTAACATGCGGCGGGTAACACCGCTGAAGGAGCTGAGAATGTCGGGTCCTGGATGCATAGCGGCGGCCGGGCTGGTTCTGGCAGCGCTGGTGGCTGGAGGCTGCGCCGCGCCGCCGCCAGCCCGTCCGTCCGGCCAGCCGGCTTTGCCGCCGGCGACTTCGCGGCCCGCGGCCTACGTACAGATTACACCGACGGCAGACCCGTCCGCCGAATCGAAAGTGGAGCTGCTAGAAACCAGCGGCACGCTGATCGGCCGGAACCTGCGGCTGGTAGACCTGGTGTGCCTGGCCGCCCGGACTCCAGACATCAGCCGCTCGCGGATTCCGCTTCTGTCATCCGTGCGCGTCATATCGGCTGTGCCGCTGCCAACGCAGCGGTACGATCTGGTCGTGCGGCTTTCTGGGGCAGGCGTTGAGGAGCTGCGGGCCGCACTGCGCCGGAAACTCGAATTACAATTCGGTGTGCGCATCCGAAACGATTGGCGTCAGACCGACGCGCTGGTCCTGCGAGTTGCACCCGTCCCGCAGGGCACGCGCCCGCGCACCGAGCCGGCCGCTGGCGACCGGCGCCTTATGGCCCTCAATGGCTCCGATTTTGTCCTGCTGGCTGAGCAGCTCGAGGAGCGTTTGGGGAGGCCGGTGGTCAACGAGACCAACTTGCGCGGGCCGTACCAGTTGAAGCTTGAAGAGGCTCCTTTTGGCGCTGGCCAGCCGGTGGCGCTTTGGGCTGTACAGGCAGCGCTGAAAGAGCAACTGGGGCTGGAGCTGGTTCCCGGACGTCGCGTGGTTGAATTCCTCGTGGTCGAGCAGGTGACGCCGGCTTCGCCTGGCCAGGACGCCCCCAGCGGTTGATTTGCGAGCCGCATTGCGTAGCCTGTTCGTTCGTTTCCGGCCGCCCGCCGTGCCGGGAGTTGTGACCCCTGGATTTGGCGGGTTGGCCGACAGGCGAGGGCACTCCCACATGGCAGTCACGCACGTGCAGGTTCAGCAGGTCGGCGAGCTCGTTCGACAGCATTACGTTAAGTTCGAGCGGCTCTTGGAGGAAATTCACCGGGTTATCGTCGGGCAGGACAACCTGCTGCGCAAGATGCTGGTCGGGCTGCTTTCGGACGGGCACATCCTGCTGGAGGGCGTGCCCGGACTGGCAAAAACCACCGCAGTCGCGTGCCTGGCACGCGGAATCAACACGAAGTTCCAGCGTATCCAGTTTACCCCCGACCTGCTGCCGGCGGACATCATCGGCACACAGGTCTTTCAGCCGCATGACGGAAGCTTCGTCGTCCGCAAAGGGCCGATCTTTGCCAATCTGATTCTTGCCGACGAGATCAACCGGGCTCCGGCCAAAGTTCAAAGCGCACTATTGGAGGCAATGCAGGAGCGTCAGGTGACGATCGGGGGTCAGACGTTCCGGCTGGAGCCGCCATTTCTGGTGCTGGCGACTCAGAACCCGATCGAGCAGGAAGGGACCTACCCGCTTCCTGAGGCGCAGGTCGACCGGTTCATGCTCAAGCTGCTGGTCGATTATCCCTGCCGCGAGGAGGAGCGCAAGATTCTGGACCGGATTGCGACCCACCGTGGCGTACCGACTGTTTCGCCGGTCATGGAGCCGGAAGACGTCTTCGCTGCGCGCAAGGTGCTCGACGAGATCTACATGGACGACAAGATCAAGGATTACATAGTCTCGCTCGTGCAGGCAACGCGTCGGCCCGCCGAGTTCAAAGTGGATATCGCAGGTTGGATCGAGTACGGCGCCTCGCCACGGGCTACCATTTACCTTGCGCTGGGCGCACGGGCGATGGCGTTTCTTTCCGGCCGCGGATATGTGACACCTCAGGACGTCAAGGACATCGCCCCAGATGTCCTGCGCCACCGCATCATCGTAAGTTACGAGGCCGAAGCCGAGGAAAAAACCAGCGACGATGTGGTGCGCTACATTTTGGAGCGGATAGAGGTCCCCTAGAGGCAGGCCGTTTCCGGACGGGCGCCCTGCGGGTCCACGCAAGCGCAAGTGCCGGGGCTGCTATTTTCAGAACTGTTTCCTGCATCGATCGTCGCAAGCGGGGAGGGAAGACGGCCTCCGGGGTGGCTGATCGCTGCGGCGCAGCTTCGCCATGTCAAATACGCCAGGGGGCAGCGCGACGTGCATGGGAATCAGGGCTAACGGTCGAGCAAATGAGGTCCGAGGCCAGCCGCCAGTTTCGCTAAGGCGCCTTGAGAGCCTCGCTGCGCTGCGCAAGTTGCTGCGTTTATCGGACCGTCGAGAGTACATCAGCGTTGTTACCTGCGGTCCGCAAAGGGCTTGGCGCAATTTTCCTGCAGGAGCCAAATGTGCTTGACGGGGGCGCGGTGGCATTGTACTATTCTACTACGGCAACATTGAAATATGCTGTCGGGACGGCGCGCGGAGCGTGGGCGGCCCATGATTGAGATTACGATTGACCAGAAAAGCGGCGTGCCCTTCTACCGCCAAATCATTGACCAGATTCAGTTTGCAATCGCTAGCGGACGCCTGGGGCCTGGCGACCGGCTGCCCACCGTTCGCCAGCTCGCTGTGGACCTCAAAGTCAACCCCAACACCGTCGCTCGGGCCTACCAGGAGCTCGAGATCCGGGGGGTTGTCGACACGCAGATGGGGACGGGCACGTTTATCAGTAACACGAAAGTTGAGATATCAGACGTCGAACGTCGGCGCAAACTCGACCAGATCTGTACTGAGCTGCTTTCGCGGGCCTCCGCGTACGGTTTCACGGTCGCCGAGGTGATCGCGGCGCTGCGCGAGCGCTTGGAGGGCTGAGAGCTAAGCGGGCACAAAGACCACCAGGCATGAGTGTGCCGGCGCGATAAGGAGCTGAACAATGACGTTTGGGGTCAGCATTCCGAAGGTAGGGTTCGAAGGCTACCTGGCGGGGAACCGGTCGGATTACCGTTTCGCGCCTTTCAACATGCTTCTGCTGGTCGTGCTGATGCTGATCGGCCTGGTGATTCACACGCTCATCCACGGCTTCGACGTAGCGGCGCTGGTGTATGCGGTGGTGGCCGCAGTGGTGCTGGGGGCAGTTTGCGCGGCTTCGGCCTGGCCTGCCGTGGTGCTTGCGGGAACCGCAGCCGCACTGGCCTGCTACCTCATCCTGCGGTCGCTGCCTGTGCCGGTGCCGCCCCGGGTGCTGGTAGCTGCTACGGTCCTTTCGGTTCTGATTGCTCCAACGATGCAGATCGCTAATCAGTGGGAGCGCGGGGTTCTGCTGCGGTTCGGGCGCTTTGCCGGCATACGCGGCCCGGGCGTCTTTTTCATTGTGCCCGTGGTCGACCGTGTGGTGCAGTTCGTTGATCAGCGGATCCGTGTGACGGATTTCCGGGCCGAGACGACTCTGACCAAGGACACCGTGCCGGTCAACGTGGACGCGATCGCTTTCTGGATGGTCTGGGATGCTGAGAAGGCGGTTTTGGAGGTCGCGGACTTTGAGCAGGCGGTGATACTTTCGGCACAGACTGCCTTGCGCGATGCGATCGGCCGCAGTGAGCTTGCCGAGTTGCTTTCTCACCGCGAGAAGATCGGACACGAGATTCAACAGGTTCTGGATGCCAAGACCAATCCGTGGGGGATTACCGCACAGTCGGTCGAGATCCGCGACATCATCATCCCCAAGAACCTGGAAGATGCGATGAGCCGCCAGGCGCAGGCCGAACGCGAGCGGCAGTCGCGCATCATCCTGGGCACCGCCGAAACCGAGATTGCCGAAAAGTTCGCCAAGGCTTCCGAGGCTTACAAGAACAACCCGGTGGCACTGCACCTGCGGGCCATGAATATGGTGTTTGAGGGATTGAAGCAGAAAGGATCCATGATCATCGTACCCTCCTCGGCGGTTGAGACTATGGCTCTAGGAGCGCTAGGCGGGCTGACGGCGTTCGGGCTCCAGGGGCCGCGGGAGGCGTCGGCACAGGAAACGTCCCAACCGCAAACGGGCGCTGGGGAGGAGAGTGAAAAATCCTCTTCCGTTTGAACGCCTTGGCTTTGTGGGGCCGTCTGGGCACGGTTCGCAGCGCGGCAGGCATCGCTTTACGTATACACCGTTTGCCAGGAGGCGGCCGGGTAGTAGTGCTGGCAGATTTGCTGCCAGCTATGGCCGGTCAGGGCCATGCCCAAGGCGCCGATCTGGCACATCCCGACACCGTGGCCCCAACCTGCGCCGCGGAGCGTGACGTCCTGGATTCTGCCCTCTTGATCGCGCTGGACGCGGATATCAAAGGCGCTGCTGTAGAGAAACTGCGGATGCAGGACGTAGCGGATGCGGTATTCGCTGTCGACCCGTCGGCGTACGGGTTCGCCTCGGCGGTCGGTCCATTCGATTTCCAGCGCGTATGCGCGGCCGCTGACCCCTCGGGCGCGCACCCGCAGATCACGCACCTCGACTAGCCCTGCGGCATCCGGCAGACGCCGGCGCAGCAGTTCTTCGAGCTCGGCCCGGCGATAGCGGATGGTCCAGCGGAAATAGTCTTGAGGCTGGTCGACGCGACCCAGGTATTCAGCGAGCTTTTCTGGCGGCACGCACTTGGGGCCGCAGTAACAGTTGGTGTTGGCGATCCAGGCGCCGTCAAGATACTCATTGAGATTGGCGTTAGTTACCGGGAAAAAGCGGAGTTCTGGGGCATTTGCGGGAGCATCAACAACGGGCTGAATGCCGGGCTTGTCCAAGCCCCATACCGCCCAGGGGGTCTCGGTGACGCCGCCGCAGCTCTTAGAGTAGTTTGCGTCGAGTATCGCCCCATCGGGGGCGAGCAGTACGCAGCCGCGTGTAGCGCGGAAGGCTTGCAACAGCGAGTCGGTAAGTTCGGTGGTGCCCTGGTAGCGCTGGCAGCAGTCATCGTTGCAGCGATCGAAGGGTTGATTCAGGTGCTTGGGCTCGGTGCAGGCCAGGACCCAGGAGCGTGCCACGATAGACTGGGCTTTCAAGAATTCCGCGGGGCAATCAGGGCTCATTTCGGCGGCGATAACGCCTGCAAGGTAGTCCTCAAGTGGCAGTTCGTTGATAACCACCACGCCGGATTGACCGGGCAGCAGTCGGAGCTGGCCGGAGAATGTCTGAGGGATTCGTTTGTACCAGTGGAAGCCGCGACCGGCCGGGACGTCGCGCACCAGGATGCCGGTTCCGCGAGCCAGCGGTTTGGTGTCGCGCGGCCAAAGGTCAAGGGAGCGGACGAGCGTGGGATGATCGGTGTCGAATTGCAGCGCAAGGGCGTTGCCGGCGTGCGTCGCCTGGACGCGGGTGCGGGGTCGAAGGGTTCTTATCCCGTCTTCGAGGCCTTCCGCGCGATAGCTTTCATCCGGTAATTGCAAGCTGACGGTGTTTCGAGCGTCTTCGTCGAGGATGATGCCGACGCGAATGTGTGGTTCCCGGTGCTGTTGTGGCGTCCAGTGGCGCAGGCTCAGGGTCGGGCTGCGTCCGCTCACCGTGGTTCTCCTGCGCAAATGAGCTCCCGGGCCTGGGCGGCTAGGCGACGAAAGACCGCGGTTATCTCGTGCAGGCGGGAGGGTTTATTCCGGCGCAGCCAGACCGCCTGGTACTCGTTGACCATGCGTTCGCAGGCAGTGGCAAACTGCTCCAGGCGACGGACCAGGCTGCTGTCGGGCCGGCCGTCAAGCTCTGCCAGTCGGCGTGCCAGTATGAGCTTCTCGGCGATCAGAGCATGAAGGCGCACCGCAACGGCCAGTTCATGCATGTCGATGCTATCGATATCGCCACTGCGCAGAAGCCGCAGAATCGCCTCTTCAGCATCGATCGACCGGGCGTGCCAGGCCCCAAGCATCTGCGGACTGACCTGGTCGACAGGTACCTGGGCAAAGGGCAAGCAGAAGACAGGCCAGCTTCGAAGAAGCGCAGGCGGCAGCCGCGAGCTGGCGCTGCTTGCGGCACGCAGCGCTGCCATGACCCGGCCGGTTGCCTCCCCAAGAACCAGCCGGGTGAAGGCCCGATCGAACGTAGCGGTGAGCGGCCCGGTGCTATCTTCCGCGCGGCGCGCCTCGGCAGCTACAGACCAGCCCAAAGCTGCCCCCAGTGCGATCGGGTACCAGGAGGTTGCCAGCAGGTTGACGTGCCCTTCGTCGCCCCAGTCCGTGGTGATGAGACCCACGGCACCGTACCTCGCGCCTGCGACTGCGTGTCCGCGAATGTTGGCCTCGGCAGCCTCATAGTCGTTAAGTACACGGTTCCAGCCCCAGGTGCCGGGGCAAACGCAAGTGGTAAGGCCGGCGTCGCAAAAAAGCCGCGTACTGTCGTAATCCGCGTCCGGGCGGTAGTCCCAGTTCAGTATGATGATGTCGCGCGGAATCCTCTCGATCAGATTTGGGAAGCGCCTCAGAACGTCGGACCAGAGCATCATTCGCTTGCCGTGTCGCTGGCAGAGGTCGTACAGAAACCGCACATGGTCGAGATAAAGGGTTTCGACGCCAACCTGCTCAGCTAATGCGCGGTTTTTCCCCCGGCCCAGGTCGTAAGGCTCGTCGGCACACGCGTTGGCCAGCCGCGACGAAAAAAGCGGCAGGTACTCACCGTACATCTTTTCGAGCAGGTCGCGAGCCTGGGGGTTTCTCACGTCGATGGTCAAGCCGCGCATCCGCTCGGCCCAGCTCATCTGCTCCCAGCTCTTCTGCGATTCAACTTCCGCCAGATGGCGATACTGTGGGAGCGAAAGGATAAAGCCCATATGGCCGCAGGAGGCCAGCGAGGGTACCAGGTCCACGCGGTAGCGGCGGCAAAAATCGTCCAGCTCGCGGATTTCGTCGGCCGTCAACGGTGAGCAGCCGGCGCCAATAGCTGGATCAAAACTGAAGGCAAAAGTGTGTTCCACGTAGAGCTGCAGATGGTTCAACTTGAGGGCCGCCAGTCGGCGGACCAGCTCCTTAAGCGTTTCAAGCGTTGGCACCTTGCCGCGACTTACGTCGTAGGAAAGCCCGCGGATGGCGTAGTCAGGCCGGTCTTCGATCTCCAGGCACGGCAGCTTTCGGCCGCAGCAGCTCAGCAACTGCCGGAGTGTTTGCAGTCCGTAGAAAACTCCCGCCGACGAGCCGGCGCGAAGCTCGATGGCGGCAGGATCAATGATCAGCCGGTAGCTCTGAGCCAGCCGGTCAGGGATAGCGCCGGCTGGCGGTGCCTGATCTTGCTGGGGTTGGGTCAGTCCGATCCGCAGCGCGGCAGACTCAGTCGGGCTGGGGCCGATGACTGCGACACCCAACTGAGTTCGGCAGTACTCGCCGAGGTCGCGCAAGGCCTGTGCCTCAGGCGGTTCCAGCGGGAACTCGCTGGCCACTATCAGCCGATCAGGAAGGCTGGAGTAGGCGCCAGCCGGCTTGAGCGTTTGGGGCTGCGGCAGCAGGGAGATTTGCGCCGGGTCTGGACGACCGGCCAGTTGAGGGCAGTTGTTCGGTTCGTTGATCATGCGGCACCTTTGAGAATACCGAGGCCACGGTTATCGGGCCAGGCAATCGGCTGCAAACGCGCCGGGCAGGCACCGTAGGCCACCGTGCCCTAGGGACTTGAACCGTGGATACTTAGCATGGTAAGCTGCATACAGAGCCGCGCAGGTCGAAGCGCAGTGCCGAGGCGCGATCATAGAAAGCGGACGCGGAGCACGTCGAAGAAGGGGACTCACCTGCGGCGGCTAGAGGAGGTCCGGCCATGTCTCACAGTAACAGGCCGCCTTGGCGGCGCATGTTTACGCTTATCGAGCTGCTCGTAGTAATCGCCATCATCGCACTGCTGATCTCGATTCTGCTGCCGGCGCTCAATCAGGCGCGTGAACAGACCAAGTCGAGCAAGTGCCTTTCGAACCTGCGGATGCTGGGTCAGGGCGTAACCGTATACGCCACCGAGGAACGCGATTCGTTGCCCGGTCCGCTGCATCCGGCGGTCTATCGCAACCAGGGGCTGGATGCGCTGATGCGGGATGAAGTGCACCCCATGAGCTATCCGCGGGCAGTCTTCGAGCAGGAGCGCCAGCTTACCTTCAAATTGCGAACCGCCTTCGGCGATACGCACAGCTTCAAGAACAGCCTGACGGACATGGTGAGCATCTGCCCGACGCTGGCGGGGATCAATCCGGATTCGAATTTCGTGACTTTCTACCGCAGCACCAACCGGCCGGTCTACCCGACGCACTATGTGATTAACAACGTGGGGGCGGCATCGCCGGATCAGGAACAAGGCGGTCCGGTCGGCAACGTGCGCGTGACAAATCCGCCGCACTACTTCGGTTTTAGCGCCTGGTGGGGGGCGCCAGAGAGCGTTAAGGAAGTCGAGCGCCGCTACCCGCCGCAGCCTTTGAGCCTCATCCAGCGGCCTTCCGAAGAATGGATGATCGCCGATGCGTGGTACCGCAAGGTTGGCGGATTCTTCTGCCCGGAGCTTCAGCAGGAAGGTCCTTATCAGTGGGACTGGAGCGGCGAAGCGCTGCCGCACTTTGCACCCCACTTTGCTAAGAGGCGCTCGTATACGTTTCCCGGAAGCCAGCAGCGCGAGATGGAGTGCGTTACAATCCGCGACGGCCGGCAGGACGGGCGGACCAATACCGTCTTCTTCGACGGCCACGCGGTGCCAGCGAGGTCGAAGCGCCTGATTTTCGGCGAATGGGAGCTGCTTTACGGTTTTCCGGGCACGGTGAACCCGCTGCGGGGAGCGTCGGGTTGCGATTGCGACCCGGCCACCGATCCGGGTTGCGTCTGGAACGCGGTTTGGGAGTAGCGCCGGTCAGTTGCCGACAGCCGCTGCCCTAGGGGGCACCCAAAGATCGTGTCTGCGCCGCTCATTCTGCTTTTCTGCGCAAGCGCTCCGCCCTACGCTGAAGCTGCTTCACAACAGGCCGGGATCGAGCGGATCTACGTAGTGCCGATGAGCCATCTGGACATCGGCTTTACCGACACGCCGGCGGCAGTTGCTGCCAAGATGGTGGCGGCGGTCGAAGACGCGGTGCGACAGGCTGACCAGGACCCCGATTTCGTCTGGAACATCGAGACTTTCTGGCAACTCGAACAGTGGCTGGCCACTGGTCCTGAGGCGGCGCTGGAAGTGAAGCTCGTGGCGCTGGTTCGCGGGGGCCGGATCGGCGTCGGGGCGGCTTATGTTACGCCGCACAGCGGCCTGATGAGCGAGTGGGCGCTCGCAAGGCTCTGCGAACCGGCTTGTATGTGGGCTCGCAAGAGCGGGCTGGAGCTTTCGTGGGCGGTGCTCAACGATGTGCCCGGCTTTTGCTGCGAACTGCCACGCTACCTGGCGGCGGCCGGCGTGAAATACCTCGTCCTGGGTGTCAATCAGGCCTTTACGCCGCCGCTGCCGGAAAAGTCCTGCAACCAGCCCTTCTGGTGGGAAGCTCCGACCGGCGAGCGAGTGCTCACCTGGATCTCCTGCGACGGCTATACCGAAGCGTTCACGCAGATGGGCTTCGATCCGGACACGGCCCGCTTCTTCTGTCCAGAGAAATTTCGAGGCGACGACCCGGTCGCGATCACACGACAGGGCGTCGAAACGGTGCTGGAAGGATATCGCAAGCGACGCTACCCGTACCGGGCGATTATGGTGCTTTCGGCTTTCGACAATTGGGGGCTCGGGTCCGCGGGACGATTGCCGGGATCAGCGCGGCGCTGGAACACGCTGCAAGGCGTGCCGCGGATCATTTTGTCGACCCCGGCGGCGTTCTTCGAATACCTGCTTGCCGAAAAGCGCGACTTTCCGGTCTATCGGGGTGACTTTGCCGGTGCCTGGGAGCAGGTCAAGCTAGGTGTGCCCACCTCGATACGCCGCATGCGAGCGGCTGAAAAGCTGCTGGCGGCCCGTGATGCTACGGCTGCGGATCCGGCCGTGCGGCTTTTTCTAATTCTGTGCGAACACACCTTCGGGTTGGGGCCGCCGTGGCCGGGGCTTCTGAGCGAAGAGCAAGCGCTTCAGCACAATCGCGAGCAGGCCGAGTTTGTGAAGCGTCTGCCGGGAAGCTGGGAACCCTGGCCGGTTCGCGGAGAGCAACGCCAGCTCGATGTCGACCATGACGGGCAGCTTCGGCCCAATCACTTATACCTGTCGACGGACGGGGTGGGTCTGTGGCAGTTTGTGCACGGCCGACTGGAACCGCTGGAGCCGCAGGCATGGACGGCGCTTCCGCCACGACGCAGCGCGGACGGCACATGGCAACTGCGTCATCGGATCGATCGGCGAAAGTTGCCCGAGTCGGCGCGCGTGGTGTGGGCCTGGCCGCTGCGCAGTGAAGCAAGGAATTTGCGGCCACAGGTACGCAGTGCAAGCGGCTGGATGCAGCTTCCCGACGATCGGCTGACTGGCGAGCTTTACAACGGCTGGTTCAGCGCCCAGGCAACGCGACTGGATGGCGTGGAGATTGCGGCGGATTTACCCCTTGCTTTCTGCATCAGCCCCGAGAGCTACCCGCGGTGGGTTTTTGCTCTGTGCCTTTCGCAATCGCGCCAGGCGGTTTTCAAAGAAGGTTCAGCCCGGGTGCTGGAGTTCGAAGAGGCCTACCCGGGCGAGGAACCGGTGCTGGAGCTGACCATTGAGGTTCGACCCGCGCCCTCGGGCAGCAACTGAGCAGGCGCGGCTGGGATGCGGACGTGAGCAGAAGGGCTCTGCGGATAACTGGTGCGGGATCGGTTCTTGTGGCGGTGGCCGGGCTGGTCGGAGGCTGCGCGACGCCCTACGGCCGACCCGGCGAAAAGCTGCTGCGCCGCGGCGACGAGATCGTGGTGGCCGGACAGTTTTTTCACACCGGCACCCGGGTGGTGCTGTGGATGGACCCCGGCGGCTACGACGCCTACCGGCTGGAATGTCGCTTTGCGCGGGGGCAGACGCAGCCCAGCCGGCCGGTCTCTGACTCGCCGGCGCGGTACAGCTCGTTGCGCCGTCATTTGCCGCAGGACATTGCAAACCAGGTGATGGAAAGCGGCTGGACCGTCCCGCTGCTTGCTGAGCACGTGGATCTGCTGGTAGTGCACTACGACGCCTGCGGAACGTCACGTCGGTGCTTCGAGGTTCTGCACGACATCCGGGGATTGAGTGCACACTTCCTGCTCGATGTCGACGGGACCATATATCAGACGCTGGACGTAAAGGAGCGGGCCTGGCACGCAGGTGTCGCGAACGATCGCAGTGTCGGCATCGAGATCGCCAACATCGGTGCCTACGAGGACCCGACGGTGCTGGAGAACTGGTACTGTCGCTGCCCCGGCTGTGGACGGACTTATCTTGCCCTGCCGGCGCAGGAGGCAGCGCGCTGGCCGGGGCTGGAGCTGTGCCGGCTGCAACCGGCCCGAAACGAGCTGATCTGCGGAAAGATCAACGGGCGGGTCCTGCACCAGCACGACCTGACCGACGCGCAGTACGAGGCGCTTATCCGGCTGGTGGCCACGCTGTGTCGAGTCCTGCCGCGGATCCGCCCTGAATACCCGCGCGACGCCCAGAACCGCGTACGCGACGAAGCGCTAAGTGCCGAGGAGCTCGCGTCTTTCAGCGGAATCGTCGGTCATTGGCACGTTACCTGCGAGAAAGTTGATCCGGGTCCGGCGTTCGACTGGGAACGGTTCATCCGCGGCGTACGCCGGGAGCTTCGGCGGTGTCCGTGGTAGCCGCAGGCGCGAGGGCTTGTGCGACAAGCTCGATTACGTGTCGTGCGGCAACGCCCGTGTGCTGGGCAATGTGCTCGCGGCAGGAAAACCCCGTGATGGCAATCTCAGCATCACCTCGCGCCCGGATCGCAGGAAACAACCGTTGCTCGCCGATGGCACGGGCAATTTCATAGTGCTCGCGTTCGTGCCCGAAAGCCCCCGCCATGCCGCAACAGCCGCTGTCGATTTCGCGGACGGCGGCAGTGGTGCACCGCGAAAGCAGGCGCAGACTGTCCGCGGTTCCCACCAGGGCCTTCTGATGACAGTGCCCGTGCAGCAGCAGCGGCTTTGACAGCCTGCACCAGTGCTCAGCAGGCCTGCGCGCCAGCGCCTCGACGATAAAGGATTCGATGGGACGCGCACAGGCCGCAACAGCCCGGGCTTCCGAGCTACGTACAAGCTGTGGCATTTCGTCGAGCAGTGCCGAGAGGCAGCTCGGTTCGGTTGTGACGATCGGAATACCGCGGCTGGCGTAGGGGCCGAGGATTTCCACATTCCGGCGGGCCAGTCGCTGGGCGTCGCGAAGCAGGCCCTGACTGATCAGCGGTCGGCCACAACAGACGTTCGGCACGACCAGCACCGCGGCGCCAAGAGCTTCCAGTGCGGCGACGGCTGCCCGGCCCACCTGCGGCTGGTAGAAGTTGGTCCAGGTGTCGACGAAATAGACCACTTGGCCGAGCGGGAACGGGCCGGTGGAAGCAGGCCGCGAGGAGAACCAGTCGCGGAAGGTCTGGGGCGCAAATTGCGGCAAGCGGGCGCGACGGTCCAGGCCGTACCAGTAGTGCAGCAGCAGGCGCAGCGGTTCTGATTGCATCAAGAAGTTGGCCAGCGGCGCTATTTTGGCAAGGTGGCCGGCCCAGAGCACTGACTGGGCAATCAGTCGGCTGCGTCGGGGTACGCCGCGAAGCCGGTGGCGCTGATAGAGCCATTCGGACTTGAGGCGCGCTACGTCGGTGCCAGTCGGGCATTCGGTCTTGCAGGCCTTGCAGGAGAGGCACAGGTCGAAGACCCGATCCAAAGCGGGGTCCGAAAGGCCCTCGAGCAGCCCGCGGTTACAAAGCGCTGTCCGCAGGGCGTTCGCACGGGCGCGCGTGGTGTGCAGCTCGTCGCCGGTCGCCATGTAGGAAGGGCACATTGTGCCGACGAGGCGTTTGCGGCATTCGCCCATTCCGCTGCACATTTCGGCCAGGCCGGCGATTCCACCCCAGGTTGAGAAGTCCAGGACGGTGGGCACCTTTCCCACGCGGTAATCAGGGCCGTACCGCAGATTACGGTCCATGGGCGGGGCGTCGACGATCTTGCCCGGGTTCAGAATTCCCTGCGGGTCGAAAGTGCTCTTGATGGTCCGGAAGGCTTCAAGCAGGCGCGGGCCGTAAAGCCGCTCAAGCCATTCCGAACGGACCAGGCCGTCGCCATGTTCGCCGGTCATGGCTCCTTCGAACTCGCAGACAAGCTGGCTGACCCGGTCCGCGATCCGGCGGAGCCGCTGGACGCCCTGCGCCGTCTTCAGATTAAGCGCGGGACGAACATGGATGAGGCCGACGCTGGCATGACCGTAATAGCCTGCGTGTGGAATGTTCTCTGCGGCCAGCACTTCGTGAAGGCGTACCAGGTAGTCGTGCAGGCGCGCCGGATCGACCGCACAATCGTCGATGAAATCGTAGGGCTGGGTGTCACCGGGTTGAGACATGAGCAGGCCGGTACCGGCTTTGCGGACTTCCCACACGTCAGCCTGTTGTGCCGGGTCGGTCAGGATGGGCCAGGCGTAGCCGATCTGGCACCGGCGCAGGTCGTTGACCAGCGCTTCCAGCCGCGTCTTGAGGTTGGGCTGGTTCTCGTCGTACAGCTCGACGACAAGAATCGCGGCTGGGTCGCCGACCAAAAAGGTCCGTCGGCGGCGCATGGCGGGATTATCCTTCGTGCGGTCGAGAATGAGCTTGTCGACCAGTTCGACCGCGGCCGGCCGGTGTGAGAGGATGGGCACAACGGCACGCAACGCCTCCAGTAGATCGCCAAAATGGATGACCACCAGGCCCCTGTGCACGGGCAGGGGGAGCAGGTTCAGGATCGCGCCAACGACAATGCCCAGAGTGCCTTCGCTGCCGATGAGTATCTGGCCGGGATTGGCTACACCCTGCTCAAGAATCAACCGGTTCAGCGCGTAGCCGCCGTTGCAGCGGAACACCTTCGGAAAGCGAGCGGCGATTTCATCTGCGTAATCGCGGAGGACACCGGCCAGCATTTGGAAGGCGCGACCTGCAAGCGTGTTGTCGACTCGGAGGCCTGCGCCGGCCGGCCGCGCAGGCCAGGTCACCAGCGAACCGTCCGCAAGTACCACGTCCAGGCTGAGAACGTGATCGCAGGTTCGGCCGACGACGATCGAATGGGCGCCGGCGGAGTTGTTTCCGATCATGCCGCCGAGGGTCGCGCGGTTTCCCGTGGCTACGTCCGGCGAAAAATGCAAACCGTGCGGCAAGAGCTGAGCGTTAAGCTCATCAAGAACCACGCCGGCTTCAACGCGGGCAATGCGCGCCGCAGGGTCGATCTCGACTACCCGGTTGAGAAATCGTGAGAGGTCCAGGATGATGCCGCTGTTGACGCAGCCGCCGGCAAGGCCCGTTCCCGCGCCGCGCGCGGTCAGGGGCACGCGGTGCGCAGCGCACAGGCGGACTAGCGTCTGAACGTCGCGAACGCAGCGCGGGTAGACCACCGCATTCGGGACAATCTGGTAGATGCTTGCGTCGGTCGCATAGATGGCGCGTGTGAGCGGGTCATCGCGGATCTGGCAGGAGCTGGTGCGGCGCAGGGCCTCCAGCACAGCTTTAACGCGTGCTTCCAGGGCGGGTAACTGGTCGGTCTGCATGCCGCGGCCGGATTCCAGCTCGGCTACCAGCCGACCATGTTAGAGCCGGCTGCGCTCGCAAGCCAGGCTGACGCCGGCGTCTGGGCTGCGGTATCATCGACTGGGCGGTGGCCATCAGCAGGTAGCAGCGTGGATTACTTCCGGTACGTGCGGGGAGAACTTTGTTGTGAGCAGGTGCCCGCCCGGACGCTGGCCGAGCGTTTCGGTACGCCGCTGTACGTCTACTCCGCACGCACGCTGCGGGAGCATGTGCAGGGCTTCCGGCGGGCCTTTGCTGCCCTGAAACCTCTGATCTGCTTTTCGGTAAAGGCGTGCCAGAACGTTCACATCCTGCGGTACCTGAATGAGCTGGGCTGCGGATTCGACGTGGTCAGCGGCGGCGAGCTGTACCGCGCGCTGGAAGCGGGAGCAGACCCGGCAACCATCGTGTTCGCAGGGGTCGGCAAAAGCGAGCAGGAACTGCGCGAAGCCCTCGCGGCCACAGTCCGACTGATCAACGTCGAGTCGGAGCATGAGCTCAGACAGTTGTGTCGGTTGGCAAGCGGCCGCAAAACACCAGTTCGGGCGGCGCTGCGCATCAACCCCAACGTCGCAGTCAGCACACATGCGTACACGGCCACCGGAATGGCGCGGACGAAGTTCGGCGTGGACTGGAAGCAGGCCGCCGGCATTTTCCACAGGTGTCGGCAAGTAGGCCAGGTGGTGCCGTGCGGGATTCATCTGCACCTGGGCTCGCCAGTTGCAAACACTAGAGCCTACGAGCAGGCGATTCGGCGGGCGCTTATGCTGGTGCAGCGTCTGCGTCGCCGGGGGTTTGAGCTTGATACGCTGGATATTGGTGGGGGTTATGCCGCGAGCTACGGGGACGCGCCGGTGCCCGAGCCGGAGGACTACGCCGCCCGCATCGTGCCGCTGCTTGCCGGTCGGGGGCTTCGGATAGTTCTGGAGCCGGGCCGGGCAATCGCGGCAAACGCGGGCATTCTGCTCACGCGTGTGCTGCACGTTAAGGAGTCAGCCGGCCGACGGTTCGTGGTCGTGGACGCATCCATGAACGAGCTGATCCGGCCGGCGCTGTACGGGGCTTACCACTTCATCTGGCCGGCACGTGCCGGTCGACAGGTGCCGCAGGGTCGGGGACCAAAGCAGCCGTACAACGGCCTTTGGTGTTGCGATGTGGTGGGTCCGGTGTGCGAGAGCGGCGACTTCCTGGCCCAAAGGCGTGAGTTGCCGCCCGCAGCAAGCGGTGAGTTGCTGGCGGTGTTTTCAGCCGGGGCGTACGCAATGAGCATGGCTAGTCAGTACAACTCCCGGCCGCGGGCCGCCGAAGTACTGGTCGAGGGGCGGATGGCGCGGCTGATTCGACGGCGTGAGACGTACGCGGATCTGGTCTCGCCGGAACGAGTGCGACCGCGGCAAAGCGCGACGGTTCGCGTCAGGCGGCGCTGGGGTCGGCCTGCTGGGGTGCCGGACGGACGCGCGGACGGTAAATGAGCATCAGATTGCGCAGGTAGATCACCAGGCTCAGGG
>Ga0185342_1000677_pt1 | contig 16243 bp, 16 predicted proteins | sample ConPoolayeEmetaG_FD_128045 | JGI IMG/M metagenome (GOLD analysis project Ga0185342, IMG submission 128045) | Hot spring microbial mat communities from California, USA to study Microbial Dark Matter (Phase II) - Cone Pool mat layer E metaG... ...
ACTTTGCTGCAAAAGTTATCAGGATGATTGAGGAGCATGATCCAAATGCTCAAAAAATTTTGGAATATTTATATCAACACAAACAAAATACATACATATTAGGTATTACCGGGCTGCCAGGTTCTAAAAAGAGTACTATTGTAAACTTACTAATAAGATATAGTACTATTGAGGAATATAAGAAATTTTTTGAATTATTTAATAAAGAAAAATACCTCAAAAAAGGTTTAATGAAGAAATTGATTTTAATTTTGATTTAGGTTTTCCTGGAAGTGAACCTTTTACAAGAGGCATACACCCTAATATGTATCGGGGTAAAAAATTTACAATTAGGCAAATTAACGGATTTGGTGGACCTGAAGATACTAATGAAAGAATAAAATATATGCTAAAACATGGAGCAACTGGTATTAGTGTAATATTTGATTTACCAACGACACAAATGTATGATTCAGATGATCCAGTTTCAAAAGGGCAGGTGGGTATGTCAGGAGTTGCAATTGACAGCGCAGATGATATGGAGATATTGTTTAAAGATTTCCAATAGATGAGGTTACTGTCTCTCTGGTTACACATTATCCTTCAAATACTGCAATTCTTTTTACAATGTATTTAGCGGCAGCTGAAAGAAGAGGATTAAGTTTTGAAAAGTTGAAAGGCAGTGTGCAGAATGATATAACTCTTGAAGAGGTAGTTAGAAGTGGTTCAGAATATATACCACCAAAAGATTGTTTTAGAATTCAATGTGATAACATAGAATTTATCAGAAAAAATATACCTTATTTTAACTTTAATACTTTAAATGGTTATAATCTTCGTGAATTTGGAACTTCTGGAATTACTGAAATGGCAGTTGCTGTTGCAACTGCCATTGAAACATTAGATGAAATTGTCTCAAGGGGATATGATGTTGATTGGGCAGCAGAAAGACTTGCTTTTTTCTGGTCTATTTCTAGTGATTTTTTTGAAGAGGTTTCTAGAATTAGAGCAGTTAGAAGACTTTGGTATAAAATAATGAAATATAGGTTTGGTGCAAAAAACCTAAGATCTATGTGGATGAGATGCCATGTTCAAACATCTGGGATATCTCTTGTTAGAGAGGAACCATTAAATAATATAGTTAGAGTTGCAATTCAAGCACTTTCTGCTGTTTTTGGTGGTGTTCAGTCTTTACATGTTGATTCATATGATGAGGCTTATTCTGTACCTACTGAACAAGCTGCTCTGCTTTCATTAAGAACACAACAGATTATACAAGAAGAGACAGCAATTACAGATGTTGTAGATCTATTAGGGGGTCTTTTTATGTAGAGGCTTTAACAAATGAAATAGAAAAAAGAATACTAGATGAAGTTGATGAAATAGAGCAAGTTGGAGAATATGTATCTGCAATTGAAAAAGGGTGGATCCATAACAAAATTTCAAATTATTTTTACAGAGAAAAGGAATTAATTGATAAAGGAATAATAAAATTTGTAGGAAGTAATGTTTATAAATCTGAATCAAGCGCAGAATCCATAGAAGTTTTTAGATATCCAAAAGGAGTTGAAGAAAGGCAGAAAACAAAACTTGCCAGTCTTAGGTTAAAAAGAGACAATGAAAAGGTTAAAAGTTCTTTAAATGCTCTTGAGGATGCTTGTAAAAGTAATAATAATATCTTCAGTACTTCGTTAAATTGTGCAAGAGTTGGTTGTACAGTTGGAGAGATTTTCAAAGTATTTAAAAAATCTTTTGGATTATGGAAACCACCTGTTTTTTGGTAATAAATTATTTTAATAATTTTTAAAGATATTTTTTTTATTTAATATTCTAATGTATTTTTTAATATTATTTTTAGTATTTTAAGTATTTATTATCTTACAACAAAAGGAGACTGCAATGACTTATGATAAAAAAAATATAAAGGTACTTTTAGCAAAGCTTGGACTTGACGTTCATAATAGAGGAGCTATAACAGTTGCAAAGATGTTAAGAGATGCTGGAATGGAAGTAATTTATTTAGGAAATGCTCTTCCATAAGAAATAATAAATATAGCAATACAAGAAAGTGCAGATGTTATTGGAGTAAGTTCTCTTGGTGGAGCACATCTAACACTAGGAAAAGAACTAATAGATCTAGCTATTAAACATGGATTAAAAGAAAAAATTGTATTTTTAATTGGAGGTATATTTTCAATTGAAGATAATGAAAAATTAAGAATGATTGGCTTTGATGATGTTTTTACTGCTGGTGCAACAAAAGAAGAAATAGTAAATTCAATAATTAATTTATTAAATAAAAAAGAATTAGTTTAAAAAGAAAAACATTTCAAGTAAAAATCGTTACTGCCAGAAAACTTTTTCTGTAAGTTCTAACCTTTATGTATAAAAAATTTTAATAAATGCTTAATTATTTTTTTAAAATAATTTAAAATTACCCATAATTATAACTTGATTATAGGTATATCTAGGTATAGCAAGATATACCTATAAACATTATCAAAAAATTTACAAGTTGTAACAAATTCTTTATTAAAAGAATGTTTAATAAGTATTTTGTTAATAAAAAATAATATATGGTGCATATTAATTTATAATTATGAGTTTAAGTAAAAATCTAAGTTTAAAGATAATAGAATCTATTGAAGATATTAAAAATAAATCAATAGAAATTGCTAATTTTATTTTTAATAATCCAGAAGTTGGTAAAAAAGAATATAAAGCTAAAGAAATATTAACTAGATTTTTAAAAGAAAACAACTTTTCTGTTAAAGAAGATATAGAATCTTTGCCAACAGCTTTTATTGGGGAATATAATTTTGAAAATAGTGGTCCAAGTGTTGCCTTTTTAGCTGAATATGATGCACTTCCAGGTATTGGTCATGCATGTCATCATCATATAATTGCTGCTTCGTCAGTATGTACTGCAGTAGCTTTAAGTAAGTTAAATAAATACTTAGCAGGTAAACTGTATGTTATTGGTACACCAGCAGAAGAAAATTCTGATACAAAAATTAAAATGATAAAACAGGGGATTTTTAATAGTGTTGATGTGGGTATTATGCTTCATGGGGGACCAAAAAATACAACAAATTTAGAATTATATTGCTTAATAGGATTAGAATTTATTTATACTGGTAAGGCATCTCATGCTGCTTCAGCACCTTATGAAGGTATAAATGCACTAGATGCAATATTATTATTATTTAATTCTATAAATGCTTTAAGACAGCAACTTCCTGAGGGTGTGAAAATTCATGGTATTATTACAGAAGGTGGAAAAGTTGCTAATATTATTCCTGAAAAATGTAAAGCTAAGTTTTATATTCGGGCAAAATCAAAAAAGTTGCTTAATGAAGTTATTATTAAAGTAAAAAATTGTGCAGAAGGTGCAAAGCTACAAACTGGTACAAAATTAAAAATTATTGAATTTGAGGGACCATTAATGAATTTAAATAATAATTTGACAATGGCAAACTATTATGAATTTATTTTTAATTCATTAGGAGGAAAAATTGAAAACCAGCCTTTTTTATTGGGTTCTTCTGATATAGGTAATGTAAGTTATACAATCCCTATTTTAAATTCAATGATTAAAACAGCTAATGATAATGTTTGTTTACATACCAAAGAGTTCTTAGAATCAGCTACATTAGAGGAAACGTATAATCAGATGATTTTAGGGATGAAAGCAATGGCAATAACAGCATCAAGGGTATTGCTTGATAAAAACTATTTTAATAAAATCAAAAGAGAGTTTAATTTAACCAAAAATAATTTTTAGAAATAATATTTAAAAATTAGGTAATATAAAAGATAATATTTAATATTTTTAACTTAAAATTAACTTAAAATTATTTTGAGTTAAAATTTTTTTGATTTTAAATAATTGTAAAAATATATTATATTAATTTTAAAAATATATTATAAACAATAAGCAAGGGAAATTAATTATGTTAAAAAAAATAGAATGTTACATACAACCTTTTAAATTAGATGAGATAAAAGATGCATTAATTGAAGTAGGGGTTGAAGGTATTACCATGTCTCATGTAGAAGGTTTTGGAAAACAAAGAGGCTATACTGAAGAAGAAAAGCCTAATAAATCTGTTAAATTTTTACCAAAAATTAAATTAGAAATAGTTGTTGATGAAGAGATTGTTGATAATGTAGTAAAAACAATAGTAAAACTTGCTCAAACAGGAAAATTTGGGTCTGGTAAAATATTTGTTTTGCCTGTTGAGGATGCTGTAAGGATTAGAACAAGTGAATCTGGAATTTCTGCAATAACTTAATGTAAATAACCAAATATTTATTTTAATATTTAATAGCTTTTTAATATTAAAATTAATTTTTTAAAGGAGAATTGTAGTGAAACTTGCAGATAGAATAAGTAGACTTGCTAATGAAAATGCCTTTGTAGTATTGGCAGAGGTTACAAAATTAAAAGAACAAGGTAAACATATAATAAATTTTGGAGTAGGTGAGCCTGATTTTGATACTCCTGCTAATATAAAGCAGGCAGGAATTGATGCAATAAAGAATAATTTAACACATTATAGTCCACCTGCTGGTGTTCCAGATTTTAGAAGAGCTGTTGCAAAATATATAAGTAAGACAAGAAATGTAGATGTTAGCATGGATAATATTGTAGTTTCCACTGGAACAAAACCTGTTATTTTTTACACAATAAGTGCACTAATTAATGAAGGTGATGAAGTGATTTATCCAAATCCTGGATATCCAGTATACGAGTCTATTATTAGTTATGTAGGTGGTAAGCCTGTCCCACTTCCGTTAATTGAAGAAAAAGAATTCAGCTTTGATGTAAAAGATTTAAAAAAAGCAGTTACAAAAAAAACAAAAATGATTATTTTAAATTCACCTCAAAACCCAACAGGCGGAGTTTTAGGTAAAGAAGACCTTGAAAAGATAGCGAAAATTGCAATTGAAAATAATTTGTGGGTAATGTCTGATGAAATATATAGCAGGATTGTTTATGACGAAGCTTTTAATAGTATTATTTCATTGGATGGAATGTTAGAAAGGACAATTTTGATAGATGGTTTTTCGAAAATTTATTCTATGACAGGTTGGCGTTTAGGGTATGGAGTTATGCCAAGGGAACTTGTTGATGTAATGGTAATGCTTAATACTAATGTTATTACATGTACAGCAACTTTTACTCAATATGCTGGAATTGCTGGTTATGAAGGACCACAAGATGAAGCAAATAAAATGGTTGAGGAATTCAAAGCAAGAAGAGACTTAATTGTAGATGGGCTAAATGATATAAAGGGTTTTAAATGCTTAAAGCCAAAAGGAGCTTTTTATGTTTTCCCAAATGTCACTGGTGCATGTAAAAAATTAGGTTTAAAAGATTCAAAAGAATTACAACAATTATTATTAAATGAAGGCCATGTTGCAGTTCTACCAAGAAGCTCTTTTGGTATAAAAAACAACTGTGAAAAAGAAGAATATATTAGACTTTCATATGCAATTTCACGAGAAAATATTATAGAAGGTTTAAAAAGAATAAAAAAAGTTGTTGAAAGTAGTTAATTAAATATATAATTATAATTATGAAATTAGAAGAAAAAATAAAAAAAGCAATTGAAGAGACTGAAATATTATTGTTGCCAAAAAGGCTTTTATCTACCTATGAATCTACTACTGTCCATTATTATATATTAACTGAACCTTTTTATGCTGAGTTTGAAGGCAAGAGCAAACATACGGAGACAGTTTTAAGAGAAGGTAAAATTTCATGGCAAAGTCCAAAACTTATTACTCCATATTATATTTTAAGATTTGAGGGTTTTAGTGAAGAAGCAAAGAAAGCTTTTCAAATGTTGGCTGGTGAAAATGCTGATATTGCTATGATGCTGTATAAATTAAAGTTTATAAAGGATTTTGAGCATATGGATATTATCTCGCTGCCTTTAAATGAGGTAAAGCAAAAGATAGAAACAGAAATTGAAAAAAGAAATGATCCCTTTTGTGCAATAATTAAGGGAGTAGATGAATTTTGGGACGTTTCTTTAACTAAATTTATTTATGAGCTTGCTTTGCATAGCGCTTATTTTTCACAAATACCAGAATTTTCCAAAAAGAATTATATAAGTTATGGTCCTTCAGGAATTCCATACATTACAAGAGATGAATTTGGGATTCCAATTATTGCAAAAAATGAAATAGAAAATCTTTTTAAATTATATGAAAAAGGTGAAATTGATGCAGTAAAATTAAAAAGTGAGATTGATAATTGGGGTTTGTTTGAGTATTATCAAGATAGATTTCTCAGATTGTTTAAAAAAAGAAATTAGATATTTTAGAAATTTATTAGATAATTTATTAAATATTTAAATATTTTTAATAGGGGATGAGTTAGTATGGGAGATAAAATTAAAACAGCATTAGAAATTGCTTTAGAGAAAGCTGCAATGCTTGAGGATTTATCTGCAGAAGAAAAAGAAGAAATAGAAAATAAAAAGAAATTAGAACCTATAATGGCAAAATTTTATCAAAATAAATTAAAACCCGAAGATTTATGGGAGAAATTTAAAGGTGAGAAAAATTCCCTTTTAATTATGGTACAAAAAAATTTAATAGACTCTCTAAAATTTAATTTAAAAACAGATGAATTAAAAAGAAGAGCAAAAGCTATTATTGCTATTGAATCTCTAAAAAAAGAACAAAAAGTATCTGCTATTCAACAAGGTTTAAATATACTGGAACAAGTTCAAAAGAAGGCAGAAGCTGAAAAAAATCAAGTTTATAATCAATTTAAAGCTGCAATAGAAAATAATCCCCAAGCAAGAACAAGAATTATAGACCAAGGAGACTCTAAGATTGTTTTAAAACTTTCTGTTGAAGATGCAATAGAGCAAAACCCTCAGTGGAAACAGTATATTTCTGATATGGAAAATAGATACACTGAAGAATTTGAAAATATTATTAAGCAAATAAAAAAATATGTCTAAACATATTTTATTATTAAATTCAATAATTTTAATTAAAAACATTAATTCTTGCTGAGTAATTGACTAAAATTTAAAAACTTAAAAAATTTTATGCTTAATGAATTCAAATTTTTTACAAAGTAATAAATTATTCAACATGAACTAATTAAGTTTACAAATATACTACTTATATTAATTTATTAATGAGTTATTGTTCTTGAAGGTTTTCCAGTTTAAAGACGTAAATAATTTTTTTCATACTTATAAGAGATTTGAAAGAAAAATATCTGCTAACACTTTTACAATACATTTCATATTTATGACGAAATTTTTTTCTTAAGAATTTTTCCTCTCTTAATATCTGGATATGTAAAATTGCTGCTAAAATAATTGAGTAAATTAAGAATATTTTGTTTCCATTAATAAAAAAAGTACCAAAGAAGTATAAGTCGAAAAACAAATATATTGGATGTCTTGAAATTGAATAAATTCCACTTGTAACCAATCTTCCAGGATTTTTTTCATCAATGCCTAAACGCCATGAATTTCCAAGATTTAACAATGCAAGAATAAAAATAATAAAACCTAAAAATATAAAAAATACTCCGATTATTTTCAGTGGTAAAAAATTTACTATTTTATATTCATATAAATTTTTAAAAGAACCAAATGCATTTTTAATTGAGTATAAAAGAACAAAAACAGTCCAGAGCATGACAGATAAAAACATAATAATTTCAAACAAGTGTTTTCTTACTTCTTTTGAAAAAAAATTTATTTTAATTGGATTTATTTTTTCTCTTCTTTTAACGTATATAGCTTTTCCTATAACAAGTATCAAAAAAATCCCAAGGGATACTATTTGATAATATGAAAAAAATTTTTCCATTCGGTAATTTTAATATTTTATTGTTTAATAAATTTTTTTTAAACTCCTGTAGTAATATAGGTTTATGTAATATATGTTTATAGTAACATGATATATTAATATAAATTACATAAATTGCTATTATTACTATTGTTAATATTATTAATATTTTTTTCAATACTACTGCTTTGTGTCGCTATTGCTGCTTTGTGTATTTTGGCTTGCAGCAGCAGTTAAATCTCCGGCATCAATTAAAACTAAGGTACCAAGAGTAGTGACGTTATTTATTTCAAAAGAGCTTGATGTAGAGACTGCTAGCTCAGTAGATTCTAGGTTGTCAGTATCAAAAATTGAGGCAGTAAAACCTAAAACATCCATATCCTTAGGTCCATAACTAATGAAGTTTTCCCAAGGCAGCTTTGCTTCAATAATATACCCACTCTTTGTCTTAACAGATTTTATCTCAACTCCTATTGGTGTTTTTGAAGGAAAGTAAATGAAAGCTTGAGGGGGCACACCTGTGAAACTTCCTGGTGAAAAATCTATATGAAAATCATCACTATTATAAAATGGTATATTAAAGTCTCCACTAAGATCGGTGTCAAAAACTAAGGTAATGCTGTCACCGCTATTTATTTGATTTCCAGTAAAACTTTGATTAAAAACATCGTCAGTAACCACAACTGCAAAATAAAAAGCTTGATCATCCCAGCATGTGTAAATTATTCCTGAGCAGTCGCTTACGCTAGTGAAATTTTCTTTTTTTATTGTAGGATTTGATATACTTGCTTTGTCATAAATATCCCATTCATCGATATTGCCATCAATCACTGGGGGAGTATAACATTTAAAAGAAAAAATTGGAGCTCCATTTTGGCTTCTAAACTGTGAATTATTTAATGCAGCGCTTTTCTTATCTTCGATATCAATGCTTCTTTGAATTGTCTCTATAGTCTCATTTGTATATTCTACACTAAAAACAACTTTATTTGAGCTTGCAATAATTTTACCAATATCATCTTCAAGATTTGCAATAAGCTCATACTCTCCAGAATCTTCAGGAGTCCAATTAAATTGATAAGGAGGAGAATTAAAAGTCTTAACTGTTTCGTTATTAATTAAAATTTTTAACTTATAATCTAAGTTTTCAATATTTTTTGCTTTAACTTCTATAGGAACACTCTCATTAACATTTACAAATGAAAAAACTTGTTCGTTTGAAGGAGATGCTATGTAAATTTCAAACTGAGCAGTTTGATTTTTTTCTGCACTTACTTGACCAGAAAAAAAGCTTAAAGGAAATTTAGCTTTAAAAATTAAAAAAAAGATTATTGAAAACCCTACAATAACAACAACCGCAATTATAGGAAACCTATCAATAATACTAGAATATTTATTAAATTTTTTTCTCATTCTTTTTCCTTTTCTTCTTTTCTTTTTTCTATTAGTGGTTGAGCAAGGTGTGCAGGTAATTCATCATAATGTGAAAATCTTTGCTTAAACATACCTCTACCTTGAGTTATTGATTTTAAATCTACGGTATAATTGAATAACTCAGATTGAGGTATAGTAGCTTTAATAATCTGCGTTTTATTATCAGATGGAGTCATTGAAATTATTTTGCCTCTTTTAGAGTTAATATCGCCAATAATATCACCCATATATTTTTCTGGGACTGTAACTTCTATTTCCATAATGGGCTCCAGAATTACTGGATTTGCCTCACTCATACCTTTCTTAAAAGCCATTGATGCTGCAATTTTAAAAGCCATATCAGAAGAATCAACAGTATGGAATGAGCCGTCGTATAAATTTACATAAACATTAACAACTGGATAACCTGCAAGAACACCAGAGTTCATAGCTTCACGAATTCCTTTCTCAACACTAGGGATATAATTTTTTGGAATTGCACCACCAAAAATGCTGTCTTCAAATTTAAAGTTTTCTCCAGTTGTTAAAGGTTTTAATTCAATAAATACATGGCCATATTGGCCTCTACCGCCAGACTGCTTTTTATATTTATATTCTGCTTTAGCTTCTTTTTTAATAGTTTCTTTATAAGCAACTTCAGGCTCAGACATTATAACATCTATATCAAATTTTTCTTTTAAATTTTCTTTTACAATTGCAAGGTGTAAATCACCCATACCCCATACAATATTTTGATGAACTTCTAGGTTTAATTCCATTTTTAAAGTCGGGTCTTCTTCAACAAGTCTTGACAGACCCATGCTTATTTTTTCCTCATCCCCTTTGCTTATTGGCATTATTGCTCTTGGGTAAGTAGGTTGAGGGTATTCAATTTTAGGTATTTCTAACGGGTTGTCAGGTGAAGATATAGTATCATCATTAGTAATTTCAGTAATTTTTGATACTGCTACTATATCTCCGCAAGTTGCTACACTAATGTCCTGCTGTTCTTTTCCTTGAAGTTTAAATAAATTAGTAAATTTATAAACTGCTTTTGTATTTGATAGAAAATAACTTGATCCTGCTTTAATACTTCCAGAAAAGACTCTAAAAATTGCAAGTTTTCCAATATAAGGATCTGCTGTTGTTTTAAAAACATATGCTAATACTGGACCGTCTTGATTTGGCGTAATTTCCAACTGGATATTTTTATCGTTATCTTTACCAATCTGTATGGCTTTTATTGGCTTAATTTCTAAGGGAGAAGGAAGTAAAGAATTTATATAGTCCATTAATATATCGACTCCAAAATTTTTACCGCTTGATACAGCAAAAGTAGGTATAACTTTACAGTCTATTACAGCTTCTTTAAAAACTTCTTTTAAGCTGCTTGATTCAATTTTCGCTCCTTCAAGATATTTATTTAACAAATCGTCATTAGTTTCAACTATTGATTCTATGAGATTATTATGATAATTTTCAACATCTGACTTTTTTGAGTCACTTACAGGCACTTTCTGTCCTTGAAATGAGCCTTCTTTATAATTAAACTGCTCATTTTGCATAATATCAATGACACCTATAAGTTTTTCTTGTTCATTATAAGGAATTGTGATTGGAACTAAATTTAATCCTGTGCTTGATTTTATTTCATTTACTGTTGAAAAGAAATCAACGTTTTCCTGGTCTACTTTATTTAAAATGCAAAATGTTGGTTTTGGATTTTGTTTTAAATATTCAATAATTCTTTCAGTGGCAGCTTGAAGACCAGACTTTACATCAATAACTAATAAAACACTATCTACAACCTTTATTGTTGCAAAAGCTTGGGCAATAAAGTCTATATATCCAGGAGCATCAATAAAGTTAATTTCAAAGTTTTTATACTTATAATGCATTATACTTGAGCTAATAGAAAAACCTCTTTTAATTTCAAGCGGACTGTAGTCAGAAACAGTATTTTTTGTTTCCACTTTACCCAATCTATTAATCATTCCGCTATTAAATAAAAAGCACTCAGCAAGAGATGTTTTTCCGCTTCCATTACCAGATACTAACCCAAAAACTTTTTTGTTATTACAATTTTCACTACTCATTAAAATCCTCCCACAAATTTATTAATTAACTATATCGACATTTGACACTAGGTTATTAACAAATTAATAATTTTTTAAGAATAACTATTAAAACTTATTAAAATTTTAAAAATTTGTTTAAATGAATATATTTGAATTTCTATTTAAATTTATATATTCCAAACTTTTCAATATTATACTTTTTTACTGATTTAAACTTATTGAAATATATCATAAAAAAATTAATGTGTAAAAATAAATAGATTGACAATTTTAAATTTTTTGTTTTTAAATATGATATAATCTTATTAAAGTTAAAAATATTAAAAAATATTTAATAAAGGATTAAAATAGGAGGACTTATGTTAGCAGCAATAATTGTTCCAATAGTAATTTTAGTGGGTATAATAATAATTTTACTTTTTGTAGGTATAGGGATTTATAATGGGATTATAAATCTTAGAAACCGAATTGATAATGCATGGTCTCAAATAGATGTTCAGCTTAGAAAAAGATATGATTTAATACCAAATCTAGTTGAAACTGTTAAAGGTTATGCGGCGCATGAAAGAGAAACTTTGGAAAATGTAATTAAAGCAAGGAGTCTTGGTATTGAAGCTAAAACTGTTACAGATCAATCTAAGGCTGAAAATGTTATAACAGAAACTTTAAAATCTTTATTTGCTGTTGCTGAGCAGTATCCAAATTTAAAAGCTGACCAGCATTTTTTAAGATTAATGGAAGAGTTAAAAGGCATAGAAAGCAATATTGCTTATGCAAGGCAATTTTATAATGATTCTGTTCTTCAATACAATACAAAAATTCAAACTTTTCCAGGAAATATTTTTGCTAGCTGGTTTAAATTTACACCAAGAGATTATTTCGAGATTGAAGAAAGTGCAGCCCGAGAACCAGTTAAAGTTAAATTTTAAATTTTAATTATTTAGTTTTATTTTGATTTACAGGTTGTAAAAATGTATGAGTATATTTCAAGTAATAGAAGAAAAACAATTTTTATAATAATCTTTTTTATCTTGTTTATTTCTTTGCTTGGTTTTGCCATAGGATATTATATTGATTATAGGTATGGTATAAATGGGGGTTTTTCTGTTCTTTTAATGATAGTTGCATTAATTTTTGCGTTAATAACTAGCTTTGGTAGTTATTACTATAGTGATAAAATTGTTATTGCTATTACAAATGCACGACCTTTAACACATGAAGAAAATCCTAGGATTTTTTATATTGTTGAGGGTTTGTCTATTGCAGCAGGTATACCTATGCCTAAAGTTTATGTTATAGATGAGCTAGGTATGAATGCTTTTGCAACTGGTAGAAATCCTAAAAATAGTATTATTGTGTTAACTAAAGGATTAATACAAAATCTTGATGATGAAGAATTAAAAGGGGTAATAGCTCATGAAATTTCACATATAAAAAATTATGATATATTACTTGGCACAATAATAGCTATTCTTGTAGGAATGGTTGTTATTTTAAGCAATATAATATTTAGAAGTTTTTTATTTGGTGGTGGTAGAAGATCCTCAAATAAAAACTCAGGCGGAGGAATTTTTAATATAATATTTTTACTTTTAGGTCTTTTTTTAATTATTTTATCTCCTATTATTGCTATGATAATGAGGTTTGCTATAAGCAGGCAGAGAGAATATCTTGCAGATTCAAATGGTGCGCTAATTACAAGATATCCTGCTGGACTTGCAAATGCGTTAAGAAAAATAAGTGCGTATAGTCAAGTTAAGACAGCTAACAATGCGACAGAGCATATGTTTATTGCAAATCCATTTGGCAAAGGTAATAAAATGGCTTTTAGCAGTTTATTTAATACTCATCCTCCAATTGAGGAGAGAATAAAAAGACTTGAGAAAATGTCATTGGGAATCGGAGTAAAAAGCACTGAGCAAATCATGCAAGAAATTAATAAATAATATGTATTAAAATAATATGTATTAAAATAAAGTAATAAGGAATAAGTTATAGGTAATAAGGAATAAGTTATAGTAATAAGGAACAAAAGATAATAAGGAATATAATAGTTTTTGGATTTTTTTAATTCAATTTTAAGTTAAGACTAAGACTAGTAATTAAGACTAAAAATTAAAAATTTTAGGAGGCAATAGATGGAAAAGGGCACAATTAAAGTTAAAGCAGGACTTGCAGAAATGCTAAAAGGTGGAGTAATAATGGATGTAACAACAGTTGAGCAAGCAAAAATCGCTGAGGAAGCTGGCGCAGTTTCAGTAATGGCACTAGAAAGAGTTCCTGCAGATATAAGAGCTGCTGGTGGTGTTGCAAGAATGGCAGACCCAGAAATTATTTTAAAAATTATGGATGCTGTTTCAATACCTGTAATGGCAAAATGTAGAATTGGACATTTTGCAGAAGCTCAGATACTTGAAGCTATAGGGGTAGATTATATTGATGAAAGTGAGGTACTAACTCCTGCAGATGATAGATATCATGTAAATAAGTGGCAATTTAAAGTTCCTTTTGTTTGTGGCGCAACTAATCTTGGTGAAGCATTAAGAAGAATAGGTGAAGGTGCAGCAATGATTAGAACCAAGGGTGAAGCTGGTACTGGTGACGTTATTGAAGCTGTAAAGCATATGCGTAGAATAAAAGATGATATTGCAAGAATAGCTTCACTTCCAGTTGAAGAGCTTATGACAGTAGCAAAAGAAATGGGTGCCCCATATGAACTTGTTTTATATGTTCATGAAAATAAAAAGCTTCCTGTAGTAAATTTCTCAGCAGGAGGCATAGCTACACCTGCAGATGCAGCTATGATTATGCAGTTAGGTGCTGATGGTATTTTTGTCGGTTCAGGTATTTTTAAATCTGAAAATCCATTAAAAATGGCAAGTGCTATAGTTGAAGCAACAACCCATTATAATGAGCCAGAGATTCTTGCAAAAGTTTCAAGAGGCTTAGGTGCACCAATGACAGGTATAAACGTAGGAAGAATGGATCCAAGTGAAATAATTTCAAACAGAGGTTGGTAAAAAGATAAAATTAATTTTTGTTATGTTTATAAATGGATAATCTATATGGATAAAATAGATAAACTAGAATCAGAAAAAAAGAATATTATAATAGGTGTGCTTGCTTTACAGGGAGCTTTTAGAGAACATATTATTGCAATAAAAAAATGTCAAGCTGAGGCAATTGAGGTAAGGTTTCCTGAGCAACTACAAAACACAGACGGCTTAATAATTCCTGGAGGAGAAAGCACAACAATAAGCAAGCTTATTGAAAAGTATAACTTTAAACCAAAGTTAATCGAATACTATAACTCAGGTAAACCTATTTTTGGTACATGTGCAGGTTTGATATTACTTGCAAAAGAGGTGACAGGCTTTAATTTTGGTTTAGGTTTTATTGATATTTCAGTTACAAGAAATTCATATGGAAGGCAAGTAGATAGTTTTGAGCAGGAAATAGATATTAATTTAAATGGAAAAATAGAGAAATTTAATGCTGTTTTCATTAGAGCCCCGAAAATTGAAAAAGTCGGGAATTCTTTACAGGTTTTAGCTAAATTAAATAATGATATTGTTTTAGCTAAGCAAAACAATGTTTTAGTTTGTGCTTTTCATCCAGAACTGACTGATAATTTAAGAATTCATAAATATTTTTTAAACATGGTTAAAAATTCACAAAATATGTTAAAATCTAATATAAATTGAATTTAATACTTATTAATTATTAGTATTTAATTATCAGCACTTATTTTATATTTATTTTTATTAAATTTTGTTAAAATTTATATTATTTTAATAATTAAAACTTTATTGTGTACATTAAAATTTTTAAATTTTAAAATTTAAAAATTTTAATAATTAATAAAATTGTAATAATTAGAGTTGGAGATAAAAAATGTCAGGACATTCAAAATGGCATTCGATTAAACATAAAAAGGCAAAAGAAGATGCTAAAAAAGGAAATATATTTGGCAAGCTTTCCAGAAGTATAACTATTGCAGCAAGAGAGGGCGGCAGTGGGGATCCTGAAAATAATTTTATGTTAGCAAATGCAATTGAAAAAGCCAGAGAATACAATATGCCAATGGAAAATATTGAGAGGGCTATTAAAAGAGGCACTGGCGAATTAGATGGCGAGAAATATGAAACTATTATGTATGAGGGTTATGGTCCAGGTGGGACAGCAATAATGGTAGAAGCAATGACTGAAAATAGAAATAGGACAGCAGCTGAAATGCGAAATATTTTTTCAAAAAATGGCGGAAATCTTGGTGAATCAGGTTGTGTAGGATGGCTTTTTGAAAGAAAAGGCGTGCTTCTAGTTGAAAAAGAGAAAGTTTCAGATGAAGAAAATTTTATGCTTGAAGTAATTGATGCAGGTGCAGAAGATATTGAAGAGGATGCTGGTTTTTATGAAATTAAAACAAATCCTGCAGAATTCATGAATGTTAAGAAAAAGTTAGATGAATTAAAAATTAATGTTAAATCTGCTGAAATTACGTATATCCCAAAATCTACAGTTGAGGTTTCAAAAAAAGATGCTGAAAAGGTCTTAAGATTAATAAATGCTCTTGATGATCATGATGATGTTCAAAATGTTTACTCAAATATTGAAATAACTGAAGAAATTTTGCAGGAAGTGGGTTAATATTTAATGGAATGTGATTACGTTAGAGTAATCGGTATAGACCCAGGAATAGAAACAACAGGAATTGCTATATTAGATATAAAAAAAAATAATTTTATCCCTATTTTATGTGATTGCATTATTACAAGCCGTCATCTGCCTTTGCATAAAAGACTTGAGCAAATTTATACTTCAATAAATTTTTATATAAAGAAATATAATCCAAATTGCCTTGCAGTTGAGGACATTTTTTTCAATGTTAATAATAAAACTGCTCTTTTAATTGGGGCAGCAAGAGGTGTAGTAATGTTAGCTGG
>Ga0185342_1000678_pt1 | contig 16233 bp, 17 predicted proteins | sample ConPoolayeEmetaG_FD_128045 | JGI IMG/M metagenome (GOLD analysis project Ga0185342, IMG submission 128045) | Hot spring microbial mat communities from California, USA to study Microbial Dark Matter (Phase II) - Cone Pool mat layer E metaG... ...
AAAGATTTCCATCAAAATCATCTATCATCCAGAGAGTAAGATTCGGATACTGAAGAGAAATTTTAGCAATTTCTTCAGCCCATTTTAAGTAATCCATATCAAAGGATGGGTATCTAAGTTCATTTATTGGTTTTCCCCTATTTATTGGTGCTTCACTTGGTGGAACAAGATAAACCCAAACTTCTATGCCTTCCTCTTTTGCCTTCTCACAAAATTCAGGCAACATAGATAACTCTTTATCAGAATAGCGGTAAATAAGGTATGTATAACAGTTCACACCGAGTTCTTTAATATGGTTGAGAATTGCTTCTATATCAGGAGTCCCATCCTTTTTATATATCATTCCTGCATAGGCAGAAATAATTCCTCTGTAAAATGAATTTGCTTTTTCCATTTCTAACACCAACTATATAATGCCAATTACCATCTGCTATATCCTGGCCTTTAACTCTTGCCTGTCCACCTTCATAATAATCTCCAAATTGCACTTTTTCTTCATAATAACCAATCCACCAGGCAGAAGCACTTCCTGAACCAGACCATTTAGAAATATATACTTGTGGTTCCCTATTTTTGTGTTTTACCCAGAGTTCAATTGAGTAATCACCAGAAAAAACAAAAAAGCGACAAAAAGGCTCGGGTAAAATTAAATTGCTCCCTTTTTTTAAAGACAGACACTTTCCAATAACTCCATCAACCCATTGCCCTCTTATAATTTTTATATCATTCTTATTCCCAGAAAAATCATTTGCAATCTCTCCTTCTCCTTCATCAAAACTCCAATAAGCAATCAAACTTTTTTCTTCTCCCCAAGCAAATACTGACCAGAAAAAAAGCACTATTAAAAAAAACCGTCCCTTAATTAAATTTCCCATATTTCACCTTTTTAATTATACCTCATTCAAAAATAGAACATCCATTAACTATCTGGCATATATGAAAATCAGGAATTATACCTGTTTTATTTCTGTAATTTCCCCTTACTTTCTCAATATATTCCTCAATAGAATCCTTATGAATTAAGGAAATTAAACATCCACCAAATCCACCTCCTATAATTCTTGTTCCAACAACTCCTTTAATCCTCAAAGATTCTTCTCTCATAATTTCAACTTCATTACAACTAACTTGATATAAATCCCTTAAAGAAATATGGGATTCATTTAATAATCTACCAAGTCCTTCAATATCTCCATTTATTAAAAATTCACACGCCTTTAAAACCCTTTCATTTTCTTTAATTACATGAAGCACCCTTTTTTTAATATCTTCTGGCAGTTTATCCTTATATTTTTCAAAATCTTCAAAACTTACATCTGAAAGTGTTTCTATATTTAAATAATTTTTCAGTATTTTAAGTCCTTTCGCACACTCTTCTCTTCTTTTATTATATTCACCAGAAGCGATTGAATGAGAAACATTTGTTGAAGAAATCAAAAAATAATAATTACCAAGGTTTACAGGAATATATTTATACTGGTGATTTTTACAGTTAAGTAATATCGCATTTTGTTTTTCAGCCATAGTTATAATAAACTGGTCCATTATCCCACATCTTGCACCTACAAACTCATTTTCTGCATTCTGACACAAAAATGGTATTTTTTCTTTTTCAATTTTTAAATCAAATATTTTATTTAAAGCATTCAAAGTTATAACCTCTATCGCTCCTGAAGACGATAGTCCTCCACCTATTGGAATATTACTATCAAAAACGAAATCAACTCCTTCAAATTTATATCCATATTCTTTTAAAATATTCACAACACCAATAGGATAATCAACCCATGTATTTGTTTTTTTTATATTTTCAAGTTCAACAGAAACTATATTTTTAAATTGGAGTGAGAAAAAGTTTAATCTTTTTTTAAAATTTCTTCTTACAGAAAGATACATATATTTATCAACTGCAAAAGGTAAAACATATCCACCATTATAATCCGTATGCTCACCAATTATATTGACCCTTCCAGGTGCTAAAAAATGAAGTGTCTTTTCCCCTTCTCCAAATATCTCAATCATACTCTTATCCATTAAATAAAAATTTGCCTGATGCAACTGATTTATATCTCCTATGTCAAACCAGACATCTTTAAAAACATATCCATAAACATCTATTTTTTTATACAGATATTGAATGAAAAGACCTGCCAAATCAGGGTTATTCCCTTCTTTTAAATACATTTCAATATATTTTTTAAGATAACCTTTTGGAAAATAATAAACACATATTGCTACATCTTTTGAAACTGGATTTTCTGGTTTTTCTTCAAAATAAGTAATCCTGTTTTTTTCATCAAGGAATACCTGACTGTATTTTTTAATTAAGTTTATATCCTCAACTCTTTTAATTCCTATTGTAATACCATTTTTTCTCCCAAATTTAACAAAATCAAAAAGTTCAAATTCAAATAAATTATCACCCGCTATTATTAAAAATTCGTCATCTTCCTTTATTTTATCAACTGCAAACTTTATATCTCCAATTGCTCCAAGTTTATCCTTATCAGAAACTGAACCATCATTCAGAACAATTATATTTTCCTTATCATCTATCCATAAATTAAAATCATGGTAAAACTTTCCATTAGAAACAATAAAAATTTTATCTATGTCAGGATTTTTTTTAAGTTTTTCAATTATATGGTCAATCATAACTTTACCACCTATATTAAGTAGATTTTTTGACTTTACAAGTGTTAGGGGATACATTCTTGTTGCATATCCAGCACATAATAATATTACTTTCATTAAAACTCCTTTTTTTTAAAAAATTTACCTTGATATATATTTTTCTCTTTCATTCTTTCTTCCAGTAATTTCAGCATTTTTTGTTTTTCAATCAACCATTGTGGAGCAACAAGATATTCCCAATCGCAGTCAGCAGTCAATCTTAAAATTACAGTTTCAGGATAAAGATATGAAAGAAAATCTATTAAAATATTAATGTATTCATCCATATCCATAACTTGAAATTTCCCCTCTTTATACATTTTTTCAAGTTGGGTATTTTTTAAAACATGTATTGGATGAATTTTTATACCATCAAGTTTTAATTTTCCACATTCAATAGCGGTTGCCAGAATTTCTTCTCTATTTTCTTCTGGAAGACCAATTATTACATGAGCACATATTTTAATTTTTCTTCCTTTTGTAATCTGGTATGCCTTCAAAAAATCAGAATATGTATGATTTCTATTTATAATTTTTAATGTTTTATCATGGATACTCTGAAGTCCATATTCAATCCAGACCTCATATTTCTCAGTATAACTTTCAATCAGTTTAAGTTTTTCTTCATCAATACAATCAGGTCTTGTTCCAATTGAAATTCCAATGATATCTGAAAATTTTTTAACAACATCATATTTTTCTTTTAAAGTTTCAACAGATGCATAAGTATTTGAATATGGCTGAAAATAAACAATAAATTTTTCTGCTTTAAATCTCTTTTTTCCATATTCAATGCCTTTAATTATCTGTTCTTCAAGAGTCAAATTGGTTTTTAAAGATGGACTGAAAGCGTAATTGTTACAATAAATACAACCTTTAAAACTCAAAACTCCGTCAATATTCGGACAGGAAAAACCAGCATTCACTGATATTTTATGAACCCTGCATCCAAATCTCTCTTTCAAATATTCAGAAAATTTATTATAGAATTTCATATTCTAACTTTATTTTAAATCAAAAAATTTATTGGTAAAAATTATCTGAAAAAACTGCATTATTATCAATCTTGACATTATTTTTAAGAAAAGTAAAATAATAATAAAAGCGAGGAAAAATGGGAAAGAAAATTTTGCTTGTTTTTTTGTTTATTTCTTTTATTTTATTCTCTAATGGCAAACCTTCAGAGTATAATTTAATTTATGAAGAAATTAAAAAAATCTTTTCTGAAAATCAAGAGGAAGTTGTTATGGGGATTTATAATATAGGAGAGAAAAAACTGGAAAAAGCAATTCCATTTATTTTAAGATTGTTGAACGATGAAACAATTACATGGATTCAATATAATGGAGATGGGAAATGGACAAGAATAGATAAAGAAGTGGAAGAATCATTGATAAAAATTGGAGAACCATCTTTAAAATATATTTCCAATTTATTACTAAAAAAGGAATACCCATATGTATCAATTGACCCTAAAACACAAACAAAAATAATTTCAATTGTTTCAAAAATAACAGGTAAACAATTTAAAAATATAAATGAATGTATGAATTTTTTAAAAGAGATTAAATAATGGAACCAAAAGAAAGAGTTGAAGCGGTTTTAAAAAGAAAAAAACCAGATAAAATTCCTTTTACAATATATGAAAATAAACTTCCTCAGTGCACAGTTGAGAGAATTTTAAGAAATAATGGATTATGCATTGTAAAAAGAATATCTGTTTATAAGGTCGTATATCCAAATGTATCACATAAAGTTATTCAATATACAGAAAATGGAGTTGAGTATATAAAAACAATAATTTATACACCTTTTGGAGAACTTGAAACAACTCAGAGAAAAACATCTCAAACAGAAGATTTTACTACATGGAAAGTAACACATATATTTAAAAATCCTGAAGATTATAAAAAAATTTTATTTATGGTTAAGGATGCGCAATATTTACCCAATTACGAAGAATATATTGAGTTAGAAAAAGAATGCGGAAATGATATTTTTTTAAGAGGGTATATTGCTACAACCCCATTACACCTTATAATGATTGATTATATGGGAATTGAAAAATTTTCTGAAGAATGGGCAGAAAGGAGAGATGAAATTGAAAAATTATATAAAGTAATGTCAGAAAAATTGAGAGAAATTTATTCAATAGTTGCAGATTCTCCATGTCTTGCATTTAATTTTGGTGGAAATGAAACAGGAAATGTTATGGGGAGGGAAAGATTTGAAAAATATGTTTTGCCTCTTTATTATGAAGCATCAGAAGTTTTACATAAAAAGGGGAAAATTTTTGGTCCTCATTTAGATGGGAATAATAAAGTATGGGCTGATTTAATTGCAAAGGCACCTATTGACTATGTTGAAGCATTCTCTCCTTACCCCGATACTGATATGGAATTTCAAGAGGCATATAATTTATGGAAGGATAAAATATTATGGATAAACTTCCCTTCTTCTTTACATCTCTCCTCAGAAGAAAAAATTAAAGAAACTGCTGCCAGATTTATAGAAATTGCAAAAAATGATTATAGATTAATTATTGGAATTACGGAGGATATACCAAGAGATAGATGGCAGAAAAACTTACTTTACATTTCAGAAGTTATAAATAAATTCTCTCTTTAGTTTTTATGGAATAATTCTTTCTAAAAAATATTTTAAAATATTAGAAAAGTGATAAAATAGTTTATAGAGAAAATGTACAAAGTACTTGCAAGAAAATATAGACCACAAACCTTTGAAGAGGTATGCGGACAAAGAGAGGTGGTTGAAACTTTAAAAAAAACAATCCAACTTAAAAGGATTGCTCATGCTTATCTTTTTGCTGGACCAAGAGGAGTTGGAAAAACTACAATTGCAAGAATATTTGCAAAAGCATTAAACTGTGTAGAAGGACCTATACCAATACCCTGTAATAAATGTGATAGTTGTATTGAAATAACAAATAGTTCTTCTCTTGATGTTCTTGAAATTGATGGGGCTTCACAGAGAGGGATTGATGAAATAAGAAGTTTAAGAGAAAATGTAAATCTCCTTCCCGCTAAGTCAAGATTTAAAATATATATAATAGATGAGGTACATATGCTAACAGATCCAGCATTTAATGCTTTATTGAAAACACTTGAAGAACCGCCAACTTATATTAAATTTTTCTTTGCTACAACTGCTCCTGAAAAAATACCTCCAACTATAATTTCAAGATGTCAGAGATTCAATCTAAAACCACTGAAAAAAGAAGAAGTGAGAAAAAAACTTACTGAAATTTGTGAAAAAGAAAATATTGAGATAGAGGATAAAGCAATAGATGAAATATATGAATTCTGTGAAGGTTCTTTAAGGGATGCAATAAGTTTACTTGAACAAATTTTTATATTTTCTGAGGGAAAAATAAAATTAGAAGATGTAAAAAATTTGCTTGGATTCCCTGAAGAAAAAAGTGTAGAAGATATTTTAAAAAATATAGTGGATAAAAATTATATAGAAAGTATCAAAAATTTCCATAAACTTGTTTCAGATGGAAAAGACCCTGTTTTAATTCTTGAAAATATGATTAGAAAAATTAAAAATGTTATTGCATTAAAAGTAGGTCTTCTTGAAAATATTGATTTAAATCCTGATTTCTTTAATTGTTTTAAAGATTTGGAAATTGAAAAAATATTTGAGGGAGTAAATTATATTATTGAATTTAAGGATAGAATAAGAAGAGAAAGAGACCCTCTTTTAATGTGTGAAATTTTGATTTTAAAACTTATCCAACTTCTGGGGAAAGAGAAAATATTAGAGAAAACTCCTGATAAAAAAGAAGAAAATTTTGAAACAATTTTTGATATAAAATTGGAAGAGGAAAACAGAAAAAAGGAAAAAATACAGGAACAAGGAGAAAAAAAGAAGGAAGAGAGAGAATTTAACTGGGAAAAAATCCTTCAAGAGATAAAAAAAACAAAACCAACCTTAGAAGCAGCGTTAAGAGAAGGGAAATTTGAAAAAATTGAGGGAGAGAATATTTATATATCTTTTGAAAAAAAATATAATTTCCATAAATCAATGGTTGAAACTCCGTCAAATAAAATAAATATAGAAAAAATAATTTTTGAATATACAGGGAAAAATTATAAAATAATACCTATATTAAACGAAAATAGTAGATCAATTATTGAAAATCCAGAGGTAAAAAAAATAGTGGAATTTTTTAATGGTGAAATAATTCAAGTGGAGGAATAAAATGGGAATATTTGATAATTTAAAACAAATTGCGCAGTTAAGACAGCAGGCATCTCAATTTCAAAGAATGCTGGAATCAAAAATTGTGGAAGTTTCTTCTCCAAATAATGAGATAAAATTGAAAATTAACGGAAAGATGGAAATTTTAAATATTGAAATTTCTGAAGATATACTTAAACCTGAAAATAAAAGTTATATTGAAAAACTTATCAAAAAAACATTCTTGAACGCTCAAAAAGAAGTGGAAAAAATAATAGCGAATGAATTTAAATCTGCAATTGGTTCTTTTCCATTTTGAAATATGGCTCTCTATCCTGAAATAATAGAAAAACTTATAGAAAAATTTAAAAAACTCCCAGGGATAGGTCCTAAAAGTGCAGAAAGGATTATTTATTATTTAATTGAAAGTCCTGATAAAGAAGTAATATCCCTTGGAGAAACAATAATTTCTTTAAAAAGGGAAGTTAAATTATGTAAGAAATGTTTTAATTTTTCAGAAAAGGATTTATGTAATATATGCCTTGATGAAAAAAGGGAAAATATTATATGTGTTGTTGAAGAAGTAAAGGATTTAATCTCAATTGAAAAAACAGATTTTAAAGGGAAATACCATGTATTATGGGGAAGATTATCAATGATTGATAATACTGGTCCAGAAGAACTAAAAATTCCACAGTTGATTGAAAGAGTTAAAAATGAGGGAGTAAAAGAAGTAATAATAGCAACAAATCCAACACCTGAAGGAGAAAATACAGCAACCTATATTTCAGAAATATTAAAAAAACTTGGTGTTAAACACTCAAGAATTGCTATTGGACTTCCTCTTGGAAGTGAACTTGAATATATAGACAGCCATACTTTAAAAAAAGCCATTGAAGGGAGGAAAGAATTATAAAATTTCTTTTAAATATAACATTTATACTTTTTTCTTTTATTGGAAGATATTTCCCGGAAAAAATCTGTTATTTTATTGCGTGGATTCTTACAGAAATTAGATACATTTTTACTCCAAATTTAAAAAAAATAATGAAAAAAAATATTGAAATAATTTTAAAATTCAAGGAAGGCAAAGATTATACAGAAGAAGATTTAAGAAAGTATGTTAAAGAGGTATATCATAATTTTGGGAGATATATGACAGAATTTTTTACAATTCCGAAATTAAATTATAAAAAGGTAAAAGAAAGGGTAATTGTTGAAAACATAGAATTACTTGAAGAATCTTTATTAAAAGGAAAAGGAGTGATTGCTCTGACCGCTCATATTGGAAACTGGGAACTTGCAGGAGTTGTCACTTCAATTTTAGGATATAAAATATGTGCTGTTGTTATTCCATATTTAACTCCCAAGATAACAGAAATATATAAAAAAATAAGAGAAAGTAAAGGAGTAGAAGTTATTTTTACAGGTTCAAATCCAAAAGATTTTGTAAGATTTAAAAAAGAGAATAAAGTTTTTGCGATACTTGGAGATAGAGTTTTTACTGAAAAAGGAGTGATTGTTGATTTTATGGGTAAAAAAGCAATTTTTCCAAGAGGTCCTGCAACTTTAGCCATTAAATTAAAAACTGAATTTATAGCAGGCTTTCTTGTAAGGGAAAATAATAAATATAGATTGTTTTTTGAAAAGATTGATTATCCTCCACCAGATTTAGACGAAGAAAAAAGAATTGATTACTTACTTTACCAGAGTGTTAAAAAAATTGAAAATGTTATATTAAAATATCCAACTCAATGGCTCAATTTTCAGGATATATGGGTAGATTAAAATGAAAAAAAGGTATAATTTTGAAGATGCAGTAAAGATAGTTGAAAAATTAAGAAAAAAATGCCCATGGGATAAAAAACAGACAAATGAAAGTATTTTGAAGTATTTAAAAGAAGAAACACAAGAATTTATAAAAGAGGTAAAAAGGAATGATTACAGGGGGATGAAAGAGGAACTTGGAGATATTTTGCTTCAGGTTCTTTTTCACTCCCAGATTTTAAAAGAAAAAAATATACTTACAATTGAAGATGTTATTGATAATCTATGTAGAAAAATGATAAGAAGACATCCTCATGTTTTTGGAAATAAAAAAGTAAAAAGTGAAAAGGAAATAATAGAAACATGGGAAAAAATTAAAAAAAGAGAAAAAATTGAAAAGAGTTAATTTATATTAAAATTTTGTCATAACAGTATACTTAATCAATTCTTCTCCATTCTTTTTAACCTTTACAGGAAATTTTATAGTATATGCATCCAGTTTTTCATAATCATGCGTTTTTTCTGTTATTTCCCATGTTCCATAAAGACGCTCAATTACTTCAACAACAATATCTTCATTTTTAAAGTTTTTAATTTTTATTTCATATGTATCCTTATAAACCTGATGACTTATCTTTTCATGAGATAGAATCTTCCTTTCTCCTTTAATGTCAAAGGCGTTCCCAATAGAAAGTTTTACCTTCTCACCAATGGGTGTATGGGATATTAAATTTTCTCCTATAAATAAACTACCATCTTTTTCCTTTTTAAAAATTCTTATTTTCCCAAAAGGCAATACTTCATCTTCATTTTTAAATTCAATAAAAACATTAACTTTTTCATTATATGGTAAATTTCTCCAGTTGTCATAATAATAATATCTGTAAGTCGCACCCTCATAAACATACTTTTTCTCAACTTTTATATCTTTTTTTGAAAGAAAATTTATCTGTTTTATTTCACCATCATTTATATCTGTTTTACCTTTTAATGTATATTTATGATATTCAAAAAAAGGTTTTTCCTCAAAAGATGGAATTGCCTGTGCAGTTTTCATCTCTCCTACCATCAATTTATCTCCCATCACTTCTCTTTCAATCATTTTTTTTACCTCTCCTGCAATAAGAACTATGGAAGCATCTTTAAAATCATATCCAGACCTGTTATCAATTGTTACAAATCCAGAAAGGTCAAGTTTATTTTTTTCTTCATCATACTCACCTGTATAATCAGATTTCCAGTTTATGTTTGAAGTTGTATATTTAAGTAAAATTTTATGTAACCCTTTTTTGTTATTCTGAACAAGAAATTTAAGTTGTACTTTATAAACAAAATCTTCTATTTTATCAAATTCTATCCTTTCCAATTCATGCCTGTTTAAAATCAAAATTTTATCCTTTGTTTCTATTCCAATATTATTTGAATCATAAAATAATAAACTTCCTGAATAAATTTCTCCTTTCTTGCTCACCGCAATTATTTGCCTGCCTATATTTTTCAAAAAAACTTTATCAGAGGTAAAAATATCTGAATTATATACCTGATGCAAAATAATAAAATCAGAAGGAAAATTTAAAGAACAAATTTGAATACTTGTAGGTTCAATAAATCTGGGAATGTCTGAAAAAACTATTTCTTTTTTACCTGTATCTATTTCCATTTCTCTTACTTCACTGCAAACAGCAAAATTCTGGTTATAAATAATAAGTGTCGTTTCTTTACTTTCAATTATAAAAACTTTAAATAAAATCAGGATAATCAAAATTTTTTTCATAAAATATCCCCTTTTTTAAATCTTGTCTTTTAAATTTGACATTTCAATTGCTGAAAGTGCTGCAAGCCATCCTTTATTTCCTGCTTTTGTTCCTGCTCTTTCAATTGCCTGTTCTGTACTGTCTGCCGTTATAATTCCAAAAGTTACGGGTATCTTTCCGGAATAATTTGCCTGAGATATTGCCCTTGCTATCTGAGAAGAAACATATTCAAAGTGTGGTGTATCTCCCCTTATAATTGCTCCAAGACAAATAAGTGCATCATATTTACCACTTTCAGTTAATTTACCAACTGCATAGACCATTTCTACTGCTCCTGGAACCCAAATAATTTCAATATTACCCTCATCAACATTATGTCTTTTTAAACAATCAATTGCTCCTTCTAAAAGTCGTTTTGATATAAATTCATTAAATCTACTTACAATTATTCCAAACTTTTTCCCTTTACCATCAAGATATCCTTCAATTATCTTCATTTTTCCTCCTTTTTTATATCAATTAAATGTCCAAGTTTTTCTTTTTTTGCTTTTAAATAATTTTCAGTATAGGGATCTGGTTCTATTTCTATTGGAATTCTATCAACAACTTCAATTCCATATCCTTCAAGCCCTACTATTTTTCTTGGATTATTTGTTAAAAGACGAATTCTTGTAAGTCCAAGGTCAACAAGAATCTGTGCTCCAATTCCATAATCCCTTAAATCTGGAGGAAATCCAAGTTTTAGATTTGCTTCAACTGTATCAAGTTTCTCTTCATCCTGTAATTTATAAGCCATAATTTTGTTAACAAGTCCAATCCCCCTTCCCTCCTGAGGAAGATATATAAGAACACCCCTCCCTTCTTTCTCTATCATTTCAAGTGCTTTATGAAGTTGTTTTCCACAATCACACCTTTTTGAATGGAAAATATCGCCTGTAAGACACTGAGAATGAACTCTTACAAGAATACTATCATTTTCGTCTTTAAGCTTTAACTCCCCTTTTACAAGTGCAATATGATAATTTTTTTCAATTTTATCTCTGTAAAGAATAAGTTTAAAATCTCCAAATTCAGTTGGTAAGAATGTCTCAACAACTCTTTCTACAAGTTTTTCTCTTTTTCTTCTATACTCAATTAAATCCTTTATGGTTATAATTTTTAAATTATGTTTTTGGGCAAATTTAACCAAATCAGGTAATCTCGCCATACTCCCGTCATCCTTCATTATCTCGCATATAACACCTGAAGGATAAAGTCCTGCAATTCTTGCAAGGTCAACTGCTGCTTCTGTATGCCCTGCCCTTACAAGAACTCCTCCTTCCTTTGCTCTTATTGGAAAAACATGTCCTGGCTTTGCAAAATCTTGGGGTTTTGAATTCTTATCTATCAAAAGTTTAATTGTAAATGCTCTATCATAAGCAGAAATTCCTGTTGTGACTCCATAGGCAGCATCAACACTTACTGTAAAATCTGTTTCATGTAATGCAGTATTATTTGAAACCATTGGCTGTAAATCAAGTTCTTTTATTCTATCTGGTAAAAGAGCAACACATATAAGACCTCTTGCTTCCTTTGCCATAAAATTTATTATTTCAGGAGTAACTTTTTCAGAAGCAACAATAATATCTCCTTCATTTTCCCTATTTTCATCATCCACCACAATTACAGGTTTCCCTTCTTTTATATCCTTAATAGCATCTTCAATTGAACTGAATTTTTCCATAATCGTTTCACTTTTAAATTTATTATACCATTTTTCAATAAAGTAAAATAATTAATTTTTGACTTTAACCTAAATTTGTATTATTATTAATATTTGGTTGAAAATTTGGCAAAGGGGAATAATGATTAAAGAAGAAATAGAAAAACTTATAAAACTTCAGGAAATTGACAACGAAATATTTGAAAAACAGGCAGAAATAAATTTATTTTTTCAAAAGGAAAAAGAGTTAAATAAAAAAATTGAAAATAAAGAGAAGGAAATAAAAGAACTAAAAGAAGACCTTAAAAAATTACAACTTGACAAAAAGGAAAAGGAACTTGAAATAAAAAGTTATGAAGAAGAAATTAAAAAATTGAATAAAAAAATTGATGAAGTAAAAACAAATAAAGAATATGAGGCATTGCTTATTGAAATTGCAAATATGAAAAAGAAAATATCAGAAATAGAGGATGAGGTTTTAATATTAATGGAAAAAGAGGATGAATTTCTTAAAAAAGAAAAACTCCTTCTTGAAGAAAAGGAAAAAGTTAAAAATGAGGTTTTAAAAAATATTGAAAATGAAAAAAATAAAACCGAAGCGTTAAAAAAAGAAATAGAGAAGAAAAAAGAAGAAAGAGAATTAATCGTAAAAGAGACCCCTTATGAATTTTATATTTTATACGAAAAAATAAGAAAAAGCAAAAAGAACAATATCGCAATTGTGCAAGTAGAAAATGGAATATGTGGAGGATGTTATATATCCCTTCCTACCTATATAGTTGAAATGGTAAAAAAGAAGGAAAAGATAGTTCAGTGTGAAAATTGCAGTAGAATTTTATATTAATGGAAAAATTTGAAGTTTACATTGACGGTGCTTCTAAAGGAAATCCAGGAGAAAGTGCTTATGGAGTGGTTATATTTAAAAATGGAAAAATATATAAAAAAACAGGGAATTTTATAGGAATTACAACAAATAACATTGCAGAATATCTTTCTTTAATTTTTGCTTTAATAGAGTGCCTTCCTTTTGCAAAAGAAGAAATTGAAATAAAAAGCGATAGTCAACTTCTTGTAAAACAAATGAATGGAGAATACAGGGTAAAAGATAATCAATTAAAAATTTTTAATTTTATTGCAAACTCTTTACTTTTAAAGTATAAAAAAATTAAAATTAAATATATACCAAGAGAGGAAAATAAAATTGCAGATAAACTTGCAAATTCGTTCATTGAAAAGAAAGAAAATTTATTCTGAAGGAGTGACTGGGTGTCCGTCCGCCATATGGCGGAAGGAAAGTCCGGACTCCTGCAGGGAGGGTGGTTCCTAACAGGAACAGGTAGCAATACCTGGAAAGTGCCACAGAAAACATACCATCCGCCTAATTTTTGGTGGATAAGGGTGAAAAGGCGAGGTAAGAGCTCACCGTTTGCCTGGTGACAGGCAAAGCAAGGCAAACCCCACCCGGAGCAAGGTCAAACAGAACCTATGGGTCCCTGCCCCAAAAGGTTCGGGTAGACCGCTTGAGTCAAAAGGCAACTTTTGACCAAGAGGAATGGACACCTAAAACAGAATCCGGCTTACAAGTCACTCCTTCAGATTTTTAAAAAGGATAAAAATGAATATAGAAAAATGGATTGACAATGGATTGAAACAACTTGAAGAAGAATTTGGTAAGGAAAAGGTAAAAAAAGCAGTTGAATATATAAAAAATTTTGAAGTTGAAATCCCTTCATGGGTTTTTGGTAATTTTGGGGGAGGCAGATTTGGGAATTACACACCTCCTGGATTTGCAAGAAATATTTTTGAGAAAATAGATGATGCTTCATTTGTCCATAAATTGACAGGAGCAACTCCAAGAATAGCAACTCATATTTTATGGGATTTTTCAGAAGATGGAATTTCTCCTGATATTAAAATTGTTGAAAAAGTTTATCAATATGCCAAAGAAAAAGGTATATCTCTTGGAGCCATAAGTCCTACATATTTTCTTACAGGTTCTCATAGAGGCAGTTTTACTGCTCAACAAAAAGAAACAAGAAAAAGGTATATTGAACAAACAATATTTGGAGCAGAAATTTCAAAAAAATATGGGAATAAAATATTGAGTTTATGGTTTCCCGATGGTTCTCTTTATCCAGGACAAATTGATTTAAAGGAAAATTATGAAAGAATGAAAGAATCTTTAATTGAGAGTTATAAAAAAATACCGAAAGATGTAAAAATTCTTATAGAATATAAACTTTTTGAGCCAGGAACATACAGTACTACAATACCTGACTGGGGTACTTCCTATATTCTTGCAAAATCTCTTGGAAAAAATGCAGGAGTTCTGATAGACCTTGGACATCATCCTCATGGAGTAAATATAGAACAGATTGTATCCACATTAATTGCAGAAGATATGTTTTGTGGTTTCCACTTCAATACAAGATATGCTGCTGATGATGACCATGCAGTAGAACCAAATTCACAGATGGCAAGGATTTTCTATGAACTTTTAAAAGTAAATGTTATCTGTAATAAAAACAGAGAAAAAAACTGGGCATACATGATTGACCAGGCAAGTGGAAGAGAAAATAGATTTCATGCAATATTACATTCAGTTGATTCTCTTCAAATTTCTCTTGCAAGGGCAGTTCTTGTTGATATAAAAAACCTTAAGAAACTTCAACAAAAAGATGAAATAATTCTTTCAAATAGATTTTTTAATAATGCCATTTTTCTTTGCGATGTAAGACCCATTGTTTATAAAGCAAGACTTGAAAAAGGTGTGCCTTATGAACCTATAAATACCTATATTGAAAGTGGTTATCAGAAAAAAATAGAAAAGTTAAGAAAAACTTGACAATTTAAAAAAATGAGGTAATTTAAAAACAGGGGAATAAAAAATGAAAAAAGGTAGAAGGATTCTCTGGATAGATACTGAAATTCAATTAAGATTTGTTATTTTTACAATAATTACTCTTGCTATTTCCTGTTTTATTGTCAGCAGTGTAACTTTTAATAATATCTGGCTTGGAATATTTGAAAAAATTTTAGGAATTCAGAATACAAGAGAACTTTATTCTGGCTCTATAAAAAAATTTATTTCTTTAAATTTTTCACTTATTCTTCTGCTTGCTTTTCTTGCGACTCTTGGTATGATTATTCTTTCCCATAAAGTTGCAGGTCCTGCTTATAGAATAAGAAAAATGCTTCAGGACCTTCAGGAGGGTAAATATCCTGAATTTAAATTAAGAAAAGGAGATACTTTAACTTCTCTTGTTGAAGAACTTGAAAAATTCTCCAGGCAATATCAAAATATGAGGGAAGCAGTAATAAATGTGATTGAAACCTGGAAAAATACAGAAGTGAAGGATATAAGTTTAAATATTGCATTGAAAGAACTTGAAAATAAAGTAATCTCCGTCAATCCTAAAAAAGAGGAGGTTAAAAATGAAAAAGGGATTTAGTTTAATAGAAACTTTAATATTGTGTCTTATAGGTTTTAGTATTTTAATTTTGATTATAGGAGTAATTTCAAATTCAAGGGAATTTGCAAGAACAATGGGATGTATTAACAATATGAAAAATATATCCCAGGCAATTGAAAATTATCAAGTTGACTGGAGAGAAACACCAGTTACACTTTCTTCTTTAATTCCTGTATATATTCAGAATGTAAATGTTCTTCATTGTCCAAGTGATAGAGAAAAAGGAGATAGTTATTCAAAGTTTTATATAGGGAGATATTTTGCTGAAGCAGACTCAAACAAAATCTTCCTTTTATGTCCGAGACATTTTAGAGGAGAAAGAATTGCTGCTGCTTATCTCTCCTATGCAGTTGAAATTGTTAAAAATAAAAAAATTCAATATTATGAAACAGAATATTCTTCTCCCCAAATTGTAAAGCCAGGTGAAATATTAAGTAGAGGAATTTTAAAATTTGAAGACAACACAAAAGTAACTTTAAGTGGAAAAACAGGAGTTCTTGGTTCATTTACAAATCCTGAAGGTAAAATTTACAGCATTATTTATATTCCTGAAGGTGAAAAAAATTCCACAGTAAATATAGAACATCATGGAGATTCAAAATTTGAAGTTATAACTCCTGCTGTTATTGCTGGTGTTGAAGGAACAAAATTTAATGTTATA
>Ga0185342_1000679_pt1 | contig 16233 bp, 11 predicted proteins | sample ConPoolayeEmetaG_FD_128045 | JGI IMG/M metagenome (GOLD analysis project Ga0185342, IMG submission 128045) | Hot spring microbial mat communities from California, USA to study Microbial Dark Matter (Phase II) - Cone Pool mat layer E metaG... ...
CTGACGCAGATAGGCTAGTGTCGGAACCCACTGGATGGCGAAGAGGCCGGCGGCCCAGAGGTAGGCGATCAGCCAGCGTGCCAGGAGTGATCCGAAAGCCCGCAGCCGGCTTCTTCGTCGCGACCCAACCACTCCGCCGGCCAGGAAGATCAGTGCGCCGATGGCAGTCAGCAGGGCGATCTGAATGTGGCCAGCCACGCATTGCAGAGCGATGACGGCGACCGCGGCGGCCAGCCGCAGACTGGTCCTTTGGCGCCGGGTGCCTCTGGGGCAGCCGGCGGTCAAAACGTAGGCTCGCAACTGCCAGAAGACCCACGGCGCCCAAGCTGCCGCCTGCTGCATGGTGAAATGGGCTCGGTGGGCCAGCATGAAGCCGCTGAAGGCGAAGGCGATAGCTCCCAAGAATGCCGCCCGGGCCCCCAGCTTCATATCGAGCAGAAGGCGATACATTCCCCACAGGGCTAGGCTGTAATGGAGCCACAGGCACACGGGGTAGGCCCACGGTGGCGGCAGCAGGACGAAGAGCCACGTAAACGGATAGAAGACCGCGGTCTGCGGGTCGGCCAGGAAGGGGCGCCCCAACCCCGTCCAGAGGTTAAGCCAGGGCCATTGGCCGGCGCAAATCAGGTCGCGAAAGAGCTGCCGGGCGGGGTAGTAATACAGGACGTCATCTTCCCCGGCCCCCAACCCGCCAAGTTGCCAAACCGGAGCCAGCAGCATCCCGGGCAGCAGCAAGGCGGCCAGCAGAGCGAGCAGCTTGGTTCGTGACATCGCGGGGATGGTACCGCAGGTCGGGGTGGGGAACCTATGGTCCAGTTACCGGCCTGTCGGTGGGCCCGGGCAGGAGCCGCTCTGAACGGCAGGTTCGTTCCGGCTCGCCGGGCGGGTCGGGGCGGCCGGAGCCGGCCGCCGCTTGCCGGGGGCAGAAAGGGTTCGCGGCTTTAGGTGGTTTCGGCGCCCGCGGCCACCACGCCGGTCTGGTCGGCCGGGGGTTCGGCCTCCAGCCCCTCGAAGACGAAGTGCCGGGCATCGGAATCGGGGTCGCCGGCCAGGCTGATGCGGATGCGACTTTTGCCGGCGTACTTGTTGCGTAGGATGTCCTCGCTGAGGGGGTCTTCGATCATATTGGAGATAGTTCGGCGGAGGGGCCGGGCTCCGAACTTCTCGTCGGTGCCCTTCTCGACCAGGAACTCGCGGGCCTCGGGCGTCAGCTCGAGGGTCAAGCCGCGACCGGCCAGCCGCTTGCTGACCTTGGCCAGCTCCAGGTCGACGATCGCCAGCATGTCCTGATGAGTAAGTTTGTGGAAGACCACCACTTCGTCGATGCGGTTGATGAACTCCGGCCGGAAGGTGCGTTCGATTTCCGCGGTGAGCATTTCCTTCATTTTCTGATAGGTGACTTCCTCATCGCGTTTGATAAACCCGAAGGGGTCCTGGCTCATGATCCGCTCGGCCCCGATGTTGCTGGTCATGATGAGGATCGTGTTGCGGAAGTCGACATGCCGGCCGAAGGAGTCGGTCAGGCGGCCCTCCTCCATGATCTGGAGCAGCATGTTGAAGACGTCGGGGTGGGCCTTCTCGATCTCGTCCAGCAGGACCACCGAGTAGGGCCGGCGGCGGACCCGTTCGGTGAGCTGCCCGCCCTCCTCGTATCCGACGTATCCGGGCGGGGCACCGATCAGCCGGCTGACGTTGTGCTTCTCCATGTACTCGGACATGTCGATGACGATCAGCGCGTCCTCGTCGCCGAACATGAACTCGGCCAGGGTCTTGGCCAGCAAAGTTTTGCCCACGCCCGACGGTCCCAGGAAGACGAAGGAGCCCATCGGGCGGTTGGGGTCCTTCAGGCCGCTGCGACTCCGCCGGACGCTGCGGGCGATGGCACTGATCGCCTCGTGCTGGCTGACCACCTTCTTATGAAGCTCATTTTCCAGCTCCAACAGTCGCGCGGCCTCCTCCTTCTCCAGGCGGGTGAGCGGAATCCCGGTCATTCGGCTGACCACCTCACTGACCACCAGCTCGTCCACCACGCCCTCGGCTTCCTGCGAGTTGCTCATCCACTCGCGCTGGATGTTCTCGCGTTTCATGCGGAGCGATTCGCACTTGTCGCGCAGCTCGGCGGCCCGCTCGTAGTCCGCGTTCTTGACCGCCTCGTCCTTCTCGGCCATGAGGCGTTCGATTTCGCGCTCCAGGTTGGCCAGGTCGGGCGGCATGGTCATGCTGCGGATGCGGACCCGGGCGCCGGCTTCGTCGATCACGTCGATGGCCTTGTCGGGCAGGACGCGGCCGCTGATATACCGGTGAGAGAGCTCGACAGCGCTGCGGAGGGCCGCATCGGTGATATGGACCCGGTGATGAGCTTCGTAGCGATCCCGCAGGCCGCGGAGGATGTCGAGGGTGTGTTCCAGCGAGGGTTCCTCGATGTGGATGGGCTGGAACCGGCGGGCCAGGGCGGCGTCCTTCTCGATGTACTTGCGGTATTCATCGAAGGTGGTGGCCCCGATGCACTGGATCTCCCCGCGGGACAAGGCCGGCTTGAGCACGTTGGACGCGTCGATCGCCCCCTCCGCGCCGCCGGCGCCCACCAGCGTGTGCAGCTCGTCGATGAACAGGATCACGTTGCGGGCCCGCCGGACTTCGTTCATCACCGCCTTGATCCGCTCCTCGAACTGCCCACGGTACTTGGTCCCGGCGACCATCAGAGCCAAATCGAGGATTACGATCCGGCGTTCGGCCAGAATCTCCGGCACCTGGTGCGCGACGATCTTCTGAGCCAGGCCTTCGACCACCGCGGTCTTGCCCACCCCGGCCTCGCCCAGCAAGGCGGGGTTGTTCTTCATTCGGCGACACAGGACGGTGATGACTCGCTCGATCTCATTGGCCCGGCCGATACAGGGGTCGAGCTTGCCCTCCCGGGCCAGCTCGGTGAGGTCGCGGCCGAAGGAGTCCAGGGCGGGGGTCTTGCTCTTGCCCTTCTTGACCGCCTCGCCCGGGGAAGGCAGGCCGGCGGCCTCCTCGGCTTCCATGCCGGCCCCCAGCAGATTGAGGACTTCCTCCCGGACGTCATCCAGCTTGAGGCCCAGGTTCATGAGGACCTGGGCCGCCACCCCGTCCTGTTCCCGCAGCAGACCCAGCAGCAGATGCTCGGTTCCAACGTAGTTGTGGTTGAGGTTGCGGGCCTCTTCGATGGCGTATTCGATGACTCGCTTGGCCCGGGGGGTCTGGGGCAGCTTGCCCATGGTGACGGTCTCCGGGCCGCTCTTGACCAGTTTCTCGACTTCCAGGCGGACTTTACGCAGGTCGACCCCCAGGTTTTTGAGGACGTTGGCCCCGACCCCGGAGCCTTCCTTGACCAGTCCCAGCAGGATGTGCTCGGTGCCGATGTACTCGTGATTAAACCGCTGGGCTTCCTGATTGGCCAGGGCCATCACCTTTCGGGCGCGATCCGTGAAGCGTTCGAACATGCTGAGGGCTCTCCTGCCGCCTGCCCTGCCGCCAGGCCAGGCCGTAGACAAACCGCACCGGTCAGTTTACGGGACGTTGAACCACATAGCATTCTATTCGGCATCCCCAAGACCAGCAAGGATGGCCGGTTCCGGGGCCGGGTCGCGGGTGTCCCGGGCCTTAGGGCCGGTCCGCACCGTCGGCGACCGGGGCTGCGCGGACTCAGGCTTCTTCGGCCGTCCGCAGCCCACCTGCCGCGGTGGCGGCCAATTATGTTATCGACCGACGGGCGGGGCACGATCAGGAGGGCCGACCGGCTTGGCCCGGGAATTCACCTGGACTGTCGCTCCAAGATGCGCTGCTGCTGGCAGACTTGGGCGCGGTAAATCCCGTGCCGGTCGAGCCGCCGCACTTGTTGCCACGCGGCCCGGGCGGCCGGCACGTCGCCGGCTGCGGTGAGAGTTTGAGCCAGTCGGTAAGCCACCAGCAGGTCGGTGGTCGCCAGATCGGCGAGTTGGCGAATGCAATCCAGGGCCCGGGCGGGCTGCCCCGCTTCCAGCCACTGCTCGGTTTGGCGCAGCAGGTGACGACGCAAGGCGCTGGCCTGTCGGATACGCAGGCTGCGGACGGCCCGGTGGTATCGCAACTGGGCACCCACGTAGCAGCCCGCGGCCAGGCCGATGGCCAGGAACTGGAGGCGTTCGCCGAAGTCGTCTGGAAAAAGCAACACTGCCAGAACCGCGAAGTTGGCGCAGGCCGCAAAGACCAGGCCGGTCAGGATGCCCGCACCGGTGGCCCCGAGCAGGATCAGGCCCGCCCCGGGCAGCAGCAGGTTGGCCCACGGGGCCCACTGGTAGACCGGTTCTGCGAGCGATGAGGTTTTCATACCGCTGGCCGATCGGTCGGGCTGGGCGGCACCTGGCGACCTTGGAGGGCCTGCCCGTAAATGGCCATCAGTGTTTCGATCATCGTACCCAGCGCGTGCCGGGTTTGGACATAGGCGCTGGCCAGCTCGCCGATGGTGTGGGCCTGGCCGGGCTGTTGGATGGCCCGGGCCAGCAGGTAGGCCAGCTCGGCGGCCGAGCCCGGCGTAAACTGCCAGGCGGTGCGGTCCTGAATGAACCAACTGGCCAACTGGTCGCGGGAGCAGATGACCAGCTTGCCATAGGCCATGGCCAGCAGCGGGGCTATCGACAGTTCACGCTGACAGCTTGGGACGATGCAGGCGTCGATCTCCCGCAACAGCTTCTCCCACAGGCCGGGGCCATCGGCCAGCGAGACGCAGTCTTGAGCCTGGCACTCCCGAATGGTCCGCCAGATGCGACTGCTCCCCGGCCCCCACCCGACCAGCCCCAGGTGCAGGTCGGAGCCCTGTCGGTAGAGTTGGGCGACCGCTTGGATCAGGATGGCGACGCCGGCGTGGTCGCCGGGGCCGACCACGCAGACCGCGGCGAAAGTGTGATCTTCCGCGGGGGTCGGCGGCGGGGCCGGCGGCAGACCGACCGCCGGCGGAAGCGTGTGGCAACGTCCGACCGCCGTCGGGCAGCGAGCCAGCAGGCCGGCCGCCAGTGCGTCGGTCGCCAAGATCACCTGCTCGTTGGTCCGGACAGTCCCATGTGTCAGCCGCGCGACGTCTTTCTGGCCGAGCGCGTGCATGACCAGCGGGACGCGAGTCCGCCTGGCCCACGGGCGGAGCCATCGCAGGCCGGCGGTCCCCCACAAGTGGATCAGGTCGGGCGGCGGCTTGCACTGAGTGGCCAGGTAGTGCGTTAGTCGCCAGCCACCCCAGAAGGTCAGATGCGGCAGCAGGTGACATTTCACTGGCGTGGCGGCCAGACTCGCGGCGGATCGCAAATCATCGGTGAGCAGCGTGACCTGGGTGCCGCGGGCCGCCAGGGCCGGCAGCAGCTCGCCGAGCATCGGTCCGAATCGGGCCAACACGTCGGCGTCGGCCACATGCAGAACCTGGTGGATCGGCGACCGCGACGGGCCGTTAGCAGTCGAGGTCGCGGTCATGGACATCAATGTCCAGCGGGGCGTGCATGTGGCCGGACGCGGCCGGTCTGGTCAGCACGCGCCAGAAGCAATACACCACCGCGGAGATCACCAGCCCGATCGAGCAGGACATGAAAAGCCAGCCGGCCAGGGTCATCCGACATCCTCCGGACCAGGTGGCGAGGGTGGCAAGCGGTCGGCGTCGGCCCGGTCCCAGCGCCGGCCGGCCAAATGGACCAGGATTAACATGAAGAGCAACACGGTGGCTATTATGCCGACCGCGGCCAGCGGGACTCCCCCCCGAGCCAGGCTGCGCAGATAGTCGCCGGCGTACAGATAGCACCAGGCCCCGAAGACGGTCAGCAGGCACAGCGGCGTGATGCAGCGCATCAGCACGGTGAAGACCCAGCTCGGGGGATGCAACTCGGCACCCTGGCAGGCCACCCAGTGGGCGCGGCGCGCTCCGAACACCCAGGCCAGCACCACCACTTCGATGGTCCCCAGAATGAAGATGCCGAGCTGAGCCATCCAGAAGTCCATGGTGTCCAGAGCCGCCAGGTCCTTGCTGAAGTAAATCAAGAACAGGCAGCCCAGGGCGGTGATCAGGCCCAGGATGGTCACCGAGGCCCGCCGCCCCACCCCCAAGGCTTCTTCCAGGAACGCGATCACCGGCTGCAACAGCGAGATGGAACTGGTGACGGCCGCCAAAAAGAGCATGGTGAACCAGATGAACCCGAACCAGCGCCCGGCCGGCATGTAGGCGAAGACCACTGGCAGGGTGTTGAATCCGAGCCCGAAGGTTCCCCCGACCGCGCCGGCGGCCCCCAGGAAGATGAACGCCGCCGGTATGGTGATCAGTCCACCCAGACACACCTCGAAAAACTCGTTGGTTGCCGAGGCGGTCAGCGAGGAGAGGACCACGTCATCTTTTGGGCCCAGATAGCTGGCGTAGTTCATGATCACGCCAAAGCCGACCGAGAGGGTGAAGAAGACCTGGCCGGCCGCCGCCAGCCAGACTTTCGGATCCGCCAGAGCTGAAAGAGCGGAGTGGGCCGAGCCGATGGGCTTGGGATTCCACATGAAGCCCAGGCCGTTGAGCACGTTTTGGTCCGGATGGGCTGGGTCGGGCGTTCCCAGCGTCAATACCCGGATCAGCACCGCCCCGGCGCAAAGCACCATGATCGGCATGGCGACGTTGCAGAACTTCTCGATGCCCTTGGAGATTCCGCGGTAGATCAGGCAGAAATTGACGCCAAAGGCGATCATCCAGAAGATGACGCTGGGATGCAGGCCGCCTTGGAGCATGAAGCCGTCCTGATCGAGGCCGACCAGGTTGGTGAAGAACTGCGAGCTGCGAGCTGGGTACTGACTGGGGTCGCTGCCGAGGTCGAGCCTGCCGAACAGATAATACCCGGCGTAGGCCAGGGTCCAAGACTCGACGAGCACGTAGTACATGTACACGATGGTCGGCATCAGCAGCCCCATGACGCCCAGGTAGCGCCAAATGCGGCTGCCTCCCAGTTGCCCGAGAATTGCGGGGCAGGAGTGGTAGCCGAGCTGTCCGCCGCGCTTGCCCAGGGTCCATTCGGCCCAGCAGATGGGGATGCCGAGCAGCAGCAGGGCGCAGAAATATGGGACCATGAAGGTCCCGCCCCCGTTTTGGGCCGCGGTCCCCGGAAAACGCAGGAAGTTGCCCAGGCCGACCGCCGAGCCGGCCACGGCCAGGATGACTCCCAGACGGGTACCCCAACGTTCCTTCGTTCTGGCCATGCTCACCTCGGTAGAGGGTGGCGGCGGGCGTTGGTTCCTCGCAGGAGGCCCCGCCGCGCCAATGCCACCGCGGCAATACTAGCTGGGTTGCCGGCGCGGGACAACGAGGCGTTCGAAAGACGCTTGCTGTCGGTACGGGCCGCAGTATCGTTTAGGAATGGTTGGATCGGTCCGGTCCAGCGGCACGGGTGCAACGATGGGCGATCCTGAATCCAGACAGCCGCCGAGGAAGCGTTCCAGCCGGCTGGGTGCGACCGTCAAGGCGCTGATTCGCGCTCGGGTGACGGCCGGCCTGCTGGTGGTCCTGCCTATCTGGGTCACCTATCTGCTGGTGAGGTTCATTTTCAAGGCGATGCGGGACGCCTCGCAGTGGGCGGTCCTCGGGCTGCTTGAGAATCCTTGGGTCCAGATCCACATCACCAAGCTGGCAATCAAGCGCGAGGCGACCTTCGATGTCGATCGCTTTCTGCGGGAGCACCCCTACCTGGACTGGGGTTTGGCGCTCGTTTCCGTTCTGCTGACCGTACTCTTTCTCTACGCGATCGGCGTGCTGACGGCCAATCTGTTCGGTCGCCGAATCATCGAGGGCATCGAGACGCTGGTTGGCAAGGTGCCGCTGGTCAAAAGCGTGTACCGGGCCTCCAAACAGATCGCCACCGCCCTGACCGGGGGGCAGCCCCAGAAGTTTCGGCGGGTGGCCATGTTTCCGTTCCTTTCGCCGGGGGTTTACTCCTTCGGCTTCGTCACCAACGTGTTCCGGGATGCCCATACCGGCGAGGAATACGTGACTATTTTCTACTCGACGACCCCCAATCCCACCACCGGCTTCGTGTTTGTCCTACCGCGCAACCGAATTGTCGAGCTGGACTGGAGCATCGAACAGGCAGCCAGCACGATCATGTCCGGCGGCATTCTGCTGCCGGAGACCATACCGGTGCCGACCAGCATGAGGTGGCGGGAACCGGCGCCGCCGCAGGGCGAGTCGCCCGGGCCGTCGAGCCCGCCCCCGGCCGGCGAAAAGGACTGACCGCCCCGATCGAGTGCTTCCGGCTACCCGGCTGCTCTGACCGATCGGCCCAAGCCCGGAACAAGGCCACTGCCCAGCCAAGTCAGGACCAACGCCGCCACCCCCACCGCCAGCAGCTCGCCCGCGGTGACCGCTGAAACCCGCCGAACTGTGGCCGGCGCGATCTCCAGCCGTTCTTTCCAGGCGCCGGCCGTTTCCAAGCCGGCCAGGGCACGGTCGATTTCATCCAGCCGAGCCTGGGTGCAGTCGATTTCCGCCTGGCGCTGTCGAGTCGCAGCTTGCAGGCTGTCGCGTTGCTGGTCGGGCGGCTCGGGCTGGCGCAGAATGCGGACCCCGGCCGCCAGGTCGGCGACCAGCCGTTGGCGGCGATCCTCAAGCTGACGCAAATGGTTGCCGACTTCCTGCGCTCGGGCGGCGTGCCGGTCACGCGCCGCCCGGTCAGCTTGAGACTGAAGGTCTCGGGCTACCGCAGCTCGCCGGTTGGTCAAGCGCGTGAGCAGACCCCGGAGCTTGCGATCCTGAGCATCCAGCTCGAAGTTCTCCGGGAGGGCAGTCCGCCTGGCCGCCGCGGCCAGGCTTTGGGCGGCCGATCTGAGCAGTGCGTGCTCGCTGCGCAGCACGGCCGCCACCACCGTCGCCCGCGTACCGCCCTGGCCAACCGAGCCGAGGGCCTGGATCCGGGAGTCGATCCGGTCCACCAATGCGCTGGCCTGATCGGCGGCGAGCTGGGCCGCGTCGGCGGCACGACCCTGGCTGGTCACCAGTTCCGCGGCTTGCCGTCGCAGGTCCAGCTCTTGCACCAGGGTCAGCCACTCGCGCCACTGTTCGGCGAACGGTGCCAGCCCTTGGGCGGCTTCCGCCGTCTCGGTCTGACACTGCTCCAGAATGGTTTTCAACTCGGCAGGTGGAGCCAGAGCAAGCTGCTCCTGGAGCGAACCCAGCAATCCACCGACCGCCTTTTGAAAGGTCCTGAAAGGCTCGATCAGGGATAGCATCGCGACCGTCAGCTCGGTGCGATACTGCAATGCCACCGCCTGGAGCTCCTGGCTGTCCTCGCGATAAACCGGGTCTTCGGCCAGGGCCTGGTCGATATCCTGGGGATCGACTGTGGCCCCGGGCGGTTCCGTGGCGGCCAGTGCGGACAGGTCCGCCCGGGCCCGCTCGATCTCCCGGGTGACCTCGGCCAGCTCGGCCTCCAGGTTGTCCAGGGGGTTGCTTGCCGGGCTGGATTCGTTCTGGGTGGCCAGTTCGGCCAGTCGGGTCTGGTCCGCCGCCTGGCGCTGACGCAAATCGTCGAGAGTTTTCTGCAATCGGCGGCGATGGGCAGCCAGGTCCTGATACCCGCGTGGAACCAAATTGCCCTGGTCCAGTTTTCGGAGGTAGGTCTGGCAGGCGGCCTCGAGCAACTGGCGAGCCTGATCGGCCTGGTCATCCGTCACCGTGAAGCGCAGGGCCGGCTCGGCTTGGGCAGTGGCCAGCACCACCCGACCATTCTGACAGGCAAGTTGCCAGGCGGGGGCCAGCTTGTAGACCGCCGGGTCGTCGGTCAGCAGGTCCGGGTCCAGCAACTGCCGCCGGTGTTCGAGCAAGGCGGCTCGCACGTCCGGGCCTGGGTCGATGATCCGAATGAGGGTGGCAGCCTGGTGCGACGCGGGATGAGCCAGCCACCATGCGCTGGTCGTCAGGCCGGCCACCATTCCCGCCACTGCCAGCCGCCATGCCGCATGCCTGGGGCGGTGGCTGACTTTCTGTGGCCCAATCGCGGCCGCGGGGGTGTGAACGGCTTGACGAGGCTGGGCGGGCCCGAGGTCAGGCTCGGCGGGCGAAACCGCCGGCCGGAGCGGCGGTCGAGCCTGGTCAGCCTGGCGTTGCCGCTGGAGCTGTAGTTGCTCCGCTGCCAGGCGGGCTTGACCGAGCCTGAGTTCGTTGAGTTGGGCTTCGAGTCGGGTTCGTTCCTGGGCGATTTGAGCACGTTCCGCCTCGATCTGGCGTCTTTCCGCCTCGATCTGACTCTGCCGGCCGGTCAGCTCCTTCCGCTGGGCCACCAGCTCGGCCTGAGCCTCCGCGAGCTGCCCGCGCTGACCGGCCAGCTCGGCCCGTCGGTTTTCCAAATCGCGCTCCAGTTGGCCAAGTCTCTGGCTCTCGGCCTGGAACTTCTGCTTGGCCAGTTCAAGGCTCTGCCTGGACTCGGCCAACCGGGCTCGTTCTTCCTCCAGGGCGGCGCGCTCGGCCTGCAAACTGGCCTGCTGCCGTCGAACTTCCTGAGCCAGCGACTCCAACCCCTCCAACCCGCGGTCCAGCTCGGCCTGACCGTCGAGCAGTGTTTGGCTGGCACTGTTCAGCGCCGCGGCGCGCTGGTCCAGCTCAGCGGCTCGGCGCTCCAGTTCGGCTCGGCGTGCCGCCAGCTCGTCCTCGGCCAGCCGGGCCCGCTCGTGGAGGGCATGTTCGTGCCGCCGAATCGCCTCGATTCGCTGGCGCAAGACCCGGCGCCGCTGTCGCCAGGCCGAGCGCATCTGTTCCTCTTGCAGTTTGAGCCGCTGGGTCAGCAGGACCCAGTCGCGGCGTCGCTGTTCCAGTTCGATCTGCCGGGCTCGGAGCTGATCGGCCAGCTTGCTGAGACGTTCGCGGCGGGCGGCAATTTCCACGGCCTGAGCGTTAAGCTCGGCCGCCCGCTCAGCCAGGCGCTGCTGAGTCTGCTCGTATTGGCTGGCCGCGGCCTGCTGGGCCTGACGCTTGAGCTGGCGATACTGCTGACTGAAATCCTGCTCTCGACGGCGCAGCTCGAGCTCGCGAGCAGTGATCTGCGAGAGGGCGTCGCGGATTTCCTGCACCAGACCGTCGATCTGTGAGCTGTCGTCCGGTGGCTCGGTCATCAGTTCGCCTGGCCGGTTTCGATCGTCGTCCGGCTCCGGCCGACGGTGGCATGGCCGGAACCAAACACGTATTGTACTAACGGGCGGGGTTGACGTCGGCCCGAAAGTTCGCACAGTCGGCAGGCCCGGGCCCAGAGTTCGGCCCGCCGGTGGCTCAAACTAGCCGTCCGAGCTGCCGGATGGTCGCCCGAAAGTCCTTGGGCAGGGGGGATTCGATGGTCAGGTAGGCTCCGGTGGTGGGGTGGACGAAAGCAATCCGGGCCGCGTGGAGGGTCAGGCGTGAGATCAGGGGTCGTTCGGGGTGGCGTCGCGGCGGTCGGTAGTCCGGCTTATAGTTTGACAGCAGCACCGCCTGGCCGCCCCCATACAGCGGGTCCACGGTCAGCGGATGTCCGATCGCCGCCAGGTGGGCCCGAACCTGATGCAGACGCCCGGTCAGGGGCCGGCATTCCACGAGGGTGTTGCCAGCCAAGCGCTGTAGGACCCGGTAATGGGTGAGCGAGGGCTTGCCTTCGCCGACGGCACTGGGCCGGACGCGCTGATGCCGCCGATCGTAGACCAGGCTGAGGCCGATCTGTCCGTCGGATGTCACGCATCCGGTCACCAGGGCGTAATACACCTTCTCGACCTTCCGATCGGCGAACTGACGGACCAAGTGGCGCTGAGCCTGGAGGGTTCGCGCGTACAGCAGAACGCCGCTGGCATCCTGGTCCAGTCGATGCACGATTCGCAGGGATTCTCTTCCGGCCAGCTCGGGTCGCCCGTGAAGCAGGTCGATAGCACAAGGTTGACCGCCGCGTCCCGGAGCGGATAGCACGCCGGGCGGCTTGTCCACGGCCAGAAGGTGGTCGTCCAGGTAGAGAATCGAAAGGGGTTTAAGTCGACGGGCTGAAGGTCTCAAGGGTTGCTGCCTGGGCGCGGGACCAAGGTGACCTGGACCGACCGGCTGCCGACCACCGAGATCCCCTTGGGAGTCACGAACATTACCGGCAAGGTCCGAAGCTGCTCCTCGGCCGGCTGACCGGCGGGCGGCAGCAGCTCGCTGGTGACCAGGACCATGGCCCGCACCTCCAGCGAGGACGGACTTTGGAACACGGCCTCATCACCCTGCACCTCGACGTCTATCAACCATTCGTTGAGGTCATTGCGGCGCACCTGGTATCGTTCCGCAACCTCCGGACTCACAAACAGCCGGACCACGACGTTCCGGACCAGACGCGGCTGGGCAATGACCCGCACCGTGACGCTGACCGTTTCAGGCGTGATGGTGGCTTTGCCCTTCAAGCCGGAGGGGGGAGTGAGCGCCACGCCTTCAAAGGTCCGGACGTCGCCCGGAGACAGTCCCTCCAGTTGCCTGCCGAGCGGGGCGTAAACCCGGCCGGCGGCGGCGAGAATCTTGAGATCGTCGCGGCGAAGCTCGACGGCCACTTCGGCCGGCTCGATGCGTTCGACGGCGATCCGCACGGCTCCGCTTTCGGACTTCACGTCTACCGGCACCATTTCGGTCACCCGCTGGTGGACGTTGAAGGTCAAAGTGCCCAGGGCCACATTCACGACCGCCAGGCCGCGTTTCTTCACCTCCGGGGTGCTCTCAACGATCCTGCGGACTTCCTCCCGGGCCTGGATACTATATGGCTCGGAGCGAGGCGCGTAAGCCCGCGGTATGGCCCAGGTCAGGGGCCAGGCCTGTTTGGCAGCCGCGATCCGCAGGCGATCTATGGCCCGGGCCGGCCCGCTGAAGGTCGCCTCGAACACCAGCGGCGGACCGACCACTTCGGCCTCCCAAGTCGGATCCTCCGGCCGAAGACGCAGCTCGACCTGATAGCTATCCGTGGCGAACGTAGCCTGGTCGGCCACGTACCAGATCACCAGGGTCAGTGGGAGCACGACCAGCGCCCGGCGGAGGATGGCCCGCGGATCGGAGCGCCGCCATCTGGGCTGTTCAGCCTTGTCCGGGGCTCCCAGACGGGTCGCCAGCTCGCTGGCCAGGTCATCCAGCGACAGGTAGCGGGTTAGCTTACCGTTGTCGGCCAGCGAGATTACCCCGGTTTCTTCAGAGACCACCAGTACCAGAGCGTCCGTCTCATAACTCATGCCCACCGCCGCCAGGTGCCGACTCCCCAGGGCGATGTCGACCTCGTCGCTGTCGGCGGAGGGAAACTGGCAGTTGGCGGCCAGGATGCGGTCGCCGCGAATGATCACTCCCAGGTCGTGGAGAGGGGAATTAGGGAAGAAGATGGTATTCAAAAGGTTGGCCGAGACTGCCGCGTTGAGCATCGTGCCGTTCTCGGCCCAACCACTCAGGTCGACGCCACGCTGGATTGCGATCAGGGCCCCGTAACGGTTGCGCGACAGATAACCTGCCGACTTGACAATGGCCGCAATCACCTGGGATTGGGGAGCTCCGCCCCGGCGCAGTCGCACATCGCCGGCCCGGATGACCGCCCGCCGAAGCTCGGGCTGGAAAACGACCAGGGCGATAAAGGCCAGGCCATAAAGGACGTAGCTGTACAGCAGGTCGAGTCGCACCCACTCGAACTGAGCGGTCAGCACTCGGACCACCAGGGTGGTGCCGACCAGGATCACCAGCACCCCGCGGAGCGGGCGGGTGCCGCGAGTGCCCTGCAACAGGCCGGCACACCAGTTGACGCACAGTCCGATAAGGATGAGTTCGACCGCGACCGCCGGCAGGTCATAGGCCTCGCTGCTGAGCCGGTAGTAGAGGCTTCTGAGCATGTCGCCCATGGGATGGACAGTATAGAATCGACGACCGGTCGGCTCCACAGGCCTGAGGGTCAGCCGGGATCGAAATCCGGAGGTAGGTCGAAACCATGGATCAGTCCCACTGGAAGCAGCGACTCCGCGACAACCTGGCCCGGGTGCGCGACAAGCTGGCGGCCGCCTGCGCTCGGGTCGGGCGGGATCCGTCCGAGGTGCATCTGGTGGCGGTGACCAAGTACGTCAATCCCGAGGTGCTGGCCGAATTGGTGGCGGCGGGTGTAGTGGACATCGGGGAAAGCCAGGTACAGCAGCTTGTGCGGCGTGCCGTGGCGTGCGGGCCGGCCCGGATGGACTGGCCGGGGGAAGCTGCGATCGACGATCGGCGGCCCCGCTGGCACATGATCGGGCACCTTCAGCGGAACAAGGTCAAGCTGCTGCTCCCGCATGCTCGCATCGTGCATTCCCTCGACTCCGTGCGGCTGGTTGAGACGATCGAGCGGCATGCCGGCGAGCTTCAGGCGATGGTGGATGTGTTCATCGAGGTCAACGTCGCGGGCGAGGCCAGCAAGCAGGGCGTTCGGCCGGAGCAGGCGGCTGAGCTGGCGGCCGCGGTGATGGCCTGCGCTCATCTGCGTCTGCGCGGGCTGATGACCATGGCGCCCTGGGACCCCGACCCGGAGGTCGCCCGACCGCATTTTGTGCGATTGCGGCAGCTTTTGGAGGATTTACGCGGCCAGGGGCTGGGCGGGCCGGAATGCCGGCATCTGTCGATGGGAATGAGTCAGGACTATGCGGTGGCAGTGGAGGAGGGCGCGACATTCGTGCGGGTGGGTTCCGCACTTTTTGAAGGGCTGCCGACCGCTGACCCGCGCAGCTCATAGGGCCCCCGAAGGTGCGCGGCGGTCGAGCTTGTGGCCGACGGCGGGCGGCTGTATAAGTGGAGCGTGGGACGGTAAGCAGCGGAGTTTGCTAGCCGATGTCATTGAAGCGTTTGTCGGACGATGCCCGCGCGGTGGTCAAACTGGCCAACGACATCGCACATGAGTTCGGCCTGGAGTATGTGGGGACCGAGCACATTCTGCTGGCGATCCTGCGGCATGGTGACAATTTGGCGGCGCGAGTGCTGCGCCGGCTGGGCCTGGACGAGCCGAAGGTCCGGGCGGCCCTCGAGAACCACTTTCAGAAGGCCAAGGAGGATACCTGGGTCTTCGGACGACTGCCCGGCAGCCCGCATTACCGGAACGTCATCGAGCAGGCGATGGAAATCGCCACGCAGCTTGATTCCAAGACCATCGGCAGCGCCCATCTGCTGCTGGCCCTCTGCCACGACCGGCAGAGCCTGGCCCACTTCACCCTGACGGAGCTGGGCGTGACGCACAAGAAATGCCGGGAGCAGGTTTTGCGAGAACTGGGAGCGGCCTGAGACCAGTGGAAGCGGAACCGCGACCGCCGGCAGCGCCCATTACCACAAGGTGCGGCACCGGCGCGGGATGCCGGTCCGGGCAGGCGGCGCCGGCTTGAGCTTAGCGTTGCAGGCGATCATTCAGACCCGGAAAAGTGCCCCGAGCCGCTTGCCCAGGGCCAGCGACGCTCCGACGATTGTCGCCACCAGGATGACCATCCCCCATACTCCGAGCGTGGAGGCCACTTGCAGTCCGCGCTCCGGGTTATCGGCCAGGTCGTAAATGGCTTTGGTCATCGGGTAGGTGTCGCGGTCGAAGGCCAGGATCAGGCTATCGGAGACTTCCAGCATTGATCGGCTGAAGACCAGCAGGCCGCCGGCGATGAAGTTGGCAGTCAGCAGCGGAACCGTGATCCGCAGCATGGTCCGCAGGGGGCCGGCCCCCAGGTTGATGGCCGCCTCCTCCAAGGCGACCGAGGTCTGCTCCAGGCCGCTGGCGCAGGAACGGACCTGGAACGGCAAACGGCGAACGGCGTAGGCGATCACCAGCAAGGGCGTAGGATCGGCCTTGAGCGGATTGAGGAAGGCCAGCGGAGAATCGCCCTGGGTCAGGGCGAAATACCCGAAGGCCATGACCAGGCCTGGGACGGCCAGCGGGAGCATGGCCAGGCTATCCAGGACGGTGGTCAGGGCGGATCGGCGACGGACCACCAGGTAAGCAATCGCGAAACCCAGCACCAGGTCGACGGCGGTGGCGATCAGCGAGTACTTCAGGCTGTTGACCACGCTGATGGCAGCCAGCCCGCGGCCGGGTTCGCCGATCGCGACCACGTCGCGCAGCAGTTGGCTGTGGTAGCGCAGGGTGAGCTTGTCGGGCGACAGCTCGATGATCCCGGTGGAGGTGATGCTGCCCAAGACGACCCCGACATGCGGGATGACCGCGACGGCAAAGACCAGCGCGAACGGCAGGCTGATCAGCAGGGTGCCGAGGGGACCCGGTC
>Ga0185342_1000681_pt1 | contig 16207 bp, 11 predicted proteins | sample ConPoolayeEmetaG_FD_128045 | JGI IMG/M metagenome (GOLD analysis project Ga0185342, IMG submission 128045) | Hot spring microbial mat communities from California, USA to study Microbial Dark Matter (Phase II) - Cone Pool mat layer E metaG... ...
AATGCTAAAATTATTTATAAGAAAAAGGAAAAAAATGAATAAAAGAAAAATTTATGTATGTTTCACAATGGATTGCGAATCTCCTGACAGTCCTTTTGGAGGGCCTGAAAACTGGTATGTTGCAGAAATGTCAATAAATGGGTTTACAGAAAATTTATTAAAATATAAACAAAAAGTGACATTTTTTGTAACCCCTGCTTCTGTTATTCAAAAACCAAAATTATTTTTTAAAATAAGTAAAATTTTTGAAGTTGGCATGCATTTACATCCTTTTGACCCTATAACTAAAAAAAGATTATATATTGGACAGTTTGATAAGGAAGAACAGAGAAAAATATTAAAAGAAAATAAAGAAAATTGGAGTTATGCGATTGGTATGGAACCAAAAAGTTTCCGTCCAGGAAATGCTTCTGCAAATGACCATACTTTTCCAGTTCTTGTAGAATTGGGATTTTCTCAGGGTAGTTGCTCTATTCCTTATCGTAAAATCCCTGAACTTTTTGCTGACTGGGAAGGTGCTTTACTTGACCCTCATCATGTAAGTCCTTTTTCTCGTCTTGAAAAAGGAAATTTAGATTTTCTTGAAGTCCCTATATCAGTTGACCCCGTGAGAAAAAAAATAAATGGAAGTCCTTTTGAATTGAGAATTGAGCATGGAGATATAACATATCATTCAATCATTCTGAAAAATATAATAGAAAGATTTAAAAGAGAAGAAATTCCTGTAAAATCAATTGTTTTTCTTACACACTCCTCCTATGATTACACTTCACCGAATTCAAAAACCTGTAGAACTTTAATAGATTTAATACTATATTTACAGGATTTAATAATAAAAGAAAATTTTATTCCTGTTCCAATTACAATTGAAGAGTTGCACATTACAGTTGATAAAGAAAATTTAAAGAATTTCTGATCCCCTTTAATCTTTTGCAAATCCCATTAAAAATGTTAAAATTATATTAAAAAAGGGAGTTAAAATGAAAAGAACAAAAAAGGATTATTTGAAAGATTATATTGAACATGTTGATATTAAAAAAATAGATGCTATTCCCATAATCCAGATGTATTCAAAAATGGCTTTTCAGGCAAGAACACTGGCTTATGGAGCACTTCTTTATGAAAAAATGTTAAACGATGAAGAAATAACTGTAATCCTATGTCTTGCTGGTTCTCTTTTCAGTGCCGGTCTTAAAAATGCAGTGTGTGATTTGATTAGAAACAACCTTGTAGATGTTATTGTTTCATCAGGAGCAATTATAGTAGATCAGGATTTTTTTGAAGCACTTGGATTCAGACATTACATAGGAAGTCCTGATGTTGATGATAAAGAATTGAATCAACTTCATATAGATAGAATATATGACACATTTATTGATGAAGACGAATTAAGAATCTGTGATATGACAGTTGCTGAAATTGCAGAAAAACTTGAAAAAAGACCATATTCTTCAAGAGAGTTTATATGGGAAATGGGAAAATATCTAAAAGAGAAAGGAATAAAAACAGATGATTCAGTAGTTCTTGCTGCATATGAAAAAAATGTTCCCATATTTGTTCCTGCTTTTTCTGATTGTTCTGCTGGATTTGGTCTTGTCTATCATCAGGTTAAAAATCCTGATAAACATGTAAGTATTGATTCTGTAAAAGATTTTAAAGAACTGACAGAAATAAAGATTGCAGCAAAAGAGACAGGCGTTGTAATGATAGGAGGAGGGGTTCCAAAAAATTTTACGCAGGATGTTGTAGTATGTGCAGATATACTTGAAAAAACAGTCCCCATGCATAAATATGCAATTCAGATAACAGTTGCAGATGTAAGAGATGGTGCTCTATCCGGTTCAACATTTAAAGAAGCAAATTCTTGGGGAAAGGTTGATTCTTCAAATGAACAGATGATATTCTGCGAAGCAACAATTGCATTCCCAATAATTGCTGCCTATGTGTATCAAAAAGTAAAAAATAGAAAATCCAAAAACTGGAATAAACTTTTTTTAAAATAGTTTTTGAGAAAAATTTATGAAATTTTTAAAGAGAATTTTCGCATAAATAAGAAGTCCTATAAAAAATACCTGCAAAAACTTTTTTAAAACCAATTTTAAGTCCATATTCTTCTATTTTTTTAAAAAATACTTCATTATAAAATTTTCTTACTTCATATCCATATCTTGAGGGTTTCAAATACTGTCCAACAACAAGAATTTCACAACCAGTTTTCAAAATGTCCTCCATCAACTCAAATATTTCTTTTTCTTCTTCTCCAAGTCCAACCATAAATCCAGATTTTGTAATAAATCCATTTTTTTTAATCTCTGAAAGAATTCTTAATGAGGTTTCATAATTAGATTTTTGTCTTATTAAAGGATAAAGTGATTTAGTAGTTTCTATATTATGAGAAATTATATCTGGTTTTGAATCAAAAACAATTTTTAAACTTGAAATGTCTCCTTTAAAATCAGGAATAAGAAGTTCTATCTTTGTTTCAGGAGATTTTATTTTTATCTCTTCTGTAACTTTTGCAAATTGAGTTGCTCCTCCATCTGGAAGGTCATCTCTCGTAACAGAAGTTATAACAACATATTTCATTTTAAGTTTTTTTACAATTTCTGCTATTTTTTCTGGTTCCTTTTCATCAATTTTTTCAGGTTTTCCTTTACTCACTCCACAAAATTTACAATTTCTTGTGCATACATTTCCAAGAATCATAAAAGAAGCGTATTTTTTGCCAAAACAATCATAAATATTAGGACATATGGCATTTTCACAAACAGTATTAACTCCATATTCTTTCAAAAGATTTTTTATATAAAGAAACTCATCATTTAAAGCAACTCTCTTTTTTACATAAAAGGGTATTTTTTTCATAATCCAAAGATATTTTAAAATTTTAAGTTATATTTTACCACAATCATTAAAAAGTGGTTATTTTTTCAACGCTTTTCTTTTAAAATATTTTTGAGTTTTTTTGTCCGGACGTCCTGACGAAACCATTTTGGTGCTTGAAGTTGACTATTCCATTCTTCCCATAATTTTTCCATCTCTTTTACCTTTTCTGGCATTTTTTCTGCTAAATTCTTTGTTTCTCCAATATCTTCAGATATATTATAAAGTTCCCAATTTTGATTTTCAGATTCTTTAATAAGTTTCCAATCACCTAATCTTATTGCTTTCTTTCTAACATATCTCCAATAAAGAACATCGTGTGGTTTTCCTGATTTTTCACCTTTTACATAAGGCAATAGATTTACTCCATCTAATTTATCTTCTGGTTTAATTTGTATTCCTATAGCAGAAAGAACGGTTGGAACAATATCAAGAGAAGAAACAGGTTCATTAAAGAGTTTTCCTTCTGGGATTTTTCCTTTCCATTGCATTAAGAAAGGGACACGAATACCTCCTTCATATAATTGTCCTTTATCACCCCGTAAAGGAGAATTACTTGAAGTTGTTTGAAATCTTGGACCTCCATTATCACTTAAAAAGAAAATAATAGTATTTTCCTCAAGTCCTTCTTCTTTAAGGGTATTTAATACACAACCTACAGCATCATCCATTGCTATTTTCATTGCACCAAATATACGACGTTTTTGATCTTTTATTTCTTCAACACGCTTAAGATATTTTTCTGTCGCCTCTAATGGAGTATGTACAGCATTAAAAGCAAAATAGAGAAAGAAAGGATTGTCTTTATTTTTTTTAATAAATAAAGATGCTTCTCTACTAAATGCATCAGTCAGATATTCTTTTTCATCTTTTATCATTTCTGTATTATGAAAGAGTTTCCTTGTTTTATTATCAGGAAAATACATATGTGCTCCTCCTAAAAATCCAAAAAATTCATCAAATCCTCTTTTTGTTGGTGTTAATTCAGGTTTATAACCAAGATGCCATTTTCCTATAATTGCTGTAACATAACCTGCTTCTTTAAGTCTCTCAGCAAGTGTTGGCTGGTCTAAAGGGAGTCCAAATTTTTCATCTGCATATTCTTCTGGACCTGGATTTGTCTCAAATCCATATCTTTGTTGATATCTTCCTGTAAGTAATCCTGCTCTTGTAGGAGCACATACTGGAGAGGTAACATAACCCTGAGTAAATCTGACACCATTTTCAGCAATAGAATCAATGTTTGGAGTTGGTATATCTTTACATCCATAACAACTTAATTCATTATATCCAAGGTCATCTGCAAGAATAAGTATAATATTGGGCTTTTTAGGTTTAATTTCTTCCGCCAGAATCTTCCCAAATTTAAAGTATTTATCAAGAAAAGTTGCAAAAACAATACTTCCACTTATTTTTAGAAAATCCCTTCTTGTCATAGAAAAAAGCACATTTTTCTTTATATTTTTAAATTTTCCCATTTTTTCCTTTTTTATCTTTTATAAATTTCTGTGACAGTATTTTTTGACAAGTTTATATCTAAATAACGATCACCTTTAACATTTGAAAACTTATATTTCCTTCCATCTAAAAGAATTATATTTATATCAACTATTTCATTTTTACCTAAACCAAAATGAACTTCAAGAGGACTTCCACTTTTATAACTATTGTCTGTGTGAATCCACCTATATTGTTTCATACCAGAAGCATTAATCTCAACCCGAGTACCAATAATTTCTGCATCCTTTAATCCACTAAAACGAATTCTTATCCAGTGATTTTCTTTTGCACCAAAAAGTCCAGTGTTCCAGTAAACTTTACTTTCATATCTTGACATACTGGTAGGTATACCTGAATTATCAGGGTCAGCAGCAAATATAAGGTCAAGAAGACCATCATTATTAAGGTCAGCGGTTTCTCCACATATACCACTACCATCAAGTCCACTCCATGTAGTAGGTTTTAGTTCAAATGTTCCATCTCCACGATTCATAAAAAGAATTGCTCTTGACTCTGGATTCATTGATTCACTTCTGTCAAGAACTACAAGGTCTATCCATCCATCATTATTAAAATCACCAAAAATTGCATCGCCAAAATATGGTCTTCTTTCTCCAGGGTCTATTTTTGCACCAACACGTTTCTTTGGTATAGGAGCATCAAAAAATTTACACCAATCCTTATATTTCCAGTTCAATGCAGAAAGTCCAACTTTATCAGTTGCCTCTTCAAATTGGAAATTTCCTTTATTTAACCAGAATCTACCAGAGACATATTCAGTTCTTGGTGCCCAATTTGGATCTGCAGGTCCAACAGCAAGAACATCAAGCAAACCATCATTATTTACATCTGCAAAAGAAAGATAAGGAAGTCCTGGTGCTTTACCAACTGGCTCAAAAGTTTTTTTATCTGGATTAAGTTTTAAATAACCTTCACATGCAAGTCCATTATTTGTAATCTTTTCAAATTTTAGTTTCCCTGTCTCAACCAATAAATTTTTCCAGCAAAAAACACCCTGACGATACTCAATAGGTGAATATGGAAGTGATGGGTCTCTAATATCCACATGATAACTTTGAATAAGGTCAAAGTCTCCATCATTATCAAGGTCTCTTAAATTAATATCTGGACCTGCTTTATCTTTTTTACTATCATGATAAAATCCTCCAAAATCAGGTATAATTTCTGTTCCTCCAATATCTTCAAAATGACCCTCTATAAAATTTGAACCGTTGGGTTTAAAAATATAAAGACGACTATGAGGAAAACCACCCATTGCATTACCTATATTATCACATCCAATTGCTATATCAAGCCAACCATCTTTATTCACATCGCCTATAGAAGGTTGACGATTATAAGCCTTCTCATTTTGAATTCCCATTTTAGCAGATACATCACGAAATATGTCCCAAGAACCTTCACTTATATAAAGACCATTTCCGATTTTCTGGTCAAATGGAAATGATTTTCCTCCTGACATCTGTGCATGTCTTGTTATAAAAATATCAAGAAAACCATCTCCATTGAAATCTGCTAAATTAGGAACCTGCCCACGGGAAAATTTTTCAAGAGATACTTTAGAATCAAGAATTTTAATTTTATACTCTTTAAATTTAAAATTTCCTTCATTAACAAAAACTCTCAATTTCTCCCCTTCTTTCCATGCTCCATCAAAAAAACTTGGAGGTGAATATGTTGCAATAATATCAAGTAAACCATCTTTATTAATATCAGCAATTGCAAATCCATTCATTCCTTCTTGAATATCTGTTAAGCCAACACATATACTTTCAAATAATTGTCCTCTTCCAGATGCATCTCTTGCAGGGTCTCCATCTGGCATCTTTTTTAAAGGTGGCTCTCCTTCTCTCTGTTCTGCGATTTCTTCTTTATGAGGTTTTGGTTCTATTTTTCTTGCTTCATCAATTGTGATAAAACCATCTTTATTTATATCAAGTTGATCAAACAAAACCCATGGGAGTTCTTCTTTTGTTAGTTTCCCATCTCCGTTAAGGTCAAATTGTTTAAATCTCTCAATAAGTTTATTTGAAGGTTCTTTTTGTGATTCACCAATAGTAATTGTAAAGAAGAGAAAGCAAATTAAAAGAATTAAAGACAAAATAAACTTTCTTTTTCCCTTGTCTTTTTCACTAAATCCATGCCTAATATATTCAATCTTTTTTTCATTATTCCCCATTTTAACTCCTTTGAAAAATTATTTTTCTAAAAATCTTTTACTTTTTCTAAAAAAAGAGCATTAAGAGGCGGTATTTCTATATATTGATTATTCTCAAATCTACCATCATTATATGATAACATTTCTTCAATTTCAAAACTTTTTATATAATCTTCTGGATTAACTTTAATTCTCCGTAATCTAACTCCACGAAGTGAAGGAATAAGAAGGTCCAGATTAAACAATACCTTTTCCTCTGATGGATTAACAAGAACCACACCTTTTTCAAATTCACGAACCATAGCAAGTGGTGCATTGTAAATCGATAAGTTTTTAATTCTGCAGGCACCTTGATCTTCAAATCTAAATGTAAGATCAATAAATCCACGACCTTCTCCTGCACGTCGGAAATAGCCATATTGTGGAGTAAACCCAGAAGTTCCCATATAAGCAGTTATGTCATTATACATACTTTGTCTTCCTCTTTCATCTTCATATTTAGGTAGCCCATCTGCATGAATTGTGATCAATCTTGGAATTCTTTCCTTCTTGTCAAAACCATACAATGGATCAATAGCCAGTGTTTCAAAAAAAACCACAATATCTCCTTTTGGAACTGAAACACCTCTCAGTGTAATTTCCATTGTGTCATATGGATTATGACTTGTCCCCTGAATAAGAAGTGAACCATCTGGATAAGCATTAACTTTACATCTTTTCTTTTCCAAACTCTGCACAAAATCCTGTGTGAAAAACTTACCTTTACCAGAAAGCAAATCAGGAGATTTATCTGTCACAAATACTACAGGACCTACAGGCTGCCCAAGCCAGTTCATTTCTTGAGCTGCGCCTCGGTGCATCTCAGGTATTAACGGCAGCCCATCTTTACGACCAGAGTCCTCTACACTTCCATAACTCACACCAAGGATACAAGCAGTTGCTAAACCTAATCTACAAAGTTTTAATCTAATTTTCTGATCGTCGGGATGGAGCATCTTGGAAGTGATGTAACTATATCTATATTTAGTGTTATTGTTTAAATTCCAGTATGTATGAACATTTAATGTTTGCGCATATTTCCTCCATGCATCATTAGGAGCACAAAGTCCTTCTGACTCAATTCCATTTAATATTCCTACCGCACGCTGATTTTTTGGGTCCCAACCATCAGAAGTAATTAGGAAGTCTTCTCCCATCACCGCACGTAATCGTTTGAGAAAATTATATACTCCTTCAAAGAAGAATCTTCTTCCATCAGAAGCAACACCATCGTCTACCTTCCCGTCGTTGTCTAAATCCCATCCAGAAAATTTCGTTTGAAAATAAATAACATCAAAACCAATTCCATCAACATGACTTGCTGGACCACCCGAACTACACCAATTAGTTATTTCACGGAGACATACATCAGCCGCAGTCTCTCCATTCTTGTCTTTAGGACAAGATGTGGACATGTTAAGCGTCCATTCAAGCCCATTCCAATGTTCACAATGCATTGGAGCAACATAAGTTTTGCCTGCCTTAAATGAGCGTGCTTGAGAGAAATATTGTCCACGTTGTATTATCAATGTACAAGAATTATGATCAATTGAAGTTATCTGAGCATATTCAGAAGCATACCACAATCGGTTACCATTACTATCTAAAGGAACAAGAATTATACTGGGTAGCATTTCTCCTATCACTTTATTCCCACTGCGTAGCAGAACCTTCTGGGAAAAAAGACGAACATCATCTACAGGAATTGTGGTTGTAGTAGGTGTTAGATCAACTTTAAGAATAACACCTGGTTTATAAACCCAATGACCAGGAAAATATCTTTCGTGAAAAACACGATTGGTAATAGTACGGGCTTCTCCATTAAGATGTAAAAGACAAAGTTTTTCTGGATGATTTTTTTTGAATGCTGACATAATTTTTGGTAATTCCGGGAAATACCGGCCTTCTTCACCAACATACTTCATTATGTTTCCATTGAAGCAACACAATATCTCATCAAGTTTACCAGTTCTATGCCACTTTTCAATTACACCTTGACTTGGACGAAATAAAATTGTTCGCGGAAACCCAGCAGTAAAAATCTCAAGTTTGTCTATATCTTGCTTTGCTTGTATCTCTGTAAAAACAAATAAATACCATAAAATTTCTAAAAAACTTATGAGACATATTATTCTTTTCATTTTTCCCTCCTGTATACCTCTATGAGTCCATCATATGAAAAAATACCATTTGACCAATTATAAGTCGTTGCCAGAAAAAGTAAAATTTATTCCACCAAAAACTTATTACATTTATAAGTCTTAATTTCATCATATTCATTTGTTTTTTGTTTTTAACACTCCATTTTTAATAAACCATTGGTAAATAAGATGAAATACTTCTTCTTTTTTAGATTTATCAATATTATGCCTCTCGCCTTCAAAAAGTATATATTCATTTGGAATATTATTTCTATCAAGAACTTCTTTTAACAATGCAGATTGTTCAGGACGTACAACAGAGTCATTAGTCCCATGTATAATGAGAAATGGGACTCTAATTTTTTCTGCAATTTCAATTGATGGTGCTGGAAATCCTGACTTGGGTGCTATACCACTTCCAGTGATAACTGCTGCTTTCAAAACATCAGGTATACTTGCAGATAGTGCAATAGTTACAAAGCCACCCATACTGTGTCCATAGGCGACAATTCTTTGTGGGTCAACTTCTGACATATTTCTTAAAATTTCAATACAAATTTTTGCACGTTGTAAATTTTCTTCACTGGCTCCATAATTGGTCTGTGATTTAGTGGGTAAATTTTTTTGTTGATTGATAGAATGGATACTATGTGTATAATTAGGTGCAATACAAACCATTCCCCATTTTACAAACTCACGTGCTTTTTCCATTCCAAAACTTTCTGCACTACCACCAAGTCCATGGCTGATAAGTATAGCAGGAAAAGGACCTTTACCTTCAGGTTTTAATAAAATTCCATCCATTTTCAATTTTCCATCATCATATATCCAGTGGTTTCCTTCCGGTATAAAGTTTTTCATTATTGTGTTAGTTTGGCTTTTTCCAATCACTTTAGCACCGTAAGCAAGTGCTTCTTCGTATGTAGGGTCATAATTTGGGTTCCCTTTTATTCCCTTTAATACATCTATTGCATAAACACCAAGATAATCAGCACCTATTCTTTCTCCTGCCTTCATAATTTCCATAAGTGATCCAGTTTTATTACCAGAAGGGTCTAACATCTCAAAATAAAGACAAGTTTTTTTAGCCCATTTTTGAAAAGCATTTTTTATTAAACTATCACTTTCATAACTTCTTGCAGTTAGTCCATTTTGACCAACATAACAACCTTTCTCAACACAATATTCACCAATAGTCAGAAACTGATTAGGTCCATCAATGCCACCAACATTAAGAGTGATAAGAATAGGAGTTTTTTTAAATATTGTTGTTGCATCATCTATAAATTTTTTGATGGTTGTGAGCCATAAATCGTGAGAATACTGGGTTCCATCACTTGCTTTGGCAGAAAGAAATTTTTGTTTGAATTCTGGTTCTAAAATATTTATGGTGCGGAATCTGTATGGATTGGTTTCTGCACCTGGAGTTACATCTATAAAAAGAATGTTTGGGTCGCCATCAAACTTACGAGCCACTTCATATAAAAACTTTTTTGCATATTTAAGGTAAATAGGGTCCCAAAATAAAGGAACAAGGGTTTTGGTTTTTTCTGAATAAACTGTAATTGCACCTTTTTTAATCACAAATTCTGGTGTTGGATTTTTTGCAGAAGGGTCAGGCCAGTTTCCACTTGATGACCAAATAATACGAAGAGCAACCTTTTTACCAGCACTTGTCCAAAGACCAATAAGTTTATCCAGTTGGCTCCAGTCAAAGATACCTTCTTTTTTCTCTATTTCACTCCAAAAAATATTAAAAAGTGCGCCAATAATATATGGATTTTTTGTTGCTTCAGAGTTGTCTCGGTAATGGTAAGAAGCAAGATAAAGTAATCCTTTAGGTTGGTTTATTTTCATGTTGAGATTTGCTAATGATATTCCATCACTTTTTTTTCTCTCATGATTTTCCAGTTTTTTGTTGAAAATATTTTCTGTTTGTATGAATTTGGAAGATTTAATATTTTGGGCTTTAAGATATTGGTCAAAGAAATCGTTTACAATTTTATCTATTTCTGGACTATCAAAACCCTTTCCATGGCCTGCATCTTTAACTATATGAAGTTGGACATTGACTCCTGCTTTTTTTAGTGCTTCAAATAGTAACTGGCTTTGATTAACTGGAACAACAGGGTCTTTTTCGCCATGGAGAATTAAAAATGGAGGGTCATCCGGACTAACATAATTGATTGGATTTGCAAGTTTTGCTTTTTCTGGAAATTCTAAAACGCTACCACCTAAAAGTTTACTTTCAGGAGAATCTTCTCTTGCATGCCTCTCATAGCCAAAAGTTTTAACAAACACAGTAAAATCTGTTGGACCATAAAAATCACATACCGCTTGTACTCTACTTGACTGGTCAAGATTTTCACCTACATCAAATTCTTTTACATCTCCAGTTGTGCCAATAAGTGCAGCCAAATGTCCACCTGCTGAACTTCCCCAGACACCAAAACGATTAGGATCCAATCCATATTCTTTTGCATGTGCTCTTAACCATCTAATCGCAGATTTACAATCTTCAATTTGTGCAGGGAAAGTTGAATGTGAACTTAAACGATAATTAATACTTGCTATAGCATAACCAAAATTTGTATAACCTTTTCTTAATGGTAAGCAATTCTCTTTACTTCCACTTTGCCATCCACCACCATGAATCCAGATAATAACTGGTAATGGACCTGTAGCATTTTCAGGTAAATATAGGTCAAGTTTTTGTCTTTCATGGCCATTTTTAACATATGGAAGATCGCAGAATGCTTTTAATCCTTTAGGTAAAAAATGTTTTGCCGCAGTTTGATATGAGGGAGAAGACATTGCTGAGATACTCACTACATTTTTAGCAGAAACATTTCTCTGCATTTTGATATCAACCTTCTCTAAAACTTCCCTTTTTAAACCCGCTTTTATACATTCTTCACCATGAAATCTTGGTCTAAAATTTTCTGCTGGTAGTAATGGTGTACTTTTTGAAATACCAAAATTTTTCCAGTCCTGAAATTGAGCGTTAGCAAGAGAAAAAAATATACAAATCAAACTAACCATAAAAATACATTTTTTCATAATGTTCCCTTTTAAGTTTACTTCTAAATAATATGACGATTTTGAACCCGTAAAGGTTTAAAAAAATATTTTCAACCTCTGCTAAAAAATTTTAACATTATTGAAGATTTACACTTAAATTTAAATCCCCCTTATTTGTTTAAAACATCTTCTAATTTTTTAAATTTTTTCAAAACAGGCTTTTCATTTTTACAAATATGGTTCAATAACTTTAAAAAAATCTTTTTGATTCGTATCTTCTATATCTAACAAACCACAGGCAATAATAATATTCCCCGAGGGAAAGTTTTTGACTAAAATCTCAAATTCCTCTTTATTTGTCGCATAAACATGGACACCTTTACCTTTTCTAAGAATTTTTTTAATTATAGGGAGCCACAGAGAAGAAGCACAGTGAGGTTTTCCTGCTCCAGGAACAATCTGTATAGTTTTTATATAGGGTAAAGAAAGAAGAATATCAAGATGTTTTATTTCATCAGGACCGTCAAGATGCCAAACCATATATTCAAGATAATCCTTTAATTTTTCAAGTTCATAAACGACAAATTTTTCAAATAATTTTGGAGATATCATTGTTGAAAAATCACATTGACAGAAATAAGTTTTGCCAGGAGCCCACAAAAATATTGAAGAATCTCCTTGTAATTTACTTTTATAAATATTATGGAAAAAATCATGTATTTTTATCCATACCGAAAGAAACTCATCTATTTTTTTTTTCAAGGATAATCTTCGGTTTTTCCACAATATCAATCAATAAATTTTCTGCGCCTCTCATTAAAGATAAACAAGTCAAAGCATCTCCAAAATCAGGCAACCAGATAAGAAACTCATCATTTATTTTTTCAAGTTGTTTTTCAATCAATCTTCTACTTGCTTTAACCCACCAGTTTTCAGGATTAAACTCAAATTTAACTTTTTTCCAGTCAGTAATAAATTTTTCAAACCAAACAGTTTCCTCTCTAAAAATTACTTTACAACCAAGATAAGCAGACATTACCATAGGAGTTCCGCGAGAACCCCAGAGATGGGGTAAAACAGGATAAGAAATCCCTAAATATTCCCGTTTTTTTACATTTTCTATCTGTGCATTGACAAATTTTTCAAAATCAGGTAATTCATTTTCTTTATTCCATAAATCATTAAGATTAACAAAATTTTTATCTTTCAAAAGAGAAACCCGTATTAAAATTTTGTCATTTTTTCCATTCCACCATCCTTCTATTTTTTTAAATTTTTCCAGAAATTCCATTTTCATCTATATTTGTTAGCCTATAAACAACCTTATATTTTTTTAGGAGGTAAATGTATACTTTTTTTGTTTAAATCATTTATTGCTTCCATTATCCCTTCTGAAAAAGTTGGATGGCAATAGAATATTTTTTCAAGTTCTTTGATTTTTAATTTATTTGAAATTGCAAGTGCACCAAATGAAATAAGTTCAGTTGCTCCCTTACCAATTATATGAATTCCGATTATTTCCTCTGTATTTTTATCAGCAATTACTTTTACAAATCCATCTATCTTTTTATCACAATATGCTCTACCTAAAGCAGAATATGGGAATTTTCCTACTATTATATCAATCCCTTTTTCTTTTACTTTTTCTTCAGTAATTCCACAAACTCCAATTTCAGGGTCAGTAAAAATAACTTCAGGTATAAAATCATAATTTATTTTTTCTTCTTTTCCACATATATTTTCTGCTGCTATTTCACCTTCTTTTGTTGCAACATAGGCAAGTTGATATTTACCATTAACATCTCCAATTGCATAAATTCCATCTATATTTGTTCTTAATTTTTCATCTGTCTTTATACCTTTTTTATCAAATTCAATACCTTGGATTTCTGGAATATTTGGAATTCTACCAACAGAAACAAAAATTTTCTCTTCATTTATCATATCACAACTATCAAGTTTCTGATTTAAAATTACCTCTATCCCTCTTTTTTCAAATGACTTTTTTAAAAATTCTGTTATTTCTCTATCTTTTCCTGGTAAAAGTGAATCCATCATCTCATAAATTTTAACTTTAACTCCAAATTTATTTAAAATTGAAGCAAATTCACAACCAATAAATCCACCACCAATTATAGCAACACTTTTAGGCAATTGATGAAATTCCCATATATGGTCAGAAGTAATAACCCTTTTATCATTTTTAAAACAATCAGGAACAAATGAAGAAGACCCTGTAGCAATAACAATATTTTTTGCCTTATAGGACTTCCCTTCAACTTCTATTACATCTTTATCAACAAATTTTGCTTTACCTTTTAAAAAATCAACTCCATATGCCTTTAATAACATACTTACACCAGTTCTTAATCTTAAAACAACATCATTTAAAATTTCATTTAAAATTTCCTTCCAGTTATATTTAACTGTTTTTTCAATTGATTTATATTTTGAAGATGATATTTCTTCAGAGACATTATATAATGCCTTTGTTGGAATACATCCTCTATTTAAGCATACTCCCCCAAGAGCAAGTTCCTCAATAAGAAGAACTTTTTTACCATTTTGTGAACACTTTATAGCACAGGGATAACCTGCAGGACCTCCTCCAATTACAATCACATCGTATATTTCCATTTTCTTCCTTTTTAAAAATTCTTTTAAATTAAATAGATTATATTTCAAAAATTATCCTTTTGCAATTCCCAATCTTTTGTGAACTTCGGAGGTTCACAGTAGGTGGTATCCATAAAGATGAAGGAGTGTATTTATATGTTTTTGAGAAGATGGTTTTCTTATAAATGCCTGATAAAAGAGATTTTTATATTTTTGAATTTTCTCAGAAATGCTCATCTTACCATCCGCTACAATTTTTCCAAGTTCTCTAAGTATTTTTTGGTTATAGGTTAAAAGAAGATATTTATATCTTGTATGAAAAAGAATAAGATTATTTATCTCTGGTTTTTCACAAAGTTCCCTTAATTCAGCAAATGAAAATATTCTTGTCAAAAAGTGGTCTCTTATTGATTTATTTTTAAAACGCCCCTCATCTTCTATAGGTAAATAAGGAAAATGTAATTTTGCAATTTCAGCAAAAATTCCGTCTGTTTTGCCTATAAATTTATCTTCTTTATAAATTTTAGCCGAACCAACTCCACAGGAAGGAGATTTTGCTTTAAGAATAAATCCATCAATTTTATCAAAATTTTTTATAGTTTTATATGAATAAGATTCTATTAATTCAGTGAAATCCTTACCTGTTTCCGGCTGAATTAATCTTTTTTTATTATTCTCTTTAGTGATTATTAAATTTTTTCTTGGAATACCAAGGCCAATATCAACTTCAGGACAGATATCTATATACTCAACATAATTTTTAAGTTTTTCTACAAATTCATCATAAACTTGAGTTCCATTATATCTTGTTGGTTTTAAAAAACATCTACTTAAAACAATTCTTGGTTTTATCATTTTTAAATTTAAGATTTTATCAAGAAAAATTTATTATTAGGTCTTTTAAAATTTCTTAATTTTATTATAACTTATAACACTTTGTAATGCTATTTTTTACTTTTTACACATCTCTTTTTCCAACAATCTTCTTTTCAATTAACTATTTTTTAATAAATTTTCTTAAACTCTAAAAACTTCCTATCAATTTCTTCTCTTAATTCTTCTCCAACTTTTTGAAATACATCTAATAGGTAATTATAAACATTCTCACAAGCAACAAAATTCCAAAATTCTTCTCCAATCAAAATTTCACCATTTTCTAAATCATACAACCCTCTTAAAGTCCACCTTTCATAATCTTCGGGATAATATGGATTGTAAGGGATCGCTAACCTTGTGAAAATATTTGCAGTGTTGTCTTGGCTTAATCTTAATGCAGTCCATCTTAAAAGTTTAAGTTTTAAAGATTCAAATTCTTTAATATTTGGTTTAGCACTTGTAATATCAAAAAAATTTTCTTGATTTTCTATTTTTACATATAAGTCTACTATTGAATCAGGATGTTTTATTGCTTTTCCACTTTTTATACTTTTTCTTATTTTTTCAATTTCTTCTTTTTTATTAACATGAATTTCCCCCTTTCTAAGTTTATAAAGAACATCTTGAATTAATTTTTCTGTGTCATTATCTATTTCTCCTAAAAGTTTAAACTGCCTTTCCGCATAACTGCCTCTTCCTTTCGCTAAAATCAATGCAACTTGTTCCCAAATGGACATACCAAAAGTTGTATTCATTGAATGAATAAAAGAAAACATTGCATATCTATCTTTTCCTAACAATCTATAATGAAAAGGCATGTAATCAGTTTCTGGCCTATAGGTGTTTAATTTATCCCTCACTATTTTTTTTAGCAAATCTTCTATTTCCTTGGCAATTTCTAAAGATAAAGACATGCTTATCCTTTTTTAACAAAATAAAAAATGGATTCAAA
>Ga0185342_1000682_pt1 | contig 16198 bp, 18 predicted proteins | sample ConPoolayeEmetaG_FD_128045 | JGI IMG/M metagenome (GOLD analysis project Ga0185342, IMG submission 128045) | Hot spring microbial mat communities from California, USA to study Microbial Dark Matter (Phase II) - Cone Pool mat layer E metaG... ...
CGGCACTATCGCTCTGCGCAAAGACGGCTCACCAATAGCCGATATTGAAGTCCAGCCGGCAGCCAGGTATCCGCTACCTAAGGCAGACAAAAGCGTCATCGGGTTAGCTTACGGACTGGGACCGAACGGCTCAACCTTTAATCCGCCCATCTCTCTAACGTTAAAATATGACCCCAAGCTCTGTCCTGAAGGAGTTCTTGCAGAGAATCTTTCACTCGCCTTCTTTGATACAGAGGTCATGCGCTGGGTTGAGTTAGACTCCACTGTTGACCAAGTGAATAACACTGTCACCGCTGAAGTCAGTCATTTCACCCTGTTTGCTGTTATCGCTTCAGCTTCAAAACCGGCAATACGATGGAGCCTGCTGGGCATTATCCTTATGGCTGAGGTCATCGCCGGCATGATAGTTGTTTATATCGTCATCAAGCGGAAAAGATACGCTTATTAAATCTAAAAAATTCAAGGAGGAAACAAAAATTGGTCAGAATTAAAGGGGAAATAATAAGGTCCATCATGATAACCGCCGCTCTTTGCGGCAGTCTGCTATTGTCTGGCTGCGGCGGTAAGGCGTCTCCGGCACAACCGCCAGCGCCGCCTTCCGTCACGGCGCCCCCTCCAGCCACAGCTAACCCGGCACCTGCGCCCAAACCGCCCACCAATCCCACAGCGCCCCAACCGGCGCCTACAAATCCAAATCCGGCACCCGCTCCAGCCAATCCAAAACCCGTATCAGGAACCAGCTTGACGCTTGTGCCGTCAGCCCAGAGCGTAAAAGTCGGTGAGTCTTTCACGGTGGACGTGGTGGTGGCTTCTGATATCAGCACCGGAGGTGCTCAGTGTGCCCTCAAATTTGACCCTCATTTGCTCAAGTGTGAGGGAGCGGCGGAAGGAGATTTTTACAAGGTCTGGGCGGAATCAAATGGTGGCTTTACGATGTTTTTCCCCGAGCCAAAGATTGATAATAAGACGGGCACTATCACTGCCGCGGCGGTATCAAAGATGAACGCTGAAGGTGGACCCAAGGGCAACGGAGTCGTCCTTTCTTACCGGTTCACCGCTAAAGCCGCCGGAACGGCTGAATTGAAAATGTCTGACTGCTATGTGGTCAATCCCATCGGTGATGTTATTGAAAACGTTACGGTTACAAACGCGCAGATTGTAATAAAGTAGTTGCCTGAAGAGCAGAAAGGTACGCCATCTAAGAATGGGATACAGATACTGGCAGAAAATCCGGGTGCTTGTGCTGGCACTCATCATAGTAATTAACATGCCACTGCCAATGAAACCGGCCATAGCTAATCCGGGTATTACGGTGTCTCTGATACCAGCCAGCAAGACGGTGAGTCCGGGGGAGACCTTTACCATTGGTCTGAACATAGATAGCGATGCCGAAACACGCGGCCTTGGTTTCAACCTGTCTTTTAATGCCTCTCTCTTGCGCTGCAACAAAATCACCAAGGGCTCTTACTACGATGACTTCGCCAGGGCGCTTGGCTCTGGTGCCACCGTCATGCTCTTTCCCACCAATCCCAACAGCAAAATAAACAATGACACCGGTAAAATCGGCACAGATAGTGATGTCTATGGGGCAGTTTCAATATCTGTCCTGGGGGGACCGCCCGTGACGCCGTCAAATCCGGCACGAGGTGCAGTGGGTAATGGTACGGTCTTCACACTGGAGTTTACGGCAAAACAGGGGGGAGAGGGGATAGCAGAAATTGAAATTACGCGCGTCAAGGTAACTAACCAGTTGTCGCAATTGATTGATGACAGCCTGGTTACCGTCAAGCACGCCACCGTAGCCGTGGGGCAAGCCGCCCAACCGGCGGACCTGGAAATCAGCGCCGTCAGCCAACATTGGCTTCAGGAAAACTCCACCTATAATATCACCTACACGGTGAAAAACCGCGGTAGCGGCGCGGCGGAAGCCTCTAACACGGCTATCTATATTGATGGTGCTCTGATTGCCAAGGAACCATGCCCGGAGCTGGCTGCTGGTGCCAGCGACAGCCGGACAGCAGGACCTTTCATGATTTCCGATGACCGCGACGAAATAGAAATCCGGGCAGACGGTGATAATACCGTGGCTGAATCAAATGAAAACAATAATAGCAAGACCAGCATCTGGAGCATCATCTTAAAACCGGACCTGATAGTGAGCAGTTTCAAAGAGTCCTGGGTGGTAAAAGGTTCAAAATATAATATAACCTATACCATTAAAAATCAGGGTACCGGCAATGCTCCCACCACCAGCACTGCCATAATCATTGATGGCAAGACCGAAAAAACAGAAAACTGCCCGGCTTTATCTGTAAACGCCACTGACACCAAGACTGTAGGACCTTTCACCATTTCCGGCGATTCAGACGAAATAAAGATACAAGTGGACAAAGAAAATGAAGCCGCAGAAAGTGATGAGGGTAACAATACCAGTGCCGTTATTACGCTAAGGGCAGGTGATGGTGCCGCTCCCGGACCTGATGGAACCACGGGAAACGGCGCCGCATCCTCAGGAAAAGGGAATAACACGCAATCTAGCAGTACACCCGCCAAATCTGAAAACCATTCCTCTGCCGCGCCTGGAGAAGGTAATCAAACTACAGCTCTCTCTTCAGCAGTCAGTCCCGGTACATCTCAGGAAACAGCTAACGGTTCTTCCCAAATAGTCCTGCCACCACCACGCCCGCCGATGAGCCACGGGCTAACGCTACCATGGGAGGCGGTGGGGGGGATACTTGGTGCGATATTGGTCAGTGTAATGAGCTTGTTAATCATCCGGATATATGAACGGCGGATTATAGGATAAGAAAGCTGATAATTTTAGGAGATAGCAAATAATGAAGAGATTTCAAAAAATGGCTTTAATGGCAATCGCATTGGGGTGTCTACTTATAACGTTAGCCACCGGTTGCGGCTCAACGACAGACAATAACAGTGGTGTGGCTCTACACATCACCCGGGACTTCTTCACCATTGGTGAGGCAATTAAGAAAGCCCTGACTGATAAAGGTACCACTGGCCTTCAGGTTGTCATTAGTGAATCAAAAATGGATGATTTGAGGAAAGGTAAATGCCACGCGGTTCTGCTGGGCAGAGAACCCACGGAAGAAGAATTGAAAAACTTTAACTTTACGGTTATAGCCTACGATGCTATCTGTGTCATTATTGATGATAATTCATACATGGGCGGAGAATGGCAGGTCGGCAACATGCCAGTCCGGAAGACAGAAGGGCTAAGAAATCTGAAGCTTGATGATGTCAGGGGAATCTTTAGCTACTACCTTTGCCAAAAGAAGGAGGACTACTGGCGCTGGAGCGGAGAGCTATACTCATGGAAGCCTGTGATAGACTCCAAGACGGGAGAGCCGCTGGGAGACCCCAACAGCCCGCAAACACTTAACCGGGCTTACGACTGGCAAAAAGAGCACAAGGCAATACTCTGTCACTACCGGTTCCCGGTGGGTAAATATGACACTCAGACGGCCGTCTACCAGCTTCTGGGACTTGATGAACTCACAATCGCAGCGAAATGGCGGACATTTTCTGCGCCTCACCTGAACACCGAGGAAGAAGTGATTTCACACGAATTTCCGGCTGAACCGCCCTTTTTACAGGGAACTCAGGATTTTCCTTTCAAAATCGGCTTTACGTCTCGCCGCGTACTTAATCTGGCGCGTCAAAATGGTCTGCCCGTAAAAGCTATTAACATTAATGGCATCAACCCCGTGACAGAAATTCAGGCAATATATGACGGTACTTATCCTTTGTCCCGCAAGATATATGTTGTGACCCCTTTAACGCCATCGCCGAATGCGGAAATGCTGGTCAAGTTTCTCCTAGCCGAGGAAGGACAGAAATTATTTGCTGACAATGGACTGCTGAGGGTCAAGTAGATATGAGGGGAAAAACGTCTTGGGCTAAAACAAGGGTTAACTGGGTCAAAATAATCTTGCACCCTCTGGCGCTGATTCCAGTCATCATACTACTTTACATTGTCATCGCTCTGGTTATTGAAAGTGTGCCCGCCCTGACTAAAATAGGACTTGGCGAGCTTTTTGGCAGTAAATTCGCCGGAGCTTTCAGTACCGGGATACCTGTTTTCGGTCTGTTGCCTGCTATCTGGGGTACCATCATGTTAATTTTCATCGCCATGAGTATCGCGTTCACAGTCTCCCTGGCTATGTCAATTATGTCATCTGAATTTCCGCTGGGATTTCTGGGCAGGGGTATCCGGGGGCTCCTGGGGATATTATCTGGAATCCCGCCTATTATCTATGCCTTATCAAGCGCTGTCTTCGCCAAATTATTCATTGTACCGAACTTTACCGGTGCCAGTATTCCAAGAGAACAGTTTCCGCCGGCTGGTATGACCTGGTGGACGCCGGGAACCCTGCCGGTAGAACAGAGCATTTTACTGGGAGGCATTCTTCTGGCTTTGCTGGTCATACCGTTCATTGCACCCTTATTTGATGACTCTATCAGGAACGTGCCGCGTGAGCTAAAAGAAGCCTCTCTAGCCTTGGGAGCGAACCGCTGGTACACCTTAATGCATGTTACGCTACCATACGCAGTTTCAGGCATTATTCCGGCGACCAGCCTGGGAATACTAAAGGCAATGGGTGATGTGATGATAGCAGTTTGGGCGGTGGGTTTTATCGCACCGGAGTTACCCAATCCAATCTGGGATGTCTTTGAGAGGATAGCCCCATTAACCGCCCTGGGAGTGGGACTTAACGGAGGCTGGGGCCAGGTCAAACCTGGAGATACATTGAGCAGTTCAGTCGCCTATTTTTCAGGGCTCCTGTTGCTCATAGCGGCGTTTACAATCCTGGGGCTTGCTAGTTTTCTGCAAAAGAAGCTTAAAGGGAGATTCGCCATATGAACTCATCTGCTGTTACTTTTATGTTTAACGTACTCAAGAGGCCTTTTTCATCAGTCAGCGTTACAGTGTCAATCATGAAGGTGCTCTCATCTTTGATATTGACAGTATCCATTATCGGGTTTGGTATTGGATGTGTTTCCCTTAGTGTAAAAGCTCTTGAGAATTACTTTTTCCCTCTCTGGCTCACGCTTGGGGGGTTTTCTGTTATTTACAGCGTGGCTCATCGCTTTTCATATGGAAGGTGGGCGTGGAATTACATTGCCCTTTTCATCCTGTCTTTTGCCGCGGGGGCCTTACAGCAGTTAATGCCAGAGCACTTTTTATGGATGCAGGTTAATGCAATTGTGCACCGCTCATTTATTATGGCGCTATTGGTTTTTGCGGTCACCGTTCCTGCAGCTTGCTCAGCAATTTTTGCCCTTTTTGGGGCGACACCGCGTGCTCAGGATATCTCCCGGTACCCGTTATTACTCGCACCGGTTTTACTGGTCTTCTCAGCTTACCTCGTGCTTATCATCAATATTATTGTCAACGGAGCAAGTAATCTTGACTGGGAAATAATTGTGAACCCTTTCCAGTGGCAAAGCTGGTACGAGCTGGTCTACAAAAATGGCTGGCCAACGCGGGAGCTGATGTCCTTGAAGCAAGCCGGAATGCGAAACCATATTTTGGGTACATTGCTCCTCATCGGGCTCACTGCTGCGTTTTCCCTGCCGATTGGCATGTGCGCAGGCATCTTTATCCATGAATATAGACGGAACAAATTATCACACTTGATACGTTGGTCCACAACCTCTTTACGAGTAATATCCTTGTTTATTCTGGCGATAGCCGCTTACGGATTGGTACGTCATACGTCCGGAACCCCGATATCTGATTTAGTAGCTGGCTATTTTTATGATATCCAAGGTATCAGGCATACAGGACATGGCTCTTATTTGCTTGCCGCTTTGTTCTTATCGCTCCTAGTGATACCTATCATCACCAGAGCTACTGAGGAAGGCTGCTGTTCTGTGCCAAAAGAACTGAAAGAAGCATCTCTGGCGGTGGGTGCTTCAGATAATCACACGCTGTTTCATATTACGATACCTTGGTCACTGCCAAATGTCATTACAGGGTTAATTCTTGGCTGTGCTGAAGTTGCCGGTAGCGTTGCCGTTATCCTCTTTCTAGCCGGGTCCGGCCAGTTTGGTGTGGGACCTTTAAATGAGGTTACGTCACTCTCCTTCTTTATCTGGGATTGTGAGTATGGTGCCATGACTTTTCGCAAACTTATGGAACCTTATCAATTATCTGCCGCATTACTGCTGCTCTTTTTAACCACTTTGCTGACAGTGACAGCCTTTGTTTTGCAAAGAAGATTTGGGAAGAGATATCGCGGAGCGTAAGGAGGTTTTAGATAAAGATGCCAAGTTCTATTGAAATTGAGAATGTGTCTATATCATATAACGGCACAAAGGTAGTTAAGAATCTGACTTTAAGTATTCCACCTGCCAAGGTGACGGCAATCATTGGTCCTTCAGGATGCGGCAAGACCACTTTATTGCGCTCAATAAACCGGTTGAGCGAGGTTACTGATGGCTGTAAAGTGGAAGGCAAGATTTTGCTGGACGGGCAAGATATTTACCGCATGGATCCGGTGCTACTCAGAAGGAAAATCGGCATGGTTTTTCAGAAGCCAAACCCATTTCCTAAATCAGTGCGTGATAATGTACTTTATGGCGTCAAGGCGACAAAAATAAATGCTGACCATCAGGATGTGGTTAAAATAAACTTAGAAAAAGCGGCTCTCTGGAACGAGGTCAAAGATAGGCTTCATGAAAACGCCTTTTCACTGTCTATAGGTCAGCAACAGCGTTTATGCCTCGCCCGGTGCCTGGCAGTCTCCCCTGATGTGATTCTGATGGACGAGCCGGCTTCCTCATTAGACCCTCTGTCAACGTCAAGGATTGAATCCAGCATTCTTTCTATGAAGGGTGAATTCACCGTGGTTATTGTTACGCATAATATGCAGCAGGCTCGCAGAGTGGCTGATTACACCATTTTTATGTATCTTGGTGAATTAGTTGAATGCGGGGAAACGCAAATCCTGTTTGAAAACCCAAAGCGTGAAGAAACGAGGGAATACTTACAGGGAAGGTTTGGTTAGGGAATATCAGGCGGTTGGCTTGGGTTTACCTTTGTCCCAGATGCAATTCCAGATGCGGCGGTGTTCATTCACGTATTCTAAAGGAATACCAGATTTAGTTTCTTTTACTCCAAGATGATAAGCACAGCTACGGGCAATCTCATAGAGCGTTTCATCATCTTTTTTAGCACCATCCACCATTAATGCTGAGCCTACTTTGGTGACGGTCCAGACACGCCCCTTTTCATCTTTAAACTGCTTGCTGGGCATTCTGATATTACCCTCTCAAATGTTAGAAGGCTGGAGGTGATAAGTATCTCTTTATACTACAGGAGCTCCAGATGCGTTTCAGAATGGCAAACAAAGAAGCGGTTGAATAAGATGGTTTTTGAAAGGTCTGCGGTTCTCCAAGCAATTCTCTAGCATGCATTGGGCAGTAGGGATTGCCATTGATTATCGTTACCATGCGCCGTGGTTGCCGGCATATGAAACACCGGAAATGGTTGTCCTCACTGAAAATCCTCAGGTGCCTTCGCTTCTGAGACTTGATGGCTTTCACACCCATGCCCATTCTGCCGCCACAGTATTAACGCTCTCTCTGGATTAACCAGAAGCCGCTATCTCATTTAAATTAATAACTTTTAACCACATTATAATCGGCACATGTTAGGATTGTGTTTGAACATCATCATGAGACTATTAAATTCTCGTTAAAATTCTGTATGTCAAAGAGTAATACTGTTCTTCAAGTCCTGAGCCACGGTTTTTAACAGATAAAGTATCTGCCTTTTCCTGAGCCAAAAGAAGATATTTAACAATAATTTAAATTAAGTTTTACCAAAGTTTTACAAGGCCAAAACATCATCTTAACCTCCGACCCTGATAATAGATATGATGCTGATTTACATATTGCCTAGAGGAGGGGCGAACCCGTGCCAACGTGAATGGATTCAATCCACGTTTTGTCACTATTAAAAAATAAGGGTAATCATTGATGATAAGGAAAATTAAGCGGCTCATGTTCCCGGTAGCGGTTATGCTCGTTCTGGTGATTGCGTTGGCCGGATGTGCGCAATCTGCACCCACGACACCAGCGCCACCAAGCCCCAAGCCACCGGTCACTACACCTGCGCCGACGACGACACCCGCCCCAGCGCCGCCGACTCCCAAGCCAAGCCCCACCCCAACCAATCCAAGTGAACTGTCTGGCACTATTACGGAAGCAGGCTCCACTACCGTCCAGCCGGTGGCGGAATCAATCGCCGCCGCCTTCATGTCTAAATATCCTGGTGTCAAAGTAGTAATCCAGGGCGGTGGTTCCGGCGTCGGTGTGAAGAGCGCCGCCGAGGGCACAGTGGACATCGGAGCGGCTTCCCGCGAGCTTACCCCAGAAGAAGCAACCAAAGTCACCCCACACGTCCTGGCTAAGGACGGCATCGCCATCGTAGCCCATAAATCACAAACCGTAAGTAACCTCACCAAAGCCCAGGTGGCTGATATCTTCACCGGTAAGATTACCAAATGGAGCCAGATCGGCGGACCTGATAAGACCATCCATGTCATCGCCCGTGAAGAAGGGTCCGGAACGAGAGCCGCCTTTGAGGAGATGGTACTGCCCAAGGGCGCCGTCATCACCTCTAACGCTATCCTCCAACCATCAAACGGCGCCTTAAGGACGGCAGTCGCCGGTGACCCGGATGCCATCGGCTTCCTTTCCTTCGGTTACCTGGACGATACCGTGAAAGCCTTCAGCATTGATGGCATACCAGCAACTGTGGAAAATGCTAAGAAGGGTACTTACCCGATAGTCAGGCCGCTTTTGTTCCTAACCAAGGGTGAACCAAAAGGCATAGTCAAGGAGTTCATTAACTTCTGTCTCGGTCCGGCAGGACAGGAGATTGTGGCTAAAGACTATATTCCGGTTAATTGATTTCTCCTTCTTAGTATCCAGGTGGGGTCAGTCTAACTAAACTGGCCCCACCATAAAAGGCAGGAGGAAGATAAATGTCCCGATATCTTAAAGACCGCCTTGCCACATACTTTGTATTTGCTTGCGCCAGCATGTCTTTTCTAATACTGCTGGCTATAGCTATCTTCATCTTTAAAGGCGGTTTTCCTGCTTTTTATGAGATAGGCTTCTTTGATTTCCTTTTTGGTACCACATGGCGCCCGAACCAGGGCACTTATGGCATCTTAACAATGATAGTTGGCTCACTGGCAGTCACCGCGGGCTCCCTGATACTGGCAGTGCCACTCGGCATAAGCTGTGCTATCCTGCTGGCAGAGGTTGCCCCGTATAAAGTCAGGCAGGTCTTGAGGCCGTGTATTGAACTTTTAGTGGGTATTCCCTCTGTAGTTTACGGCCTGGTGGGACTGATACTCCTGGTCCCTGCCATACGCAAGATTGGTGGCAACGGCTTCAGCGTGCTGGGCGCATCAATAGTCCTCATGGCTATGGTTTTACCTACCATCATCAGCATCAGTGAGGACGCCATCCGGGCAGTACCATCTTCATATAAAGAAGGGGCTTTAGCCCTGGGGGCAACCCACTGGCAGACCATCCGGCAGGTGCTTCTACCGGTTGCCCGTTCCGGCATCGGCGCCAGCATTGTCCTGGGTATGGGGAGAGCTGTTGGTGAAACCATGGCTATGATTATGGTTATCGGCAACTCCATCACATTTCCTAAATCACCTCTTGACGCTGCCAGAACCCTCACCGGGAATATTGCGGTAGAGATAAACTATGCTTCAGGCATTCACGAGAGCGCTCTTTTTGCAACAGGGATTGTTCTTTTTTTCTTTATTTTATTTCTTAATAGCGTCGCCGTTGTGGTCCTGAAGAGGGGAACTTATGACCAGCGCATCACTTGACTCATCGCCTAGACAGGCACAAGCGTCTGGACGCCCCACCGAGAAGAGGTCAGCTTACAGACTATCTCCGAAAACCACACAGAAGCTGGCAATGGCCTGTATCTGGAGTGGCGGGATAGTAACCGTTCTTATCTCAGTAATTATTATCGGATTTGTACTGATAGGCGGTATACCCAGAATCAATCTGGATTTCCTGCTCACTCCGCCTAAAGGCGGCCTTTCTGGTGAGGGCGGCATCTCTACCGTAATCGTCTCCACGTTATTCTTGGTCATAGTGACCATCATCATGCTGGTGCCAGTGGGCATAGGGGCGGCTATTTATCTGGCGGAATATGCCCCTGATAACTTTATGACACGTCTCATCAGATATGCTGTGGAAGTTCTCTCCGGCGTTCCTTCAATTATCTTCGGACTTTTCGGCTTTGCTCTTTTTGTCACCGCTCTGCATTTCAGTTTCTCTATCTTGTCCGGCGCATTGACTCTGGTATGTTTGCTTCTACCCACCATGATCAGGGCTACTGAGGAAGCAATAAGAGCAGTACCTTATTCACACCGTGAGGGGGCGCTAGCACTCGGCGCAACTAAATGGCAATTGATATCACGCGTACTTTTGCCGTCTGCCCTTCCCGGGATAGTGACCGCCATTATACTTTGCATTGGACGTGCGATTGAAGAAACCGCTTGCCTTTATGTTACCATGGGTGGCAGTGCCGCCATGCCAACTTCACTTCTTTCTGGCGGCAGGACATTATCACTGCACGTTTTCTACCTTGCCATGGAAACCCGGGCTTTTGAAAAAGCAATGGCAACCGGTGCGGTTCTGATAATCACCATTATTGTTATTAATTTTATTACCAACTGGCTATCAAACCGTTTCCAAGCAAGGTTGAGGGGGACTAACTGAAATGAATTTCACAGCTGATATGAAATTGAGTTCCAATGGTAAGATAATAGACTGTCACTGTGGCAAAATAAGTGTTAAAGAAGTAAACCTCTACTACGGAAAATTCCAGGCATTACGGGATATCACGATGGAGATACCAGCCTGCGCTATTACCGCCATCATCGGTCCGTCCGGCTGCGGCAAGTCATCCTTCTTACGCCTGTTAAACCGGATGAATGACCTCATCCCCACCGTGAGAACTACCGGTAGCATCTTGCTTGATGGTTCTTCTATCTTTGATAACACGGTGAATATAGCTGAGCTACGCAAAAGGGTGGGCATGGTCTTTCAGAAACCCAATCCTTTTCCAATGTCAGTCTTTGATAACGTGGCTTTTGGACCCCGCCAGCATGGCAAAAATAATCTGAGTGAACTCAGAGAGATTGTTGAGAAAAGCCTTCACCAGGCGGCTCTCTGGGACGAAGTCAAAGATAAGCTTGGTCAATCTGCTCTGGCACTCTCAGGCGGTCAGCAGCAGAGGCTCTGCATTGCGCGCGTTCTGGCAGTGGAACCAGAAGTCATCCTCATGGATGAGCCCTGTAGCGCCCTTGACCCCATAGCCACGCTCAAAATTGAAGACCTGATGAGAACACTTGCCAAAGACTACACCATAGTCATTGTGACACATAATATGCAGCAAGCGGCAAGAGTATCTGATATGGCGGCATTTTTTATGATGGAAGAGGACCGGGCTGGTAAACTGGTGGAATACGGGCTGACCTCTCAGATTTTCACCAAACCCAGCGACAAGCGTACCGAGGACTACATAACCGGCCGCTTTGGTTAAAAGCCAGCCGGAGGTCATGCTAGTGGAGATACGAACAGAATATCACCGAAAATTGAAAGTCATCCAGGAAGATGTGTTACACCTCGGGAGTATGGTTGAGAAAGCCGTGATGCGTTCCATACAGGCGATGAAAACAAGAGATTTATCTCTGGCGGAGCAAATAATTACTGATGACCGGAATGTGAATGGCAAGAGGTTTGAGATAGAAGAGAAGTGCATAGAGCTAATTGCCACACAACAACCACTAGCCAGTGACCTGAGAATTATTATTGCCGTTCTCAGCATCACAACGGAAATAGAGCGGATTGGTGACTATGCCATGGGCATCGCTCGGATTGTGATAATGATTGGCGATGAGCCGCCTCTCAAGCCTCTGGTTGATATTCCCCGCATGGCGGAACAGACCGTGGATATGCTGTACCACAGCCTAGGTGCCTTAATCAATCGGGACATTGAAACCGCCAAAAAAATAATCGCCCAGGATAACCTGGTTGACCAGCTTTATGACCGGGTTTTCCAGGAGTTACTGCTGTTCATGGCGGACCCGAAGACGATAACACGAGCCACCAGACTTATGTGGGTGGCGCACAACCTTGAGCGTGCCGCCGACCGGGTCACGAATATCTGTGAGCGGATAGTCTTCATTGCAACGGGGAAGATGGAAGAGATAGGCGCTTCAAAGTACTAAAACTCCGCGCTTTTAAATGGTGAGATAATAAGATGACCAAAATCATGATAGTTGATGATGATAAGAATATCACAGATGTTTTGAAATATAATCTGGTCAAAGAGAACTATTCTGTGGCTACGGCGGAAGATGGTGTTGAGGCACTGGAACTGGCTAGGAAGGAGAAACCCAGCCTGATTCTACTGGATATCATGCTCCCCAAATTAGACGGCTTTGAAGTATGCCGGATACTGCGTAAAGAAATGTCAGTTCCCATCCTGATGCTAACGGCAAAGACAGAAGAGGTTGACAAGGTGATAGGACTGGAGCTAGGCGCCGATGATTACATCACCAAGCCTTTTAGTGTCCGGGAGCTTTTAGCCCGTATCCGAGCTACACTAAGGCGTTCTCAGCGGATAGAGCCGCAAACCCCGGCTCCGGAAAAAGCAGTGGCAACAGTCCTCAAAGCTGGCAGTATTGAGGTTGATGTCACCGGACATCGCGTTCTCCGCAATGGTGTGATGTTAAAATTGAGCCCTAAGGAGTTTGATTTGCTTGTTTTCCTGATGCGTAATCGGGGGCAGGTTTTCAACCGTGAGCATCTTGTTGAGAAGGTATGGGGGTATGATTATGCCGGCACCGCCCGTACGGTAGACGTCCACATACGGTCACTAAGGCAAAAAATAGAGGATGCCCCGAGGTGCCCAGAGCATCTGATTACAATTCATGGCTTCGGCTACAAATTTGAAGGTTAGCCAACGCATGGATATACTATAATATTCCGTTGATTTTAGTGACTGGCGCCCCCAAGGTATGCCGCCAGCAAAAACGTGACAATTAAGTCATCAGAAATAACCGGCACTTTAAAAGTTATTGCGCCTTTTCCCGGCGCTTCAGTCATTAAACGCCATTGTAAAACCTCCTCTTTTCCACAAATCCCACCTCTGAATTCTTTCTTCCCGCGCCCCAATGCGCTGTCAAACCACTTGGCATGAAACAGTTGTTTCCCATAGAAAGGCACGATATAATAGTGGCATCAATGGATATGTGAATTCAGAGATGATTCCAGAATACAGTACCACCTCATGAAAAGGAGCTTTTATGCCCAAAACAGCCTTAATCACCGGGATAACGGGGCAGGATGGTGCCTACCTTGCCAGATTCCTCCTGGAGAAAGGTTACAGGGTTTTTGGCACCTTCCGCAGACTTTCCACCCCTAACTTCTGGAGACTCCAAAGCCTAGAGGTGTTTGACCGAATTGAGCTGATACCGGCTGACCTGATTGATGCGGCGTCCCTGATTGAAGCAATAAAGATATCTAAGCCTGATGAAATCTATCACCTTGCGGCGCAGAGCTTCGTTGGCGCTTCATTTGAACAGCCTATCGGCGCAGGTGAGATTACCGGACTGGGAGTAACACGAGTTTTGGAAGCAGTCAGAGAGATTAATCCAGAAATAAAATTCTATCAGGCGTCAACCAGCGAACTGTTTGGCAGAGGCAATTCCAAACCCCAGACTGAAGCTACCCTTTTCCGCCCCTCAAGCCCCTATGCCGCCGCCAAGCTCTACGGCTACTGGGTGACCAGAATCTACCGCGAAGGCTACGGAATCTTTGCCTGCAATGGCATTCTTTTTAACCACGAGTCTCCCCTGCGCGGCCTTGAGTTTGTCACCAGGAAAATCTCAAACGCAGTGGCTAAAATCAGCCTGGGCTTAGAAAAAGAGCTGAAGCTGGGGAATATTGAAGCCAAGAGGGACTGGGGCTATGCGCCGGAGTACATTGCCTCAATGTGGCTCATGCTCCAGCAAAAAGAGCCGGATGATTACGTCATTGCCACGGGAGAGGTGCATTCCGTCAAAGAATTCGCTGAGAAAGCTTTTGCCATTGCCGGGCTTGACTGGAAAAAATATGTAAAAACTGATGAGCGGTTTTTCAGACCTCTGGATGTTGATTATCTGCAGGGTGACTGCACTAAAGCAAAACAGAAGCTGGGCTGGCAGCCAAAAGTAAAGTTCTCTGAGCTGGTGGAGATGATGGTCAAGGCAGATATAGACCGCTGGCAAAGATGGCAGAAAGGGGAACGCTTCCCCTGGGATGCCCCCAGCTACCCCAACGAAAGCAAAATTATGTCAAGAGCTTTACGCCTAGATAGGTAATAAGTGAGAGAGCAATGAAAAGAGTTTGCCGGTTTTGCCGTGGAGAAAATCTCAGCAAATTCCTTGACTTGGGGTTTGCTCCGCCTGCTGATGCTTTTCTTGCCCCAGCCCAACTAAATGAGCCAGAGGTATACTACCCGCTGGAAGTATTCATCTGCAACCAGTGCTCACTAGTCCAGCTTGGCTACGTAGTCCCAGCGGAAATCCTATTTCAGCGGGATTACCCTTATATCTCATCCGCCACTATCACCGGACAGGAGCATTTCCATTCCCTCGCAAGAGAAGCCTGTCTCAAGTTTAACGTCAAACCGGAAGACCTAGTGCTTGACATTGGAAGCAACGTTGGCGTATTACTGCAAGGCTTCAAAAACCAAGGGGCTAAAAACGTGCTGGGGATTGAGCCAGCACAAAATATCTGCAAAATTGCTCAAGAAAATGGAATTGAAACCATTAACGATTTTTTCAGTGAAGGGCTGGCGAAAAGAATTGTCAAAACCAGAAAACAAGCTAAAATCATTACCGGTACCAATGTCGTCGCTCATATTAACGATTGCCACGCACTCTTGAAAGCGGTAGACATTTTATTGGCAGAGAAAGGCGTATTTATCGTTGAAGCTCCCTATCTGGTCAACCTTATTGACAATCTTGAGTATGACACAATTTACCACGAGCACCTATCCTATCTGAGTGTGAAGCCAATGAATTACTTGCTCCATCAGTTCGGTATGGAAATATTTGATGCTAAGGAAGTCAGCATTCACGGAGGTTCCTTGCGTTATTTCATAGCCAGAAAAGGTGATTATCCCGTTAATCTGAACGTATCACGCTTGCTGAAGCTGGAGGAGGAGAAGAAAGTATATGATTTTCTCACACTCAAGAACTTTGCCCGGCGAGTGGAGGATAACCGGCAAGAACTGAACTGGTTGCTCCGTTCGTTAAGGCGTCAGGGCAAGCGGATTGCCGGACTGAGTGCACCCGCCAAGGGTATGACTCTGCTCAACTTCTGCAGAATTGGCACAGAGATTTTGGAGTTTGTCACTGAAAAGACAATCCAGAAGATAGGTAAGTATACTCCGGGAACTCATATACCCGTGGTACCGGATGCAGAACTCATGAACAGGATGCCCGACTATGCTCTCCTGCTAGCCTGGAACTTTGCTGATGAAATTATGAAAAACATGGAGGGCTACAGAAAGGCAGGCGGAAAGTTTATTATCCCCATCCCCGAACCACGCATCATAGAATAAACTGATAGTAACGGAGCACAGCCATGAAAGTAGAGAAAAAGAAGGCCGCTTTCCAGGATGAGAGAGGGAAGATAATAGACATCATCACAGATGAAGCGGTAAGCAGTGTCACGCTCATTTCTTCCAAAAAGGGAGCGATACGGGGAAACCATTACCATAAAGAGTCCGTGCAATACACCTTCGTGCTTAGAGGCAGGATAAAATACGTTTCACAGGCACCTGACGGTAAAAAGGAATCCATCACTATGGAGACTTATGACCTTGCGTGCAGCCCGCCGATGGAAAGCCACGCTATACTCGCCACGGAAGACTCAGAGCTGTTGATTCTGACACGTGGTCCGAGAAGCGGGGGAAATTATGAGAACGATACTTATAGACTCGGCACCAGTCTATTGTCAGCCTGAATCAGCTCCGGGAGAAGCAAGATGATTCCGGTATGTGAACCAGAGCTGGGGCAGGATGAAGTTAGTAATGTTCTCGCCTGCCTTAAGGAAAACGCCATCTCCGGCACGAGCG
>Ga0185342_1000683_pt1 | contig 16194 bp, 10 predicted proteins | sample ConPoolayeEmetaG_FD_128045 | JGI IMG/M metagenome (GOLD analysis project Ga0185342, IMG submission 128045) | Hot spring microbial mat communities from California, USA to study Microbial Dark Matter (Phase II) - Cone Pool mat layer E metaG... ...
TGGGATGAATCTCCCGGAGGATTTCGAGCATTCGGGCGGGCGCGTTTGTACCCAAGCCTTCCAGCCGCTGCAACTGCCGCCGAATGGTGATGGCCGCCTCCTCGCTGGTCTTTTCCAGGCATTGCCGGACCCGCCGATAGTCGTGCAGCGCGAAGGCCGCCTTCATTCGCTGCCGGAAGAGGCGGACGGCGGCCGGCTCGGCGGTTGCGGCCCGGCCCAGCTCCGCCAGGGTATCCAAAATCACCCGGAACAGCCGGTCGTCGGGCGGCAAGCGCAAGCGGTCGACCGGCTTGGGCCCCTTCCAAAGCCAGTACACAATCTCGGGGTGATGAACCGGATCGGCCAGAGCCGCGTCGATCAGCTCCTGGACGGCGTCGGCCCGACCGGCCTCAATGGCATGCATGGAGAGCTTGTCGAGCAGTCGAGCCGGAGCACCGGGCAGCCAGACCAGGACATGCTCTATCCAGTCCTCGGGCCGGGCTTGGAGAAGCGTCTGGAAGGCCGGCTCGGCGAGAGTCTCGTGCTCCACCGACCGCAGCAGCCGGCCCGGGTCGGACGCCTCGCGCAAGATGGCCTGGGCCAGCTCCCCCGATCCGCCGTTGACGGGCAACCCCTTCTGCCTCAGGTGACTCACGGCCAGGGCCCAGGTCAGACCCTCGGCCGGCCGCCGCCTACGGACCGACTCGGCCCGCGCGATCAGGTATTGGCCGCAGCGCTGGGCCAGAGCCGCGTCCGGTGGCTCCTTACGCGCGGCCTTCTCACGCAGATACGCCTCGAGAGTGTTTAGGCACTCGATCGGATCCCCTTGCTGCTGAACGGCTTGCCAGGTTTGCTCTTCCAGCGTTCGCCCGGCCGCGCAATAAGTGAGCACTACCGGCGAGCGGCCCTCCATCACGACCTGGGGACAACGTTTAAGCAGCTCGCGCGTCCCGCTCCACCAGCGGGCCCAGTCCTCGCCCAGGATGGGTTGCGGCACCAGCTCATGCTTGAGCTGGTCAGAGTCGATACGGCCGCCATGAGCCTGGAGCATGCCGATCACCAGGCCGACGGGGTCCTGATCGATCAGCGTGGCAAGTTGAGCGGGACGAAGTTGCCGCAGGACGCGGAAATCGTCGGCTGGGATACGGTCGTAGGTTGCGGCGAGCTCCGTCGCCGGCAGCACGACCACCCGGCCCGGCTGCCGCAAAGTGAACAGCCCCTTCTGATGGTCGACCTCCAGCACCTCCGCTACCCGGTCCTCCATCCGGCTGATCAGCGTGTCGCCCGGCTGGAGCGTCAAGCACAAGTCCAGCAGCTTAAGAGCGCTGCGTACCCCGCGGCCGGCGGCCAGCCCGGAGGCCTCCAGCAGAGCCTCGAACTGGGGCACCCGCCCGTGCACCACCCGGTAGAGGTCGACAGCCAGCCGACGAAGCTGCTCGTCGTCGGGCGAGCCAAGCAGGGCGATCCGGGTCAGCGCCAGGGCCGCCGGTGGATCGGTGGTCGGCGGCACGTAGTCAAAGACCATTAACGTGAGAGCTGCCAGCCGATTGGCCTGTCCACACCTTTCCAGCTCGGCCGCCGGGTCGACCAGCTCAGCAAGCGAGAGCCGCTTCTGGTCCAGCAGTTCCAGGCAGCGTGCTTCCAGGGCGTCGTATCCGCCGGTCTTGACCAGGTCCAGCAGTTCCGACGACGGTATGCAACCCTCAGCCATGTTACACCAACTTCCGCACCCGCACGGACCGCTACTCTAGCAAGGTGGATCGGCGTCGCAACCGAGCCAGGCTGCCCGCAGGGCCGGGGCTCGCGCTTGCGCCCCGAAACCCGGCCCCCGACGGGTGGCGGCCCCGGAGCGTATTGCCGGGACCGGTTCCAAAAACTTCTCTCCGGCCGCCAGGCCTGGGTGTCAAGAAAACGCTCGCCTTCGCCCAAGCCCGGAGAGCCGCATTGAATACCGTCAGCGGGACAGCCATCGGGCCGCGCCAACCGGTTTGGTCGCCGCGCCGAAACCGCTTTTGGCAGACCGGAGGGCCGCCAGAAGCTCGTCGCGGGTGATCGGCGCCTGCCGGCGACAAAGGACCTCGCCATTCGGAGCCACGATCGCGAAGGCCGGGACAGCGTTGAGTTCCCACTGCTGGGCCAGGGGGCGATCCCAGTCGAAATCCAGGGCCACGCAAACCATGTCCCGCGTCTCAGACAGAACTGCGGGGTCTTTGAGCACCCGCTCCTCGAAATCGGTGCATTCAACCAGGTACCAACTGCGAAAGTAAACGAAGGTAAGCTGGTTGGTGCGGCAGGCTCGGGCGCGGGCCTCCGGGAACGTCGGCCCCTGCCAGTGGATGCCGCCGCCACAACCGGCCATGACCGCTGGCAAGACCACCGCCCAGCCCCTGACACCCATAATCGCGGCAGGCGGGGCGACCGGTCTCCGGCCCGATCTGATCGTTTTCACCACAGGCCCGTCCGTTGCCCGGGCGCTACTCTTCAACCTGTTGGTCCTTTTGTTTTGGTTTGGCTCGAGGCTCGGCGGTCGCTTTCCCACCCCCGGGGCCATACTTGATTGAGCAACCCCAGGGCGTGGTCTGCGGCAGCGGGATCTCCTTGCCATCCAAGACCGCCTGCAACGCTTCGTCCAAGTAGTTGCGAACCTCTGACTGCGGCTTCTGATCGTACTGGTTGTTGTGGAGCGCTCCCGCGTAGACCAGCTTGCCCCTACTAATAAGGTATACATGCGGCGTGGTCTTTGCTCCGTACGTGCGTCCGACGCGGCCGTTGCCGTCCATGAGAACCGGTATATCCAGGTCCTTCTCCTTGATGTATTGAACGACCTCTTCGGGCTTACGGCCGAAGGTGCTGTCAATCCCAAGCCAAACCACGCCGTCGGCCTGATGCTTCTTGCGCAGCTCCTTAGTCACCGACTGCGCCTTGATGCTCCAGGGGCATTGCTGGTTAACCCATTCCAGGACCACTATTTTGTCACGGTAGTCGGAGAGTCGATGGGTTTTACCATTGCAGTCCGGAAGCTCGAAGTCGGGCGCGGACTGCCCCACGGTCGCAGTGGGGCTCGGACCGGCGGCTCGGGCAGCGCCACGGATGGGCTGACCGTTCCTTCCCTCGTCCTCCGGGGCCTGGGCCCAAAGCGGCATGGACGCCAGACAGACGGTCCAACTCAGCACGATACGAAGACCTGCGGTTTGCATACCAGGCTTTTCCTCCACACAATCGGGCCTAGGGCTCGCAGGGGATTCTACCCGGCCGGCGTCGGTCGGCCAATTCATCACCCATGCTGGCCTGAGGGAGTGTGATAATGCCGGTCGAGCGACTCAGCGCCTCGGAGTTGCGGTCGGCTCTCAGGATAATACTAGCCTCGCCGGGCAGCCCGGCGGCAGCCGGCCGGGACCTAGTCGACGGATTCCGGGAGTATCTGGCGGAGACTCCCGTCGAATGGGAGGGTCTGCGCTGCGGCCCACCTCAGGCCCCCACCGGGCTGTTCCTGGCCCTGCTTATGCCAGGCCGGACAGCGATCGTGATGTTGCCAAACCCGGGTGAGCACGGGATCCGCGCGAGCGATCAGTTGGCGACAACTTTGGCCGGGCTGGCCGGTCTGGGAACGCGGGGGCTGCATTACGCGCAAGTACTGTCGGAGTCAGAGGCTGGGGGCCTGCGGACGCTACTGGAGCAAGTCGGATTTCGCCGGCTGACGCGTCTGGTGTACCTGGATCGTGACGCCATTTACCCCTGGGTGGAGCCACCGTCCGATGTCGTTTGGACCGGTTACAGTTCGGAGACTCATTCTTTGTTCGCCGACGTGGTCAGTGCCACCTACCGCGACAGTCGCGACTGCCCGGAGCTGACGGGTCTCCGTCCGATCGACGACATACTGGCTTCGCATCAGGCCAGCGGGCGCTTTGATCCTGGGCTCTGGGAGGTTGCGACAGTGAACGGGCGGGCGGCGGGGTGCCTGCTGCTGGCGCGTTTACCGCGTAGATCGGCGTTGGAGCTGGTCTACATGGGAGTGGTTCCGGAGTTCAGGCGCCAGGGCATCGGTCGGCTCCTGCTGCGCCGGGCGTTTCAACAATGTCGAATCGGCCAAATTCGTCGACTGACGGTTGTCGTGGACGATCGGAACGAGCCCGCCAAGCGGCTTTACGCTGAGTTCGGACTGACTGCGGTGGCTTTCAGGGAAGCGTGGCTCTATCGCTGGAAGCTGTGATGATCGGTGCGGCGCTGTCAGCAGTCGAGCGACAAACGCGGTGGACAACCTGTGAGCAAAGATTTTTTTGACGCACCTGAACGCTTATCGCGGCTCAGGTTACGCACCTGTCAGTTGTTTTGCTGGCAAGGAAGCTGTTGCCAAGTCGCTAGCGCGGTGTTAATATTCGGCTCGCGTGTGAGTAAGAGGGAGTTCAGTTTTTCAGTCGATCCCGCAGGCACTGCTCGTTAACTAAAGACATTCCGGTGGCGGTTTCCGAGGTGGACCGTGGACGATACGGCAGCGGAGAAGCTCTGCGCTATCCGGCAGAAAGTGGCCGACCAGATTGGTTCGAGCCGTTACCGCACCTGGTTCGGCAGCTCGACCGAACTGCAACTGGACGGCGAGCGGCTCGAAGTCACCGTGGCGAATAAGTTCATCGGAAACTGGATCTCTTCAAATTACCTGGCCCATCTGGTGCAGGCCACCAAAGACGTCATCGGCACCGAGCCGAAGGTCGAAATCAAGGTTGGCTCGGCCCCCGCTGTGACCATGCCCGCTCCCGGCCTTCCGGCCGCTGGCCACCGCGGCTCGCCGGAGTGTCCGCCACTGTTTGCTTCGCCGCCCCGGCGGACCGGCGGGCCGACGCCCGGGGGAAATGGCCGTCCGCGGCTGCGGGGCGAGCTGGCAACCTTCGTGACCGGCCCGTCGAACCAGTTGGCCTTCTCGGTCGCGTCGGCGGTTGTCCAGTCGCCGGGCGAGGCCTTCAAGCACGTGGTGATCCATGGAGGCTGCGGACTGGGCAAGACCCACCTGCTGCAAGGAGTGTGCAACGGGCTGGGCCGGGTCCATCCCACCCTGCAATGGTCATACCTGTCAGGGGAGGAATTCACCAACGAGTTCATATACGCGGTCAAGGGCGGACGGATCGATCTTTTCCGGGCGCGTTTCCGAAACGTGGACGTGCTGGTCATCGACGACATCCACTTTCTGGCCAACAAACGCGCTACCCAGGAGGAGTTCCTCCACACCTTCAACGCGATCGACGCCGCTGGAAAGGCGACGGTCCTCTCCTGCGATTGCCACCCGCGGGCCATCGCCAGTCTGAGCGAACCTTTGATGGACCGGCTGATCGCGGCGATGGTGGTTCGCATAGACCCACCCGACTTCGCCGTCCGACGGGAGATTCTGCGTCGTCGGGCAATGGCCATGCTGTGCGAGCTGCCGGAAGAGGTATTGGACTACGTGGCTCGGCACGTCACCCGCAATGTGCGGGAGCTGGAGGGAGCCCTGTACAAACTGGCCGCCCTGGCCACGCTGACCAAAGAACCAATCCGCCTTGAGCTGGCCTGTCAGGCCATCGAAGACTACGTAACCGCTTCACGCCCGCCCGAAGCCGCGGACATCGAACGGATCGTCGCCGCACATTTCGGCGTCACCCGCGACGCGTTGCATTCCGACTCCCGCGACCGGACCGTCACCAACGCCCGCGGCATCGCGATGTACCTGATCCGCAAGCATACCTCCATGAGCCTGCCCGAAATCGGACGCGGGTTCGGTCATAAGCCGCACTCGACCGTCCTGATGGCCGTGCGGCGGATTCAAGACCTGGTGGACCGTAATGGCGCGGTCACCTGGAAGACGGCCGCCGGAACGCGCCAGGCGCCGGTCCAAAGCCTGCTCGAGGAAATCGAGCGGAACCTGTCTCACGGACCCCAGACGCGCTGAAACGCAGCTTCGGCAGGGTCGTCTTCCGCGGCGGCATGGAGGCCGCCGGTTCTTTCGCGCGGTCCGGCCTGCCAGCCCAAACCCGGCTTCCTGGGCGCTGTCCGGCGGCGGGTCATATAATGACTTCCGGTGCGCAGCCGCAGCTTACCCCCCTGCGGTCGCATGTGGCGCGGATTGGAGGACCTGCGGAGGCACCCGAGTAAATCGCGGCGGCGCGATCTCAAGGAGGGCGGCGCAATGGCCCCTGGAAATCGGCTCAACCGACTGCGGCTGTTAGTTTCGGCAGCCGGGCTTCTGCTGGTGAACGGTTGCCTGGCGGCGCTGGAACAGAGTATTGATTTTGTTCTGTCACCTGAAGCGGCCGGGAACCTGGCGGCGGTGCCGTATGCGGGTGTGGCCGGCCTGATCGAGTTCCTGGCCAGTTTGTCACGCGGATAGACGCGATGCCGAGACTGATCGTTCGTCGCAGGGACGGGCGCTGCATAAGCGTCGAGATCACCGCCCGGCCGATTACGCTCGGGCGAGCCGACACCTGCGATGTCGTGCTTCCCTACGACGGGGAAGTATCCCGCGAGCACGCTCAGGTCTGGCTGGACCAGACCGGCTGCGTGATGGTTGCCGACCGGGGCTCCAAGAACGGGACCCGGGTCGATGGCGGTGAACCGTTTCACAACGCGATTCGCCCGGCTCTCCGCAGCATCCGGGTCGGCGAATACGAGCTGGAACTGGTGGACGTGCAGCCGCCGCCGGCTCCGCCCGAAGGTGTGCGATTCACGCCCGATCTGCCGTCAGAAACCGACAATACACGCTTCTTCCCGTCAACCCGCAGCCTAGACCTCAGCGAGCAGCGGCTGACCCTGCTGATGAACCTGGCCGAACGGATCGGCGGAGCCTTCGAGCCCAAACAGCTTCTGGAACAGGCCCTGGACGCCTGCTGCGAGGCCCTGGGTTTCGAGCGGGGGCTCATCGCCCTGAAAACGCAGCGTGGCGAAACAGAACTGCCGGTAACCCGCAACATCCAGCGGGATGAGACCGGGGCCTACAAGGTCAGCCGGACGCTGATCAACCGGGCCCTGATCGAAGGCCAGCGGGCAGTGGTGAACAACCCCGCCTTGGACCTGGTCGGCAACCTCAGCGAGAGCCTGATACGCTTCCCGATCTGCTCGGCCCTCTGTGTGCCGATTATCCACCGGGACCGGATTCTGGGCGTGATCTACGGCGACCGGATCACGCGAGCCTCGACCTACACTCCGGAGGACGTCGATTTTCTGGCCGCGATCGCGCGCCAGGTAGGGATCGGCTTGGAGAACCTACGACTGTTCCAGGCTTATTTAGAGTCCGAGAAGGTCAACACCGAATTGCGTCAGGCCCGGGCCATCCAGCAAGGCCTATATCCTGGTGGGTCGCTGAACGCCGGCCGGATCATCCTGGCCGGGCACAACGAACCTTCCGAAGTCGTCGGCGGGGATTACTACGATTACTTCGACCTGGGCGCTGGTCGGGTCGGTCTGATAATCGCCGACGTGACCGGGCACGGCCTGCCCGCCGCCTTGGTGATGGCCCACCTGAAGGGAGCCGTGCGAGTAGCCCTGACGGCCGACGTACCCCTTCCGGATGTAGCCGCGCGCCTGAATCGACTGATGTACAGCAACACGGGGTCGAATGTATTCATTACGGCGATCCTGGGGCGCGTCGACGCACGCAGCGGCGAGCTGGAGTACGTGAACGCTGGCCACCCGGCCCCGCTGCTGGTTCGGCGTGGCCGGGTCCAGCCGGAGCCGGACGGACATGCCCTGCCGCTGGGGATCGAACCGGACGAAGAATACCAGGTGCAGCAGATAGCCCCCGGGCCGGACCTCGAGGCGGCATTGTTCTATACCGACGGGCTGGTCGAGGCGGCTAACCCGGCCGGTCGGCTCCTGGACTTGACCCCGGTGACCGATGCACTGAGCCGACTGCCCGATCGACGAGCGGGCACCGTGCTTGGCAGTCTGCTGAGTCTGGTCCGGCAGCACGTGGGTCCGGGAAAGCACGCCGACGACCTGACGCTGATGGCAATAGAATACGTTCACTAGCCCGATACGCCCTTGCACACCGCGGTTCCACATTAGGTCCCAGCATGCAGCGCTGAGCAGAACACATCAGCCAAAGGGGGCCTGACGAGCCGGGAATGTGTGCAGGCGCCCGGGTCGGCACCGCGCGGTGGGCATCCGCGGTCTGACGGACCGTGTGCCGTCACGGGCGGTCGTTCAGCCCGGCCGCACGAAAAGCAGCGCGGTGCCGCCGACCGCGATCAGAGCCCCTAACACGGCCCGATAGCTGATCCGTTCCTTGTGGACCCAGGCTGAAAGCGGCAGCAGGAAGATGGGCGTAAGGGAGCAGGCAGTCTGGGCAACGGCCAACGGAGCCCGATCGGACGCCACCAGCGACATCCAGATTCCCAGAAACGGGCCGACGATGGAGCCGCACAGGGTAAGCAGGTATCCGCTGCGCCGGCGGGAGCCAGTGATAGATGGCGACCCATGCAAGTCGTCGGCCCGCCGCCGGGCTGCCGTCCATGCCAAGGTAGGGAGGACGAAAATGGCCGCAAAGAACATGCGGACCAGCGTGGCGGCCTGGGGATCGAGATGCTCCTGCCGCGGCAGCCAGCCATGGCCGATGCCGGCCTTGCTGAGCAGCAACCCGCCGGCCTGACAGGCTGCGGCCAGCGTAGCCAAGACCAGGCCACGCAGACGGTTGGAACCGACGCCCGGCCCACCGGCCCCCGGGCGTTCAAGGATCACCCAGGCCACGCCGCTGACCGTAAGCGCCGTCCCCAGCCCCGAAAGCGCGGTCAGCGTCTCGCGAAGGGCCAGCCAGCCGAAGGCCGCCGCCAGCAGAGGCGCAGTGGTCATGATGAGCATCGAGAGCCGCGGACCGATCTCCACGAAGGCGGTAAAAAGGGCCAGATCACCGATGCTCAGCCCGACCAAACCGGAAAGCGCCAGCAAAAGCACCTGCCCGGAGTTGGCCTGCGGAATCCACAGGCCAGTCAGCAGCCGGTGCGTCAGCCCCAGCCAAATGACGGCCAGCACGATTCGAGTCGCATTGACGGTGGTGGGGCCGATCCGCTTGCCGGCGGCGGTGAAGCACATGGCCGTGCAGGTCCACAAGAGGGAAGCGGTCACGCCGGCCGCAGGTCCAAGGAACGGTTCAAGACCTGCAATCGGCGTCCAGCCGGCCAGCACAGGAGCAAACATCACCTCATGCTGGACGCAAGTCCGGCGGAATGCAACCAGGCGGAAGATTGGGCGGTCCGACCACCCGCCCAGCATTGGTCCCCGGCCGGCCGGACAGTGCGGCTGCCGCCGCTACAACGGGCGTTTGACGGCCTGGCCGCTCTTGCGCGGCAGGCGGTCCGGCACGGGCCCTTCCTTGCGAAAGTCGAGCAAGACCCGGTCGTCGTGTTCGCCGGGCAGCCGGTAACGAACCGTGTCCACATGCTTCAAGCGGCAGGTCCGGACAGCGTTCTCAGCCGCCATGCACTCCGACTCCGCCGCCGACGCCGACTTGTAGAACCACGCATGCCCGCCCGTTCGGACGAACCCGGCCGCGTACTCCACTAATACTGGCAACGCAGCGACGGCCCGGGCGGTCACTCCGTCGAACCGCTCACGGTACGCCGGATCATGAGCCAGAATTTCCGCCCGGCCCCAGACCACCTTCAGGTTGGATAGTCCGAGACACAGCCCGATCCGCCGCACCGCTTCGACCTTCTTGCGGGTAGCATCCAGCAAGGTCACTGCAAGCGAAGATGCACAGGCAAGGGGAATACCGGGGAAACCGCCGCCGCTGCCCAGGTCAAGAAGGTCTCTGACCCCCGCGCGTTGCAGCAGTGGCAGCAGGACCAGACTGTCGCAGATGTGAATCCGCCAGACCTCAGCTTCGGTCTTGGCACCGGTGAGATTCACCCGTCGGCATTCTTCCAGCAGCAACCGGACGAACCGACGCAGCGCCTCGTAGCTGGTCGGGTCGAGCTCGAAGCCCGCCGCGGCAAGCTGCTCACGCGTCATAGGCCATCCCACGCGGGCCGCCCGGGATCCGCCGAGCGCGGCGTGACTGCGAGCCGGCCCACCACCTCATGCGGCGGGCGGCGCTGAGGAGTCGGCCGCGCCATCACCCGCGTGGCGGCGCGCCCCTGGCGGCCGGGGCTGGCGCGGGCGGAGGTGCGGGCTGCGAAGCTGCCGGAGCCGGCAACATCGCCAAATGGCGCTCCTCCGGGGCCATCAGCACTTTGTCCCCGGCATTCAGGCCCGCGGTCACCTCCACCATCGTGGCGGTCGTTCGCCCCAGCCGGATCTCGACCGGCTCGACTGAGACACCCTTACGTACGAATACGAAGTGCTGAGCCCCGCGGGTGAACACCGCCTGCACCGGCACCGCCAACACATCGGGCACCTCTTCGATCAGGATCTCTATGTGAGCGGTGTCGCCGGGCGAAAGTGGGGCGTCGCTCTCGTCCAGACGGATCTCACTGGCATGCTCCTTGAGATTGGGATTCAGCCAGCTCCGCTCGGAATCGGCGAACTTGGCGATCTTGGTGAGGGTACCGGTGAAGGTCCGGCCCGGGACGGCGGGTACCCGCACCAGGCAAGGCAATCCTTCCCGCAGTTTGTGGCGGTCAGCCTCGTGGATGCGGGTGCTGACCATCATCTTGGAAGTGTCCGGGATGGTCAGAAGAGTCTGACCGGGATAGGCCTGCTCGCCCACCGCGACGCGGTTCCCGCCCCAATAACGTCGCTCGCTCAGGTCGCCATACTGCACTATTCCATCCACCGGCGAGCGAATCTCGCACTTGCCCAGTTGTTCCTTGAGGCGCTCGAAGCGACGCTGGCGAATGGCCAAGGCCTGCTGCTGGTCCTCGACCTTGGCCAGGGCCTGCTTCTCGCGCGATTCGGCCCGTTGACGCTCGCGCTCCAGCTCCTGTCGGGCCTGCTCGACCGCGGCGACCTTCTGCATCCGGTTCTTCTTGAACTCGATTTCGTCCAGCGTACGCAGCTCGAGCTGATTCTTCTCCAAAGTCAGCTTGAGGCGCTCGACCTCATCCTCCAGCTCCTTGATCCGAGCCTTGGTGATGAAACCCCGGGCCTCCAGCGGGCGGCTCTTCTCCAGTTCTTCCTGCTTGCGGGCCAGCTCGGTGTTGGTCTGCATGATGGCGATCTGGATGGTCTTCAGGGCTCTCTGGTAGTCGCCCTCCAGATAGCCCTCCAGCTCCAGATTGGCCACCTCCAGGTCCACCTCCGCCTTGGCGATCCGGCTCTGGTTTTCGCTGCGGGTGATCAACAGCGCCTGCTGGGCCTCCTCCAGAGCGGCGGCGATGCCCTTCAGCTCCAGCTCGGCCGTATCCACCCGGTCCTTCATGTCCTCGGCGGCCAGCTTGAGCAGCAGGTCGCCCTTGCTGACCCGCGTGCTCTCGGGAATCACCCACTCGATCGTTACCCGTTCGCCCTGGACTTCGCACTTGATTTCGACCGACTCGACCGGCTTGAGTTCGCCATCTTCTCTGAGCGTGATGTTCAGGGTGGTGGGTTTGACCACGAAGATCGCCGCCTGGTCGCTGGAGCCGCCGAACAGGCTCTTCAGTCGCCTCACCGGGCTAGTCAGGCCGACCAGCATCGCCAGGACGATCAGCCCCAGCCCGCCGATCAGCAGCCGCCGGCGCCAGCCTCGACCGACTCCTGCTCTGATCGCCGGTTTGCCGAGACTCTGAACCGGGCGGGCGATCGATCCCGACCCGGCCTGGGCAATCTGGTCCATGGGTGGCCTCCGACCGTACGACGCCGACAATCCACCCGCGTTCGGCATCCGCAGGATGCCGGTGGGCCCAATTGCGGCCTTCAACTTCCCCATGTGTATTCTACCGGACCGGTCCACACCTGTCGCCGGGCCGGCGTCGCCGGGCTTCCCGCCCGAGGCGGCTTGCCAGCCAAGCCGGCCCCGACTGAAATGCGCAGGCCGGTCGCCCGGCATCCAGTGCTCGGAGATCGCCGTCCAGAGGTCGGAAGCCGCAAGATGCGAGTGCTACTGTACGCCCCGGTGGATCTCAACCTGATCGACGGGTCGGCAATCTGGTGCGTCTCAGTAGCTCAGATGCTGGGGCAAGATGGGGCGACTTCGGTCGATATTCTGCTGCACACGCCCGTCCACCGCGAGGTTAACCTGGGAGGACTAACGAGCGATTCGCGTTTCAGTCTGCGTGATCCCTGGGCAGAGGGGGCGGAGTGGCTGCCTCGCGAGTTAGAACGTCTCGGGTCGCGCTTGACGCCCCAGCAGGCCCGGGACTGCATTCAGCGGTTGGATGCGGCCCAGCCTTACGACCTGCTGATCGTGCGCGGCGGCCCGATCTGTCAAGAGGTCGCGGGCTTGCCGCGGCTTGCCGCCCGCACTTGGTTCTACCTGACCCAGCAGGGGGCGGACCCGGCGACGGTCCGGGCGGTGGGACGGAGCAATGGGCGTATCGCCTGCCAGACCCCCCTGCTTCAGCAGTTCTTTGAAGATCTCCTGGGCCCATCACCCGATCGGTACGTACCCTTGCCGCCGATGGTGCCCCGGGTGCTGTGCGAAGCCCCGCGCAGCTCCGCCCCGGCTCCGCGAATTTGTTACATTGGGAAATTCGACCCGCACTATATGATCGAAGAGCTGATCGCGGTTCTGGGCGAGCTACGCCGGCGTTTCCCGGCCGCGGAGCTGATCCTGGCCGGCGACAAGTTCCATGATCCGCAGGCCGGCCAGAAGTACCAGCGGCGAGTTGCCCCCCTGCTGGAGCACACGCCGGGCGTGATCTGGCGCGGGGGAATGCCCCGCGAGCAGCTTGAACCGCTCTTGACCGAATGCGCGGTCGGGAGTTGCTGGCGGTCAAGCCATTATGACGATTCGCTCGAGCTGAGCACCAAGGCCCTGGAATACGCGGCGGCGGGCCTGCCCGTGCTGCTCAACCCGACCGGGATCAATCGGCTGGTATTCGGCCGGGACTACCCGCTTTACGTCGACTCGGCCGCTACGTGCCTGGAGCGTCTGACCGTCGCGTTATCGGACCCCAGCGTGTACGCCCGGGCGGCCGGAATGGCCCTGGAGACCTGCCGGGCTTACACGTTCGCCGCCGTCAACCGGCGGCTTCAGCCCTATCTGGAGGCATATCGGCAGCCGAGCGGGGGCCGGGCCGGCCTTCGTCGGCCGCAACGAGTGCTGTTCGCCGGCCACGACTTCAAGTTCTGCCATGAAATCATCGAGCATTTTCAGAGCCGACCGGACTGCGTAGTCCGCCTGGATCAATGGAGGGGACACGCCCTCCATGACGAGCGAGCCAGTGAAGAACTGCTACGCTGGGCCGACGCGATCTGGTGCGAGTGGTGCCTGGGTGCCGCGGTCTGGTACTCACAGCGGGTGCGACCCGGGCAACGCCTGATCGTCCGGTATCACCGGCAGGAGCTGACCACCAGTTTCCCACAGCAGGTCTGGTGGCCCAGTGTGCGGCATCTGATCTTCATCGCCCCGCATGTGCGGGAGGCCGCCCGAGAACAGATCGGTCAGGCGATGCCCCCGCAGGCACATCTGATATACAACACTCTCGACTGCGACCGCTTCGATCAGCCTCAGGAGCCCGGGTCCGAGCTGCGGCTGGGCATGCTGGGGTATTGCCCGAAGCTCAAGAACCCGCGGCTGGCGGTGGAAATCCTGGAACGGCTGTTGGCCGGCGACCAGCGTTGGCGACTGGTGCTGGCAGGCAAACCCCCGCAGGATTACGAGTGGCTCTGGCGACGCCCTGAAGAACGGGCCTACTACCAGGAACTGGAGGAATACATCGTCGGTCGGGGGCTGGAGCCCTTTCTGATCCGCCAGCCCTGGACCGACGACTCGCCCGCCTGGTACCGCCGGGTCGGATTCATCCTTTCGTGCAGCGACCTGGAGGGCAGTCATCAGGTTGTGGCCGAAGGGATGGCCGCCGGCTGCATCCCAGTCGTCCGACGCTGGCGCGGGGCCGCGGAAATGTACCCCAACAGTCTGCTTTTCGACACGGTGGAGGAGGCAGTGAGCGGCATCCTGAAGCATCTGGACCCGACCCGCCGCCGGGCTTTTTCGCAGGCGGCCCGGGAGGAAGCCCGGCAGCGCTTCGATACCGCCGTGATTCTGCCCCAGTTGGAGCCGCTGCTGCTCGGTAGGGCCCAGGTCGCGGTCGCCTGCCCGGCCGGTTGACAGCGGACCGGTCTCGGCGGCAGCCCGATAGCCGGCGGAAGTCTGCCCGGCGCGTCGGCCGCGAAAGACCTCTTGACAGGTAGCCATGCGAACTCTCGCTCAGCTTTCACGACGGCCCGCCCGGTCAACCAGCCACTTCCTCTGGCCGGTTGGGCTCTGCTCAGCAGTCGCAGGGCTGATGTCGGCGGGTTGCCTGGCCACGGCCCCGAACGCCGCTCGGGCGTCCTGGATGCAGATTCCGCTTTGTTTCTTCGACACCGATAGCCACCAAGTGGCCTTTGAATTCGATACTTCGGAGCTGCGCGGCCGACTGGTTCTGGACGGCGTCCGACCGCTGGACCTGCCGCCCAGGACGGTTCCACTGAAGGTCTTGGAATTGGATCGCGACCGGCTGCTGGTGGCGGTTCGGGAGCTGTGGATCGGCCGGCTGCACCTGTACGTGATCTGCGATGTGCCGGCGATTTGGCAGGAAGTTCAGCTTCCCGAAAACTTACAGGATGGGCTGTTCCGTCAGGCCTGCCGCTATGGCGACCAGGTCTGGCTGGTGCTGTATGACGTGCGGCAGAAGACCAACCTGCTCGGCCGGCTGCGGCCCGCGGACGCGGGGCGGCTGGCCTGGGATGAAAGCTTCGCGACCAAACTCAAGTTCGGGGTCAAGTACGGCTATGAGTACGAGTCCAACGTCCTCACCGCGGTCCGCGACGACACACTTTACATAGCCAGCGGCAACGCGTGCTATGCTTGCCGCAGCCCGGTCGCCGATGCCGGCCCGCCGACTGTCGAGCGCTGGACGGTCCCGGGGGACGTCCGGCTGATCGAGCTGGCCGGCGACCAGGCTGGCATCGTCGGCCTATACCACGATCGCGAAGCCTGCCCCGGCGGGAAAAACGAGCCGGAAAGCCAGGCCCCGTTCTTCCTGTACGACCTGGTAGACCGCAAGCGATTGCCGCTACCGGCCGACGCGCGGATTCCCTTCAATTTGCGCTACCGGCAAGGCCGGCTGGAGATGGATTCCCTGAGTCAGCCGGCCGACCTGGCTCGCATCTTCCTGCTGGACATGCGGCAAGCGGCCAGTTCGGGGCTGTTGCAGGCCGGGATCAACAATTACGAGGGCTGGGTGCCCTGGGCCCAGGTGGATTACCTGAACGCCTTCATCGACCTGCTCAGCGCCTGGGACTGGCCGGATGAAAACGACCCGTTCGCGCCGATCCGCCCCCAGGTCAAGGCCCGCCTGGACTGGGAGATGACGCTGCTGGACCGGCTGCTGGACGAAGGCAATCCCGGACTGATCTGCAAGGTCTACTCCGCCAATCGCGAGCCGGTCATTTGGGCGGTGCAGACTGGCAAGGTGCTGCTGCTGATGAAACGGTACCGGAACGAGCTGCCCGACCCGATCCCCCTCCGAAACCTGGAGCGGCTCCAGCGAGCTACCGCCGAGCTGGATGGCCACATCGAGGTGGTGGCGGCCGGGGGTGCCGATGATCGCTGGGTCAAGCCCGGCCGGCGTTACCTGAAATGGCCCAAAGGCTGCCCGGCCCCGTTCGACGGCGTCGGCGTCCCCTACAACCACCAGAACATCTGGGCGACCGCGGTGACCTATGACCTCGACCCGACCGCCGCTGATACCGGGCCCGCGTTGGTGGCTCGCGATGTCATCCAACTGCTTCTGGAGAATGAGGGGCTCCTCGATTATCCGCCGCCGTCCCAGGCTCGCTGGCGCTATTGGTGGGGTCAGGCTTCCGCCGGCTGGACCGCTGAGGAGGAGGTCTCGGTCAACACCCCGCGCTGGAAAGGCGAGTCAGCGATCGCCATCCCGCGCTACCGGACGTACGACGCCCTCGCCGTGCTGACCGTCGGCCGGCGGTTTCCGGAACTGGTGCCGGAAAGTCTGGTCGACTATTTCTGTCAGGCGGTGGAAGCCGGCTGGCTGGAGCCGTTTCTCAACCGCGAGCTTCGGCGGCGTGGGCGTGAGGTGCTGGTTCCGGACACAGTTGCTTACCAGCATTTGCGGATGGACGCGGCCCCGGACTTCCGCAACGTGGTCTGGGCCTACAAGAGCCTGGGAC
>Ga0185342_1000686_pt1 | contig 16143 bp, 11 predicted proteins | sample ConPoolayeEmetaG_FD_128045 | JGI IMG/M metagenome (GOLD analysis project Ga0185342, IMG submission 128045) | Hot spring microbial mat communities from California, USA to study Microbial Dark Matter (Phase II) - Cone Pool mat layer E metaG... ...
AGGGGGACCAACTGAGCCGTAGCGCATAAGATAGCGCCGGCTGATGCTGGCGATCGTGGCGGGACGCGCCCTTGTGGCCCTCAGGGCGGATGCCGAAGCGTGCCGTCAGCGTTTGCTCTCTGTCGGCGGACAGTGTGCCCGAAGTTCGAAGTAGTGGCGCCCCAACAGCAGGACGCACAAGTAGACCGACGAAGCGCCGATCACAAAGCCGGCCAGTACGTCTGACGTAAAGTGCCGGTTGTTGACGATGCGCTCCAATCCCACGCACAAGGCATAGAAGTAAAACACCCAACGTGCCGTAGGAAAGTAGAGTCCCAGCAGCACTGCCAGGGTGGCGGCGGCGCTGGCGTGGCCCGAAGGAAACGACTGGTTGGGCCCCAGCAGGTTGAACAGGTCGAAGGACTCGGGCCCGACTCCCAGGGCCGGCCGCGCCCGACCCACTACGAATTTGAGTACGTGGGTCAGCAGGCCCGAGAGCAGCACGGCGCTGAAAAAGCCGGTCAGTAACAGCCGACGGTTAGAAAACGACGCCAGAATGGCCACCACAATCGCATAGAAGGATATTGCGGCGGGCAGCGCGAACGCCTGGTAAATTTGGTCGCGGACTGTGGGCGTTGTCAGCGCGTCGCTGATGCGCTGGTCAAAAAACCAGGCGACAATCGTCAGCAGCACGCCGACAGACAACCCGACCCAGCACCGGGTCGCTATCTTGCTGTGGCGGTGTCTGTCGCTGCCTATAGAATTGCCCGGCGCAAGCGCGCTGCCGGCAGCGGCCGAAGCGGAACTTTTCGCCTCGGCTTGGTTCAAGTGCGCACCTGTTACGACGTTCGACGGGCCCGACTGGTGGTGCCGGCGGCGCGGATTTCGCGCTCAGCCTGGAGCCAGTCTGAGACGGCATCGCCGGGGATACCGCAGCGCATGCGATGCTGAAAGATTTCAAAAGCGCGGGCCCGGATGCGGGCCTCGAGGTCCTGACTGCCGGCCGGATCAGCCTTGGTTTTGCTGGCGGTGACGGAGACCCTCTTGGTTTTTGCGTTCATATCGAGTTCTCCAGCCGGACAGCCGGCGGCACCGGGCCGTCGGCTCCCGGGGCCAGTTATTATATCGGTAACCCCATAACAAGCCATTGCAGCGACCGCTGCGCGTGCCGGGCAATCGCTGGGAGCCTGGCTTCGGCCCTTCACGTCGTGACACCGCCAGGATCGTGGTCGCGGGCCTGCTTTGCAGATCGGCGGTGCGTAACCCGGCGGCCAGCCTGCACCGCCCTGCGGCGAAGCTCGCGCAGTGCCCTGCGTGCCCACTCGAATTCGGTGGCCAGGATCGCAAGCCCCAGCGGGATCACGACGACCGCCGGCCCCGGCGTAACCAGCATTACCAGCCCGACTGCGAGCACCGCAGTGCCCGTGACCAGCACGGCTATCCGTCGAGCCTGGCGCAGCACCGCTCGGTCGAACCGTCGCCGGTTCGTCTGCATGAGCAAGCGAGCCGTGCAGAGTGCTGCGAACAGGGCCGAAAGCAGGTAGACCGTACGGTTCATGTGAACATCTTGCCTTCTGCCAGGCACGCGCAGAGTTGGCGGTAGATGCTGGCAAGCTGCTGGCGATCGGGCTGGGCGTCAAGGGCGGCGACAATTCGGCGGGCCAGAGGGCCACGCGTGAAGATTGTCCGCAGTGCGGGGCCGAACTCGGCTCTTGCCGCCGGGGAAAGCGCGGTCTCAAACAGGTAGTGCCAGAGTTCGCCGGCCGTGCAGCCGGCGCGGTGCGGCCAGCCGAAAGCATGCAGATAGGCCGGCTCGTCGATCACGGCCTGGTCGGCGTCGCGTATGGTGCGATTCAGGATCGCAGCAAGGGGCTCGACCGGCCAGGCCTGCTGAGTCGCGGTATCGCTCCAGACCTGGTCGAGCAGAGCCCTGAGGGTGTCGACGACCAGAGCCAGGATCGCCAAGTCCGCCGCCGGACACTCCTGCATATCCAGCAGGCGAATTTCAATGGTGTTGCGTTCGAAACGAGCGATCGCGCCGCGCGCGTTGAGCCACTCTTTTTGCAGCAGCCCGTCAGGATCAAGCGGGGCAATGTCGCGGTACATCGGTTCCAGAATCTGCCGCCGATAGTCGGCAATGGTGAAGACCGGCTCGGGGATCACTGCGGCAGTCACCGACGCAATGCGCTGGCAGTTGGTGCGGTAGCGTTCCAGACGCGTGTCGGCCAGGTCGGTCAGTCTGGCAGCACACACGGGCGAGCTGGCCGCCAGCGCCGGCAGAATGGGCAGGACAAGTCGGATGGCGGCATGCAGTCGGCCGAATTCGTCTTCATCGGCAAAAGGAAGATTAAGGTGCACGGCTTGGACGTTGGCCCAGCCGTGGCAGCGACAGTCGAAGATGCGGTCGAAGGCCCGATACACAGCGCCATACTCGTGCGGCCAGATGCGCGCCTGCGTCTGCGGGTTCATCCAGGGGTGCATCCCCGTGGGCATGAGGCAGGCCCCGCGGCGGGCCAGAATACCGTTGACCTCGGCGACGCCTTCGGCAAAGTGCGCTGCCAGGTTCGAGAGCGTCGTGGCAGGCTCGCTGATCTTCAGCTCGATCAGGTGCAGGACCAGCTCGTTGGACCAGGTCAGTACCCCGCGTTCGACATCGCCAGCGTAGCAACCGGCGGCGGCCCGCAGCAGTTCGTCCGCGATCGGCAGGACGTCCAGGTCCTGCTGATCGACGATCACGTACTCCAGCTCGACGCCGAAGCGCTCGAAAAGATGGTAGACTGAAGTCATCCTCTGCCTGTCGGAACAGCGGGCGCAAAGGCGCCCGCGGAAAGAGCATCAACCGGTAGAAGCCTTGCCGTTGGTATTGTGGCGTGCGAACAGTCGCTTGAGAAAAACCTGCATGATGCGGTCGTAGATTGCGGCTCCGCCGAGCCGGTCTTCATAGCCCGCGTCGAGGTTGGGGTTGTCGTTGATCTCGATGACGTAAACTTGGCGGTCGACCTGCTTGAGGTCGACGCCGTAGAACCCGTCGCCGATCAGCCGCGCGGCACGCAGTGCGGTGTTGAGAACGGCCGGCGGAACCTGAGTAAGCGGGACCGCCTCGACCTTGCCGGTTGTGAGCTGACGGCTGCCACGACGCTTGATAATTTGCCAGTGGGCCGGGGCCATGTAGTACTTGCAGGCAAAAAGCACCTGGTTGTCGAGGATGCCGATGCGCCAGTCGAAAAACGTCGGGACGAATTCCTGGGCGATGATCAGGTCGGACTGCTCCAGCAGCCGTCCCACCGCTTCGGTCAGGCTTTGTTCGTCGTCGACCTTGATCACGCCCATCGAGAATGAGCTGTCGGGCTGCTTGAGGACGCAGGGCAGGCCCAGAAAGGGGCGGACCGCCTCGCGGTTGTCGCGGTGAATGATCAGGGTGCGCGGCCGCGGGATGTGGTGTCGCTCCAGCAACTCTGCCAGGTACACCTTGTTGGTGCACTTGGTGATGGAGTCGGGGTCGTCGATGACAACCAGCCCCTCGGCAACTGCCCGGCGGGCAAAGCGGTAGGTGTAGTGGTTGACTGCCGTGGTGTCGCGGATGAACAGGGCGTCGAACTCGGCCAGTCGTCCGAAATCGTTTTTGTCGATGAACTCTACGTCCAGTCGGGCACGTCGGGCGGCCTGGGCCAGTCGACCAAGCGCCCGACGGTTGGAAGGCGGCGACTTGCTCTGCGGGTTCCACAGGATCGCTAGGTCGAACAGCGTGCCGCTTCGCCGACGCGCAGGATAGCGCTTTTGGGCGAAAAACTGTCTGGCGGCCTCTATGGCAAAGTCGCGGTGCGACTCGGGGATTTCACTGGCAGCGAAGGGACGGATGCTGGTCAGCCGCCAGCCTTCCTCGTCACGGACAAACTCGGCGCGCAGGAAAGGAGCTTGAAAGAGCCGGAAAAGGTGCGAGCTGAGGGCGTCGTAGCGCTTGGCCAGGTTTCGACCGAAGTAAACACTCAGCGTGAAGTTTGCCGAACGGACGGGCCGCAAACTCCAGCGGATGAGGTCTTCCAGATCGTCAGAGGCCAGGCGTACAATCGCCAGCGATTTCATGTCCTGGATCGTGCTGATGCTGGGCAGGGGCTTGTGGCTGCGGGCCATCGCCAGCAGCGAGACGTAGTAGCCGGTGCTCTGATAGCGGTAGGAGCGGCACAGGTTGAAGACGCGGGCGTTGCGGATTTCGGAGTAGACCGGATCGGTCAGGTAGGCCCGCGCTGCGACTACCGCCGCTCCCGGAATGTGCAGCGGCCAGGTTCTGGGATTGTCGACGACGATCAGCGGGACCACGGCTGAGAGCCTTTCTGCCCCCGACGGGGCTCAATGATCAGCAGATTCGCGTCGTAAGTCAGGACTCCCAACAGAATTGCTCCGATGACGCGATCGATCGCAAGACTGTAGGTGTGCGTCTGCGACAGCGGGTTCGGATGCAGCGGATCGGCTACCTTGACGCAACGCCGCGCCTGGTCGTAGCCGCACAGCAGTACGAAATGCCCTGCCGGCAAGCCCTGCACGTCGTCTTCGCGGCCGGTTGGCCCGAACTCGCGTGGCGTCCGGTAGAGGTAGGTGGCGCTCAGGCCGGTAAGAATCGGGATGCGGCGCCTCAGATACCTGCGGATCAGGCGCGGGCTGAGGTCCTCATAGTGAACCTTCCCGCCCAGGTCCAGGAACTCCAGGTATCCCCGGGTTGCCAGGTGTAAGCGCTCGTCGTGCTTGGCCTGCGACTGGGCGATGAGTTTCTGGCGCAGATCGATCGGCCGGCCGTCGAACCAGCAGGGGTCGAACATTTGCAGGTTGTAAGTGTAGATCGTAGCCGGGAAGCCGCGGCGCAGGGCGTAGCAGGCTAGCAGGACCGCCAGCGTCCCGCCGTCGGAAAGCCGCGGCACGCCGCGGATGATCTCTTCGAGCGGGACGGTGTCGCCGAGGTACCGCAGCACCGCGTGCAGACACGTAGGGCCGCACGTGGTCTCGTCCGGCTGAGACAAGATGTCGAGCTGTAAGTCTGCGTCCATGCGCTTCTGCGGGCGCGCCTGCCGCGAAGTGGATCGCCGCGTTACGGGCGCTGCTCCGCCTCGCGCTAAACCGACCTGTGGGGCGCGGGTCGCTTGGTCTGCGGGCAGGAGGCGGCCAGATAAAGCCTCCTGCTGCCCGACCCGTCCGGGCGGCCGGATCAAAGCATCATTATAGCGGCGCCCCGCCAGACGGCACTGTCAAGTTGCAGGCAGCGGCGGGCAGGTGGCCTTCTCGTCGCGATGCCCTGGAACCGGTGGCCAGCGGGCCGCCGCCCGCGCCAACCTCAGTTGCCGGTCAAGAGATCCACAAAGGCGTCGATATCGAAGGCGTTGAGCTGCCCGTCCCCGTTGATATCGCCGTTAGCGAGGTTGCAGCCCGGATAAGCCTGGGCGTATGCGTCCGGGTCGGTCAGCGCCAGGACGAAGGGGTCGATGTCGAAGGCGTTGACGGAGCCATCGCAGTTCAGGTCGCCCGGCGTGACGATCGGCGTACCGATGAGTCGGATGTCGTCGATGTTCCAGCCGCAGTACTGCCAAGATGAGTCCGTGGGTCCCATGGTCCAGCGCAGGTAAACCGTCGGACGGTTGTCCGCGACGGCCGAGATGTCGAATTCCTGATACACCCAGGAGCTGTCGGCAACTTCGGCGGTGTTCTGCCAGATGGTCGTCCAGGCTGAGCCGTCGTTACTTACGCGGACGTAGGCGTGGTCGTAAGTGGGGCTTTCCACGCCCAGCCAGCGCCAGAAGGAAAGCCGCACGCCGGTGTAGCCGGTGCAGTTCAGCGCGGTGCTTGTCAGGTGACGCTCGGGCAGGTTGTTCTCGTAGTCGCCCGCGAGGTTGTAGCCGTAGACGTACAGCCCGGTGTGTCCGCTGGTCGGGTCTGGATTGCCATACTGTCCGCCCCCGCCAGTCGGCTGCCCGAAGGCCCACAGTCCTTCTGTGGCCCAGCCGGGGTTGCTGGTCAGCGGGAAATCATAGATGACGTGCGGACCATAGGGTGTAATCGTAAAGTCCGCGTTCGAAATGTCTTCGCCGAAGTTTCCGTCGCCGTCGTAGGCGATGACCTTGATCCGACAGCGGCTGGAGTTAAAGGCCGGTATTGTCCAGAGCCAGGAGCCGCTATTGGGCAGGCCGAGTGCGACCGGGTACGGGAAGGTGCTGCCCCCATCCGTGGAAAGGTAGATGTCTACACCGACGACGCCTACATCATCGTATGCGCTCCAGAGGATGTTGTAGCTCTGGCCGAGGGTCCAAATCTCACCACCATTGGGTGACCGTACGCTCACCACAGGTACCGGGCTGATTTGCTGACTGGGCACGTGCATGACAATGCAGTGCAGGGCTCCGGCGGCCTGAATGATGCTTGAGCAATCCAACTGACGGATCTGGTATCCGGGCATTGCGGTCTGAAATACAGCCAGAGCCTGTGCATCCTGGGAAACGTTAAATTTTGAGATGAACACGTGGTTATTCATGATGACCGCATTGGTGTAGGTATAGTGTGTGCCGCCGGAGTTCCAGCCTGGCGTGCGGTAGACGGTATAGCCCCGCGCGGCCAGGTCCGCGGCTACGTTTTCGGTGATCGTGTAGGGTTGGCCGGTCGAAGGCGAGTACTGACTGATAATTACCTTGTAGTCTCCGACCGGAAGCATCCACATGTCGATGTGCTGGGTGGAATCGAAGCTGGAGGGAAAAGCCGGATAGATGGTGAGGTTGACATTCTGGTATTGCCGGTAAAGGTCGCGGATCTGCTGCTCGGTGAGCCCCGGGTTTTCGTTGAGAATCAGCGAGGTCATGAAGGCATCGCCATTGGCGAACAGGTGAAAATTGCCGCCGCCGTGAACCAGCGGAATATCGTACTGGGCTATTCCCCACAGCGAGGCCAGATAGTCGTTGAAGGCGTCATCGTTGGGGCGGGGACGATTGTAGGTATGGTCGACAATGGCGCGGTACCCGTCTTCAAGAATGAAGCGCGGGCCGTAGTCACGGATCCAGACGGTGTCGGTGGTGCGGACAATGAATTGTACCCGACTCATGTTCGCACCGGCCGCCGCGAGGGTGTTGTATACGGTAGTCTGTTCTGAAGTGTTGTCTACCACCATGTAGACAGTGGCGGAGGGGTCCTCTGTAGTTATAGTAACGGTCATCGCCGTCAAAAGGTTGGTGTAACCTTCCCAGGCCATGAAGATGCCGTCATTGTGGGCGTACTCCGGGGGGCAGTAGACTTGGCCGGTGGGCGGGACCCGGCCTTCATACCGCGGCACGGGCAGCGGCAGGAAGGCTTCCTCCGGCGTCAGGTACTTGGGCAGCGAAACCGGCTCGGCAGAGTTCGCCGGGGGGTTATTCTCCGCCCGGGCTGACAGGCCAGCGCAGGCAAACCATCCAATCAGCGCAGTTAGAAACAGGCGGCTCATCGGGTCAGCTCCCTGCAACCTCTCCGTGACTCCCCCGGGCCAAACTCTTCGGCAGCGCCGGCCGCGTGCGCCCTTGGGGCCTTGAATCGCACTGCTGCCCTTTTTGCGCGACCCAGCGCCGACTCATGGGCGCCATTGTAGCCTGCCGCCGTGGGGTACTGAACCTCTTAATTTCCGCGGCTGGGCTTTAGAATCCGCCTGCCGCTCCTGCGGGGAGGTCCGATAGCTGCGCCGCGTCACGCAGCGAGCGTACCAGCGCCAGCAGGGCGTAGGCGCTGCCGTACGGACGGTCGTACGCGTGATGGTCGTAATCCCAGAACGAGCCGTCCGCGCTTTGAATCTTAAGCAGCTCGTATTGCAGCTTCGGCCACCAGATGGCGCGTTCCGACGCCGGAAGCAGCTCAATAGCGCGTGCCGCGTAGTAGTGTCCGAACAGGTAGAAATACCCGGAGTTCTGATAAAAGGCCTCGTGCGGTACGGGTTTGAGTCGCGCGATATCTAGAAAGCGATGCTCGCGGAAGAAGACCTCAATCCCCTGACGAAGCCACTCTTGCGGCACGTCGGCTTCTGCCAGGTGAAGCGCCAGGTTGCACACCTGAATCCGGCAAAGCGATCCATTGACGCGGTCGATCGAGCCGATCCGCCGCGGATGTGGGATCGCCTGGACGGAGTACGTATATGCCCCGTTTGGCAGGCGGCAGCGCCGCACGGCGCGGGCTGCCCGGCTGAGCATCTGCGGGTCGACGTCCAGACCTGCCTGTTGCGCTTCGACCAGCGCGACAATGCCTGCTGCGGTTGTGAAGCTGGTTGCCCACTGGGGCCGGGCGGTCCGCGGCGTCCGGAACTCGAGGTAGCCCCAGCCGCCGCTCAGCGATTGGCTCTGCGAAAGCCGCTGCAAATGTATTTCGGCCGCCCGACGCAGCGTATCGGCCGACGTATCGTTGAACCGGCCGTCGCGCAGAGCCGCAGCCAGCGCTTGCAGGCCGTAAATATGGGCCCAGCAATCCATCGTGTCCCATTCGCTGGGCCGCTTGACCAGCGCATTGGCCGCCAGGTACGCCAGCCCGCGGCGTAGCGCGGCTTCGACTGCCGGACTGGGCTCGACTTCCAGAAGCGCCAGGCAGCACAATCCGGTGGTGGCTACGCGCCAGGCGCGGTGTGACTCCGGGTTGGACCAGGTCCAGCCGCTCCAGGTGGTGAGCGAGTCCCACGCTCCGCCCCATGAGCCGTCCGGATTCTGCGTTTGAAGCAGAAACTCAAGCCCGCGCTTTATTGCCGCCTGAACTGCCGCAGGGTCCGCTCCACCGGACGGCAGGCTTTCAGCGGCAAGCGGGTGGTTCGCAACTGCCGGCGCGCAAAGAGTCAGCGAAATCGCGCAGCCGCCGATCACCAAGAGCAAATGTCGCAATGCGGTCCGTCGCCACAGGGTCATCGCGGCTCCTGCGTGCCGGCCGGCTGGGACTGGGCGGCGGCAATTTCTTCGCGCAGGTCCTCCAGCTCAGCTTCCAGTCGCGCAATCTCGGCTTCGGCGTTCATTACGCCGAGCTGCTCGTCGATCAGGCGGGTTTGGCGTTCACGGTGCAACTGTGCCAGGGCCTGCTCCTTCTGTCGGACCGCGAACTCCAGGTCGCGTAGTTCCATCGGCAGAGTTATTTGGACGAGCTGGTCGAGCTCGCGCCGGCGCAGCTCCAGATCGCGTTGCGTGCGCTCCAGACTGCGGCGCGCGCGGTCGATCACGATTTCCTTGGTCTTGTCGGCGAACTGCTCTTCACTGTACATGAGTTCGAGCTGCTCCAGCTCTTCTGTGGCCTCCTTGAGTCCATCTTCGGCGGCCCGCAGGTCGAGTTCGGCCCGGTCGCGGCGCAGCGGGGCAGCGATCTGGCGGAAAGTTTCCAGTCGACGGCGCGCTAGCTCCAGCTCGGTTTCGGCGCGCTCCATTGACTCAGCTAACTGCTCCTGAGCCTGCTGCAAGGACAGGCGCGCTTTCGACAGGCGCAGCCGCGCCATCTGAAGCTCCAGCTCGAGCTTTTGCAGGCGCCGCTGTCGTTCGCGGGCTTTGCGGGCTTGCTCTGACTCCGGCGCGGCAGGTTGAGGGCCCGTTGGCTGACTCGTCGCTCCGTTGGCCAGTGCGGAAGTCTGCACCGCCTGGCCAGTCACCGCCGGCGTGTCGGACGGCAGGCCCTGTGGCGGGGGCGGGTCTGGCCGGATCGGCGGTTGCGCCGCGGGCGAACAGCCCATCGCCGTCAGCAGTAGAAGGGTCGCCGAAAAGTCAAGCGTTGCCTTTGCAATATGCAGCATGTGGGCTCCTTGCTGGGGCGGACCAGCGCGGCACAGGTTGTGTTCTGCCGTCTGGGGTCCGCGAGGAACTATAGCGGATTGCGCGGATGGCGCGTACCCGGGCAGGGGGCTTTGACGGCGTGGTATACTAAAGGTTTCGCGCTGTCCGGGCTGGGGCGGTTCGGCGCTGGCAGCGACCCCGTCGGGGCATAGACAGTGCAAGCGGAAGCCAGGTGCATCCGGGTCGTCGGAGCGCGGCAGCATAACCTCCAGAACGTAACTGTAGAGTTGCCGCGAGACCGTCTGATCGTCATTACCGGCATCAGCGGATCCGGCAAGAGCAGTCTGGCATTTGACACGATCTACGCGGAGGGCCAGCGCCGCTACGTCGAGTCGCTCAGTGTCCACGCGCGGCACTACCTCGAACAGCTCAGCAAGCCCGAAGTCGACCGGATCGAGGGTTTGCCTCCGACCCTGGCGATCGAGCAGCGTGCCGCAGCGGCCAACCCGCGCTCGATCGTCGCAACCACAACCGAGATCTACGACTTTCTGCGGTTGCTGTATGCGCGCGTGGGTAGCCCGCACTGTCCTTCCTGCGGGCAGCCGGTTCGTCGCTACACCGTCGACCAGATCGTCGATCGGGTGCTCTCGTTTCCCCCGGGCCGGCGGCTGATGGTGCTGGCGCCGCTGGTACGGTGCGGCAGCGCCGATCAGCCGCAGGTATTACGCCGCATCCAGCGCGAGGGGTTTGTCCGGGCGCGGGTTAACGGCGTCTTGCACGACGTCAAGGACCTGGCGGAGTTGCCCAAAGGCCGGAAGGTCGACATCGATGTGGTCGTGGACCGGCTGACGATCCGGCCGGAGATCCGGTCGCGACTGGCAGATGCGATCGAGCTTTCATTCGGCGTCAGCGACGGCGTCGTGATCGTGAGCTGCGAGGAGTTTCTTGAGAGCGGCGACGGAGCCGCGCCGAACTGGCGCGACGAGACTTTCAGCGAGCGCTACGCCTGCACGGCCTGCGGCGTGACGCTTCCGGAGCTTTCACCGCGGATGTTCAGCTTCAATTCGCCCTACGGGGCCTGCCCGGGCTGTGGCGGACTGGGCACGACGCTGCAATTCGACGAGCAGCTCATCGTGCCGGATGAGAATCTTTCGCTGCTCGACGCCGCGATTGCCCCCTGGTCGGGCAAGAAGCTTGCCGCTGCCGGTCGCAAAATGCTGCGCGAGTTATGCAGTGCCTTCGGCGTCAGCCCGCAGACACCCTTCCAAAACCTGCCCCAGGACCTGCGCCGTATCGTTTTGTACGGAACACGCCGCAGCGACGAACAGGCTTACGGCGTGCGGTTTGAGGGTGTCATTCCGAGCTTGGAGCGCCGGCTGCGGGCCAGCGGGGCCAACGGGCGCAGCCGACTGGCCAGCTTTCAATCCGAGCACGTCTGCGAGCGGTGTAACGGGGCGCGCCTGCGGCCGGAGCCGCTGGCGGTGCGCATTGCCGGGCTGAACATCTGGCAAGTCGTCAGCTTCTCGATCGCCCGGGCCGCGAACTGGTTCGAAAGGCTGCGGTTCGACGGCGAGGTGGCGGCGATCGCCGAGCCCATTCTCCGTGAGGTGCGGCAGCGGCTGCGCTTCATGGTGGACATCGGGCTTTCCTACCTGACGCTGGACCGACTGAGCGTGACGCTCTCCGGCGGCGAGGCCCAGCGGATCCGCCTGGCGACTCAGCTTGGCAGCGGGCTGGTCGGCGTCTGCTACGTGCTGGATGAGCCGACCATCGGGCTGCACCCGCGCGATAACGCCCGGCTGCTGCGATCGGTCCGCAACCTCGTGGACATGGGCAACACCGCAATCGTCGTCGAGCACGACGAGGACGTGATCCGCGCGGCGGACTATCTGGTGGACATGGGGCCCGGGGCGGGTCAGCACGGCGGTCGGATCGTGGCCGCCGGGCCGCCGGAAGTGGTGCTCAACCATCCGGCATCGCTGACCGGCAAGTTTGTTCGCGGAGAATACACCATTCCGCTGCCGGAGCAGCGACGCAGCATTCGACGCAGTGAGTTTCTCGAAATCGTTGGTGCCGCGGAGAACAATCTCAAGCACATCAACGTGCGCATTCCGCTGGGCGCGTTCTGCGCGATTACCGGGGTGAGCGGCAGCGGCAAGAGCACGCTGGTTTCACAGATTCTGCTGCCGGCCCTGCGGCGCCGGCTCTACCGCTCGCGCGAAAAGCCCGGAGCGCACGAACGACTGATCGGGGCGGCACGGGTCGACCGCGTCATCGAGATCGACCAGAGCCCCATCGGGCGGACGCCGCGCAGCAACCCGGCAACCTACACCGGGGTTTTTGACGAGATCCGGCGTTTGTATGCCCGCACCAAAGAAGCCCGCATCCGCGGCTACACTGCCAGTCGCTTCAGCTTCAACGCCAAGGGTGGCCGCTGTGAGGCCTGCGCGGGCCAGGGCACCCGTCGGATCGAGATGCACTTCTTGCCCGATGTCTTCGTCGAGTGCCAGGAGTGCCGCGGGACGCGCTACAACCGCGAAACCCTGGAGATTCGTTATCGCGGCAAGTCGATTGCTGATGTGCTGGAAATGCGTGTTGAGGAAGCCCTGCGCTTTTTCGACAGTTTTCCTAAGATCCGTCGCGGGCTTCAGGCCCTTTCGGACGTCGGGCTGGGCTACATCAGGTTGGGCCAGCCGTCCAATACGCTCTCAGGGGGTGAAGCGCAGCGCGTCAAGCTGGCCGCGGAGCTGGCCAAGGGTGACTTGTGCCTGCCGGTGCCGGGCGGACCGAACGCCGCGGCACGTCAGACCAGCCACACGCTATACGTGCTCGATGAACCCACCACGGGGCTGCACTTTGCCGACATTCAAACCCTGCTGGCGGTTCTCAACCGACTGGTGGACATGGGCAATACGGTCCTAGTGATCGAGCACAACCTGGATGTCATCAAATCCGCTGACTGGATCATTGACTTGGGTCCGGAAGGCGGGGATGCGGGCGGGCAGATCGTCGCCGAGGGCCCGCCGGAGGTCATTGCCGAATGTAGACAAAGCTATACCGGCAGCTACCTACGGCGCAAGCTCGGGCTGGACCCGGTTTCGCAGCCCATTGGCCAGCCCGTCTCTTTGGCCTGACAGAGACGGCTGCTTACGGGCAGTCTCTTTTGTCCGTTGCCCCCGACCGGCCTGCGCCTGGCGTCAGTCGCCGGTCAGCAGCGCTACGAACGGATCGATGTCGAACGCGTTGAGGACGCCGTCGCAGTTGCAGTCGGCGTTGCCTGAATCGCAGTTGGGGTATGCGGCCGCGTACCCGCCGGGGTCGGTCAGCGCCAGGACGAACGGGTCGATGTCAAATGCGTTGAGCCGGCCGTCGCAGTTCAGATCGCCGAGCCGGACCCGCGGCAGATAACACGTGTTGCGGTTATCGCGCTGAAACACCGGCCAGTCAGCGTAACAGGTGCTGTAGGCCGCAGGCATTGCAAAATACGCCACCCGCCCGGATACGGACACAAAAACGTATTCCACGCGTCCGTCGCCGTTGAGGTCGCCGACTGCGGCAGCCGGCCCGAAGGTGGCTGACTGCCCGTCATCCGAAAGCAGGATGGGGAACCCCGCAACCGGGTTGCCGTCGCCGTGCACCGCGTAGAACGTGTCCCGCGAGTGGAACACGATCTCGCGCGTCGCAAGGTCGCCATCTATGTCGGCAATTACCGGTCCCGCGACGATGTTGCCGGTAGCCGGTGGGATGTACACGGGCCAGCCAGCAACGGTGGCCCCGGTATCATGAAACGCCTGGCCTGAAAAGCCGGCGATCACGATCTCCAGGTCGCCGTCGCCGTCGAGGTCGCCGACCGCGGTAGCAGAGTTGCGGATCGCATCAAACGGGCACCGTGGCCAGCCGGGCCGCGCATTTCCCTGGGCGTCGAAGACATATATGCAGTCGCTAATCCGCGCGATGATCTCGAGGGTCCCATCGCCGTCCAGATCGGCGATGGAGATCGGTCCGCGCGTCTGCCCCGGCAGACTCAGCGGAAAGCCAGGCACCAGTGTGCCGTTGGCCTTCCAAGCGTAAAAGGCATAGGGTGGCGTGCCGGGATAGGGACCTTCGTAAGTGCCTGCGACGATCTCCAGAGCGCCGTCGCCGTCGATGTCCGCCACCGCCGCCGGGGCGACCGGCTTTGGAGTGGTGAACGGCCAGCCCGGCAGCATCGTGCCGTCGTGGTGCCAGACGTTCAGGCGCGGTCCGGTCGGACAGATGATCTCCAGGTCCCCGTCGCCATCCAGATCCGCCAGCGTCGCGGCCGAGCTGTACCCGCTGCCGTGATACTTCGGCCAGCCCGGATAGCCGCTGCCGTCATGATTCCAGACGTATACGTAGTGCCAACTGCTGGCGACCACCTCCATGTCGCCGTTTCGGTCCACGTCGGCGATCGCCACGGCGCTGGTGAACGGGGCGGACGTAGTGACGGGCCAGCCGGGCAGGGTGGCGCCGTTGATGTCGAGTACCACGACCCGCCCAGCGCCATACGGGCTGCCGATGGGGCCCATCGTTGCCAGTACGATGTCTTTGACGCCGTTGCCGTCCACGTCTGCCAGGTGAGGGGACGCGGGTGTTATTAGCCCGAGGCTGATCGTCCAGGTCGGCTCGGGCTGGCCGGCTTGGCAGAGGGACGGACTGTGTTCGCCCCACATTTTCGACAGCAGCACGCCGTCCCAAGCCTCATCTTCAGGAGCGCATGCTGCCAGCGCGGTGTGCGCTGCGTTGATAGATGCGGGTGGGACCGCCTGATCTGCCGGTGGCGCGCCCCACGCGATGCCAAGAAGAGTCAAAACCGCCGCGGGAACTGCCAGAGTGTTCATGTGAGGCCTCCAAGATATGGTTTTTTCAACGTTCTGCTCAATCCGCGATGGGCTTGAGCGCCTCCACAACCCGCGCGCCATTCTACCGCGATTGCCAGGAGGGCCGAAGGCGTTTTCACTGGTGTGCGTCCTGGCGATTACAATGCGGTGTCTGGAGCGTGCCGCCGGGCGGAACCGCGCATGAAGATCGCTTTGGTACAAACCAACCCGACCATCGGCGATGTGGCCGGGAATCTGCGCGGCATTCTGAGCAGGATTGATGAGGCGGCCGCCGCCGGGGCTGACCTGATCGTCTTTCCCGAGCAGGCGCTGCTGGGCTATCCCGCCAAGGACTTGTTGCTGCGCCAAGAGGTCATTCGCTTGAATTTGGAGGCCCTGGAGCGGGTTGCCGCCGCGACGCGCGGTCGGGCGGGTGCAACCGGCCCACTAGCTGTCGTCGTCGGATTTGCCGAGCCCAGCGACCAGCCCTTCGGCCGACCGCTTTACAACTCCGCGGCACTGCTGGTCGACGGCCGGATCGTTGCCTGCTCACGCAAGCGGCTGCTGCCGACCTACGACGTGTTCGATGAGGTGCGCTACTTCGCTTCCGGCGGGCCGCAGCCGGTGGTCGAACATTGCGGCTTGCGGCTCGGCATCAGCATTTGCGAAGACATGTGGTCAGATGAGGAGCTGCTGGCACGCCCTTTGTATGACCTGGACCCGCTAGCCGATCTGGTTGCGGCTGGTGCTAGCCTCATCCTCAATATCTCCGCCTCGCCCTACTACCTGGGCAAGCACCGCAAGCGGGTCGAGCTGATGGCTCGTCATGCGCGGCGACTGGTGGTACCGATCGCGTTCAGCAATCAGGTCGGCGGCAATGACGAGCTGCTGTTTGACGGGGCAAGCTGCGTGGTGGACCGCTCCGGCGAGCTTGTAGGGCAGGCCAGGGCCTTCGAGGAGGACCTGCTGCTGGTCGATTTGCGATCGTGCCAGCCCGGCCAGATCGCACCCTATCCGGACGACATCCAGAGCCTGCACGACGCCCTGGTCATGGGGCTGCGCGATTACGTTCGAAAGTGCGGCTTTAGCAGCGTGGTGCTGGGGCTGTCGGGGGGAGTGGATTCTTCGGTGGTGGCGTGTCTGGCCGCAGCCGCACTGGGGGCCGGTAGCGTCCACGGCGTCGCCATGCCCAGCCGCTACAGCAGTCCGGCGAGCCTGGAGGATGCTCGGCTGCTTTCGGAGAATCTCGGTATCCGCTTTTCGGTCATTCCCATCGAACCGATTCACCAGGTGTGCGAGCAGGTGCTGACACCGCACTTTGCCGGCCTGCCGCCGGACGTGACGGAAGAGAATATTCAGGCCCGCATTCGTGGGCTGATTCTGATGGCGCTTTCCAACAAGTTCGGAAGCCTCCTGCTTACCACGGGTAACAAAAGCGAGTTGGCCGTCGGCTATTGCACGCTGTATGGCGACATGTGCGGGGGCCTGGCCGTAATCAGCGACGTGCCCAAGACGACAGTCTACGAGCTGGCGCGCCATATCAATCGTCGTGCGGGCCGAGCGGTCATCCCCGAACGCGTCCTTGCCAGACCACC
>Ga0185342_1000689_pt1 | contig 16089 bp, 16 predicted proteins | sample ConPoolayeEmetaG_FD_128045 | JGI IMG/M metagenome (GOLD analysis project Ga0185342, IMG submission 128045) | Hot spring microbial mat communities from California, USA to study Microbial Dark Matter (Phase II) - Cone Pool mat layer E metaG... ...
GCCGCTTCCCGGTCGCCGATTTCCGATCCTTTCCGGTCAAAGTACTCTTCCCAAGTTTTTTCCTCCTCGTTCCTTTCGAGAAGGACAGGGATGTCGTTTATGACAGGGTAGGCGGCGCCGCATCCGAGGCAGGCCAGGGACTCTTTCCGGAGTTCGAGCTTCCCGCCGCATCCGAGGCAGCGAAGAAGAGGCTGCAGACGTTCGACATTTCTCATCAGATCGAAAGCATCCTTCTCACGGGTTTCCCGGCTCTCGCGCCGAGAAAGAGGGGCAGTCGCCGCCACAGGAACGACCCGATTCGACCGGCGGCGCTGCGGTCGGAAAGCGGTCGCCGGCCCCTTTCCCGGGGGGAGTAAAAATAAGAATAGGGATGGAGCTCGATCCTCCATTTCGATTTATACTGTCGTTGTCCCGGGTAGCGGACCGGTCCAAAATCGAACGTCTCGGCGCCGCGGGCGATCGCCCGGCTGATCATCTCATAATGGAGCAGGTCGGCCGCCCGAAGATGGAAGAATCTCTCGTCGGAGACGATATCCGTGATGTGAACGGAATCGCCGACTTCCCACCCGAGGAGCGCCGCCACAGGCGTCCCCTTCCAGATCGCTGTCAGAAGACGAAGATGACGATGAAGATTCCCGGACAGGGAGAGGAAATAGGAGAGAGGATGAGGAGGGCTTCCCAGGCGTCTCAGACTTCGGAGATGGAGGGGATAAAAATGACGCTTGAGGCTTTCTTCGCCGACCGAATCTTCGATTTCCAGGCCGAAGTTTTTCGCCCGGCGAACATTCTTCCTGACACTCGGGGCAACGGCATCCCACAGCCGCAAACTCCGGGTCAGCCGGAGGAGTCCGTAGTCATAGAGTTTTTCCTCCCGGAAAAGAGCCGGCGGAAGGCCGTCCCGGTCGGCGAAGCAGCGGATTTCAAGGTAATCGAACCGGCCTCGTTCGCGGCTCCGGTTGAGGACTTCGGGAAATTCTTCGAGGATCGTTTTTTTCTCGCCCTTTTGAAGATGGGCGGCGAACAGGAAGCCGCCGTATTCCGAGAACGGCTGGGAAACGAGCCTCCGGCCGCAGATCAGGCTGCGATGAAAAAAACTCGGAAAAGCGGCCAGGATCTCGGCGGCCCGGGTGTAAGCCCAGTAATTCGACCTCAGGCCGTAGATCTCTTCGACCGCTCTCTTGAACCCGGAGAGATGAGCGAACCGGCCGCAGCGATGAGAAAGAACGAACGAATCCCAGGCTTCGGTCATTCCATCCTCCCAGGGAACCCAGCCGTTGCCAGTCATTCCATTCGCCCGCGCATCGGATAAGAAAAGTTTGTCCTGCCTGTCTTCGCTTCTTTTAGGCCCGCCTATTTTGTTTGAGAAATCAGGAAAACCCCGATGACGATCAGCGTCGAGCCGATCCATTTGAGGCTCGGTATCGGCTCTTTGAAGATAATTCTTGAAGCCACGGCGACCGCAACCAGGGTCAGGCTGACGACGAGATTGGAAAAGCCGAGCTCGAGCCGGGAGAGGACGACGAGCCAGAGAAGGGCGCCGGCGATTCCGAGCAGGAAACCGGCGAGGACCGGCCATGATCCCACTGCCCGGAGGAAAAACCGGAGGTTGATCTTCTCGCCCGCAAGCTCGTTCATCCCCATTTTGAGAAAAACCTGTCCGGCCGTCCAGATGATGATCAGGATGACGAAAAGAGCGATCTCTCTCATGGCCTTGCTCCTCATTTTTCCTCCATTTGCCGGCGCAGCAATCCAAGCTCCTGGGCCAGTTTTTTGTTGGCTTCCTTGAGCTCGGAAATGGCGACCGAGAAATGGATTAAGATGAACATCAATCCGATGATCAGGATGAGAAAGAGAGCCGCCGGCGGATAGCCGATGCCCACCAGGACCGAGAACCAGTCGAGCAGTCCTCGGAAAAGAGAAATGATCAGGAAAATCGTGCCCATTCCCAGCCAGAGGATGGAGAATTCTTCTTTCAACCTCTTCCGCCGGATGAGTTCGAGGATAAAAACGATCAGCAGGATGCTTCCGACAATGGCCAGGATTTGAATCCTGAAGACCTGGACGTTTTCCAAATCGTTCATGGCAACCCTCTATTGTTTTTTCTGAGCATCAGGACAAAGATCGCCAAAAAGACTTTGACCATGTAATAAACGGATTCGGGCAGGCTGATGGACGACTTGCCGCCCTTTCGGCCGGCCATCTCCGTTGGGACTTCCCTGACGGTCAGGGCATTTCTTCGCAGGAGGAAAATGGCTTCGGGCTCCGGATAATCGTCCGGATAATCCCGGCTGAGCAATTCGATCGCCCTCTTGTTGTAAGCTCGGAATCCCGAAGTGCTGTCGGTGATCTTTTGACCGAGCAGCAGACGGTTGGTCAGAGAAAGAAGCCAGATTCCGAGTTTGCGTCCCAGCCGGGCTTTGTATCTCCCCTTTTCCAGAAATCGTGACCCGATAACCACGTCGGCTTCGCCGCGATCGATCGGCCGAAGGAGCTTTGCCACCTCCGCCGGTTTGTGCTGGCCATCGGCGTCGACCTGAACCGCCGCTTCATAGGCTTTTCCCCGGGCGTAAAGAAAGCCTGTCTGGACCGCCCCGCCGATGCCGAGATTGACGGCAAGATCGATGACCCGAACCCCGGAAAACCGACGGGCGATGTCGGAAGTCTTGTCCGTCGAGCCGTCGTTGACGACGAGGATATCGAAATCCGGGCAATGCGCCTGGACTTCCTCGAGGACGCCGGCGATCGTTTTTTCTTCGTTAAAAGCCGGGATGATGATGAGTTTTTTCACGACTCGACGGAATGAACGGGTGAAATATATCGCCCGAAGAGGGAAATGTCAACGCGACGAGGTTTGATTTCACGGCCTGTTGGGATTACTCTATTCCAGGATGCGAAATCGACAGACGACCGACGCCGCCGAACGCCGGGGGCTCCGCACCTGGATCGAGGTCAGCCGCGGGGCTCTGGCCCAAAACTTGAGCGCCATAGGCCGGATTCTGTCCCCCGGCTGCCGGATCATGGCGATCTGCAAGTCCAACGCCTACGGCCACGGCCTTTATGACCTTGCGCCCGTGCTCGAGAAGCTGGGAGTGGACTGGTTCGGCGTCGATTCGATCGTCGAGGCGGTGACGCTCAGAGAAAAAGGCATCCGAAAGCCGATCTTGGTCCTGGGCTACACGCTTCCCGTTCGGTTTGGCGAGGCGGCCGGGCACGGAATCAGCCTGACCGTCTCCAGCCTGGAAAACCTCCGCGCCCTGCGGAATTTCCAGGGCGGAGGAAAAATCAGGATTCATCTCAAAATCGACACGGGGATGCATCGCCAGGGGTTCCTGCGTTCGGACTGGCATAAAGTCTTGTCGCTTCTGCCCAGGCGGTCGGAGCGGATCGAAGTCGAGGGAATCTATACCCACTTTGCCGCCGCCAAAGATCCCGACGATCGGGCCGCCACTCTTCTTCAGATCCAAGAATTCGAAGCCGCCCTGTCTTTCTTCAGCGCCGCCGGCCTGCGCCTGATCCGCCATGCGGGGGCCACCGCCGGGGCGTTCAATTATCCCGAGGCTCACTACGACATGGTCAGGACAGGGATCGGCCTGATGGGCTTGTGGCCTTCCTTTCAGACGAAGAAGGCATGGGAAAAGCGGGTTCGGCTCCAGCCCGCCCTCACCTGGAGGACAATTGTCTCAGAAATTAAAAAGCTCGAGCGCGGAATGGGAATCGGCTATGACTTCACGGAGAAATTGAAAAAAGATTCCCGCGTCGGAGTCTGTCCGATCGGATACTGGCACGGGCTGCCGCGCAGCCTGTCCTCGGTGGGGCGGGTGATTATCCGGGGCTGCCGGGCCAAAGTCCTCGGCGCGATCGCCATGGATATGATTGTCGTCGACCTTTCTGAAATCCCCGCCGCCCGGGTCGGCGATCCGGTTACGGTCATCGGCCGCGATGGGAAAGAGGAGATGACCGTTTATGAAATTGCGCGCCGAGCCGGGACCACCCACTATGAAATCCTGACCCGCCTGAATCCCTTGATTCAGAAGATCTATACGGATTAGAGAGCCGAAATCTTTTCGGGACGCCGTTGTCAATATTTTTTACAACGAGTCTTCCTGACCGGTAGTTTGATTTGTGAATCTTTAATTATTTCAGTTAGTTATGATCATTGTCTTGCTGGCACCGAATTTGCTCTAAATTTGCAATCCGGGGGCGAATGGCCTATCATAAAATCGATCCGGATACCTGATGCGCAGCCGGTTGACGATCGCCTTTATTGCCTTTATTTTCCTCTCCAGCGCAGTTTTGCCGGAATCGGAGTTTCGGCAGACTGCCGAAGCAGGCCGCTTCGGGGGAACGCTCCGCATCCGCTCTTTTTCCGGGGGGAATTTCCGGGTCGATCTGGACCCGGCCGGCAATGCCGACGATTTCCTTATCCACCAGATCTATGACGGGCTGGTCGCCCTGGATAAAGATCTCAATGTCGTTCCCGCGCTGGCCGAGTACTGGGTGATTTCCGAACAGGGGAAGAAATTCACTTTTTATCTTCGAAGGGGAGTCAAGTTTCATCATGGCCGGGAGGTCGAAGCCGAAGATGTTCGTTTTACGCTTGAGAGGTTGATCGGAAAAGAGACAAAAAGCAATCATTATCAATACTTTGTCGGCCGAGTGGTGGGCGCGGAGGAATTCCGGGAAGGGAAAGCCGATCATGTCGAAGGGTTCAGAGTTCTCGATTCCCGAACGTTCGAAATCTCCTGGACCCATCCCTATATCAACGCCCTTTACCTTCTAAGCGCAGATTTTTGCCGGGTTCTTCCCCGAGACCTTGTTCTTGACCAGGGGAAGGGTTTTTTTAAGAAACCTTCGGGGACCGGTCCGTTCAAGTTTGCGCACTGGCTGAGAAGTCCCCGGCTGGATATCGTCGGCGTTCGACTCGAGCGCAATGGGAGTTACTTCGGCAAGAAGCCTTACCTCCAGGCCATCGAGTTCAGCCCGCATTATACCCTCGATCATTTCCTCGACGGCGCCATCCACATCATGCCCTATCTTTCTTCTCGTCTGGCCAACACGGATTGCCAGGTCTTGGAGCGTGAGAACTTCAGCACCGCCTATCTGGCCATGAGCTGCGATCGTCCGCCGCTCGACCGGCCGGAGGTCCGTCGGGCCGTGGCCGCGGCCATCGACAAAAGCGAAATCGCCAAGGCGGCTTTTCGGCTGGATATGATTCCCCGGGTGACGAACAATTTTATTCCGGCGAAACTGCCCGGTTTTTTCCCGGCGGATGAAAAGCCAGGCTCTGACCTCGAAGAGGCAAGACGCCTTCTTGCCGCCAGCGGCTTCCCGGCGGAAACGGATTTCGGCGTTCTCAGCCTCTATTTTGAAGCACCGAGGGATGATGAAGCCGATAAGATTTTTCGTGTTTTGAAGGAATCTCTGGCCGGTTTGGGGATCAAACTCCGGCTGAAATTTTTCCGGTCGGCAGAGGAATTGCGGATTGCCGGGGAGCCGGGCCTCGTTTTCTTCACCTGGAGGATGGATTTCCCAGCGCCCGAGAACATCGTTTTTCCGCTGTTCACCTCGTCTTCGCCGCTGAACCGGAAGATGGCGCGTTATTCGAACCCCGAGCTTGACGAGCTGGCCGTCCGGGCGGAGGCGAAGGAAAGCTGGTCGGAGCGGATCGCCCTTTATCAGACGATCGAGGGGATTCTCAACCGTGACCTCCCGGCGATTCCTTTGTTTTCCCGCCACGAGCGCTTCGCCCTTCAGCCCTATGTCCGCGGCATTCTCATGCCTCCTCTCGGCTCGTTTTATCTCGACGGAAAGGAGATCTGGCTGAACCGATGAGCCGCTTCCGCGGACGGATCCGGATCTCCCTTTATGCCCGATTCATGTTCGCCATCGCTCTGATCCTCGTCCTGCTTGTCGGGTCCATTCTTCTGGTCATCGAAAAGCGGGAGGTTCACACGATCTTCGAACAGGCAAAAGATCGCGGCCTTCTCATTGCGGCCAACATCGCCAACCTCAACCTGGAACGGCTAAAATTTTGGGATGCCGAGGGAACGAAGAAAAGCCTGGACGCGCTGGTGGATGAAAACCTCGTCTATGCCGTCGTCTTCGACCGCTTCAACAGTCTCTTTGCGGCCAGCGACTTCGCTTTGGCCAATGAAGCCCTTCTTGAATCCAGCCGGCTGTCCGACGAGGCGAAACCCGGGGACGTCGCGATCACGCCGCGACGCGTCGCCCGCGGCGGACGATCTGTTCCCGTGATCGAGATTGAAATTCCCGTCTTCGCTACCGGGTCGCCGACAAAATGGGGTTCGGTCAAGGTCGGGTTATCCCTTGAGGAGATGAGAGAGGAAATCAGGCGGACCCGCCTTGTGCTGATCCTCATCGGCTGCGGCGGGTTCTTGTTGGGGACGGGAGGAGCGGCTCTCCTGGCCAAACGAATCACCGGCCCGATGAAAAAGCTCGTTGAGGGAACGGTCCGCATCTCCCGGGGCGACTTTTCTCAGAATATCGAAGTCGCTTCCGGCGACGAAATCGGCGAGCTCGCCCGGAGTTTCAACAGCATGACCGAGGATCTTCTCCAAGCTCGGCGGCAGACGGAGGAAGCGAACAGGAGGCTCCTTCAGGCCGAGAAGCTCGCCTCGATCGGCCGAATCGCCGCCACGATCGCCCACGAGATCCGAAACCCGCTGACCTCGGTCAAACTGAATATCCAGAAGCTCATGGAAAACGAGTCGCTGGGAGAGGAAGAGACCGAACATCTGAACCTTTCCCAGGAGGGCATCCTGCAGATCGAGAAATTCATCAAGGAGATGCTCAATTTCAGCCGCGTTTCGGACCTCAACCCGGAGCGGTTCTCGATCGTTCAGATTCTCGAAGAGGCCGTCAAAATCCTCAAGGGATCGCTGGAAGAAAAAAAGATCAGCCTGGTGAGGAATTATGCCGATTCTTTGCCCCAGGTCGTCGTCGACGGAGATAAGATGAGACAGGTTTTTCTCAACATCCTGCGCAACGGAGTCGAGGCCTGCGAAACGGGAGGCCGGATCAGCCTTTCGCTTTCCCTGACCGGGAATGATGCCGGGCGCTCGATCAAAGTCCGGATTGCCGACGACGGTTGCGGAATTCCGGAAAAAGATTGGGAAAACATTTTCGAGCCGTTTTTCACCACCAAGTCCACCGGAATCGGGCTCGGGCTGGCGAACGCCAAAAAAATCGTCGAGCAGCACCGGGGAGTCATCAAGGTGGTCAAGAAAAAAGGCAAGGGCACGGCCTTCGAGGTCCTGATTCCCTGCGAGGGGGAAAGATGAAATCGGTATTGATCGTCGATGACGACCCTTTGATCCGCAAGACTCTCTCTTCCCACCTGCAAAAAAAGGGGTTTGAGGTTTATTTGGCCGAGATGGGGGAAGAAGGCCTCCGGATGTTCGGCGAACACAGCCCGGAGATCGTTCTTCTCGACATCCGATTGCCCGATGCCGACGGGATCGAGCTTCTGAGGACGATCAAGGAGAGCCATAAAAAAACCACCGTCATCGTGATGACGGCCTATGACGATATGCGGACGACGGTCGATGCGATCAAGCTCGGTGCTTTCGAGTACTTGGTCAAACCGCTCGACTTCATCGACCTGGACCTGACGGTGGAGAAAGCCCTTCAGGTCCAGGCGCTCGAAGAAAAAGTCAAGCATCTTGTCGGGGAAAAACAAAAAGAATACACCATCGACAACATCATCGGCCGCTCTCCCCAGATGCGGGAAGTGTTCAAGCTGATCGGCTCGGTGGCCAACACGCGGACCAATATTCTCATCCAAGGCGAAAGCGGCACGGGAAAGGAGCTGGTGGCCAAGGCGATTCACTACAACAGCCCTTACCGCGATGAGCCGTTCATCGTCATCAATTGTTCTGCGATCAGCGACACCCTGCTCGAGAGCGAGCTCTTCGGGCACGCCAAGGGCGCCTTCACCGACGCCGTCAGCGAGACGAAGGGCAAATTCGAGATCGCCGGCCGGGGGACGCTCTTTCTCGATGAGATCGGCGATATTTCCCCCAACCTGCAGTCCAAGCTGTTGCGGGTCATCGAGACGCGGGATTTCATGAAGGTCGGCGGGGAAAAAATTCTGAAAACGGAAGCCCGGATCATCGCTGCCACCAACCACGACTTGAAAGCGCTGATCGAAAAAGGACGGTTCAGGGAGGATCTCTATTACCGGCTGAAAGTCGTGGAGATCTTTCTCCCTCCACTCCGGGAGCGGAAAGAGGATATTCCCGAGCTGGTCGCCTATCTTCTGGAAAAAATCAATCGCGAACTGCGGAAGAACGTCCGTAAGGTGCCGGCCGAGGTGATGGAGTTCCTCAAGGAAATGCCCTGGCGAGGCAACGTCCGTGAGCTCGAAAACGCCCTGACCAGGGCGGTGATCCTGGCCAAAGGGGATGTCGTGCTCAAGGAAAACCTGCCGCTGGAACCGGTCCAGAAAACGTTTCTCCCGGCCGAACAGGTTCCCCTAAATGAAGTCGAAAGAGCTTACATTCAGCACGTCCTGGATTCCGTGCACGGGAACAAGAGCCGAGCCTGCCGAATTCTCCACATCAGCCGGCCCACCCTGGACAAAAAAATCAAAGACTTTGGGTTGAAGCGGTGAGTTTTTTCCGCCCGCCGGCATTGGGGTTGTAAAAAAACTTTTCTCGGCGAATCGAAGAGGGATGACTCCGGCCTGAAAAGCCGATCTCTTTACTCCTTAAGCTTGGCACAAAAAATGCTGTTTTCAGGTCAGGATAGAGGTTCTCGATGAAGTCCGAAAAGAGAATCGTTTTCGTCGATGATGATGAAACCATCCGCAAGACGTTCCGGCTGATGTTCGGGAAGAACTATCGGGTCTTTCTGGCCGGGGATTCGGCCGAGGCTCTGCGCGTGTTCAAACACCTGCGCTTTGATCTTGTCGTCGCCGATTTCAGACTTCCCGGCATAAACGGTCTGGAAATGATCGGCCGTTTTCGAGAGATGGGCTATCGGGGCGAAGCGATCCTGATTTCGGCTTACTCGGATTTGATCAAGATCGAAGACCTGGAACGCTTCCGGGTCGGGCACTTTTTCGTTAAGCCGCTGGATTTTCATGTTTTGACTCGATCGATCGAATATCTTCTCGGGCAAAACGGCCAGACCGAACAGCCGTCCTGAGCCGGCCTGCCATAGAGTCTTAATCTGGCATGAAATTTGCATTAATTATTTGATGGAAAGACAAGTTATGAACACCGCGGCCCACCTTTTCTTCTCCTATAGATAACTTCAGCAGGCATCTCCTTTTTCAACAGACGCTGCCCACCTGCTGAAGTCTTGCCAAAAAAATAATTTTGATTGGTGTAAATTTTTTTTACGGCGAAAATTGTGAAACGACATTTTGCCAGGGATTTCGATATAATAGCCGGGTGCGAGCTTTTTTCCTGGGACAGCCGGCATCGAGCCCGGGAAATTTCGCCCTGCGCAGGGATTGAATCGGAGAAAGGAGGCCGTTCATTCGCGAATTGGCGACAATCGGCGCGTGTCTTCTCCTGGCCTGCCTTTTTTTTCTCTATGAGCAGCGGGCAGTGGGGTGCGCCTCTCGACGGATTCCGATCCGGATCGGCGTTACCGGGACGAGGGGAAAATCGACCGTCACCCGTCTCATTGCCGCCGTGCTGAGGGAAGCCGGGTATTCCGTCCTGGCCAAAACCACGGGCTCGAAGCCGGTTCTGATTCTTCCGGACGGGAGCGAGGTTCCCGTCAAGCGGCGCGGCGGAGCGAGGATCATCGAGCAGGCGAAATTTCTCCGCCTGGGAGCCGAGCTCGGAGTTCGGGCCCTTGTGGCGGAGTTGATGAGCATCCAACCCGAGTGTGGCCGGATCGAATCCCGCCGAATTCTCAATCCGCATATTCTTGCCGTCACTAATGTCCGCCTTGACCATCGAGAAGAAATGGGCTGGACAAAGGAAGAGATTGCCGCGAGCCTTGCCTCGTCCATCCCCCCTCGGGCGACGGTCGTTATTCCTAATGCTGAGTTCAGAAAAGAATTCGCTGCGGTCGCGGAGCAGGTCGGGGCAAAAATAATCCGCGTCCCCCGTCGCAACCCCGGCTTCAATCGGGACGGTTCGGGCGTTCTGCCGTCGGATTTTTTCCCCGAGCACGTCGACCTGGCGTTGGCTGTGGCCGAGATTCTGGGGATAGACGAAAGGCCGGCGAGAACGGGTCTCGTCAAGGCCAAACCCGATTTCGGGGCGCTGAAAGCCTGGGAAGCCTCTCTCGGAGATCCTCCCGTTCCCTGGCTTCTCGTCAGCGCCTTTGCCGCCAACGAGCCGGAATCGACCGAGCGGATTATTCAGCAGTTGCGGAAACGGCCCGGGATTCCGGAGCGGCCCCTTGTCGGGCTCTTGGTTTTCCGGCCCGATCGGGGCGATCGAACGAGGCAGTGGATCGAGGCGCTCGATGGAGGATTCTTTTCCGGTTTCGCGCGGGTCTATTTTTCCGGCGCTCACCTCAACACTTTGGCCATGCGCAAGCGCCGGAAAAGGTTCGAATTCCTCAAACCTCTCGCCGGGAATTCTCCGGCCGCGATTACCGATCAGATCGGTGCCCAGGAGAAGGGAGGCGGCTTGCTCATCGGGATGGGAAACATGGTCGGACTCGGCGCCGCCCTGGCCGGGCACTGGGAAAGAATCGGGAGGCCCCATGCACTATGAGACGGTTTTTATCGGCATTCTCCTGGCACTCTTTTATGCCGAAGCGACCGGCCTTTATCCCGGCGGGATTATCGTCCCGGCTTATTTGGCTCTGACGCTCGATCAGCCGCTCCGTGCCCTGGCGACCTTGGGGATCGCTCTTCTCGCCCTGCTGATTTATAGAATCGCTTCCCGTTATTTCATTCTCTTCGGCCGGCGCCGGCTTGTCGTCTTGCTTCTTGCCGGTGGTCTTTTAGCCCACGCCTGGTTTCTTCTGGCGCCCGAGTTTTACCAGACCCCCCTAGAGATGAAAGCCGTCGGTCTGATCATCCCCGGACTTCTGGCCAACAATCTGGAAAGACAGAGATTCTGGCCGACTCTGGCGTCCCTTGTGACAGTCGCTGTGGGAACTTATTTTCTGGCAGCCCTCTTCAGGCTGATTTTTTAGGCGATGGCCCGAATTCGAGGGGGCAAAGAGATGACGGGAGGAGCCGAAGGAAAACGAAGACAGGCTCGGATTCTTTATGCCCTTTCCGCCTTAAGTCTGGCCTTTTTTTTCCTGGCCAAAACCGTCGCCCGTCGTCCGCCGGCGTTTCGGCAAGAGATGCTCCGGGCGGCGGAGCTGATGAAGGAGGCGACGCTCGCGGTCGGGCATTGTCGGGAATCCAAAGGAGTTCCCATGGATCCGGCTTTCGATCCGAACGGCACGGGTTTCATTGGCCTCAAGGATTCGCCGCTGACGACTTCGCTCGGCCACCTTGAAGCCAAGCGGACGACCACGAACCCCGATTTTGCCGGCCTGCTTGTCGCTCTAATGCACCAGGCAGGAATCAGAAAAGGAGATTCGGTGGCCATCGGCGCTTCCAGCTCTTTTCCGGCGCTCATCACGGCGGCGCTCTGCGCTTGTCAGGTCCTTGAACTCCGGCCTCTTCTCATCTGCTCGCTCGGGGCTTCGGAATGGGGCGCCAATCAGCCTGATTTTACCTGGCTCGAGATCCAGGATTGCCTGAGGAATCAGGGAGTCCTCGATGTGATTCCGATCGCGGTTTCCCTCGGAGGGGAAGGAGATATTGGTCTGGACATGGACGCCGAAGGGCGGGCCTGGCTGGCCCAAAAGGCGGCCGCAACAGGCCTACCTTTCCTTTTCGAACCGGATCTTGAGTCGAATGTCAAGAAAAGAATCCGTCTCTATCAAGCTGCCGCGTGCGGCGATCCGATCAAGATCTTTATCAATATCGGAGGCGGATATGCCAACATGGGAACGGACTCGGAGATTTTGAAAGTTCGTCCCGGCTTGGCCGTTTTCAGGGAGATTCCTCCGGACGGCCGCCGTGGGGTCATTTTCGAGATGGCCGCCCGGGGTGTTCCGGTTATCCATCTTCTCTATATCAAAGGGCTCTGCGATCAATTCGGCCTTCCCTGGGACCCGCGCCCCCTGCCCCCGCCCGGGTCGGGAGGAGTTTTCAGAGTCCGCTCCTTCTCTCTTCTGCCGCTTTCGGTCATCTCAGGGATTTATTTTTTGCTTTGGGTTTTAGGTTTTCTTTTTCTCAGAGAGAAACCTCTTCCATCTTCTGAGAAAGGCCGGCATTTTACCTCTCAAGGATGATCTGCATGATGCACTGATAGGAGGTCAGCCGATCTCTGTCCTGGCAGATCGTGCACTCGATGCTCAGGACTCCAAGAGGGTAATTCGTCCAGCGATAAACGTTGGCGTCATGAGGCGAGCCGGTGGTCGCAGCCAGAGAGGAGACGGCCGTCTTTACCGGGGGGAGGTTCAGATACCTGAGAATTCGGTTGACCGAATGGATGTCCTTGATGCGGAAGTACTTTTCGCCGGGGTCGAGAATTAGGGAAAGCGGCGGGCCGGGCGGAATCTGGAAAATATAGCGCACCGTGCTTCTTCCCCCCAAAAAGCCCTCTTCCTTTTCATAGGGATAGTTCGGCATTTTTTCGGGGAAGAAGGTGTTTCCGACGTCCTCCCGGAAAGTGCTCCAGGTCAACCTCTCAAAACCGGCGTGTTGAAGATAGTAGAAAACGACGCCCAGAAAAACGAGGAACAGAACGGCACGGAGCAGATTCTCCGTCTCCCTCTTTGCCAGAATTACGATTATCCAGATGACGGCCAGCGCCATCAGGGCGAGGATGATATTTTTCAGCAATCCGACGTCCATCTCGGCCTCCTCGAGGAATTCTATTCTATCAGAAAAAAACTCGTTTTACTCGCGATTTTCCGCTCGCCGCAGGCTCGATTTTTTAGTCGAGGGAGCGGGATTTTTTTTCTCCTTCAGGCCGAACTTTCATCAGCCCGCCCGGCCCGCCGCCGGCTGGGTCCTCAGACCCCAGGAGCTTTTTCAATTTCAGACAGTTATGGACAGCGAAGGCCTGGTAATCATTGTTGAAATAAATGTAGGCTTCCTCGGCCTTCATCTTGCGGATGATGCCGGCCCATTCTTCGAGCTCCCCGTCGCTGTAGTTGTGTCGGTGCCCGCCCGTCAAACCGTGGAAGCGGACATAGGCCACCGGCGCCGTTTCGGGAGAGGTCTTGGGAACCTTGGCCGACGACACCGTACAGAAGGTGACTGCCTGGATTCGCAGAAGTTCATAGACCCGCTCGTCGTACCAGCTCTCATGGCGGAACTCGATGACATTCCGATAGCCGGGCGACAGGGTCTTCAGGAATTCGCCGAGCAGGTTCAGATCGAGCGTGATCGACGGGGGAAGCTGGAACAGAATGCAGCCGAGCCTCTCCCGCAGGGAATCGGCCAGGATATAAAAATAGCGGACTTCGCTGCGGACATTTTTGAGCTTTTTGAGATGGGTGATCTGGCGGTTGGCTTTGAGCGTGAAACGGAATGACGGCGGCGTGATTTCGACCCAGCGGCGAAGCATCTCGGGTTTGGGAAACCGGTAAAAGGTCATGTTGATCTCGACGGTGGCGAATGTTTGGGCGTAAAAAGACAGCCATTCGCCCGCCGGAAGGCCGGGAGGATAGAACCGCCCTTTCCATCCCGGGTAGCTCCAGCCCGACGTCCCGAAATAACAGAGTGGCGGCACCAGCGCCTCGCCGATCGAACCTCCGATCAAACGCTATCCCTATATAAGAGCGAAACGGGTCGCTTGTCAATTCCGCCCGGAACAGCCGGACTTTACTTGGGCCGCAATTGTGCTAAAATACAGCTCGTAGCCAAACATGGCCAATCCGGTCAAGAGTCATCATTTTTCAGATTTCCTCAAGCCCAGCCAGATTATCCACGAGCTCCAAGCCAAAGAAAAGGTGGAGGCCATTGAAGAGCTCCTCGATGTCCTCTTAAAAGAAAAGCTGATCAAAAACAAGAAGCTGATTCTGACCCGCCTCATCGACCGGGAACGCCTGGAATCGACAGCCATCGGCGATCATGTCGCCGTTCCGCATGCCCGCGTCGACACCGGTGGGGAGATCGCCATTGCCGTCGGCCGTTCGGCGAAGGGAATCGATTTTGATTCGATCGATAAGAAGAAAGTCCATCTCATCATCCTGATCGTCTGGAACCCGACGCTTCCCGGCCTGTTCAACCATCTGTTCGCCGGCCTGGCCCGTTTCTTGCGCAAGCCCGAATACCGCGAGCGGCTGTTCGGAGCCAAGACCAAAGTGGAGCTCTATAAAATTCTCTCCGAAATCGAGCTCACCTTTCCCCAGGAGGACCGGATCATCAGCCGGGCGAGCCTGTTGAATAAGCTGCAGGAGATCGAAATCCGGAAAAGGAAAGCCACGAAGGACCAGATTAAAGAGCTGAACAAGCATGCCGAGCTCATCCGCGAGGAGCTCGATGAGTCCCTCCTCACCCGGTTCGACAAACTTATCCAGCGCTATGGTTTTGCTGTCGCCGAAGTCGAGGGGGGCGCCTGCCAGGGCTGCAACATGAGAATCGCCACCCAGATGAGCTCGGCTATCGAGGGTTCAAACGATATTTATGTCTGCGAGAATTGCGGCAAGTTCCTCGTTGCCGCCCGCAAAAAAAAGAAACCCTGATCCCTGAAATGAGCTGCCCGACGGCTGGCGGCAAAGCGCGAGCGCGAGCGGGGGAAGGAATCGCCTAATGGAGCGGAGAGACGAACCTTTAGGTCCCTGAGCCGACCTCGAAGACGGCCCGGCCGTTTCTCATCCCGACCTTGTTCGCCATCTTTCTCGTCGACGATCCTGAGGGCGAGAGGCATGGCGTTTGAAGTCCGGCTTCCGGTGGCGTAGATCTTTTTCTCAGGGTTAAAAAACTCTCGGTTGAAAGCTTGCCTGGCTTCCCCGGCCAGACGTTCGAAATCCCGAGCGTCGTCGGGATAACCGAGCAGCCGGGCCATGGCGGCGAGGAGGTCGAGGTCAAGGATGTAAGTTGCCGTCGCCGTGAGGCCGACGGGCGTGAGCTGGGAGGGGCCCGGCGGGTTTGGCCCGAGATCCTACCAATCGCCGAGGCCGTGTTTTAGGATGTGGCCGTCAGATTTCGTTTCGAGATAGGCGACGTACCGCTTCATCATCGGGTAGGCCCTTTCCACGGCGTTCCGGTCGCCGTACCACCTGTAGATCAGCCAGGGCAGGATGATGCAGGCGCTGCCCCACTCGGGAGAATCGCGAAAGCCGCCCTCGAAGGGCACAAATTCCGGCGCGATATCGGGAATGAGGCCGCTGTCTGGCCGGGCCTCAATAAGAACCGCAGAAGCCGGCACCCCAGGCTCATTTCGCCGCTTCGGCCGATGCCTTTCCGCGTCCGCTTCAGCGCACCACGTCCTTGACCAGGTTGACGGGCGCGAAGAGCTTGTAGACCGGATAGGTTTGAGGGGAGCGACTCCATTGCTGGGCGATGTAGCGATCGAAGAAATTCCAGACGAGGAGGCCGTCGTCCGACTCCGGCTCAAGAAGATAGGCCGCCAGGCTGCGGAGCGGCTGGGCGGCCGGCACGACGTATGTTCCGGCCGGGAATTCCTTCTTTTCGATCGCCGATTCGCCCTTAACCTGGTTCATTCGATGCCCCTGATAAAGGCCTTCGGCGGCCTTGATTTCCTTGATCCGGAAGGCTTCGACTTCGAGAGTCGCCGCTTCGACGAGTCTCTCGACAACCAATCCGTGTCGGAGGAGATTGTCGACAATGTCCCGGTCCGGAACGGCGATGAGGTAAGCGAACGGAAACCGGACGCCTCTTTTGCCTACCCAGTCCGCGTAATAGGGAACGGTCAGGACGTTGATTTTATCGGTCCGCCGGATTTGGGGCCTCCGGCCTTCGCCCTGGGGAACGACCTCCGTCTCGTAAGCGTGGATGGTCAGGGGGTTTTTAAGAGGTCGAAGCTCGTACTCGACGAAAAATTCGTCTTTCTCGGTCGGGTTGAGCCCCTTGAAAACGGCTCTCCGGTCGGCCTCGGCGACCAGCCGCTTGATTTCTTC
>Ga0185342_1000692_pt1 | contig 16059 bp, 12 predicted proteins | sample ConPoolayeEmetaG_FD_128045 | JGI IMG/M metagenome (GOLD analysis project Ga0185342, IMG submission 128045) | Hot spring microbial mat communities from California, USA to study Microbial Dark Matter (Phase II) - Cone Pool mat layer E metaG... ...
GCCAATCACTCTTTTTTGACTCATAAACTCGTACCCTCTATTAGACGCCAGCCAATATATTCTCCCTTTTAATATCTGTCAATCCGGTTCGAGAAACAATCTCCAGGATGTTCATTTAAAAGAATTGAACTTTGATTCCTATTTTAGCCTTGACCAAAGGCGCTTAAAGTAACCAGGCATTAGAAGCCTGAATTTGACCCTTTCCTTTTCATATCAAAGCACTGTGCGTATTAAGGCGCATAGCTTAAAATTAAGACAGAATTCAACGTTGAAAGGGTGATAGCGATGCCTGACTCTCGTTCATTTCGTTGCAAACAAACAAAGAATAATTTATTATGAATAACTGATGGACGGGAAATAATCATGAGAATTATTAAAGATGTGATTACCTTTAGCACCAAGGGTAATAATGATATAAGAGACCTTACGGGGCCAGTGGAGCAAAGGTTAGCAGCCTGCCGGTTGCGAAGCGGCGTCGTTACTATCTTCGTTCCTGGGTCAACTGCTGGTATAACAACGATTGAATATGAGGAAGGTCTGGTGCATGATTTGGCCTCAGCCATTGAAAGGCTTATCCCGAGCGACTTTAGCTATGAGCATGACCGCAAGTGGGGAGACGGAAATGGCTTTGCCCATGTTCGGTCCGCCTTAATTGGCCCCTCATTAACCGTCCCTTTTAATGAGGGCAAATTAGAGCTTGGAACCTGGCAACAGATAATTTTTATTGATTTTGACAATCGGCCCCGCTCGAGAACCGTGATTCTTCAATTCATCGGCGAGTGAGGAAATGGACGAAGAGGAAAGATTTAAACCCGAGCCGGGAGTGAGGGCGCAGAAATCACGAGAAGAAATAATTCGTCATTCCTGGTCTTCTCTTAAGGGTGATGAAACTCTTACGCTTAAGGAAAAATTGGAGAGGCTCCTGGCTTTAGCCCGAGAGGTTAAAAAGCCTCGGCCCGAGTCAATTCAAGCTCCAAAGGATGAGCTGGAAACAGCTTCTTCCAAAATATCTGAGTTTAAGGTTTTTGAAAATAGCTTCACTCCAGACTTTGCTTTTGGGAAATTCCAAGTAGCCTCTGGCCTCAAAATAAAAGGAGATGTTTTGGCTCTCCTTAGCCACGACCTGAATTTTCAGAAGCTTGACTTATCTACGGCTCTGTTTCTTGATTTAGAAACAACCGGTCTTTCTGGGGGCGTGGGCGTTATTCCTTTTCTTGTTGGCCTGGCTTTTTTTGACGGCGAAAATTTTGCCGTCCGCCAATTTTTTCTGGGTGAGCCAGCGGCCGAAGAAACCATGATAACTGAGCTTGACCGTTTCTTTCAGTCTCTCTCTTTTCGCTCCGTCATCAGCTTTAATGGCAAGAGTTTTGACCTGCCTATACTCGAGACTCGGTTCACTCTTTATCGTTTGCCCTTTCCGCTGTCTGATTTGCCTCATCTCGATTTTATTTTTCCAGCTCGCCACCTGTGGAAGCATAAGCATGAAAGCTGTCGTCTCTGTCACTTAGCTCAACAGGTTTTGGGGGCCGACCGCGGAGAGGATATTCCCTCCTCAGAGGTTCCTTTACGTTATTTCAGCTATCTCCGCACTGGCAATTTTTCTCTGGTCGAGCCCGTTTTAGAACACAATCAACAGGACCTTTTGTCTCTGCTCGGAATAATAATTGCCGCGGCCGAAATCGTTTCTGTTGGGGTCGATTCTGAGGAGGTTGACACCCTCGACCTCGTCGGAATGGCTCGAATTCTCGAGTCAGCCGGCGAGACAAGACGCTCTTTCGAACTTTTGGAAAAAGCCCTTGTCCGGGGCGTTCCTATGCCTCTATCTATAGGAGTGAAAAAAAAATTAGCCTGGCACTGGAAAAGGAGCCAAGATTGGGAAAAAGCGGTGGCGGTTTGGGAAGAATTAGCTCCTTTAGGTAAGCTATTTTGTTTTCGAGAATTAGCCATGTATTATGAGCATCGACGGCGGGATTATGACCGAGCTCGCGAAATTGCTCGGGAAGGATTATCCTTAGCTCAGGGCCTTTCCCGGACCTATGAACACGATTTCAAGCGGCGGCTGGAACGTCTGGAGATAAAAAGACAGAAAACGAAAATAAAAAGTGGCGTAGAATGAAACAAAGAGGTGATGTGTTCCGGTCTTGTCTTAAAGCTAACAGACTCAAGTTCACGCGGACTCGAGAACTCGTTTGGCAGGAGGTTCAGCTGCAACCTGATGTCCACAGGAACGCGGCTGATATTTATCAGAGCTTGAAGAAAAAAGGCTCCAAAATTTCCTTGGCAACAATTTATCGCACTCTGAATTTGCTGGTCAAATCAGGCCTGGTCCGCTCTGAAGATTTGGGCGAGAAGCACAGTCATTTTGAACCAGAAACTCCCGGAGCTGCCCATGGCCATCTGATCTGTCTTGGCTGCGGCCGAGTTCAGGAGTTTGAGGAGGAAAAACTGAAGCTCAAGATCAGCGCTATTGGACGTCGCCACGGCTTTCACTTAGAGAAATATTCTCTTCAGGTTTTTGGCTTTTGTGACCAGTGCCGCCGCGCTATTGGAGGCGCAGGAGGCTAAATTAAATAATGACTTTCCAGGTTTTCATCGGTAAAAAGAGTAAAACTATCAGGTTCCATGAGAACATAAAACAATTCTTGTTAAATGAAGCCGAAACAGCTTTTATGGGTCACTATTAAAAAATAGCCTTTAATATGTTGAGTTATTTTGCAGACTGACATTTTGATTTAGGTTCGAGGCTAAAAATGAAGGCGATGGTGTTAAGACAATTTGCCGCAATTGAAACCTCACCGTTGAGACTAGAATCAATCGAAGTTCCTGACCCCGAAGAAGGCGAGGTGTTAATGAAGGTCGAAGCCTGCGGCGTTTGCCATACCGACTTACACACTGTAGAAGGAGATTTGCCGGCTGCCAATTTACCAATAGTTCCCGGTCATCAGGTGGTGGGTAAGGTGGCAAAACTGGGTTTTGGTGCTTCTTCTCTTCAGCATGGAGACAAGGTCGGGGTGGCCTGGCTTCATTCCACTTGTGGCCATTGCTCGTTCTGCCTGTCAGGAAAAGAGAACCTTTGCCCCCAAGCTCGTTTTACCGGTTATCACGTCAACGGCGGTTATGCCGAGTATATAATTGCCCCGGAAAAATTTGTTTATCCCCTACCTGAAAAGAGCGCCTCTGTCCATCTGGCGCCTCTACTTTGTGCTGGTATAATTGGCTTTCGCAGCCTGCGGCTGAGCGGAATAAAACCAGGCGAACGCTTAGCCCTTTTCGGTTTTGGCGCTTCCGCGCATGTGACCATCCAGGTTGCCCGATACTGGGGCTGTGAAATCTATGTTTTTTCGCGGAGCGAAACTCACCGCCAGATGGCCTACGAAATGGGAGCTTCCTGGACGGGGACCGCAGCCCAAACACCGCCTCATCCCGCTCAGGCCGCAATTATTTTTGCTCCAGCTGGAGAATTGGTGACCCGGGCGCTCGAAATTGTTGACAGAGGAGGAATCGTCACCCTGGCTGGAATTAGCATGACCCCTGTGCCGTCTTTAAATTATGAGAAGCATCTTTATTATGAGCGCAGCCTGCGCAGTGTAGCCAATTCCACCCGCGAGGATGGCCACGAATTTCTTAAGCTGGCCATGGAAATCCCGATTAAGACCACAGTCGAGGTATACTCCCTGGAAGATGCTAACCAGGTTTTACAGCGGCTAAAAAAGGGTCAAATCAACGGCGCCGCCGTCTTAAGCCTGGATTAGCTTGTTTTTCGCCTCTTTTCCCCTCTTTTTATCCTTTTTCAAACCATCTCTCAATATTTTGGCCGCCTGGCAACGATTCTAACCGGCATGAAAAAATTTGCCTCTTCGACGATAATTTTATTTCTTCGAACTGAATTAAAAAATCTTTTTGCCAGCAACGGAACCTACACCAAAAAAGTTAACGTATTATTTTATTCTATATATTCTATAGATTTCTCTCCAGGATTTAATTGTTAGAAGGGCCCCTACCGGCTGTTCGAGTTTCTCAATAGTTGAGTCATACTCCTGAACATAAACCTCTCTTTTCGCTAAACCACCGACGCGCTGCCTTTCCCCTAAGGTGACTGCTGTCCTGGCTTTGCTGGCTAAGGTAAGATATTCAATGGCCTGTCCTTGGGCATTCTTTAAGGCGCTTCCAGCTAACGGGACGCCCATTCCGGGCTGAATAAAGCGGGCATAGAGGCGGCCAAAATCACCTAAGTTCACGCAGGGGTCAGCTGCCTCAATGCTCCCCTTTAAGGTGCTAAAATACACTATATAATCAGAAATAACCGGGTCAGCCCAGACTTTTTCGCCTGCCTCCAGAGAACCCGCTTTTTTGCTGTTAGGCAAACCAGTTTCAGTAGCATCGCCTATAAACCACTCCACTTCGGGTCTCTTGCCGTCGGCCACACAAACAAATGAATATTTTCTATCAGCTGGTGCCTGTTCATGACCGCCGGTGCCGAAATAGATTTTGGGATCAGTAGTGCCTCCGGTGCTCGTGCCCAGCCAGACTTCTGGCTTGGTTATTATGGGATATAGGCAGCGGTCGCGATAAATTTCGGTCATACTCCACCTGTTGGAATTGCCCGAAGTTACATCTAATCGCCACATCCGGCCATCCAAATCGCCTATATAAACATAATCAACAAAACCAAGGCTATTTGCATCCCGGATAAAATCAGCTCCGTTAGGCGAACCAGGAAGGGAAACATAAATATTAGGAAATGGATTATCTGAATTCTGTCGTCTTGAGGAATCGATGTCAGTTATTCTGTCAGACCAGACTATGGAGCCGTCAGCAATCTTGATGGCCGCAAAGGTGTTGCCGATATAAGCGGCATAGCCCGAGTCATTCGGGTGGGCATATCCAGAACCAACAAAGGCGACCCAGGAAGGTCCTTCCGCCAGCTTTACTTTAGCAATATGAGGTACAGACCATGTTTGCCCGTTAGTAAAATAATAATAATATCGGCCTCTATCTCTAATACTTAATAGATTACCGGCAGTTTCCCAAAGAGGGTGGGGGTTTTCGGGGTCGGTGATATCAAGGGCAAAATAGAAATAATAATTGTTGTTGCGGGTACTGGGGGAACCGTCTGGTTTCTCACCGTTACCTTCACCCTGACCGCAAACCAGGACAGTGCGCCATTGGCCGTTAATGTAAACATCGGAGACAGCCGGCGAACTATCAACATAAGTGCGCCGCGCAAAATATCTTATTCCCTTAGCCGCATCAACCGGCCACATTTCCTTTAATTTAGGAAGCAAATTATAGGGAATATAAGCCCAAAGCTCTTCTCCCGCCGAGGCGTCAAAACAATGGAGCATACCATCATTAGCCCCCACGTAGACAACCTTTTTCCTTGAACTCAGGCTCTTTTTGAAAACATCATAATCATCTCCCATGAGACTCGGGTCAGCGTCAGGAGGACCGACTACCGCTGGTGTTGAGTGGTTAATGTCGCCCAGTTTCCAATAACGGTCGAAGCCCCTGACAAATTGGATTAAGCCTGCGGCATCATTTTGGTAATCGCCCAGAATATTTTGCAGTTGAGCCACGTTGTCTGTATTAAATTCGAGCCTCTCGAGCTGACCAGCATTGGGTCTATTAGGATTGATGGCCGTGTAAATCTTCCTCGAGGCAGGAGTCCGACTATTGAGGAGTTCCCCGGCATCCCAGAGGAGCTCGACTCCTTCGGCCACCCATCGGCCAGTCGGAGAACCCAAGTCAGAGGTGCTTACTGTCCTTAAATTAGAATAATTAGTTTTAACCGGTGACATTCCAGTAACATCGTAAGCCCTTAAATGGCCTTCCCAGCCAGGATAAACAAAAGAAGCGGCAATAATCAGCTTGCGATTTCCTTCGTTCTTAACTTCAACTGAAGTGGCTACTGAGGAGCGCGAGTATTCCTTGCGACCCACATACACGTATTCAATCCTCAATTGTCTGATTAGGGGGGTATCAAAGGAAGCGTCAGTATATTCACTCATTGGGTCTTCGGGAGCCGTTAAAATGGCCTTCCATCTTAAGTCAGCACCAAAATAACTGAAGATAAACCAGTAGTCTGCGTTTTCATTATAAGGTTGGATGTCCCCACCTTCGAAGGACCTATATTTTTCCCAATGGAGACCGCCGTCGTTAGATAAAAAATACTCAACTTTAAGACCAGAAGACGAGCCCAGGACGCCTTGATTAATGAAGCTAATTTTCGCCTTGGTTATTGAATACTGCCTCGGGTCGAGGCTGGCGATATTAGTAGAAATAGCTTCGCCATAAAGATTATATACTTGGGCTAACTGATTAATAATCAAATAGTAATCGCCGGAGTGGTTAGCATCAGCCAGAATTAGGTCCATATCACCATCAGAATCATAATCAACCATAGCGCACAGGTCGACGTCATAAGAAGGAGGGATAATGGGGTTGCAGGCATTTAAGCACTTAAAACTCCAGGTAACTTCATAATAAGTGTTGCCCTCTTCATCTTGATATTCCTGTCGACCCATATTTTTATAGATCCACATTCTGGCCTGATTGCCGGCATTCCAGCGGTCAGTCGCCCCGAAGATATCAGGCCGACCGTCTTTTTTAAAATCAGTCACAGCCAGAGCAACTGTTCCCGTACAACTTGAATCCGGGATGGGAATCTCACTCCGGATGAAGCGACCAGTGCCGTCATTTTGATAATAGACAAGATAAGACCAGCCATTGACTGAGCCGGCTACAATATCAATATCACCATCAAGGTCAAAATCAGCGGCAGCGACAGCGGATGTGCCGCGGTCGGCATAACCTCCAGGGCAGGGAGCTTTATAACGTGTTCCTTCATCATAATTAAGCTCAGCTATTTCCCAGTTGGCCAGCGAAAAATTTTCCTTTCCTGGATTTCTCATTAAAAATATCTTATCCTGGCTGGCGACTAAAATATCCAGGTCGCCATCTTTATCAATATCAACCGTAAATAAATGGTTAGCGGCCCAGTTGCAATAAATACCAACGGCCATGAAGCGATTGGTAAAATTCAAATTTCTGGCATCGTTTCTGTCATAAAAGACAGGGTCATCGTTCGCTCCTTGGTTAATGTACATGCAGGCAACAAAATTATTATGAGTGAAACTATCATTTCCATTTTTATAGAAGAAAAAGTCTAATAGACCATCGCCATTGTAATCACCAGCTGTTATAGAAGCAGGGCCGACAGTTAAACCAGAATCAAATACTTTAGTATTATCTACGCTGAAAATAACGGCGTCATCGTCAATACCATCACCATTATTATCGTTGTACATATTACGGATAAGTTTAAGGCTATAATTAGCCCCTTTAGCTATATCTAACCCGACAAGGTCAGTTCTTCCATCGCCATCAAAATCGCCAGGAGCACAGACATAAATGTATCCGCCTAAGCCCGATGGTTGAGTAACAGCGAAGTTGGCGCCTAGGTAATTCAGGTGGATTGGTCCTGATGGCCAGTTGGCAACTGAAGAATTGACCTTATCTTTATAATTATCTGTATTAAAATTTTCTGAAAAAGAAGTCGAATATTCAGTGCAGGGTTGTGGTTGCTGACCGCTAAACTTTAGAACCAGAAAGTTTAAGGCTATAATGCTCATGATAAAAATTAAAAACCACTTTTTTCTCATTTTTATCTCTCCCAGAAGCTTCGTTTTTCTTGATGTTGGCGAATTTTTGCGCTTAATTAACATCTTAATCACTTAATTTTTATAAGCAAATTTATGTTTATCTTTTAAGGTATCCCCGCCTATCTTTTTTCCTAAAATCAGTGTATTCATCAATCGGGTGCCTCTAATTCGATTTCTAAGCGGCAAGTCGCTAAGATTTTATCAGTCACCTTCGGCCCTGAGCGCACCACACCGATACAGACCATTAAGACATCCTTCGGGTCTGAGGCTCCTCCGGTTCCTGCCTCGTCGTTAATAAGAAAAACTGTATATGTATAGCGTTTATCGAGGTTGTTGTTTTGGTCATAGACAAAAGGTTCTTCAAAAAATATTACCTGGTCAGAAGGAACATTAACTTCTCCGTTTTGGTCTGGGTCAAGCAACTTTAATATTTGTTCATCAGTGAGACGGCGAAAATAACCCGGGTTAGGTTTCTCTAAATCATTGTTAATAAAAGGAATATCAATCCCATTTTGGGTCAATCCGGTAAGATAATGTTCCTCAAAAGATGTCCAGGTGCGGTCCGCAAAGGAATTTTCAATGAAGGTGCGAGCGGCGTTAAAACCAGCTTCCGCCGCATTAAAGGCTTCTTCTTGATAGCGCATAGTGGCTGAAACCTTGGGCCCCGTGCTGCTTATGGTTAAAACGGCTACGCCTACAGTCATCATAAAAGCCAAAACCAAGATTACTACTATCAACCCTGACCCATTGGAATGAGGCCGTCGTTTCTGTGTCTGACGAGCTAAAAAAGCAAACTCAAAACTGTTAGGCTTGCGAAATAAGCCATTAGTCTTGTTCATAGGCCTAACTTCTTTATTTTCATCTTTTCTCATCTTAGCCCTGTGTTATAAAGATTTAAATTTAGATTCCTAACATTAACGGTCGTTTCCAGAATGAAGCGCCGGTGGTAATCATCGGTGTTAGTTCCTGCAGAGTCAGAAATTGTTGGCCTTCGGTAGTTATAAATATTCGCCGGAACCTTTCCGGAGACAGTAACAAAGCGATTCGCGGTCCGCCCCAAAAGAATTACTCTGACCTGACGGATGCGATTAACCTCGTCGTCGGTCCAGTTTGAATTCCACGGTTTGAAGCCGTCGAGCTGGCCGTCATCATTCAGGTCACCGTTATATTCAAATTGCAGGTTCTCTATGTTCTGGGCTAAAGGAAAATGAACCGCATTATTCGTCATATAAAGCACATTCGGCTCCCCCACATAGCCATCTTCACCGGGTGTAAGACCAGAGTAGTTCCCGGTAACATCAAGCCAGTACTCTTTAACGTTAACAAACATTATTAAACCACCGTCAAAATCGTTAGATTGGCAGGGCGAACCAGCCATCAAACCCCGTGGGGGGTTTATTCCCGGAGCTAATCCAGGAGACATATTGAACCCTTCATTGGTGCCACCCGCACTCCAGGTGACATGAGTTAGCTCTCTTATCTCACCGGTACGGCAGGTTGAAGAAGGATTGGGTAGAATAAGAACAATCTTATTCATATAAAATTCGGCGGGATAAGGATACTGTTCAAAACTCCCGTCGTCCACCCTAACGGTAACAGCTGAACCCTGGTACTGTTGAATCCTTAAGTTTAAGGGGTCATCCATGTTGCCTAAGAGACGTATCCTGTCGGGTTGAACTTCTCCTCCTTGGTCTTCGTTGTTGAAACCCTCCAGAGCATAAAGGGTGAATTCTTGCGGCAAGCCTGCGCCAGCCATCCTGATATCACGCGTCAGAAAATACATGGCGGAGCGTACGTCATGTTGCAGCTCAGCATACTGTTGCTGGTCAACAGAAACTCGGTTGCTTCGCCCATAAAAAGCTAAGGCTCCCAGGATAACTACAAGCATGATGGCGGAGGCAACTATAATCTCCATCATGGTAAAGCCCGGCTGCTCTTTGGTATTAAATTTTTGTCTAAAAAAAGCGCACCTATTTTTTATTTCCATTAGATTATTATTTTTTGTTTTCATAATCCGCCTTCCTCAAACTAACTTGTTATAATGGTAATAACCTGAATACCAGACCCTTTTTTACTTCTCATTATCTACCTTTCAGTTTCTTAATTTATTCCATCTTTACCTGGTTATTAAGGTATGAATAAAAGCTCTCACCCGGTAGCGCTGGGGATTCGCAAGAAGTTGGGCCCGCTGGACATTCCTGGCTGACGAGGGAAAGACCAAGATACGAACATCGAACCCACCAATATCGAATCCACCAATGGTCAAATTTTGATTATCCTGGACTTCTGTTATCCGCCGAAAATCAATTGTCCCGTCCATATTAATGTCCAAAAGCTCGTCATTGCTCTCGCCTAACTGGCTATTAGGGAAACCGGTTAATTCATCGGAAGTTAAAGTTCTAAGATAATCTATCTGCTGTTGAGCTAAAAAAATGGCGTTACTCATTTCGTTAGCGCGCAAGTTCTGAAGAACACTGAGGTTAAAAAGCTGAATCATCCCGACAAAAACCACCGTCACCAAGGCTAACATAATAATGACCTCGATGAAGGTAAACCCCTCATGCGGCTTTTCAGTTTTTAATGTAATCCCAAACAATTTTATATCCTTTTTTATTCCCGAAATGTATAAACTGTTTCGTTTCATAATTTTTCCCTTATTTTGCTCAGCTTTTAGCTTTTATATAAGCTATGGAACCGCCGGCATAGATGTTGACAATGCGCAAGTCTTCTTTTCCATAGTTTTTTAATTTATTGCTTTGGAGAATAATCCGGTGGTTCTGGGGTGAACTAAAATTATAATTAGCAATCATTCCCAAGGGAGAAAAGACAATGGTTTGGTCAGACGGCAGTTGAAGTTGGGGGCTAAACTTGCGAGGCAAATTCTTCTTTAAAAATTTGGGAACAGTAGTCCAACTGACCACTGTATCTTCAACATCTCTAATTTCCTTTTCAACTAAATAGCACCAGGCGTTGTTTTCTTGAAAAAACCGCACCCGACAAAGCACCTTTTCATTTACCGCCGTATAACGAGCGATTTCCAGGGTGGTAAGTAAGTCTCGAGCCGCACTTTCCAGCGTTCTTGTTTCCATTACGTTCAGGATGCTCGGGTAGGAAGCTATCAGGGTAATTCCAATTATGGCCACCACCACCACGATTTCAATAAAAGTAAACCCTGATTTTTTCATATAATTACCCCTGCTGAGTTCATTCTGGGCTTAATTTTACCCTAAAGGGCAGAGAAAGTTCAACCAAATTAAAAAAAACATCCTGGTCTGAAAAGAAATCTGGCCCGATAAAAAGGGGAACAGGGCAAACTAGTCCCCGAAATAAACCAGGTGTTCGGGGATAGTTTTCCATTTTGCCGCCACTTTCCTGTTATCAATATAAAGCCGGGCAGGTATTTCCGACAATAATCATTTGGGGTGATTTGTGGGGTGAATTTGATGCGGACACCCCCCTTATAATGCCAGGAAAGTTAACCTCGGAGGTGAAACCAGATAAATTGCGGGCAACCGCCTATAGTTGCCTCTGGAAAACTTGACCAGGTCCGGTAAATCAGATAGATTGATTAGTCGGGGCTTTTCAAGGCAAAATGAATAAAGGCGGGGAAAACCCAACTTCTCTGATGGGAGCAAGAGAGCTCTGGAATGAAGTGCGCGAAATCCTCCTGCTTTTAACTCGAACCACCAGTGCCTTTAAAATTTTTCCTCCTGAGCATGCCTCGATTCGCCAGTTTCTTGATGACCTCTACAGACGTTTAAGCGCTTTTCTCGAAGAACACCTCAGCCTCGACTTGATAATAGGCGAAAATTTTTTTGAGTTTATGGAAGAGCGGGTGTTCGAGGACGAGGATACGGCCAGAAGCTTGCCTTTCTTTTTCTTCCGGGACGGCATGCAACGCCTCTCTTTTCACCGGGGTTTGAGAAAGGAGGAGCTGCGAGCCTGGCTGGAGACCATTAAAACCGTTGCCTCTCTTCCGCCCGAGGAAGCAGATATTGTTACTGCCCTCTGGGAAAGGAATTTTGAGAATATCACTTTCTACGCGCCGGATGAATTTATTATCGATAAAATTACTTCTGGTCGACCTGTCCCGGAGTACGAAGTTAACCCTGATGAACTTTATTCTGGCCAAATTGATTTGGCGCCAGACGACAGGCAGGCTATCGAGGAATGGAAAATAAAGGCGGCGCAAGAGGACGTCGAGCCTCCTTTGCCCCAAGAGGCGGCTTCGACCATCTGGAATGAGGCTTCCACCGACCTTCAAGAGGAGGAATGGAAGGCCATCGAGACTATCCTCCATGGCTACCGCCACCTTCCGCCTGATGAAGAATTGGCCCGCCTGCTGTTAGAAATACTTTATCTCGAGGACCGGCCAGAACAGCTTCCTTCCTTCAAAGATTCTTTCCGTCAAGCTCACCGGCAATTAATCCAGAACGGCAAATTTGGTGCCGCCGCCTCTTTTCTTCATGACCTCTCATCTTTAAAAAACTTTTTCACTTCCCAGGCGCCTGAAAAGGCGAAATTAATCGACTCTTTCTTTGCCGACTTGGGTGAAGAAGATGAATTAGCCCTGATTAAAGAGGCCTATAAAAGCCAAAAAGAAAAATTTAACCAAGATGATTTTCTCGCCTATCTCCAGGCCTTAGGTCAGCCGGGATTGGCAGTAATCGCCTCTTTCTACGAAGATGAGAGAAGCCTTCTTAAGGCTGAAGTTATCCAGCCTTTCCTCAGGAGCTGGGCGGCCAGGGAACCTAAGGTGGTTATGAAACTGGCCCAGGAATCCCGGCCTCATCTAGCCTGCGAAGTAATCCGTGTTCTCGGCGACGTACCTGAGCGTAAGGTAGTGACCTTCTTAGCGAGCTTTATTAGTTCAGGCCAACCCATTTTAAGGCGGGAGGCGGTTAAGGCGCTGTCGCGTCTGCACCTACCGGCGGCCAGGAAAATGCTTTTGGGCTTTCTTCAGGACGAAAAGGAAGAAATTAGAATCTTGGCTGCTCAAAACTTGGAAATAATCGACGAAAGCATGTTGGAACATCTCCTTCACTTTGTTTCTCTCGATAATTTGAAAAGAAAAGGCCCCGAAGAAGCCGCGGCGCTTCTTCTGGCTCTAGCCAGAACTACTAATCCGCTGGTAAGAGATTATTTTGGCCAGCTTTTTAGGCGGAGCTGGCTTTTCCGGCCCAAGGTTAAGAGGATTTGTTTGTTGGCCGTCGCGGCTCTCAAAGCCGCCGCCGACTCCCAAGCCCTGGAACTCTTGGAAGCGGGTCGAACCAAAGGCCGAGGGAAACTCCGTCGAGCCTGCCACCAGGCCTGCCGCGAATTAAATTTGCCATCGAAAAGCGAAGGCTCGGAATGACCGCCAAATCTGATAGTCCTGTTTCCACTGCCGAAGCCAAGGCTGGCCACCAGGCTGGGGTGGAATTAGTAACGCGAATTAATAGTCTGCTTAAGCTTGGCCGGCTGTATTCAGCTACTAATGTTCTGTTTCAAGAGCAATTGGCCCTTCTCCACCAGAACATCCAAAGGAACAGCCCCCAGCCTGACGGGGCCACCCTTAAAGTCAGGGAGGGGACTTTCTTTTTCAATAATATTCGCTTGCGTTTTGTCTACGCTAATTACCCGGCGTTTAAAGCCGTTCTCCAAGAGATGGAGAGACGTCAGGTGGGGCTGATTAATTTTTTACCCGGCTTAACTCGAGAGGAACTGCAGAGATTTATTCTTTCTTTTTACGCCCCTGAAGACTCCAAGGCACCCTTTGAAACCTTCGTCAAGCAATTGAGCGCGCAAGGCATTGAGAATATCCGAATGGAAAAGACTTCGGAAATAGTCGCTCCAGGGAAAAGCGAAAAGGACCGGGCGACTACCAGAATCTATTTTTCCAGCCTTCTTCACCTTAAGGACGCTTTTGAATCCGAGGACCCCAACCTAGCCTTTAAATTAAACACCACTCGCCGGCTAATGCAATCTCTTTTTTCCCATGTGGCCGAAAATGAAGCCTTTGTTTTCGGGCTGACAAATATCAAGAATTATGATGAATACACCCTTAACCATTCGATTAATGTTTGTCTCCTTTCGATTGCCCTGGGCCGGCGCTTAGGGCTTGAGCGCCACGAGCTAATCGATTTAGGTGTCAGCGCCTTTTTCCATGATTTTGGCAAGATTGAAACGCCGAAAGAAATATTGGATAAGCCAGCCCGGCTCGAACCCCACGAGCGCGAAATCATCGAAAAACATCCCTTCCACGGTGCGGGAACCCTTGCCCTATGGCGGGAAACCAAGGGAATTCCGCTGCGGGCCATCCACGTGGCCATGGAGCACCATATCAAAGAAGACTTTTCTGGCTATCCCCAGACCTTTAAGAAGAAACCGCCTCACCTTTTCAGCAAAATCGTTAAAATCGCCGATTATTTCGATGCTCTTACCACGAAAAGAGTTTACCGCAAGAGAGCTTTTACCCGCGAAGAGGCCTTGAGTTTAATGCTCGAGCAAGGTAGCCACGAGTTTCACCCTCTGCTTCTAAGGGTTTTCGTCCAGATGATGGGGATCTATCCGGTCGGGAGCATCGTCGCTTTGAATACCGGCGAAGTGGCTCTGGTGATCGAGACCAACCCTGACCCTAATTTTCTTCTCCGGCCCAAGGTTAAACTCTTAACTGATACTGCTGGCAAGCGAATTGACGGTCCGGTCGTTGATTTGGCCCTCAAGGACCCCGCCACTCAGAAATACGAAAGAACTATCGTCAAGGGGCTTGACCCGGAAAAATACGGTATAAAGGTCGCTGATTATTTTATCGCCAGCACCCTCGGATAAACAAGGCAACTTGTTTCCAGAAATGAATCTTTTGAGCATAGATTTAACTATATAATCGACACTAATAGTTTATGTCCTATAGATAAAATAGAGCAAGGAAATGATATAAAATAAGCTTCTTTTCATTTTAATAGATTGGTTAAAAAGAGAGCAGAGAGCGCAACCAATAATGGAAGTCATCCTCTTTCGGCAACAGTCTTTGAAGAAACTTCTAGGCTATAAAATCTATTCTTTAAAATCTGATTGTCTCCAAGGTTTACTCGAGATACACTTAAAACCTGTATTAGTTTAATACAACTGAGAAATTAATACTTAATGCTAGGCTATTTAGCCAAGCCAAAGCTGCGGTTTGACATTAGACGATGTTTATCATATAATTTTTTTGTTATAATTAATTTTATGGATAGGCCAAGGAGGCAAAATGGAGCTTTTAACCCAGGAAATCAAAGAGGCCACCAAAAAAAAGTTAGATACTGAGCTGGAGAAGGAAGTTCGCCTTCTCTTTTTTACTCAAGAGCCAAGCCGGCTGGTCTTGCCCGATTCGGTCAAGGGCCAGGAATGCTTATACTGTCGCGAAACCCGTCAACTTCTAGAGGAGGTAGCGGCATTAAATCCCAAGATAAAACTACAAATTTATGAATTCAGCGAAAATAAGGAACTAGCGGCTCGTCTCAAGGTGGATAAGATTCCCGCTATTCTTATTCATGGCGAGACCGAACCCGCCATCCGCTTTTTCGGCATTCCCTCGGGATATGAATACGGCAGCTTGCTGGAGGCCTTGGTTCAAGTTTCAAAGGGAAAATCTAACCTCCAGGAAAAAACCAAGGAAGCCCTTAAAAAAATCAATCAGCCGGTTCATATTCAAGTTTTTGTTACTCCCACCTGTCCTTATTGTCCGCTGGCAGTGGAATTGGCTCACTCCATGGCTCTGGAATCACCTTTTATTACCGCCGATATGGTTGAGGCCACAGAATTTCCTCATCTAACCCAGAGATACCATGTTTTTGGCGTCCCGAAATCAGTAATTAACGAGACCATTACTATCGAAGGCGCCGTTCCGGAAAATGTTTTTCTGGAAAATGTTTTAAAAGCTGCAGCCGCAGAAAAAATCTGACCGAGCCCTGGTTTTAGGTATTTAATTTTTACCACGACTAAGGTTTTGGGTAAGCTCCATAACCATAGCCTCCCAGCTATGGCAAGTAAACTATTTGATTTTCTTGCATTTCATTGGAGCCAGTTTCAGGGCTAATTTGGTGATATCAAAAATATTCAGCTCAAGTATTTAACAGAAAAGCCGGATGAACCTCTAATTTTATTTACCTAATTTTTCCTGCTTATTTTCTCCCTTTTTTGGTTTTTTTTGCCCCTTTTTTTAGGCCAGGTTGAATGATGAATCGGCGGGGGCAGAGCCATCCCAGGCACCTCATTTCCTAACCGCCACAAAATAGAACTGGAGCAATAAGTTTTACCTCCTTCAGGTAAAAAAATAAGGTTCATCTCCCGATTAGTTGATAAAAAAATGAATAATTGATTGGGTAACTATAAGATTTCATTGGAGTAAAGATCAAGCTTAAGGCCAAGATATAAG
>Ga0185342_1000695_pt1 | contig 16027 bp, 21 predicted proteins | sample ConPoolayeEmetaG_FD_128045 | JGI IMG/M metagenome (GOLD analysis project Ga0185342, IMG submission 128045) | Hot spring microbial mat communities from California, USA to study Microbial Dark Matter (Phase II) - Cone Pool mat layer E metaG... ...
CTCAGAATGACAGCTTAAGAACCCTGATTGAGGGCAATCTTTCTTTCAAGCAGGTTGCCCGCCAAGCTGAGATTATGGTAAGATTACAGCAACTTTCAGTGTTTCCCGGAGGTGGAAAAATTGAAAGATGAGCTTAAGAAGCTTGCCGAGTTAGAAGCGCAAGTAAAAGCTGGCGGCGGTGCCCAGCGCGTCAAACAACAGCACGACTCAGGCAAGCTTACCGGCAGGGAAAGGCTGGACCTGCTTTTTGACCCGGGCACCTTTCAAGAGCTGGATATGTTCGTCCGGCACCGCTGTACCAACTTCGGCATGGAGAAAGTATCCATCCCCGCCGATGGCGTTATCACCGGCTTCGGCAAGGTGAACGGTCGCACCGTGTGCGCTTTCGCTCAGGACTTTACCGCGCGTGGAGGCACGCTGGGTGAGATGCACGCCAAGAAAATCTGCAAGGTCATGGACCTGGCGATGAGCATCAGGGCGCCGATGGTGGGGCTGATTGACAGCGGCGGAGCGCGCATCCAGGAAGGCATCAATGCCCTTGATGGTTACGGAAGAATCTTTTTCCGCAACTCCTGTGCCTCAGGCGTCATACCGCAGATTTCAGCTATCATGGGCCCGGCGGCAGGGGGCGCGGTTTATTCTCCGGCACAGACTGACTTTGTTTTCATGGTGAAGAAGACCAGCTACATGTATATCACCGGTCCCGCCGTGGTCAAGGCGGCGACCAGTGAAGTAATTACGGATGAGGAGCTCGGCGGCGCCATGGCGCACTGCGTCAAGAGCGGCGTCGCCCAGTTTGCCTGCGAGAACGATGAGCAGACCATCGCGGAAATCAAGCGGTTGCTCAGTTACCTGCCTTCAAGCTATGAGGAAAAGCCTCCCTATGTGAAGCCAACTGATGCGCCTGACCGCATTGACCCGGCGCTTGATGAAGTGATTCCTGATGAATCGCAGAAAGCCTATGACATGAAGGCCGTCATCAAGTCTATTGTGGACAATGGCGAGTTTCTGGAGCCCTCCCGGCTTTATGCGCCGAACATCATTACCTGCTTTGCCCGCCTCAATGGCCATGCCGTGGGTATCATTGCCAGCCAGCCCAACTATCTAGCCGGCTGTCTGGACATCAACGCCTCAGACAAAGCCACGCGCTTCATCCGCTTCTGCGATGCGTTCAATATCCCTCTGCTCACCATCGCCGATGTGCCCGGCTATCTGCCGGGGAGCAACCAGGAGTGGGGCGGCATCATCCGCCACGGTGCCAAGCTCCTCTGGTGCTATTCTGAGGCAACGGTGCCCAAAATCACCCTCATCACCCGCAAGGCGTACGGTGGAGCATACATCGCCATGTGCAGTCAGGCGCTGGGAGCGGATTACACCCTCGCCTGGCCCAAGGCGGAGATAGCGGTGATGGGGGCGGAAGGTGCCGCGGCAATCATCCACCGTCAGGAAATACAATCAGCACCTGACCCGGAAACAAAGGCGAAAGAAAAGATTGCCGAATACCGCGAGCTTTTCTATAACCCGTACGTGGCGGCAAGCATGGGTTACATCAACGCCGTCATCAGACCTGCCGAGACACGCCCCAAAATCATTGCCGCTCTTGAGGCACTGCTCAATAAAAAGGAATCACGCCCGGCGAAGAAACACGGCAATATTCCGGTGTAACCTGCCGTTTCTTCGGAGTTCAGTTTGGTTGTCTTGAAAGGGAACACTATTGATGGGAAAAACGATTGCGGAAAAGATTCTGAGTCTTAAATCAGGGAGCGATGCCCGCGCCGGCGATATTGTGATTGCTGAGGTTGACCTGGTTTTCACGCAGGACACCACCGGGCCGCTCACTCTCAGGCAGTTTCAGGCGTCAGGCTTTAAAAAGCTGGCGAAGCCGGAGAAAACTATTTTATTCATTGACCATGCTGTCCCCAGCCCGAACAGCAACCTTTCCAATGACCACCTCTTTATCCGCCAGTTTGCCCGCGAGATGGGCGCACGGCTTTCAGACGCGGGTGAGGGCGTGTGTCACCAAATTGTGGCGGAGGCAATCGCCCGCCCCGGCGATGTGATTGTGGGAGCCGATTCGCACACGGTCACTGCTGGCGGCTTGGGAGCCTTTGCCACGGGGATGGGGTCGTCAGACATAGCCGTGGTGATGGGACTGGGTAAGACGTGGTTCCGCGTGCCGGAGAGCATCAGGATTGCCGTCTCGGGCAAATTTCAGAAGTGGGTGGAGGGCAAAGACCTCATTCTGCACCTTGTCGGTTTGCTGGGGGCAGACGGTGCCACCTATCAAGCCCTTGAGTTCAGCGGGGATGGCGTGGAAGCCATGCCCATGCACCAGCGCATCACCATCGCCAACATGGCGGTGGAGTGCGGGGCGAAGGTGGGGCTTTTCCCGGCTGATGAGGTGACGAAGCAGTATCTGGAAGGGCAGGGGAGAGGCGGCGATTATGAGCCTGTTTTTCCTGATGCTGATGCGGTCTATGCCCGGACGGTTAAGATTGACGCTGGCATGCTTGAGCCTACCGTGGCTAAGCCGCATACCGTGGATAATACGGCACCGGTCAGCCAGGTCAAGGGGGTGAAAGTCCAGCAGGTGTTCATCGGGACGTGCACCAACGGCAGGCTGGAAGACCTCGCCACAGCCGCAGAAATTATGAAAGGCAAGAAGCGCCATCCTCAGGTAAGGCTTATTGTGGCACCGGCTTCGCGCGGGATTATGCTTCAGGCGATGGCGAAGGGCTATCTCCAGACGCTGGTGGAAGCGGGGGCTATCATACTGCCGCCGGGCTGTGGTCCCTGCCTCGGTCTGCATGAGGGGGCGCTGGGAAACGGGGAGGTTTGCCTCTCCACTTCCAACCGCAACTTCAAGGGGAGGATGGGGAACCCGGAGGCTTTCGTCTATCTGGCGAGCGCGGCGACCGCGGCGGCAACGGCGCTTGCTGGCGAAATCACCGACCCGCGGGAGGTGAAATAAATGTTGCGCGGCAAAGCGTTCAAGTTCGGCGATAGCATTTCTACCGACCATATTATACCGGGGCGCTACGCCCACCTGAGGAGCAACCTGCCCGAGCTGGCAAAGCACGTGCTGGAAGATGCCGACCCTACCTTCGTTTCCAGAGTAAAGCCGGGCGATTTCATCGTCGCCGGGAACAACTTCGGGCTGGGGTCAAGCCGGGAGCACGCCCCCCTTGTCATCAAGATGGCAGGGGTCAGGGCAATCCTGGCGAAGTCAGTCGCCCGCATCTTCTTCCGCAATGCCATCAACCTGGGACTGCCCGTGCTCATCTGCGATACGGACAAGATAGGTGACGGGGACGAGCTTGAGGTTGACCTGACCGCTGGCTTGGTGAGGGACATTACCAATGGGAACCAGCTCACCTTCGGCAAGATACCGGAAGTCATGCTCCGCATCCTGGACGAGGGCGGGCTGATACCATATATCCAGAAATACGGGGACTTTAAGCTTTAGTTAAGGAGGCGCACTTTATGGTTGAGTATAATGTGACTCTAATTCCGGGTGATGGCATCGGCCCGGAGGTAGCCAGGGCGACGCAGCTGGTCCTGGAAGCCACCGGCGTGAAGTTTAATTGGGACGTGGTGGAAGCCGGCGCAGATGCCATCAGCAAGTTTGGCACGCCTCTGCCTGATACTGTCCTTGAGTCAATCAAGAAGAACAAGGTTGCCATCAAAGGTCCCATCACCACCCCCGTGGGCACAGGCTTCCGCAGTGTCAATGTCGCCCTGCGCAAGGAGCTCAATCTTTATGCCTGTCTGCGCCCCTGCAAGACCTATCCCGGTGTGCCCACCCGCTACCGCGATGTGGACCTGGTGGTGGTCAGGGAAAACATGGAGGACCTTTACGCCGGAGTGGAGTTTGAGAAAGGGTCTCCGGAGGTGGCTAAAATCATCAAGCTGGCAGCCGCCGCCAAAAGAGGCAAGATTGCGGAAGACTCCGGAATCAGCCTGAAGATGATTTCTGAGACAGGGAGTCGCCGCATCGTAAAGTTTGCTTTTGAGTATGCCCGCGCCTATCACCGGAAGAAGGTCACCGCCATCCATAAAGCAAACATTTTGAAGTTCTCTGACGGGCTGTTCCTCGCCGTGGCGCGGGAGGTCGCCCAGGAATATCCCGATATTGTCTTTGAGGACCGGCTGGTGGACAATATGACCATGCAGTTGGTGAAGAAGCCACAGCAGTTTGACATCGTCGTGGCGCCCAATCTTTATGGCGATATCCTTTCCGATTTATGTGCCGGGCTGGTGGGCGGACTGGGGGTTGCCCCCGGGGCTAATATTGGCGATGAGATAGCCGTCTTTGAGCCCACCCATGGCAGTGCGCCCAAGTATGCCGGTCAGAACAAAATCAACCCCATGGCGATGATGCTCTCCGGCGTAATGATGTTGCGCCACCTGGGGGAGAAAAAGGTGGCGGACCGGCTGGAAGGGGCGATTGCGCGGGTCATTGCGGAGGGCAAGTATTTGACCTATGACATGAAGCCTGAGGGCGCGGAAGCAGTCGGCACGACACAGGTGACAGATGCCGTGATAAGGGAGCTGAGAAGGGCGTGAAAATGAAAAAAATCAGCATCATCGGAGCGGGAAATGTCGGCGCCACGTGCGCCCAGCGCATTGTGGAGAAGGGCTATGCTGACGTCGTTCTAGTTGACATAATAGAAGGACTGCCCCAGGGCAAGGCGCTGGATATCCAGGAATCAGCGCCGGTCATCGGGTTCAATTCGCGCATCACCGGCACCAATGGCTATCAGGACACGGCAAATTCTGACATCGTGGTCATCACGTCAGGAATCGGGCGGAAGCCGGGTATGACCCGCGATGAGCTCATCACCACCAATGCCAGGATTGTGAAGGACGTGGTCAGCAATGTGGTGAAACACTCTCCCGGCGGCATCATCATCACGGTGACCAATCCGGTGGACGCCATGACCTACCTAGCCTTGAAAGTGAGCGGATTTCCCAGAGAGAGGGTTTTCGGGCTATCCGGAGCGCTTGATGGCGCTAGGCTACGCACGTTTATTGCTTTAGAATTGAACGTAGCTGTCTCTGACGTCTTTGCTTTTACGGTGGGGGAGCATGGGGAGAACATGGTGGTTTTTCCGCGGCTATGCACGGTGGGCGGTATGCCGCTGACGAATTTGCTTCCGGCAGAAAAAATAGACCAGCTCATCACGCGGGCGGTGAAGGGTGGGGCGGAGATTGTGAATTTGCTCAAGACGGGGAGCGCCTTCTACGCGCCTTCTGCCGCCGTCATGCAGATGGTGGAGGCGGTGGTCTTTGATAAGAGGCAGGTTATCTCCTGCGCCGCCTATTTGCAGGGAGAGTACGGGTTGAAGGATGTGGTGCTCGGTGTTCCGGTGAAGCTGGGAAAGAATGGCATTGAGCAGATAGTAGAGCTTGACCTCATGGCGGAGGAAATGGTGAAGCTGGCGGCATCAGCGGAGGCGGTGAGAAAGCTTATTAGCGTTCTGGGGTAGGGAGGAGACCTTTGCGGGAATTGCGCGCGAGCGATATTGCTCAGGCAGTTGCTCAACTGTGCCAGCAGGCGAACTATGAGCTGAGCAATGAGGTGATGGCGGCGCTCAGGAAAGCCCGGGAGACAGAAGAATCACCGCTGGGGAAGGAAGTGCTGAGGAGCCTGCTGGAGAATGCCCGCATTGCCCGCGAGGAGCAGATTCCCCTCTGCCAGGACTGCGGCGCAGCGGTCATTTTCCTGGAGATAGGTCAGGAGGTGCACATCACCGGCGGCAGCCTGTATGAAGCCGTCACCGATGGTGTCACTCAAGGCTATGCCGAGGGCTACCTGCGCAACAGCATGGTCAGCCGTCCCTTCTCCGCCCGCACCCCGCTCAAGGATATTGTCCCGCCTATTATCCATACCGATATCACGCCAGGCGACCGCATCAAAATCACGTTTCTCCCCAAAGGGGCAGGCGCGGAGAACATGACCCGGCTGGGGATGCTCAAGCCCGCTGAGGGGAGGCAGGGGGTGGTGGAATTCGTGGTGAAGGCGGTGGATGAGGCAGGAGGGATGCCTTGCCCGCCGCTCATCGTTGGGGTGGGAATCGGCGGCACCTCAGAGAAGGCGGTGCTGATGTCAAAAAAGGCGCTTGTCCGCCCAGTGGGCAATCCCAGCCCTGATGCTGAAGTGGCTGAACTGGAAGAAGAGCTTCTGAGCCGTATCAATAACCTGGGCATCGGTCCGCTGGGACTGGGCGGCAGGACCACTGCGCTTGCGGTGCATGTGGAGACCTATCCCACTCACATTGCCTGTATGCCGGTGGCAGTCAATTTCCAGTGCCACAGCATCAGACACCGGGAGGTGGTGCTCTAAAATGGCGGTGATGCGCATTACCTCGCCGATTGACGATAAGACGATAGAGAGGCTTACCGCTGGCACGCAGGTGCTTATTTCAGGCGTTATCTACACCGCGCGCGATGCCGCGCACCGGCGGCTGGTCAAGGCGCTTGACGCCGGGGAGAAACTGCCGGTGGATTTGCAGGGGCAGACCATCTATTATACCGGTCCATCTCCGGCGCGGCCGGGACGGATTATCGGAGCGGCGGGACCGACGACCAGCGCCAGGATGGACGCGCTTGCCCCGCGGCTTCTCGCCGCCGGAGTAAAAGCCATGATTGGGAAGGGAAACCGGTCGCTGGCGGTGCGGGAAGCTATCCAGAAATACAGGGCAGTGTATTTCGTCGCCATCGGGGGTGCCGGGGCATTGCTGTCAAAGTGCATCAGGCAGGCGGAGATTGTGGCGTATGAAGATTTGGGTCCTGAAGCCATGCGGCGGCTGGTGGTGGAGGACTTCCCGGCGATTGTTGCTGATGACATCTATGGTATTGACCTTTTTGAGGTAAACAAGGCGAAGTACAGGAGGTAAGGCTGATGACGGACTGCATCTTCTGCAAGATTGTGGCGGGCGTTTTGCCCAGCAAGACGCTCTATAAAGATGAAGAGATTGTTGCCTTCCGGGATATTCACCCTCTGGCGCCCACTCACATACTCATCGTGCCCAGAAAGCACATACCTGACCTGGCTCAGGTGCAGGCTAGTGAGATTACGCTCATCGGGCGGATGGTGCAGGTTGCCAATCAGATGGCGAAGCAGGAAGGCATCGCCGGGCGGGGCTACCGCATCGTCATCAACTCCGGGAAAGAAGGCGGACAGATTGTGCCCCATCTGCACATGCATCTGCTTGGCGGTAAAGAGCTTTCCGGGAAGCTGGGCTAGGCGCTACTATGGCGGCGTCGGTATTCCCGGTAGTGCTCCAGAAACAGGTAGATGCCGGCGATGCTTTTGTCATCGCAGATGGCACCTGAGGTCACCAGTGTGCGGAGCTGGCTTACCGGCACACGGACGAGCTTGATTTCATCGGTGTCCTCGGCACGGAGCGGGCTCCGGATGAGGTCTGTTGCCAGGTAGAGGTGGAGGTATTCGCTGGAATAGCCCGGCGAGGCGTAAAATCCGCCCAGCCTTTTGACCTTTCGGGGTAAGTAGCCCGTCTCCTCGCGCAATTCACGGCGGACGGCGGACTCAGCATCTTCTCCCGGGTCAATGCCCCCCGCGGGTATCTCCAGAAGCTCTTTCTCTATCGGCTTGCGGTATTGCTTTACGAGGAGGACTTTGCCGTTTTCGTCCAGCGGGACAATCGCCACGCAATCGTCATGCTCCACGATTTCCCTAGTGGTCCGCCTTCCGCCCGCGCTCTGCACGGTATCAACGCGCAGGCGAACCACCCTGCCGGAATAGATGAGCTTGCTGGAAACGGTTTTCTCCATGCTTACACTTCCAGCTTGCAGACCAGAGCGACCTCATCGCAGTTGGGGAATTTGGGGCAGCGGTAGCATTCGGTCCAGACCTTGCGCGGCAGGCTCATGACATCAACCTTTTTAAAGCCCATTTTTTCAAAGAAGGCCGGCTGATAGGTGAGGCAGAACACGGTGGCTATGCCCAGTTCTCTGGCTTCCTTGAGGCAGGCTTGCACAATGTTAGCACCCAAACCCTTCTTCTGGTCGCTCGGGGACACCGCTAGGGACTTGATTTCCGCAAGGTCCTCCCAGGCTACGTGAAGCGCACCGCAGGCGGTTATTTGCTCCCCGTTCCTGACCACAAAGAAATCGCGGATATTTTCATAGATTTCGCTGAGGGGGCGGGGTAGCATTTCCCCTTTCTCTGCGAAGTAGTTGATGAGCTTGTGAATCTGGGGCACGTCTTTAATTTTAGCTTTTTCTACCGTACTCAATCTCTTTTTTACCTTTCAGCTTCCGCTCCAGAGTGGTGAAAAAAGTGCTCTGGGGGTGGATTCTGAGGAAGCGGACGGTGTGGCGGCTGATTTTCACGGTGACAGTGGCGCCGTCCTGTAACGGGATATTGGTGTGGCCATCTATATTCAAGAAAGGCTCATGAACTGCCTTCACTTTTAATTCTACGACAGATGTGGGCGGCAATACCAGCGCGTTTGCCAGGCTGAGGTGGGGGACGATGGGCACAAGGATGAAGTCTTTTGATTGCGGATGGAGAATGGGACCGCCGGCGGCGAGAGCATAGCCGGTGCTACCGGTGGCGGTGGCGATGATGACGCCATCAGCGCGGTATGAGGTGAGATACTTTCCGTCAATATAGGCTTCAACAGTGATGACGCGGGCAATGGTACCCCGGGCAACAACGGCGTCGTTGAGCGAGTGGAAGAATTGAGAAGGTTTCTTGCCTTCAGGGGAGAGAGCCACCTCAAGCATGACGCGCTCGTCAGTCCAGCCTTTGCCCTGAAACAGCTCTTTCAGCTTATCCTGCGCCTCATCTATGTTCAGCTCGGTCATGAAGCCCAGCGTGCCCAGGTTGATGCCGGTGAGGGGGATTTTACTCTGGAAGACCACCTGTGCCGCACGCAGGATGGTGCCATCTCCACCCACGCTGAGGACAAGCTCAGTGCCATCCAGTTTTGATTGAGCCTTCTCTATTTCCCAGGCGGAGCAGAGCCAGGCGTGTGCTCCCTGAGAGGCGAGGAACGCTTCCAGTTGCTGAGCCGTGACGTAGGTGGCTTCAACCTTAGGGTGGTAGAGGATGCCGATTTTTTTCATCACTGTTCACATAACAATGAATTGAGATAAAGCAAGTCTAGCAATTTGCCACCGGAGTGTCAAGGCGGTAAAGGTGAATATTCGCTGAAGCATTTTATCCTGATATGCTATAATGAAGCTCAGGTCAGGAACGGTCGGTATGATAAGGTCGCGGCGGAAAGCTCGGGCAATCGCACTTCAGGCGCTTTACGAGCTTGATTCAGGGAAGCATGATTCAGCCGAAGTGATAAACCGCCTTCTCATGGAAGAAGATTTGTCTGAGGAGAACCGTGCCTTCGTCAGAGAAATGGTGACGAATGTCCTTGCCCACAAAGAGGAGCTTGACCGGCATATCCGCCAGTTTGCCACAGCGTTTCCCATTGAGCAAATACCGGTCATTGACCGGAACATCCTCAGACTTGCAATCTTTGAGATTTTATTTGATAATAAGGTATCTGTTAAGATAGCCATAAATGAAGCTGTTGAGCTGGCTAAGAAGTTCGGCGGCGATAAGTCACCCAGGTTTGTCAACGGAGTCCTGGGTTCGGTGAGCACTCTCGCCAAGCGTTAGAACTGTGAAAGGGAGGTTTTGAAGTGGCAAGCATTTTTGAGCGCATGAAAGCTATCGTTGTGGAACAGCTCGGCGTTGAACCTAATCAGGTGGTTCCCACAGCAAGCTTCACAGAAGATTTGGGCGCAGACTCTCTGGACCTGGTTGAGCTTATCATGGCAATAGAGGAAAAGTTCAGCACTCCTACACGTAAGGTTGAGATACCTGATGAGGATGCAGAGAAAATAGTTACCATCCAGGATGCGGTTGACTACCTGAAAGACCTGGGCGTTGAAGATAGCTAAGCAGGCATGACCTCCGTCACCGATACTCATCATGCCGAAATAAAAAATAATAGTTAAATTCCCTCCGGGCTTATGTTTTACGCTATTGTGCTCATAGCCCGGAGCCTATTGGCTTTTCCAAAGCAATGGCTCTCACTGCTGAGCCGTCCTGCTTCCCAATAGTGCGTTGCCATCACTCAGGTTAAGCGAAGCAATACCGTACGGGTTTTATTGACATTGCCACGTCGCTACGCTTTTCGCCATGACACGCGAACCAAAACCAAAAAGCCATCCGTGGCGATATTGATAATCATGGCTATGCAGGTTATATTTAACATATAGTCAAAGCGAGCATGTAATGCCAGATAAGGACAGGAGCCCGGTGGTATTTTCCGGATATGGAGCTAGAACTTTTGCCGCTCTGCAAGGCAGGACACTAAAAGATTGGCTGAGGGAAGCCATCACCGCCATCAGGGGGATGAAATTGACACCGCGGAAGGTCTGGCTTCCTTCACTGAGACACGGGGGCAATATCGCTGGAAGCTTATTTGAAATTCGTGGAAACCAAGGGCACGCGGGCGCACCTCCATTAACCGAGAAAGGAGAAGAGCATGGGCTCTATTGATACGCATAAGCGGTCAATCTTGAAGGCGGTGATTTATAAGCTGGGCAGTGTCATCGTCCTGGCGTTCCTGTCATGGCTGTTCACGCGAGACCTGGTGAAGATGTCCGGCATCACCATTTCTTACGAGGTGCTCGCCATCATTGGCTATTATGTGCATGAGCGGCTGTGGGAGCGGGTGAAGTGGGGGAGGAAAGCGCAGTGACCATTTAAGAGCTTTCTCCAGAATCGTCCCCGCGCAGTTCCGGCTATTTTCAGCGACGGCTTTTTACCGGTAATCAGGCGGTGGCGCTCTATCCTGATGGCGGCTGAATCATGAAAGGACTTAAGCCATTTATTGACTGGTTCGCACTTGGTGTCCAGACGGTCGGCTATTTCACGTTGCGGTAGAATTTGAGGCGCCGCGGCGTCCGAAAAGGGGCATAGGCTGGGGCTGGTGATGTGCAGGCGGTTGAGAGGAGCCTATAGTGGGTGGATTAAGGCAGAATCAGGGCGGGGGACAGGCCTCAAATTTCCTCTTAGCTCTGCCGGTAGACAGAAAACCGCTGCAGGTTAACCCGGTGCAGTGTTACGGACATTACTACCACTGCACGAACATGGGCATGACCACGTGGATGTAGTTCTCATCGCCCACGGGGCGGATGACGCCGGGGCTGGAGGGGCTGGTGGTCTCCAGTGCCACCTGCTCGGTGGTGAGCACACTGAGGACATCAGTCAGGTACTTGCCGTTGAAGGCAATCTTTGATTCCTCGCCTTCCACGGAGGCATCAATCTCGCCCACGTCATCGCCTATTTCCTCAGAGCGGGCGGAGATGGTCACCTTGCCGGGCATTTTGTCCCCGGGTGTGATGACGATTCTGACAATACCGCTACCATCACGTGCGAAGATGGAAGCCGCCTTGGTGGCACGCAGGAACTCAGCCACGCTGACCACCATGCGGGTCTTGAAGCTCTGCGGGATGAGCTGGGAATAGTTGGGGAAGGTCCCCTGCACCAGCTGGGAGACAACCTCAATATTCTTCAGGCGGAACAGCGCCTGGCTTTTTGCCGGGTTCACCATCAGGTCAATAGTTTCATCGCCGTCAGAGATGAGGCGTCCCACCTCGCTGAGTGTTCTGGCAGGGATGATGACCTCTGCCCTGTCTTGGACCGGGCTGGCAAGGGGCAGTTTATAGACTGAGAGGCGGAAGCCGTCTGCAGAAGCCAGCGTGAGCTGACTGCCTTTGAACTGGGCGTCAACGCCGGTGAGCACCGGGCGGGACTCCTCCGTGGCGGCGGCAAAGACGACGAGGTTAATACCACGCTGGATGTCTTCTACCTTTATCTTAGTGGCGACGCCCTCTTCAACTTTGGGGATGGGCGGGAAATCTTTGGCGTCAACCCCGCTGATGCGGGCTTCATAGCGGGCGCACTTAAGTCCGAGCGTCTTGGTCTTGGGGGAGAGAGCGATGTCAATGCGGTCATTGGGCAGGGAGCTGACGAACTCGGTGAGGAGCTTGGCGGGCACGGTGATAGCTCCTTCCTCTTCAATCTTGGCGCCAATCCAGCAGGTGATTGCCATCTCAAGATTGGTGGCGACCAGCTTCAAGCGCGACTGGTCAGTGGCGAGCAGGACGTTATTGGTAATGGGCAGGGTGGAGCGTGTGGCGACTGCTCTGCCGACAATGTTGAGACCACGATTTAAGTTTTCTTGAAGACAAGAAAGCTTCATAGACTATTCCCCCTTAAAGTCTGTGCGCTTAGTATATAACAATGTGAGCGTTTATTCAAGAGTTATGGTGCCGCTTTTGCCGCCACTTTTTGCTACCAGCCGGATGCTCTCAATCCTCATGCCGCGGTCCACTGCCTTACACATGTCATAGATGGTCAGCGCGGCGATTGCGGCGGCGGTGAGCGCTTCCATTTCTACGCCGGTCTTGCCCGTGCTCTCAACGGCGGCGGTGATTTCAATGGTGCTGGTCTTTTCATCAGGTGCAAAATCTATGTTGACAGCGCTGATAAGAATGGGGTGGCAGAGGGGGATAAGGTGGGGTGTCTGTTTGGCTGACATGATGCCGGCAAGCTTTGCCACGGAGAGGACATCGCCTTTTGCTGCCTTGCCCTGCATGATGAGGGTGAAGGTCTCCGGCTTCATCCTGACGGTGCTCCGGGCAACCGCCCGGCGGTGGGTATCAGCCTTAGCGCCAACATTGACCATCTTCGGGCGTCCGGCATCGTCCATGTGTGTCAGCTTTGCCATGGCTATCCTCCCACCTGAGAGAAAGGACGCCCCCTGGGCACCTGACCGCTGGCGAGATTGTGGTGCAGGGGCTTGCTGGCTACCGCCTGCTTGATGAGCTCTTTTATCTCTGCTACTGACCTCCCGTTACGCAGTGCCTGCCTCAGGTCAATCTCATCTTCATGCATCAGGCAGAGGCGGAGCTTGCCATCAGCGGTGAGGCGGAGCCGGTTACAGCCGAAACAGAAATGTTCGCTCACCGGCGTGATGAAGCCAACCGTCCCTTTTGCCCCGGGGAAATGGTAATACTGGGCAGGACCATTGCCCATCTTATGATGGCTTGGCTCCAGGGTGCCGAGTTTCTCCAATTGCTTCCTCATGGCACTCACGGGGACGAAGACGGACTCATTTTCCGTCTTGCTGAAGGGCATGCATTCAATAAATCTGACGTTCCAATCGTCATCAATCGTTTTGCGGGCGAAGTCAAGCAGTTCATCATCGTTGACGCCTGCCATGACCACCGTGTTAATTTTGATGGGGCTCAAGCCGATGTCCTTCGCCGTCGCCATGCCTTTGAACACGTCATCAATACTGCCGCCGCGGGTGATAGCCTTGAACCGCTCAGGCTTCAGGGTATCCAGGCTGATATTGACCCGCTGCAAGCCGGCGGACTTCAGTTCCGCGGCGAAGCGCTCAAGTAAAAGCCCGTTGGTGGTGAGGGAGAGGTCGTCAATTTCTCTTATTCCCGCGAGCATGCGCACGAGCTCTGTTAATCCCAGCCGGACCAGCGGCTCGCCGCCGGTGAGCCTGACCTTGCTTATGCCCAACTCTGCGGCGGCTTTTGCCACGGTATAGATTTCCTCATAGGTCAGGATTTCTGAATGGGGCATCAGCGTGACGCCTTCTTCCGGCATGCAATAGACACAGCGCAGGTTACAGCGGTCGGTCACCGATATACGCAAATAGTTGATGGGTCGGTTGAAGGCGTCAGAAAGTCCGGTCATCCAGTTTCCTTTCTCAGAAGCTTATTCAGCGCCTGGGGCACCTGCCGTGCTGCCCTGCCGCGATGACTAATCCGGTTTTTGATGTTCATGGGCAGTTCCGCCATGGTCCTGCCCAGCTCCGGCAGGTAGAATACGGGGTCATAGCCGAAGCCGTGCTTTCCCGCTGGTTCAAATGTAATCACTCCTTCACATACGCCTTGGCAGTATTCAACTTTTCCCTCGGGCGTGGCGAGGGCGATGACGCAGCGGAAGCGCGCCGTGCGCTTTTCCCGGGGCACGCCTGCAAGTCGCCGCAGTAAATAGGCGATGCGGTCAGCATCAGTGGCGTTCTCGCCGGCGTAGCGGGCAGAAAGCTTCCCCGGCTCCCCGCCGAGCGCGTCCACTTCCAGCCCGGAATCATCTGCCAGCGTTATCAGCTTGCTTTCGCGTGCCAGTGCCGTGGCTTTCAAACGAGCGTTCTCTTCCAGGCTTTCTCCCGTCTCATCAACCACGAGCGTAATCTTTTCATCTGCCATGGTGACAAGATGATAAGGCAGGTCAGAAAGCAAGCTTTTGTACTCCTGCACTTTGGCTTTGTTGCTTGTTGCCAGGAGAAGTTTGTTCTGCAATGTTTTCCAGAACTCTAGCTGGTGAGCTCATCAACTGACATTGCCGCCATGGTCATCGTTTCCACGGTACCCCTGGCGCCCAGCTCAAGGGCGACCCTGGCGACAGTCCTGTTATCAGGAGCTTCCAGAATATTGAGGAAATCATAGGGACCGAGCAGGAAATACTGGTTGAGCACCCTGGCTCCCATGGCTTCCACTTCTTTGTTGACCTCTTTGATTCGCTTAGGGTTGGCTTTGAGCGTCTTCCTGCCCTCATCGGTGAGCCTGGTAAGCATGACGTAAGTTGCCATTTATCTCACCCCCTCGCAAAAGCCGCCATTTCTCCTAATGATAACCTTTGAAATGTGGCCAGTCAAGCATGTGTTGACTGCTAGGCATGATGTGCGACCTTCTGTTTTACTCTGAAGTAGTGGGTGACGCCGACGAGGGTGGGCAGGGCAATGCCATAGCCGATGAGCAGTCCGGAAACTCCCTGCCACCAGGAGACGAGCGGAAGGGCAATGAAGAGGAAGGCACAGGCGGGGGTGGTGCTCTTTTTCCAGATTAAAATCAAAAACGTGGGTATTGCCAGAATGAGCATGGGCTTGGTGACCAGCACCAGCAGGATGCCGATGGTGGTGCTTACGCCTCTGCCGCCCCTGAAGCCGATGAACACGGGCAGGTTATGTCCGATGACCGAGGCAATGCCACAGGCAAGGACGGCAAGATGGAAAAGACCTGCCGCCTGGGCAATGAGCACTGCCGCGGCACCTTTGGCGGCATCAATCAGGCCGACGAGTATTCCGGCTCTGGGGCCGAGCTCGCGATAGGCGTTGGCGGCGCCCATGTTTTCATCACCCACCCGCCGGATGTCCACCCCCCTGACCATGTGCCCGGCGATATAGCCGGTGGGGATGGCGCCGATGAAGTAGCTGAGGACGATGATTAACCAGGGCATACCCCCTCCTCACCAGGAGTGGTGCCGGGGGAGGGACTCGGACCCTCAAGGATGTTACTCCGGCGGATTTTAAGTCCGCTGCGTCTGCCAGTTCCGCCACCCCGGCTCAAAGCTAATCATTAAGAAGCTGGCAACAAATTGGCGACAGATTTTTTATTTACACCTGGCGGTAGCACTCCATCAAGCAGTGCCGTGGCTTTTCCCAGCATGCCGCTCAAAACATGAGCATAAGTCTGCAGGGTGAAGGCTACTGATGCGTGTCCCAGAGCCTCAATAATCACCTTGGCAGGGGCACCCCGCATGAGCATTAAAGTGGCAAATGCGTTTCTCAAATCTTGGAACCTCAACTCTTCAAGTCCGCGCCTTTTCGCTATTATAACAAAGTCATGCTTAACATGCTAGGGTCACAGGTCTTGCCGGGCAAGCCAAAAGCGGAGCTATCTAGCGGCAAAGGTTCTCTGCTAATTGCCAGTACAGAGTCTTGTGCTCCGCCCTGAAATCCTTGAGGAACAAGGCTGGTTCAGGAATCAAGCTGACACGGCGTCTAGAATGCCGCGTTTTAGGCAGTTTCACTCCTCACATTCCACGGCGTTGGTACAGGGCCTGATTGAGCGGTAGTTAAAGCAGGATGAGGTCTGGCAGTTCTTTTTCAATCATCTGGATGGCTGTCTCGCCGTCTGCGGCGGCTAACGTTTCATAGCCATCAGCCTTCAGGTTAGCCCGGATGAA
>Ga0185342_1000699_pt1 | contig 15969 bp, 17 predicted proteins | sample ConPoolayeEmetaG_FD_128045 | JGI IMG/M metagenome (GOLD analysis project Ga0185342, IMG submission 128045) | Hot spring microbial mat communities from California, USA to study Microbial Dark Matter (Phase II) - Cone Pool mat layer E metaG... ...
CTCCCGATCGGGTTTTTGACGCCGTTGTCTCAACGCTCTTCTCGGCGCTGCGGAACTGCGCCCGTTCAATCTGCTTCCCAACCGCTGTCTCGTGGGTTCGTTCCTCCTGCCTCCGGTTCCTCTCGTTCTCAGACAGTCCTCGCGCCCGCCGGAGCGGGTTCCCTTGAAGAGCGTCTCGCCAAGGCTAAACCCTCAACGGTCGCTGCGGCCGCCGTCGGCTGATTCGCTACCGGCCTTTGATCTCCGCCACACTTTTCGTAGCAGAGCCGCGAGCCGGTTGACAGGGACGGGGCCGAGGGGCTAACATACAATTAAGATGAGAGCCAAACGCATCGCAGCCGTGTTCCTTCTGTCGTTTTTTATCGCCTCGCCAGGTTTTTCCCAGAGCCTGGCCGAGATCGCCAAACAGGAACGCGAGAGGCGCGAAGCTCTAAAAGGAAAAAGGGCCGTGGTGGTGACGAATGCCGATCTGGCCAGGATGAAGAAAAAGCCCGCCCTCGAAGTTCCGGCCGCCGAAGAGCGGCCGGCGGAGGCAGGCGGCGCGGAGACTCCGGGACCCGCGCCGGCGGCCCAGCCCGCGGCTGAAACCGCCGAGCCGGGGCAAGGGCTCGCCGCCGAGGAGCCTGAATCCGCGTCGTCCCAGGAGATGCTGCGCGAGCTCCAGTCCCGCTGGGAAAAAGCCAAGGAATACGTCGAGCTTTTGACGCTGAAAATGGGGGCGCTCTGGCAGGAGTACTACGGCCTGGAGAACAGCACGGCCAAGGAAGCGATCCAGCAGTCCATCAGCGAGACGTTCCTCAAGCTCGAGAAAGCTCAGGAGGACGAAATCCTGGCCCGGCGGGAGCTCGAGCGGTTCCTCGGCCGGCAGAAAAAGGAAACAACCCCTCCCCTCTGGATCCGGTGATCCAGGCCCGCTTATCCCGTCAGCGGAAATAGATAAAAGACACCTGGATTCCGAGTTCTCTCTCGTCCTTCGACTGCGGGTACAGTCTGGCCGGAATGAATGTCTGGTCGCACGTGGCGATGAAGATGAAGGAATCTTTCTCGCCCAGCATTTCCTTCTTGATGTTGTAGCTTTTCTCGAAGGTGCTCTCGGCGGGGACAAACTCGTCGACGATGAGGTCGTTGATCTTGAAGATGACCTTCTGGTTGGGCAGCGCGTCCTTGTTCACTCCGCCCCTGACGACAAGAAGGGCGTCGCGGTGCGGGTTGTCGATGAGGCAGCGCCCTTCCGGCCCCGACCAGCGCCACTGCTTGAGGGGAGCGGCCGGGTCGATTTCAAGGTCGTACCAGCCGCCTTCATAGGAAATTTCAGGCGCGTCCGGGGGCGGCGGCAAAACCCGGAGTTTCTGGGTGAGGATCTCGAGCTTGGATTGGCCCGTCCGGTCGAACGGGTTGTAGAGCCCGACTACCATCCTCAGTGCTTCTTCTCCCTTGAATTTCGGGTCGAACTCGTCGATGAAGGACGGAATGTAAATCCGGCGCTCGTATTTGTACTCCTGACCCGGTTCCCAGCGGGATGTCGGCAGGGGAGGGACGTGGTCGTCCTGAAAAAGGAGGTTGCTGCCGTGCCAGAAATGGACGAATACGGTGTAGTCTTTTCCCAGCTTGACGAAGTCGCTCTGCGTCTTCCATTTGTACTGGACATCGGTCATGAGATTGTCGGTTAAGGTCTTTTCGGCGAACCCGACATCGAGCCCGATCCCTTTGACCTGGACCTTTTTCTGGCACGCCAAAGCGCCGAAGATAAGAGCGGCTGAGATCCATATCAACAGTCCGGTTCGTCGTCTCATTCCGATCCTCCTCACGGAAAAATCCCGCTCATTATAAAAGAAACCTTTCCGGGTTGCAACGGCGGCGGGTGTTGATGTATATTCCGGGCAGGATGAGGCTCCTCCTTGTGGCGTTTTCCCCCTTCTCCAGAATCGCCTCCCGGGTCAAAAACCGACTCTATGAGCAGGGCTTCCGGAAGCCCGAGCGGGCCCCTCTTCCCGTCATCAGCGTGGGAAACATTGTCTTCGGAGGAAGCGGCAAGACCCCCCTGGCCATGGAGATTTTGAAGAGGCTGATCGAGCGGGGCCGGAAACCTGCGCTGGTCTCCCGCGGCTATCGAGGGGGATGGGAAGCGAAGGGCGGAGTCCTTTCCGACGGCAAGAGGCTTCTCGGCGGCTGGCGGGAAGGCGGGGATGAACCCTATCTCGTCGCCCGTACCGTGCCCGAGGCGGGCGTGTTCGTCGGCCGGGACCGGCTCGCTTCCTGCCGGAAGGCGGCCGAGCTCGGTTTCGATGTCGTCGTCCTCGACGACGGCTTCCAGCACCGGCGGCTGGCCCGGGATTTCGATATCGTCCTCTTTTTGCCCGAGGAAAAAAGCGCTCTCCGAGAACCCATCTCTTCCCTGAAGAGGGCGGATGTCGTCCTCATCGAGGCCGGCTCGCGCCGCCTGGAGAAGGCGAAGGAAACGGTGCGGCGGCTGGGCCGCGAGCCGATGATGTATTCGGTCGCCGCCCGCGGCCTTTTCGACCTCGCCGGCACGATGGAGGTGAGCCCGCAGGAGCTCGCGGGCCGGAGGACGATCGCCTTCTGCGGCATCGCCCGGCCCGAGCGATTCCGCCGCGAGCTCCGGCGCCTGGGAATCGAACCGGTCTCCTTCCTGACGTTTCCCGACCATCATTCCTATCCCCGGCGGTCGCTCGAGAAAATCGTCCGGGCCGGAAAGGAGACAGGAGCGGAGGCGGCCGTAACGACGGAAAAAGACGCCGTCAAGCTTGGCGGCGCCGCCGCGGCGCCGCCGCTCGGTTCGCTTCCCGTCTACGTCTTCCGCATCGGTCTCGCTCTCGAAGCAGCGTTCGAAGAAAGGCTCAATTCTCTACTATGCCGATAAAATCGATCGGATTGATAGATTTAACGGCGGCCGCCCTCTTCCGGACGCTCGCCGCCCTCTTCCGGCTTCTGCCTCGGAGAGTCTGTCTTGCCGTCGGGGCCGCTCTGGGCGAGATTTTTTATCTCGCCGACGGGCGGCATCGCCGCTTGGCCCGGGCCAACCTGGAGAAAGCCTTTGGAGCCCTCCTGCCCGAGGAGCGGCGCCGCTGCCTGGCCCGGACCTCCTTCCGGCATTTCGGCCGGATGCTGGCCGACGACCTGAAATGGGCTTCTCTCGGCGACGGCCGGCGGCGGGAACTTTTGTGTGTCGAGGGAGAGGAGCACATCCGCCGGTCGCTCGAGGCGGGCCGGGGAGTCCTCCTTTTTTCCGCCCACCTGGGAAACTGGGAAATCGCCTCGGAGGCCGTTTCGAGGCTCGGCGAGCTTCATGTCGTCGCCCGACCTCTGGATAACCGGATCTTTGAGCGGGAGCTCATCCGCTTCCGGCGCCGCCTCGGGGCGCAGGTCATCTCCAAATTCCAGGCAGCCGGTCCGATCCTCCGCGCTCTGCGGAGAAACGGGCTCGTCGCCATCTTGATCGATCAAAACGTGCTCCGCAGCCAGGCCGTGTTCGTCGATTTCTTCGGCCTTCCCGCCGCGACGACTCCGGCCCTGGCGGCTTTTCATCTCCGGACCGGAGCTCCGCTCGTTCCGGTCTTCTGTCTCGGCCGCCCGGACCTTTCGTACCGGGTGAAGATCGGGCCTCCGCTCGACATCGCGCCCTCCGGTGATTACGAGAGGGACGTGTTGCAAATCACTTCCCTTTGCACTAAGATGATCGAGGCGGAGATCCGAGAAAACCCGGACCAATGGCTCTGGTTCCACGACCGCTGGAAGTCGCGGCCGGAAGGCGAATCCGTCCTTCGGCCGGCGGCGGAAAAAAATCACGGCCCGTAAGGAAATATCGATGAGAGAGAAGCGCGCCTTCGACGAGCTCCGGCCGGTCCGGATTCAGACCGACTACCTGGATTACGCCGACGGCTCCGCCTACATCGAAATGGGAAAGACCCGGGTCCTGGCAGCGGCCACGATCGAGGACAAAGTCCCGCTTTTCCTCAAGGGCACCGGAACAGGATGGGTGACGGCCGAATACGGCATGCTTCCCCGCTCGACCGAAACGCGGAGCGTCCGGGAGAGAGGCCAGGGCAAGATTTCCGGCCGGACGCAGGAAATCCAGCGCCTTATCGGCAGGTCGCTCCGGGCCGTCACCGACCTTCCCGGGCTGGGGGAGAGGACGGTGATCATCGACTGCGACGTCATCCAGGCCGACGGCGGCACGCGGACGGCTTCGATCACGGCCGGCTGCGTCGCCCTCGCCCTGGCGCTGAAAAAGCTCCTCGATGAGAAGGCGATCGACCGCATGCCGCTGCGGCACCTGGCCAGCGGCGTGAGCGTCGGCATCGTCGAAAATACGATCCTGCTCGACCTCGATTACGCCGAGGATTCCCGGGCCGACCTGGACATGAATGTCGTCGAGACCGACGGCGGCCAGCTGATCGAAATCCAGGCGACGGCCGAGAAAGAGCCGTTCTCGCGCAAGGAGCTCGGCGACCTCCTCCGCCTCGCCGACAAGGGAATCCGGGAGCTCGTCCAGGCGCAGAAATCGGTCCTCAAAAAAAAGAGCCTTCTGTTCATGGCCTACGGCCGTTGAGGAGACGGAGATGAAGCGAATCTTAGTCACCGGCGGAGCGGGATTCCTGGGCAGTCACCTCTGCGAACGCCTGCTCGAACAGGGAAACGACGTCGTCTGCATCGACAATTTCTTCTCCGGCAGCAAGGACAACATCCGTCATCTCCTCGACCATCCCTATTTCGAGCTCATTCGCCACGATGTCATCCATCCTCTGTTCGTCGAGGTCGACCAGATCTATCATCTCGCCTGCCCCGCCTCGCCCATCCACTACCAGGAAAACCCGATCAAGACCGTCAAGACGAACGTCATGGGGACGATCAACATGCTCGGCCTGGCCAAAAGAATCAAGGCTCGAATTCTTCTCGCTTCTTCCTCGGAAGTCTATGGCGACGCCAGGGTCCATCCCCAGAAGGAGACCTACTGGGGAAACGTCAACCCGATCGGACCGCGGAGCTGCTACGACGAGGGGAAGCGCGTGGCCGAAACGCTGATGATGGACTATTCGCGGCAGAACAAAGTCGATATCCGGATCGCCAGGATTTTCAACACCTACGGTCCGCGCATGGCCGCAGACGACGGCCGCGTGGTCAGCAATTTTATCGTTCAGGCCCTCCGCGGCGAGGGCCTCACCGTCTACGGCGACGGCCGGCAGACGCGCTCGTTTTGCTATGTCTCCGACCTGATCGCCGGCCTCGTCCTTCTGATGAACAAGGAAGGTTTCGAAGGCCCGGTCAACCTGGGGAATCCCGGGGAATTCACGGTCCTCGAGCTGGCGAAAAAGGTCCTGGCATTGACGGGCAGCCGCTCGCCGATCGTTCACAAGGCTCTGCCGACGGACGACCCGGTGCGCCGCTGCCCGGACATCTCTCTGGCCCGGGAAAAACTCGGCTGGCAGCCCTCGGTCTCGCTCGACGAGGGCCTCGAACGGACGATCGAATACTTCCGCCGAGTTTTGCCTCCTTCCGCCTAAAAGGTCAAACCGATGAAGCTCAGCGTCGTCATCCCGGTTTATAACGAAAAAGACACGATCGCCGAAATCCTGCGCCGCGTCCGGGCCGCGGACGTCGGCCTGGAGAAAGAGATCGTCATCGTCGACGACGGCTCGACCGACGGAACGCGCGACTTTCTCCGGACGCTCGACTCGCCCGAGATCAGGGTTTTTCTCCACGAAAAGAACACAGGGAAAGGCGGCGCCCTGCGCACCGGCTTCGCCAACGTTCGGGGGGACATCATCCTCATCCAGGACGCGGACCTCGAGTACGACCCCCGGGAGTACTCCAAGCTTCTCGAGCCGATTCTCGACGGCCGAGCCGACGTCGTCTACGGAAGTCGTTTTCTCGGCGGCCCGCACCGCGTCCTCTTTTTCTGGCATTATGTGGCCAACCGTTTCCTGACGACCTTTTGCAACATGCTCTCGAACCTCAACCTCACCGACATGGAAACGTGCTACAAAGTTTTCCGCCGCGAAGTCGTCGCCAAAATCGACCTCAAGTCGAGACGCTTCGGCTGCGAGCCGGAGATCACGCTCAAGGTGGCCAAGCAGAGATGCCGCGTCTATGAAGTCCCCATCTCCTACTCGGGCCGCGATTACAGCGAGGGGAAAAAGATCGGCTGGAAAGACGGCCTCGCCGCTCTCTTCCACATCGTCCGCTTCCGCTTCTTCGACTGACCGATTCCCGCCCGGGAGATTCTTGACATTTGGCGGGTCCCTCTCTAATATGATTCATTGAATTCCTGCTTCCGAAGGAAATCCAGCTGTTTGAAATCAGGACCGGGAAAAGATGAAAGACGTTTATCCTTTCGCCGAAATTGAAGCCAAATGGCAGAGAATCTGGGAAGAGAAGCGCGTTTTCGAAGCCGTGGATCACGATCCGCGGACGAAATATTACTGCCTGGAGATGTACCCCTATCCCTCCGGCCGGATCCACATGGGCCACGTCCGGAACTATACCATAGGCGATGTCATCTCCCGTTACAAGTTCATGAAAGGCTGCAACGTCATCCACGCCATCGGCTGGGACGCCTTGGGCATGCCGGCGGAAAACGCGGCCATCAAGCACGGCATCCACCCCGAGAAGTGGACCCTCGACAACATCGCCCACATGAAGAGGCAGCTCCAGAGGCTCGGATACAGCTATGACTGGTCGAGGGAGGTCAACACCTGCCTGCCCGAGTATTACAAATGGAACCAGTGGATTTTCCTGAAGATGTTCGAACGCGGCCTGGCTTTCCGGCGCAAGAGCTGGGTCAACTGGTGCCCGCAGTGCCGGACCGTCCTGGCCAACGAACAGGCCGCCGGCGGGGTCTGCTGGCGTTGCGACAGCCCGGTCGAGCAGAAAGAGATGGAGCACTGGTTCCTGCGGATCACCGCCTATGCCCGCGAGCTCCTCGAAGGACACAAGCTTCTCGAGAAGTGGCCGGAGCACGTCCTGGAAATGCAGAAGAACTGGATCGGCGAAAGCGAGGGCGCGCTCGTCTCTTTCTCACTCGAAGGCTCGCGCCGGGCGATCGAAGTCTTCACCACGCGGATCGACACAATCTACGGAGCGACTTTCCTTCTTCTCTCGCCCGAGCATCCGCTCAGCCCGGAACTCGTTTCCGACTCCACCGAAAAAAGCCGGCTGCGGGAGGAAATGATTCGGGATATCCGGGAAGCAAGGATGAAGAAAAAATCGGAGGAAACGGAAAAGCTCGGGATCGATACGGGGAAGAAGGTCGTCAACCCTTTTTCCGGCGAGAAAATTCCCGTCTGGATCGCCAACTACATCCTGATGGATTACGGGACCGGAGCGGTCATGGCCGTCCCGGCCCACGACCAGAGGGATTTCGAGTTCGCCCGCAAATACGGGCTCCCTGTGCGGACGGTCATCGTTCCTGAAGGAAGCCCGGATTCCGGCGAGCCGCTCGAGCAGGCGATGGAAGCGGAGGGCGTCCTCGTGAGATCCGGCCCGTTTTCCGGATTGCGCTCGCTCGAGGCGATGGAGAAAATGGCCGAATTCGCTCGCCAGAGAGGCTTCGGTCGGAAGAGCACAACTTACAGGCTGCGCGACTGGGGAATCTCAAGGCAGCGGTACTGGGGAACGCCCATTCCCGTGGTCTATTGCCCGAAGTGCGGCATCGTCGGCGTCCCCATGGAGGATCTTCCGGTCGAGCTTCCGCGGAATGTTCGGTTCACCGGCGAGGAGGGCTCTCCTCTGGCCAAGGTCCCGGAGTTCGTCAACGCGACCTGTCCGATTTGCGGCGGGACGGCGAGGCGCGAAACGGACACCATGGACACGTTCTTCGATTCTTCATGGTATTTCTTCCGCTACACCTCGCCGCATCGGACGGACGCGCCGTTCGACCCTGCGGCTGCGGCCTACTGGCTTCCCGTCGACCTCTACATCGGGGGCGTCGAGCACGCCATCCTCCACCTGATCTACGCCCGCTTTTTCACCAAGGTCCTTCGCGACCTCGGCTCCACGGGAATCGATGAGCCTTTCCCGCACTACCTGGCTCAGGGCATGGTGACCAAAGACGGAGCCGCCATGTCCAAGTCCCGGGGAAACGTCGTCGACCCGGACGAAATCGTCAGCCAATACGGAGCCGACGCCCTGAGGCTTTTCATCCTCTTCGCTTCGCCGCCGGAGAAAGAGTTCGCCTGGCAGGAGGACGGGATCGAAGGCTGTTTCCGTTTTCTCAACCGGGTCTGGTCGATCGTCGAAGAAAACAGAGACCTGTTCAATTCAGCGCCCGACATCGCGATCGCCGGACAAGCCGCCGGCGCGCCGCTCCTCAAAAAGACGCACCAGACCATCCGCAAGGTGGGCGAGGATATCGAGAAGCGCTTTCACCTGAACACGGCCGTGAGCTCGATCATGGAGCTCTATAACCAGATTAAAAGAGACCGGGATGAGTTGAGGGCCTCGCCGAAAGGAAGAGCTGTTTTGCGGACCGCCCTGGAGAGCCTGATCATCCTTCTTTCTCCGTTCACTCCTCACCTCTCGGAGGAACTCTGGGAGAGGACAGGGCACAGGGAAATCCTGGCCCGGTTTGCCTGGCCGGATTATGACCCCGAGCTGGCCCGGGAAAGCAAAGTGGAAGTCGTCGTCCAGGTGAACGGCAAGCTGCGCGATAAGTTTGAAGCCGATCCGGCGATCACGGAAGAGGAAATGAAAAAGGCAGCCCTCGAGCTCGAGCGGATCAAGGCTTTGGTCGGCGGGAAAACGGTGCGCAAAATCATCTGCGTCGGAAACAGGTTGGTGAACATCGTCGTCTGAGCGCCATGAGCTGGAAAAGAACCGTCGGCCTCGCGGCCGCCTGCCTGTGCCTCGTTCACTGCGGCTACCGGCTCCGCGGAACGGGGACTTTCCTTCCACCGAACGTCAAAAAGATCGCCGTCCCGATGTTCAAGAACATGACGACGAGGTTTGAGCTGGACGTCAAGTTGACTCAGGGCGTCATCGACGAGCTCGTCGCCCGAGGCAAGGTCCAGGTCTCGGGCAGTCCGGAGAACGCGGATGCCCTTCTGATCGGCGAGATCACGGCCTTCAGCGTCAACCCGATCGGCTTCTCCAGCCAGAATACGGCCGACCGCTACAGCATCGTCGTCGTCGCCAGGATCGTCCTCCGCGATCTCGCGAGCCAGAAGGTCATTTTTTCCAACCCCTCCTTCGTCTATCAGGAAGAATACGAAGTTCCCCAGGGAACGAGCTACGAAACCTGGGAGACTCAGGCTCTGAGCAAGGTCGCCGAGAAGTTCGCCCGGAGCCTGGTCAGCACGCTCCTCGAAGGATTCTGAGATGCGGGCGGACGAACCGGCTCTCTGCTATGTTTACCACGGTGAGGAAACCTATCTGGCCGAGGATTTTCTCCGCGGGCTGCGGAAAAAACTCATCGCGCCGGAGGCGCCGGAGTTCTCCGAAACGCGCTTTGACCTCGGCGAGAGCTCCTGGGTCGATGTCCTGGATGCGGCCCGGACCTCGCCCTTTTTCTTCTCCTCCCGGCAGATCGTCGTCGCCGAAATGTCCGGAGAAAACCGGGAGGGTTTTTCCCCGCTCGAGAAGAAGATCCTCAAGGAATACCTGCGGTCTCCGAATCCGCGGACGGTCCTTTTCGTCATTATCACCGGCCGGGTGAAAAAGACTCATCCCCTGGTCAAGTTTTTCGACGGTTTGCGTTCGGATTCGATCGTCATCGTAGAAATGAAACCGATGAAAGAAGACCAGCTGCCGGGCTGGATCGGGAGAAAAATCAGGTCTTTCGGAAAGTCCATCGTCCCCGAGGCGGCGGCCAGGATGGCGGAGATGATCGGCAGCGACCTGTGGCGTCTGGAAAACGAGCTTCTCAAGGTCGTCGCCTACGCCGGAGACCGGAAGATCGTGGATCTTGAGGATATCAACCTCGTCTGCGACTGGAAAAGGAGTTATCTCGATTATGAGCTGAGCGACGGCCTGGAGAAGCGGGCCCGGGATAAGGTTCTCCTCATCCTGAATCAACTCTTTGAGGGGGGCGAGAAGCCGGAAAGAATCGTCGGCACGATGAGCCGGTTTTTTAGCGATCTCATGCTGGCCAAGCTCTGGCTCAGGGAAAAGAGAGACCGGAAAGAAATCTTCGCCCGGCTCAGGCCGCAACTCAAGGAAAGCTTCGGATCGCTTTATTTCTCCAAATTCAACAGCTTTTTTAATCTCGTCGGCGAGATGTCCGACGAGGAATTGAATTTCTGGCTGCGCGAGCTCGCCGCGATCGATCTGGCCATCAAAACGAGCGACATCTCGGCTCAGGTCAGGCTGGAAAGCTTCGTCTTTGAATACTGCAAAAGACGGGGTCGGTGGAGAAGAAAAACTTCCTCACTCGGAGGGGGACGGGCTGATTGAGAGGACCTGCCGGCTCAGGCGGGACTTGATCCTCGAGCCCTTGTTTTTATGAATCGTTCCCTTCTTGATCGATTTATCGACTGCGGCGGTCGTTCTGGGAAGCAGTCGATGGGCGGCCTCTTTGTCTGGCTGCCGGATCGCCTCCCGGAGTTTTTTGATCTCGGTGCGCAGGGCGGCTTTGTTTTTCTTGTTGATCGCCCTCCGGCGCAGGCTGCGGCGGTGCTGCCGGAGAGCGGAATGATGATGGGCCATAATGAACTCCTTGATTCGGACTTTTATGATAGAATAGACGCGCTTTAAAGTCAACGGCGGTCGGCGGATGAAAATCGTCCTCCAGAGGGTCAAAGAGGCCTCGGTCGAAGTGGCAGGCCGGGTCGTGGGACGGATCGGCCCGGGCCTGTGCCTTTTCGTCGGCGTCGAAAAGGGAGACACGGAAGCGGAGGCCGAAGCGCTGGCGGCCAAAACGACCGAGCTGCGGATCTTTCCCGACCGCGATGACCGGATGAACCTTTCGCTCGCCGAAGTCGGAGGCGAAGTCCTCGCCGTTTCTCAATTCACCCTGGCCGGCTCGACGAAAAAAGGCCGCCGGCCGAGCTTCGACAACGCCGAGGAGCCGGCCAAGGCGGAGGATCTTTTCCGCCGGTTCTGCGAATTCGTCCGCCGGAGAGGCTTTCGCGTCGAGACCGGCGTTTTCCAGGCCCGGATGGCCGTCCGTCTGATCAACGACGGGCCGGTGACATTCGTCTTGGATTCAAAAAAGAAGGAGGGGCAAGAACCCGCTTCGGTCAGCCGCTGAACCGGACGCGGCTGGCCTCGCGAAGGGCTTCGGCCGCCCCCTGGCGGACATAGGCGCTTTTGTCCTTGGACAACCTGACCAGGAAAGCGATCGCTTCTTTGCCGCCGATTTTTCCCAGGGCTTCCGCCGCGCTGTGGCGGACCTCGACGTTCGGATCTTCGATGATTTTGCCGATGGCGTCCAGGGCATAGGGCGCTTTCCTCCCGGCCAGGATCTTGAGCACCGAGCTCTTGACGAACCAGGGAGGATGATGAAGCTTTTCCAGGAGCGGATCCAGATTCCACATCTCTCTCCGGCTGAGCTCGGCGATCAGGAAATCGCGGTTTTTTTCGCACGGATCTTTCAGGGATTCGATCAGCACCCGCAGAACCCAGGAGGCTTTGAGCTTGGCGATCGCCCTGAGGATCTTGAGCCGTCTCTCTTTGTCCGCTAAAGACCGGAGCTTGCGGAGCACCGCCTCGGCGTAATAGCCGTTTTTCAATTCTTTTTCTTCGAACTCCTTGACGGCCTTCTTGGCGGCGTTGGCCAGGGCGATGAATTCGTCGCCGACAAAAGCCTTATAGACATCCGTCTCCTGGTAGGAAGCCTGGCGCAGGAATTTCAGGGCCGTGGCTTTGACGAGAGGCGATGTTTTTTCGTCTTTGAGGAGGGAGATCAGGAAGGCGATCCGGTCTTCCCGGCTCAGGATGTCGATCCGGGTGTAGAGGAAGCGAACTTTCTCCTGGCAGGGGAGAGGCGCGAATTCAGCCGAGAATTCTTCCAGGGTCATGACCGCATCTATCCGCCAAGGGAACTCAGACCATATCCAGAATATGGCCCAATTTCTCTTTTTTCGTCTTCAGGTACTTCAGGTTCGACCTGTTGGGCGGAATCTCGATCGGCAGGCGATCGACGATCTCGAGCCCGTAGCCGGCGAGTCCGACGAACTTGCGCGGGTTGTTGGTCATCAGCCTGATTTTCGTGACGCCGAGGGCGACCAGGATCTGGGCTCCGATTCCGTAATCCCTCTGATCGGGCCTGAACCCCAGCTTGCGGTTGGCCTCGACCGTATCTTCCCCCTGGTCCTGGATGGCGTAGGCCCGGATCTTGTTGATCAGGCCGATGCCCCGGCCTTCCTGATTCAAAATGTAGAGGATGACTCCCTGGCCCTCTTTCTCGATCATCCGCATCGCCATATGGAGCTGCTCGCCGCAGTCGCAGCGGTTCGAGCCGAACGTGTCGCCCGTCAGGCACTGGGAATGGGCCCGGACGAGAATCGGCCGCTCTTTCTCGATCGTCCCTTTGACCAGGGCGACATGGTGTTCGCCTCGAATGATGTCCTCGAAGACGAAGATCCGGAAATGGCCGAACTTCGTCGGCAGGTCCGCCTCATCGATTTTTCTGACCAGGCTTTCATGCTTCATCCGGTAGCTGATGAGGTCGGCGATCGTCAAGATGGGGACGCCGTGCGTTTGGCTGAACTTGATGAGTTCGGGCATTCGGGCCATGGTCCCGTCGTCGTTCATGATCTCGCAGATGACGCCGGCCGGCATGAGTCCCGCCAGCCGGGCCAGGTCCACCGCCGCCTCGGTCTGGCCGGCTCTGGCCAGCACTCCGCCGTCCTTGGCCTGAAGCGGGAACACATGCCCGGGACGGACGAGGTCGGTGGGCTTTGTTTCGGGTGAAATGGCGGTCTTGATCGTCCTGGCGCGGTCAAAGGCGGAAATGCCGGTGGTCACTCCCTTTTTTGCGTCAATGGAAACGGTGAAGGCCGTTCCGAAGCGGGAGGTGTTCTCCCCAACCATGAGAGGGAGGTTGAGCTCTTCCAGCCGCTGCCGGGTCAGCGGGAGGCAGATCAGGCCGCGGCCGTACCGGCTCATGAAATTGATGATTTCCGGCGTCACCTTTTCGGCCGCCACCATCAGGTCGCCTTCGTTTTCGCGATCTTCATCGTCGACGATGACGATCATCCGGCCGGCGCGGACGGCTTCCAGAGCCTGTTCCACGGTGGCCGTTGGGAAAGCTTTTTCCATTTCGACGATCCGCTTCGGTTATGCCCTAACCTTCAGTTTTTCCTCGACTTAACCAATTATACACGTATTTGCCGAAGATGTCACACTCGAGGTTGAGGATTTGCCCCGCCCGGACCTCGCCGAGGTTGGACTCGGCGATGGTCAGGGGAATGAGCTCGACTTCAAAAGAGGACGGGCCGAGGGCCGCCACCGTCAGGCTGACCCCGTTGACGGCCACCGAACCTTTAAGGACAAAATACGGCCGGAGACGGGCGGGGAATGAAATCGCGAGCCTCCGGCCGGAAGCGGTCGGTCTGACCCTGAGCACCCGGCCGGCGGCGTCGACATGGCCGGTGACGAGGTGTCCGCTGAGCATCGTTTCGAGCGTCAGCGGAGGCTCCAGGTTCAATTTCTCTCCTCTCTTGAGGAAACCAAGGTTGGTCAAGGACAGGGTTTCCCGGGAAAGGTCGAAACAGAGGACGCGGCGGTCTTCCCGCGTCAGGCTGAGACAGACGCCGTTGACGGCGATGCTCTCTCCCACGGCGAGTTCCGGGAAAGACGGCGGGGCCTCCACGGCGAGCTCACGCTTCCCTTTTCCATAGCCTCTGAAAATTCCCAGGTGATGGATGATTCCGGTAAACATTAGAAATATCCTTCGATGACGAAATCCGGCCCGATGCCGAAAGTCAAAACCCGCCGGAGGCCGAGGCTCTCCTCGACGCGCTTGAACCCGCGGCCTTCAAAAAAGGACGGCGCCCGCTCGCCGCCGATCAATCGCGGAGCGACAATCAAGACGGCTTTATCGGCGTGCCGGCCCTCAAGAAAGGACGTGATCGCCTGGCTTCCCCCTTCGACGAGCAGGCTGGTGATGCCCCGCTCCGCAAGCTTCGAGAGGACCTCCCCGAGATCGAGGCCCCGTGCCGAGCGGCCGACCTCGATGACCTCGGCTCCCTTCCTTCCGAGCGCCTCCTTTTTTCCCGCCGGCGAGCCGGCCGCGGCGAAAATCAGGAGAGAGCCTCTCTCGAGCGTGGAAAGGAGGCGCGCCCGGAGCGGAAAACGGAGCCCGGAATCCAGAACGACCCGGACGATTTTCTTTTTTCCCCAGGTCGGATGCCGCACCGTCAGGAGAGGATTGTCGCGGAGCACCGTGTTGATCCCGACAAGCAGGGCATCGCATTCGCCGCGGAGCAGATGGGCGTAGTCTCGAGCCGCGGCGGAGGAGATCCAGCGGGAATCGAATGTTCCGGTGGCCAGGCGCCCGTCCAGGCTGACCGCGGATTTGACGACGACGAACGGAAGGTTCCGGGTGATGAATTTGATATAGGCTTCGTTTAGCCGGGCGTTTTTCTCGGCGAGAATTCCGACCGCGACCTCGATTCCGGCCCGGCGCAGGGCGCGGACTCCCTTTTTATAAACGATAGGATTCGGGTCGAGCGAAGAAATGACGACCCGGCGGAGGCCCGCCCGGAGCACGGTGTCGATGCAGGGAGGCGTCCGGCCCCAGTGGACGCAGGGCTCGAGGGTGACATAGAGAGTGCCCCCCTTGGCCAGAGAGCCCGCGCGGCGGAGGGCGATGATCTCGGCGTGAGGGCGGCCCGGTTTCTCGTGGTATCCCCAGCCGACCACCCGGTCTTCGCGGACGACGACAGCCCCGACATAGGGATTCGGGCTCGCCGAGCCGCGGGCTCGGGCGGCGAGGGCGTAGGACATTTCCATGTAAGAGAGGTCCTTTAGGTTGTTCATGACAGAAGCGCGTCCGCGAATTCCTGCGGCGAGAACGGCAGGAGGTCGGCGGCGTCCTCCCCGACGCCGATGAACTTGACCGGGAGCTTGAGCTCGTCGACGATGCTCAGGACGCTTCCTCCTTTGGCGGTGCCGTCGAGCTTGGTCAGGAAGATGCCGGTGATGCCGGTGAACTTGAGGAATTCCCTGGCCTGGATGAGGGCGTTCTGGCCGATCGTCGAGTCGAGGACGAGAAGAATTTCCTGGGGAGCGCCCTCGATTTCCCGGGCGATGATCCGCTTGACCTTTTCCAGCTCGTTCATCAGGTTGGTGTTGGTGTGAACGCGGCCGGCCGTGTCGACGAGCATCAGGTCGCAGCCGCGGGCCCGGAGGGACTGAAGGGCGTCGTAAACGACGGCGGCCGGATCCGCCCCATACTGTCCCTGGATGACCGGAAGATCGAGCCTCTTTCCCCAGATCCTCAGCTGCTCCTGAGCGGCGGCGCGGAAGGTGTCGGCGGCGACAAGGAGAACCTTTCGGCCCCTGTTCCGGAAGTCGTTCGCCAGCTTGGCCAGCGAGGTCGTTTTCCCGCCGCCGTTGACGCCGACCATCATTAGGACGGCGGCCGAATCGGGAATGGAAAGCAGACTGGGATAGCGGCTGAGAATCCGGACGAGTTCCTCCTTCAAGGCCGCCTTGATTTCGGCCGGAGAGGCGTCTTTCTTCGTCCGTTTCCGGAGTTCCTGGATGATCCTTTCGGCCGTGGCGACTCCCGAATCGGCAAGAATCAGAGCCTCGGCGAGTTCCTCGAGAGCCGCTTCTCGCGGCCTGCCGCTGCGAAAAATCTCCTCCACTCTGGCCTGAAAAGCGAGGCCTGTCTTGGCCAGTTTCTCTCTAAGATTTCCCAGCACGGCGCGTCAATTATACTTTCGCCTCCCCGGGCAGTCAACGCGGCCGCCGGCAGGCTGCCGGCAAGCGCCTGAGGAGCCGCAGTAAGCCCCGCTCCCGATCGATTTCTTAACGCTGTTCCCCTGACGCTCTTCTCGGCGCCCA
>Ga0185342_1000702_pt1 | contig 15893 bp, 10 predicted proteins | sample ConPoolayeEmetaG_FD_128045 | JGI IMG/M metagenome (GOLD analysis project Ga0185342, IMG submission 128045) | Hot spring microbial mat communities from California, USA to study Microbial Dark Matter (Phase II) - Cone Pool mat layer E metaG... ...
TTTGGCAGAGATATTAAAGCCCTAAGCTCTAAAGAAATTGCAAAGTTTGTTTCAGTAGTTCCACAATATTCTGATGTGCAGTTTAATTTTTCAGTCGAAGAAATGGTTTTAATGGGCAGGTATCCTTATATTCCCAGATTTGGTTCTGAAAAGCTTAAAGATTTTGAAATTGCTGAGAGGGTAATGTATTTAACAAAAACATTTGAGCTTAGAGACAAAAAAGTTGGCGAGCTTTCAGGTGGTGAAAAGCAAAGAGTTATTATTGCACAGGCATTGGCTCAAGACAGCCCTATTATATTGCTTGATGAACCAACTTCTCACCTTGACATAAATTTTCAAATTGAAATTATGGAATTATTTTCAAATATAAATAAAAATGAACATAAAACAGTAGTTGGGATTTTTCATGATATAAATCTTGCAGCAAATTATTCAGAATATATAGTTTTTTTAAAACGTGGGCAGGTTTTTGCAAGCGGCAGTATTGAAAATACTATTACTCGGGAAAATATTAAAAATGTTTTTAATAGCGATGTTTATATTGGGAGAAATCCATTTACTGGAAAAATTTACATAAGTCCAACTTTTTTAAAAACACACATAAAAAAAGAAGAAAAACATGCTTATAAAGAATCTGAAAAATATAAAAGATATGAAAAGCTTAAAATTCATGTTATAGGAGGTGGAGGTGCTGCCTCGCCAATTCTTAATTTTCTTGATAGTTTGGGCTTTATAGTAACTTGCGGCGTAGTAAATTATTTGGACAGCGATCTTAATACAGCACAAGCCCTTGGAATTAATTATGTAAGTGAAGCTCCATTTTCTCCGATAAGCACTGCAACCCAAAATCAAAATCTTGATTTTATTAAACAAAGCGATATAGTTATACTTCCGCCAGTTGTTTTTGGACATGGTAATTTTTCAAACCTGCTTTCTGTAAAACAGGCCATAAAAATGGGTAAAAAAGTAATTGTTATTGATAAAGGCGATATTGAAAAAAGAGATTTTACTGGCGGCAAAGCGGCAAAAATATATAATAAGATTTTACAAAACAGTAAACCACAGAAAGATATAATTATAATTGATGATATTAATAAATTAGAGCAGATTTTAGAAAGTGTCAGTATCTAAAATTTAATGATAGCAATAATATAAAACTTTAAGGGTAAGTATGAGTTATTTCAAAAACAAAAAAAGCTTTTCTTCAGCAAGAAAAAGAGTACTTAAGTTTAAAAAGTTATTAAAATTTAAATGATTTTGATAAAATTATACAAATATTATACAAATATTAATTAACAAGTAATATAAATTATATACGGGTATACAAGAAGGGAGTTTTTATGGAATGTAGGAAAGAAAAAAATTTATCTATCTGCAACTGTACTTATGAGCCCTGTTCAAGAAAGGGTATTTGTTGTGAATGTATTCAATATCACAGATTGTCAGGTGAACTTCCTGCTTGTTATTTTAATGCAAAAGATGAAAAAACTTATAATAGGTCAATTAGCTTTTTTATAAAAACACACTCAAAGTAAAAACTTTATAAAAATTGGGTAAAATTAATAATAAAAAAATTAATAGTAAAAAATAATGCAAGGTTGCTTATATTATATTAAGAATTTAAACTATGGTAATTTCTCTACACAAATTGGAAATATTTTTTATATTTGGTTTACAAGTAGTCAAATAAATCAAATAAAAAATGATTTTATTAAAGATAGTTTAATTTTTATTAAGGATAGTTTTACAAATTATGATTTTATGAATTATCAATGTATTAATAATGACAAAATAAATAATACTGACAAAATAAAAAATAAAATAAAAATAAAAGATAAGATAAGCTTGGTATTTTTATCAAATAACCAAAATTCGTTTAATAATTATCTAAAAGAGTTAAAGACATGTTTTAATAGAATCAAACCTTTTAAAACTTTTAAGAATATTAAAAATATTAAAAATATTAATAAAATTAATAAAATTAACTTTAACAATGAAAAACATTATCTACAGAGTAGCTCATTATTTATTCAGAAAAAATCAGAAATTATTGAAAAAAGTATCTTGAATTTTTTAAATGGTAAAAGTAAAAAAATAGAAATCAATTACTTTTTTTTAACTGGAAGTGATTTTGAAAAGAAAATTTGGGCGTCAACTTGTAGAATTCCTTATGGGAAAACTGCAAGTTATAAAGAGGTTGCGCGGCTTTCAGGTTATCCTAAGGCTTGGCGTGCTGCTGGTACTGCACTTGGAAAAAATCCTTTAATGTTAGTTGTTCCATGCCATAGAGTAATAAAAGCTTCAGGTGATATAGGTTTGTTTGGTGGAGGTACAGATGTTAAAAAATTTTTATTAAGACTTGAAGGATTTTGCTAATTTTTTTAGTTTTTTAATAAAAGAATTGTAAAAATTGTAAATTAAAATTATAAAAATTATAATCCACCCTATAGAAGTTAAGGTCACTCCAATTTTATTTGCGTAAGTCATACCATAATACAAGGTTACTTTTTTTTGAGTGGGAAATACAAGCATAAAAGAAGGGGAAACTAAATAAGGACCTTCTGCCCCAACTGCATGCCAGTTTGGAAAATATGATACCTTTATTAGATGAGGCTGACCTATGCCTGTTGTTTCAAACTCAATTTTTTCTCTTTGAATGTTTTCACTTAAAATTTCTCCTTTTGGCTGGTTTATAGGATTTGATGGTACTGACTGCAAATCATTGTTTTTAATTTCTTTGAATTTTTGTATATATGTACTGCCGTCATCATAAATTACAGGGTTGTCTAAATTTTCTGGATTTAAATACCATTTCTTTATATCCCAAACCCAATTATCAGTAGGCTTATATCTAAACGGCATGTTATCTAAAATTTCAACATAATTATGTTTTCCTCTTATTTCATAAAAATAATAAGGTTCAATTTTGTTTAAGAAAACTACGCTGTTATCATTATTTAAATCGCTTATTACTTCCGGGGAGCTTGCCATAATATATGTAATGTTAAAATATTTTAAGTGCATCATAGCAGCGTCATAGTTTCTAGAAGGGACTGTCCATCCAGCTACTGTTCCTCTTGGTTTAACCGAAAGTTCTGCTTGATTTATGTAATGAAAAGGTGCAGTTAGTGAGCTTTCAACTAAAAGCCCTTCCATCCCTGCTTGATGTGTCCAGAATGGAATTAGTTCAAATGCCCTTGGGGTGCCATATTTTTGAATAATTTCTTTATCAAATTCAAACATTACTCTTCCATAAGGCAAACTATCTAAATATTTCATTAACTTATTATAAGTTTTCCATTCCTCTTTTGATTCATAACCAGTATAATTATGCCTTGCCCATGCAGGAGCAAGAGGATTTCCTAAAAGAATTGCACCAGAAACTAAAAATGCAATTGTTGGGATTAAGAAAAATATTAAAAATTTAAATAAAATATTTTTGTAATTATTCTTATAATTTATGCAATTATCAAAATCTAAATTGCCTGATTTTTCTTTAAATTTATTTTTAATTTTAATATTCTTAATATTTTTAATATTTTTGGTAGTCTGGAAAATAGTAAATATAAATTTTGTAAGTCTGCCTTGACTTTTTCCATTTGAAATACTTTGAACACGCCTATTTTTAAAAAAATCTGGTATTTTTGAAATTGTAATCCAATAAAGATTTGAAAGCCCATAAGAGGCAAGTAAATATATAAATATAAATATAAAGGGCAAAAACCTTGCATTATATAGTCTTCCATTGCTAATTGTAAAAAACAGTGCAGTAAAAACTATAATTGACCAAATGACTGGAATTAATTTTTTATCTTTTTTAATTATGTAAAAATATAGCCCAACAGCACCAAACACTAAAGCAGGTATAATTTCAAGAGGAAAAAGTTCTTTTATGTTGCGGATACTTGTCCAATGCATTTCTGGAGTAAATTTTATTAAAAGGACAAATGGTAAAGACCAGAATGCTGATAGAAAAAATCCTAATACTAAAACTGCAGCAATATATCTTATACTTTTAAAGTTTCTAAATATTAATAACAGGCTTGGAACAATAATCAAAACTGCAATTAATGTAATTAAATGAGTAAGAACTATGCAGCAAAGAATTATACCATTTAAAACAAAAAGCCAGTCATACTTTTTTTTCTCAGCTCCCCTATAAAGTGTTGCAATAAATAGAAATATTAAACCAAAACTAATTGAATAGCTAAATTCACCTGCAAATGTCCCTAAAAAATTTCCACCATAAATTTTAAAGCTTTTCATATACAGAAAAGCAAGCGAACCAATTGCTGCAAGCTGAGGATAAGGATACTTAAATCTAAATAATTTTGAACCATAGTAAATTGTTAAAGGGAGTATTAAACTGCCAAGGACTGTTATTAATTTAAAAGCAATATTATATCCAACAATTTTACTAAGCAATGCTATTAAAAAAAATGGAAGTGGAAAGTAGAAAGTAAGCATTGGCATTCCAGCAAACCAGCCCATATCCCAGCCTGTCATTCTAAATTTTGGTAGTAAATTATCAATAAAAAATTTTGCAATATAATTGTGTGCGCCAGTATCACCACCATTTGTAGTTGTGTTTTTAAATATTAAGGTAGGTGGAAAGCAGTAAAATAACATGATGTAAATGATTACAAAAGTAATAATTATTGAAAGATTTAAATAAAATTTTTTGTTAGAAAATAAATTAATCGAACTTAATGCAGTCCTGTTAAATGGCACAGAATATTTATTGGAGTTGTTAATGATTTTTTTAATGCACTTTATTTTTTTAATGCAGACAATTATTTTACAGCTTATTTTTTCTGAGATTAACTTTTTTATTTTTGTAAATAATTTAAGCATTTTAAATAATAAAAATTATCTTTAAATAAGTCATAATTATAAATTACTAAGATTTTTTTATCATTATAAAATACAAATATAATTTTATTTTTTTAAGGTAATTGCAAATAAAATTGCTAATAAAAATGTTTTTTTTCTAAAGAAAACTAAAAATTGGCGATAATTATTTTTTATTTTTGAGTACTTTAAGAAAATTAAACTTGTGGAGTTTTTATTATGATATTTCTTTAATATTTTAGCTTTTAAAATATTTGATATTTATTTTTATAAAACTTATAGATATTTTTGTTACTTTGTGTTAATATTTGTATAATATTATTATTTATTAAATTTTTAAATTTTTAATTTATAAAAATATTTTTAAGGGGAGAGGTTGAAATTTGAAAATATTACTAGTTAATGGTTATAGCTATTTAGGTAAAAATATTGCAGAAAAACTAATAAATCTAAAGCATGAGATAACCATTATTGACCTTCTTTCAAAAGGAAGAAAAGGACCAATTCGTATTGGCCATAAGTTTTTTAATATTAGTCCTTATAGTCCTGAGTGCGAAAAAGTTTTTGAATCATCAAGATTCGATGCGGTAATTTACATTTCAGAGACACTAACTGAAAATTGTAATTTAAAAAATTTAGATAATTATTCAGGGTTAAACAATATTTTAAATTGTTCTGCAAAAAGTAAAATTAAAAAGTTTATTCTTCTGGTTTCTTATAAAATTTATGGAAGTGTTAAAAATCAGATTGCCTTTGAAACTGACAAACCAAAACCGTTAAGCAAAGAAGGCTTGTCTGATAATGTTCGTGAATATTATGTAATGAAATCTGCTCAAATCAATAATTTTTCTATATGTTTGCTTAGGATTGCGGAATTTTATGGGGCTTATGATGACTATTTCTGTATAGAAAAAGGCAATTTAAAAACAAATTTAGTTTTCAATTTTATAAATGATGCATTATTAAATGGAAAAATTATTGTTGAAGATAAAAATAAGTCTTTAGATTTTATTTATATTGAAGATGTTGTTGAGGCAGTAGCAAATGCTTTAACAAATAAAAACTGCAGTGGCATTTATAACATCTCAACAGGCTTAGCAACCTCTTTGTATGATTTAGCAAATTTAATTATACAGCAAATAAAAACTAAAAAAGTTGAAGTTGTATTAAAGCAGTCAAAAAGAATTTTAACTTATGATGAAAATTTGCTAGAAGAAAACTTTTGTTTATCAAATGAGTTATTTAAAAAAGATATTGGCTGGAATCCAAAAACAAAACTGTCTGATGGGATAGAAAAAACTGTAAAAGGGCAGGTAGAAGTTTTTAATAAAAATAAGTTAGCTAAAAAGAAAAAAAGAAAACGAAATGATATTGATGTCAAAATAGAAACTTACGATGAGTTAGCATATAGAACAATTAAGCCAAAACCATCAAAAGCGTGGCAAGTTTTGGCTTTTTTTGAAAATATTATTTTATTTTTAATATTTAGTTTTTTGCAGTGGGGGGATAACTTTTTTAAAATTAATTTACCAGATATACGTCTTGATTATTTAATAGTTTATATATTATTGGTTGCCATTATTTGGGGACAGGTTCAGGCTTATATAGCAATGATTTTATCTTCTTTTATCTTTGTATTTGTAAATTTTTTACTTGGTGTTGATATTATTACATTTTTTTATATGCCGGAAAACTTAATTCAAATTGCAATTTATTTAATTATTGGAGTTATTGCTGGTTATTCAATAGAAAGAAAAAATAGAGAAATTGAATCAAGGGATAATTTATATGCTAATTTAACCAACAAATACATGTTTCTTTTAAATGTCTATAATCAGACGAAGCTTGTAAAAAAAGAACTTGAAAGCCAAATTGTAAATACAGAGGATAGTTTTAGTACTATATATAATATAATACAGGAAGTTAACAGCCTTGAAATAGAATCAGTTTTTTCTGGTGCAGTTTCAGCAATTGAAAAAATAATGAAGACTGATAAAGTATCAATATACACTATAAACTGGCATAATGGGAATGCAGAGTTTATTAGATTAAAAGCAAGATCTGTTGCTTTGGCTGATAAAACGCCTAATTCTATTAAAATTTCAGACTTTCCGCAAATTGAGCAAGTTGTAAAAAATAAAAGTGTTTACATTAATAAAGATTTTAATCCCAATATCCCTGTTATGATAGCTCCAATAATTGATGAAAAGAAAGTTATAGCAATAATTTCAATTCACGATACAGCATTTGAAAATTTGACAAAGCATTATGAAAATTTATTTTTAACCATAGTTGGGCTAATCAGTGATGCAATAAAAAGAGCATATTATTTTGCAGAAAGTTTAAAGGATAAAAGATACATAAAGGGCACTAAGATATTAAATGAAGATACTTTTGAAAAAATTTTAAATGAAGTAAAAAAACATAAAGAATCTCTTAATATGAGTTATTCATTATTGAAAGTAAAACAACAAGCCTACAGCTTAGTTGAAATATCCAATAGAATATCTTCAAGTGTTAGGGATAATGATTATATTGGAATAGGTAAAGATGGAAATATTTATATTCTTTTATCAAATACAAAAAATGATTATGCAAATGTAGTGATTGAAAGATTAAAAGCAAAAGGAATTATTTCTGAGATTGTTCCAGAGGAAGTATATTATGAGTAATATTTTTAATAATATTTTTAATAATTTATTAAATAATATGTTAAGAGATTTTTTAGATTATAACAGCACTAATTTATTATTGCTTTGTCTTGCAATTCATAGCTTATTTTGTCTTATTTTCTTTGGTATTAATATTAAGAAAAATGGCTTGCAAGATAGCATATATAAATTTATTATTGTTTTTTTCCTGCCTATTTTTGGCTTTTTATACTTTGGTATTTCAAATTTAGTAAATAAATTTATTAAAAAATCAGAAGAAAATATTGAAAGCTATTTAAGATATATTCATCAAAAAGGCCATATTTATTATGAAGAGCCTGTTGATTTTGAAAGTGAAATAAATACAATTCCTCTGATTGACAATCTTCAATTTTCTGATAATAAAAATAAAAGGGCTTATCTTCTTTACCTTTTAAAAAAAGACTTTTCTGGACACATTAATGGATTGAAAGAAGCAATTAAAAGTGATGACTCTGAAACTTCTCATTATGCTGCAGCAGCTATGATGGAAATAAAGAAACAATTTGAATATTTAATTCAATCACATAAGGAAAATTATGAATTAGATAAGAATAATATACAGAAAGCAAAACAATATGCAGATGTATTAAGAAAATATTTAAGAAGTGGAATCGCAGACCGTGTTGACTATTTTGAATATTTAAATAAATACTCAGATTTACTTGCTTTTTTAGTAGAAAATTATAAGTCTGAAGAAATTTATTTTTCAGAAAAAGTTTTAGCTGACTTAGAATTAAATGACTTAAAAAGTGCATATAAATTTTGTAAGCAGTATTTAGATAGCTTTCCTGACAGTGAAAATGCTTATATTTTATTATTAAAAGTTTTGTGTAAGCTTAAAGATTATGAATCTTTCCGAAAAGAGTTAAAAAAAATTGAAAACAAATTTAAAAACAAAATCTATGAAGGAAAACTATATGAGATTTTACAATATTGGAAAGATTACTTAAAAGATGAATTAAAAGGAGCGGAAAGAACTTAATTTATGTTTATACGAAGAATTACAGCTGTAATAATTTCAATTGTTATAATAGCATCTGGGCTTCAGTTTTTAAGAAGCCTTGGAATGTTTAATTTATTAAAAAATGTAAATGCAGAAATTACTCTTGAGCCAGCAAAAAAGCTTAATGCAGCTGAAATTAATAACATAAAGCCTGAAAAGTATCTAATTATCATAAATGAAAAAGAGGAAAATAGTAATAAAATTGCAATTCAGTTAGAACAAACTCTTAATTATTTAAAAAAAGATTATGAAGTTATTGATATTTTAAGTCAAGCTAGCATTGATAAATTAAATGATTATCAGTATTTAAATAAATTTGATAGTATTTTAATTGCTTTTGAAAGACTGGATAATGTGAAAAATTTAAATATTTTTTTAGATTATGTTAAGAGCGGCAAAAGCTTAGCGTTTATTGAGAGACCAGTTGTAGATAAAACTTTTAAAGAAAGCTATACCAATTTTGGTATAAAACAATACAAGGAAAAATTAAGTGATAGTAAAAGAGGTATAAGAGTTGTTTCTGATATTTTATTTGGTGCAAAGGGATTTGAGACAGATTCTAATATGATTATTAATTCTTCAATTATTGTTGAGTTGAAAGACAATGTAAAAATACATTTAACTAGCTATGATAACAACCCACTTCTTTGGGAGAATGATTTTGGAAGTGGAAAGTTTATATTTTTTAATGGAACAATGCTTGCCTCAAAACAAAACAGAGGGATAATTGTTGCAATTTTAAGTAAATGTAAACCTGATTTTATATACCCAATTGCAAATATTAAAATGGTTCATATAGATGACTTTCCTGCGCCTATTCCACAGGGAATAAATGAAGCTATATATAAAGAATTTTCTAGAGACATCCCACAGTTTTATAGTGAAATCTGGTGGCCAGAAATGTTAAAGCTTTCAAAAAAATATGACATTAAATACTCTACTTTTATTATAGAAACATATAATAACAAAACAAAGCCTCCTTTTGATAAAGGCACAAGCGCTACTATGCGTAACTTAATGATATACGGAAGAGAAATTCTAGCAAATAGTGGTGAGCTTGGACTTCATGGTTATAACCATCAGTCTTTAGCACCTAAAGGATTTATAAAACAGAACCTTGGTTATAACTACTGGGAATCAATAGATGATATGAAGGCTTCAATTGAAGAATTAATAAGGTTTGTGCATGCTGTTTTTGGCCATTATAAATTACAAGCTTATGTGCCTACTTCTAATATATTAAGTCCTGAGGGAAGAGAAGCTGTCAAACTTGCAAACCCAGATTTAAAAATTATAGCTTCAGTTTATTTGCCTAATAAAGAAGGAGATGTATATGTTCAGGAGTTTAATATTTCGGAAGATAATATAATAGAATTTCCAAGGCTGAGTGCAGGTTATGAAAAAAGCGACAGCACAATGTGGAGTATTTATAATGGCATAAATGCTTTTGGAGTGTTTGCTCATTTTGTCCATCCAGATGATGTTTTAGATCCTAGAAGAAATAATAATAAAAGCTGGACTGAACTTTCTAAAGAATTTGAGCAGATTTTAAGTGAAGTTGCTAATAAATATGGCTGGTTAAAAAGCTATACTATATCTTTAGCCTCTGTCCAGCTTGTAAAATATTTGGAATGTAAGCCTTATATAGATTACAAACAAGAAGAAAATGTAATTAATATTTATATTGATAATTTTAGAAATGATATTTATTTTATTTTAAAAACAAATAAAGAAATAATTAGTTCAAAGGGCTGTGTCTATAAAAAGATTTTTAATACTGCAGGTAACAGTGCTGATTTTTTTAACAGAAATAATATTTTAAATTTTAATGTTCAAAGTGATTATCAGGAGCAAGTATATTTAATTACTGCAAATGAAAATATTTGCTCTTTAAAATACTATTAGTTTTTAAGGATTTTAAAAATGAAAATTTGTTTACTAATGGAAGGAAGTTATCCATACGTAACTGGTGGAGTTTCAACGTGGGCTCAAATGCTTATTGAAAATTTAACAGAACACCAGTTTATTGTGTTTGCCATAGGGGCAGAAAAAAAGTATAAAAAGCAGTTCAAATATATTTTGCCAAAAAATGTTCTTGAAGTAAAAGAGGTTTTTTTAGATGAAATGCTTAGTCAAATAGGAAGGTATGGTAAAAGGTATAAACTGTCAAAAGATTCAGTTAATAATTTAAAAAATTTAATTACAGGGGAAAAGGTTAATTGGGATTTAATTTTTAAGATTTTTTTGGAAAATAAGATAAAAAATGAAATGGACTTTTTTATGAGTATAAATTTTTTTGATATTTTAAAAGATTCATATGAAGAAAAATACAACACTGCGCCTTTTACTGAGTTTTTCTGGACAGTTAGATCAATGCTTGTACCGCTTTTTTTCTTGTTAAAGATAAAAATTCCACTTTCTGATATTTATCATAGCGCTGCAACAGGTTATGCAGGGATTTTAGGCTCAATGGCTAAGTTCTTATATAAAAAACCTTACATAGTTACTGAACATGGTATTTATTCCAGAGAAAGAGAAGAGGAGATTATTAAATCCAGTTGGGCAAAAGGTTATTTTAAAGATATGTGGATAAAATTTTTTTATAATGTATGCAGAGCATCTTATGAGTATTCTGATAAGGTAATTACTTTGTTTGAAAAAAACAGGCAAATTCAAATTGAATTAGGATGTCCAGAAGAAAAAATGGAAATTATTCCAAATGGAATAAATGTTGAATCTTTTAAGGAAAATTTTAATGAGTTAGACAAAAAAGAAGAAAATAAAATTTCTAATGAATTAATAGGAACTGAAGATAAACATATGCTAGACTTGATGCTTTTAAACAAAGAAAAAAGAACAGAATTTATAAATATTGGCACAATTACAAGAATAGTGCCGATAAAGGATATTAAAACTATGATTCAAAGCTTTAATATTGTTCAGAGCGAAATTAAAAATTCTCGGTTTTTTATAATGGGCCCTAAAGATGAAGATGAAGAATATTTTGATGAATGTGTTAGACTCTCACAAAGACTTGGACTTAAAAATCTAGTATTTACTGGTAAAGTTGATACAAAGAAATATATTCATTTAATGGATATTATGGTTTTGACCTCAGTAAGTGAAGGTCAGCCGTTTTCTATACTTGAAGCTATGGCAGCTAAAAAACCAGTTGTTACAACTGATGTTGGCGGCTGTATGGAGCTTTTATATGGAAGGAATGATGGTTTTGGAAAAGCTGGTATTGTTGTGCCTGTTATGGATATTGAAAAAATAGCTCGTGCAATAATAACGCTTGCAAAAAACGATAAGCTTAGAAAAATCATGGGAGAGAGTGGAAATAAGAGGGTTAAAAATTTGTATACTTTTGAAAAATGTGTTGAAAGTTATAAAAAAGTATATGAGATGTATTTAAAAAAGCAGTAATATGACAAGATTTAAATTAAATTAAATTCAATAAAATAAAATAAAAAAAATTAGGGAATAATAATGGCAGGTATTGGATTTGAACTAAAAAAATTATTTAAACCTACTGGGTTTTTGTCAAAAGTTCGCGCAATAGCATATTCAGCTCTTGTTTCACTTGGACCGTTTATTTTATGCACTGCGACAATAGTAACCCTTATAATATTTTTAAATATAATGAAAATACCTTATAAAGAGAGGGAACTTTTTATTGCTACAATTGTATATGTATTTATATTTTCTCAGATAATATCAAGTGGATTTAAAATGATTATTACCAGATATATTGCAGATACTCTATATGAAGAAAACTATAAAGATATTCTTCCATCACTTTCAGGTTTATTAAGTATAGTTGTTTTTATTTCTTCTGTTTGTGCAATAGCTTTTTACTGGTATTCGCCTCTGCCTTTTTATATAAAATTTACAAGCTATGTTTTGTTTATTGAGCTTATAATTATATTTATAATGATGGAATATCTTTCAACAGTAAAAGATTATATAAAAATAGTAAAAAGTTTTTTATCAGGAGTTATTGCGAGTATTTTATTAAGTTTTATATTCTTAAAATTTACAAATTTAGATACAGTCTTTGGACTTCTTCTTGCTTTAGATATAGGATTTTTACTAATTATTTCTTTTTTAACTGGATATTTAAAAAATTTTTATGGAGAGACTGCCAGTAAAAAATATTTTAACTTTTTAGAGTACTTTGATAAATTTCCATCACTATTTTTTGTTTCTTTGTTTTACACTTTAGGCCTATATAGTCATAACTTTGTTTTTTGGACAAGCAACTTAAGTGTTGTGGTTGCAAATACCTATGTATATGCACCTGTTTATGATGTTCCAACTTTTTATGCTCTTTTATCTATTATGCCTTCAATGGTCATGTTTGTTGTTTCTACAGAGACGTCATTTTATGAAAAGTATCGAAATTATTATTCTTTAATTACAGGAAAAGGGAATTTTGCAGATATTGAAAATGCTAGAAAAGATATGGTAAGGGTTTTATGGTCTGAAGTTAGAAACTTAGTGGAATTTCAGCTTTTCTTTACTTTATTATTTTTAGCTGGAGGCTATTATATATTGCCAAGGATTGGTCTTGCTCAACTTTCAATTGATATTTTTAACCTGCTTACTCTTGGGGCTTTTATGAATTCTTTAATTTTGGTAATAATTTTACTATTATTATATTTTGAAGATAGATCAGGAGCCCTTTTTGTTTCAACGGCTTTTTTAATTTCTAATGTTGTTTTTACTTATTTAACAGTAAATTATTCTGAAAGCGTATATGGTCTTGGATATTTTGCCTCTACATTGTTTTCTGTAGTAATTGCATTAATAGAGCTTCTAGTATATGTAAAAAATATAAATTACCACACTTTTTGTGGTCAGCCAATTTTATATAAAGAAAAAAAAGGCATTTTTGGCAAGTTAATAAACTCTTTAAGTAGGGATAAAAATAATTAAAAGTTAGAAAAAATTTGATTAACATCTAAAATTTTGTGATGAAATTTTGTGATGAAAAGTAAAATAAAAGAAATAAAAAACTGTATCTACTAAGTTTAACTTTAATTTCTATGATATAAATTTAGAGGCTTCAAATATAGATTATATCTTAATTAAATATTATAAAAAGTATAAAAGAGATTGTGTATTTAGACTAAAATATACGGTAAAATAAAAATGAAATAAACAGTGAAATAAAAAATGAAACATATAAATAAGCTTTTAATATTTTTCTTTATATTTAATTTAACTATTTTATCATTTTTGTTTTGCAATTCTAAAAATTCTACTTTGTATGGAAATTTAGAAACTTCAGATTTAAATTTCTTAAATTTACCTATTGTCAGTATCAAATATTCTGACTCAAATAATATTAATAATAAAAACAGTTTTTTAAATTTTAATTTTAGTAAGAAATTTATTTATGTTTTACAATCAATTGATTTTCAAGATCTAAACAAAGAAGATTTTGATATAGCTGTAGTTGATTGTGATGACAGTAAATTAACTAGCAGGCAAATTCAACTGCTTCACAAACAAAATAAGAAAATTTTAGCTTATTTAAGTATTGGAGAGGCTGAAGATTACAGAGATTACTGGCAAAAAGACTGGAAAGTTGGAAACCCGGAGTTTATTGATGAAGAAAATCCTTGTTGGTGTGGAAATTATAAAGTTAAATATTGGTATAAGCAATGGCAGGATATAATATTTTCAAAATTGAATCAAATAATTAGTTTAGGTTATGATGGTGCTTATCTAGATTTAGTAGATGCTTATGATTATTATAAACAAAGGGGGTTTATTTTAGCTGAGTATAATATGGTAAAATTTGTAATAAGTTTATCAAGAAATGCAAAAAAAATTAATCCTGACTTTTTAATAATACCCCAAAATGCTGAAGAATTAGTAAGATATAAGGAATATCTTGCTGCTATTGATGGAATTGGAAGAGAAAGTTTATGGTTTGAAAATGAAAAAAGAATAGATTATAAAACAATGAGTAAAATAATTGATTATCTAAATATTGTTAAAAATGATAAAAAACCAGTTTTTGTAATAAATTACTTTGATTATTTAAGTAAAAATAAGATAATTGAGTTTCTAATCCTTAGCAAAATTCATGGCTTTATTCCATATATAGGTCCAAAAGACTTAAATACTATATATAATATTGAAGATTTATTTATGATATAAAAGATTTATTTAAAAGGTATTATTAATTAATAGTTGTCTTAATATAAAAAATAAGAAAAGCTTTTTAATTTTTTTATAAAAAAATTTTTTTTGCGTTACAAATTGCATCTAAATTTAAACTATAAGCTAGTGAAATTTCACAATGAACGGAAAAACCGCAGTCCTTACAGGAAATATTTTTAACTTTATTTTTTAAGTAACAACCATAAGAAATACTGCCATCAAATTCAACACTTGCAACTAAAAAGTCTAAACATTTCCATGAATTATTTTTCATTTTAGTAAGTGCTGCTGAAGAGTTTAATAATTTAAGATTTTGTTTCTTTAATTCTAATAATTTATTAATTACGTCTTCTTTTTCATTTTGAGAAAGAGTTAAATTTGGAAGGTTTTCAAAAGGGTAAAAAAACTGGACTGTGATCCCATAAACTTTATCATTAAGAAATTTTATTAAATCTTCAAACTTATCTATATTAATTTTAGAAATACATATATTTACTATTATCTTTTTGTTTTTATTAGCTTCTATATTCTCTAATATCTTATCAAAACTTTTTCCTCTAATTTTGTCGTGGGTATCTTTTAAACCATCAATGCTTACAAAAAAAATATCAGGATCATAGTTTGATAAATCTATTGTTCCATTTGTTGTAACACCTGTAATAAAAAATAGCTTTTTAGAATATTTTATAACATCATTAATATCCTTGTTATTTTTTAAGTCCTTCCATAAAAGAGGTTCACCACCTTCAAATATAATAATTTTAATGCCATCTTTTTTTAATCTATTTAAAATTTGTGTAACTTTGCTAAAGTCAAGATTTTGCCCACCATTAAGTTTTTGTGTTTTAATTTTTTGTGTATTAATTTTCCAGAACGGGCAGTGCAGGCATTTAAGATTGCATTTTTGGGTTATCTTAAAGCTAGTTATTAAAGGCAGTCTAAATTTTTTAAATAAAGCAGCTTTGATTTTATATAATAATAAAAAAGCTGTAATCTTTAAAAAAGCTATAATTTTTACTTTCTTTTTTTTAATTTCAGTTTTTTTTATGTTTAACATGTATTGCTAAATTTGATACAATATTTTTCAGTCATTAAATTTGTTAAATTTAATATTAAATAAGTTTGATAAAAAATTATATAAAATATTATGTAAAAATAATAAAATATAATAG
>Ga0185342_1000703_pt1 | contig 15883 bp, 14 predicted proteins | sample ConPoolayeEmetaG_FD_128045 | JGI IMG/M metagenome (GOLD analysis project Ga0185342, IMG submission 128045) | Hot spring microbial mat communities from California, USA to study Microbial Dark Matter (Phase II) - Cone Pool mat layer E metaG... ...
TCATAAGTAAAAACTTCATATAATCAAAGGCAAAATTCATAAGCTCTGTCTCATCATTTTTCATTTTTTCTGTCTTTTCTTCAGGTATATCAAAAACCTCAAGAAATCTGCTTTCAAATATAAATCTTCTGAAAGCATCAATATCATAGCATGCCATATAAAAGGCTCTTTGCTTTTTATCATCAAGTTTCTGCCCAGAAAGATTTTTTCTAAAAAAGAGTTCTTTCCATCCTCTGTTCATGTCATCATAAAGGTCAACTCCCTGATCTTTTCTCCATTCAGCCACTGTCCATTCTTTATCCTCCTCAAATCCTTTGCAGTGAGGTTCCCGAACAAAAAAGTAGTGTTCCTCTGTAATACCTTCTGTAAGGTCAAGCTTTTTAAGGGATGCCTGCCCTATGGGATAATATCTGCATGTGGCTGGCCTGTCTTCATAAACAGAGCATCCCGCTTCATAAAGAAATGGGCATGTTTTTTCTTCATCGTCATTTTTGTTCAAAAAAACAAATGGATATCCACTTTTAGGCTCAACAAAAACATAGGTATATTTCATCAAAAACTCACCCGAAGATATGCCAAACCTGTTTTTAAGTCTCATTATATCATAAGGAGTAAGCATGATATCAATATTTTTACAGCAGCTTTTGTAACATGATATGCCTGGGTAACAGCGAAATTTAAACTTTGATTCAAGTGTTAGCTCCTCAGGAGCAATTGCATTAATGTTTAACATTATTCCTCCTCTTTGAATATTTTTAAATAAACCTTCCTTGTTCTTGGACCATCAAATTCACAGAAAAAAATGCTCTGCCACTGACCAAGAATTAGATTCCCGCCTTCTATAAAAACACTAATCGAACAACCAACAATCGTTGTTTTAATATGACTGTCTGCATTACCTTCCATATGAAGATAACCCGCACCATAGGGTGCAATTTTTTTCAAGATATTTATAATATCCTTTCTTACTGATGGGTCCGCTCCTTCATTTATTGTTATACCTGCTGTGGTATGAGGGACATAAAGATAACAAACACCATTTTTAATACCAGAAGCTTTAACAGCATTTTCAACTTCATCTGTAATATCAATAAATTCTTCTCTTGAAGAACTTTTTACAGTTAATGTTTTTATCATAGACTAATCCTCCTTATTCTTTCCACAGCCTCTTTTATTTTTTCTTTTGATTGTGTCAGTGCAAACCTTATGTAGCCTTCTCCATATTCACCAAAACCAACACCTGGGGTGCATAAAACTTCTGCTTCCTTTAAAAGCTTAGCAACAAAATCTATTGAGTTTGTTCCACGTGGAACTTTTGCCCACACATAAAATGTTGCCAGAGGTTTTCTCAAATTTAATCCAGCTAAGAGAAGTCCTTCACAGAGAATATCTCTTCTTTCTCTGTAAGTTTCTCTTATTTTGCTTAAGATACTGTCATCCGTATCAAGTGCAACAATGCTTGCTTCCTGAATTGCCTGAAATACTCCAGAGTCAAGATTTGTTTTTACTTTTCCAAGACCAGAAAGAATATCCTTATTACCGACAGCATATCCAATTCTCCAACCTGTCATATTATATGTCTTTGAAAGAGAGTGAAACTCAATCCCTACTTCCTTTGCTCCATCTACCTGCATGAAACTGATTGGCTTGTCTTCATAATAAATCTCTGAATAGGCTGCGTCATGGCAAACTATTATGTTAAATTTTTTTGCAAAATCTATAACTTTTTTAAAAAAATCTTCTGTTGCAACCGCAGCTGTAGGATTATTTGGATAGTTTATAAACATAAGCTTTGCTTTTTTACATATATCTTCAGGAATTGACTCAATATCTGGGAAAAAGTTATTTTCTTCCCTTAAAGGCATAAAATATGGAACTCCTCCTGCAAACTTTGTTCCCACAGGATAGACAGGATATCCTGGAGATGGAACTAAAACTATCTCACCAGGGTCAACAAAAGCAAGGGGAATATGACCTATTCCTTCCTTTGAACCTATCAGAGAAAGCACTTCTTTTTCTGGGTCAAGCTCAATGTTGAATCTTCTTTTATACCACCTTGAAACAGCCTGCCTGTATGAAAGCATTCCTTCATAACTTGGATATCGGTGATGTTCTGGATTTTCAACAGCCTTTTTCATTGCATCCACAATATGTTTGGGCGTTGGAATATCCGGGTCTCCTATGCTTAAATCAATTAAATCAGTGCCTTTTGAAATCGCTTCTCTTTTCATCTGGTCAATTGCTGCAAAAAGATAAGGCGGCAGAGTTCTAATTCTCTCGGCATATTGAATCTCCATATCGATCCTCCTGAAATTATTTTATCTATTCAGTTTACAAAATAGAGAAAAATAATTCAAAAAATTTTAATGTTCCACATGGAACTTTCAATAATTTAGGACTTCTTGATATCAAATCCGCAGCAGCTAAAAGACAGGCTTTAATGATTAATGCTTCAGGAATTGATTCATAGGTTTTACCTGAAAGCTCAATTGTTCTACATTCTTCGTCGCCACAAACATCACAACATCTGGATTTACCACTATTAGCATTTAACCACTCTTCAATAGGTTTATCCATTATCCATATCTGGTTTGAAACTAAAGGATTTGTCTTAAAAGCATCCATGCTCATTTCTCTTTTATCAAGAACAACCTCAATTCCGATAGGACTGAATGCCTCTTTAAGTTTTTTATAAGCTTTTTCAATTTCCTTTTCTGTTTTTCTGCATCTTGAACATGTCTTATTATTATTAAGCAATCTTTGCCATCTGATTATAAGTTTTTTCATAAAGAACCCTCACTTGAAAAATAAAAGATTTTAAAAAATTTGCGTATATGTTAATATTTTAAAAAATATATTAGAAAAATGTCTGAATTAAGATTAAATCCCATAACTAATGACTGGGTCGTAATGGTAGGGAGACAGAAGTCTCCTCAGGATTATATCATAAAAGAAAAAAGAAAATTACCAGAATTTATTGAAAGTTGTCCATTCTGCCCTGGAAATGAAATACATACGCCTTCGGAAGTTTACAGAATAAGAGATGAAAATGGCTGGAGAATAAGAGTTGTGCCCAATAAGTATGCTGTTTTATCTCCCGATATTGAAAAAATGAGAAAAGAAGAAGGACTAAAAAAGTCTATTACAGGAGTAGGAATACATGAAGTAATAATAGAATCTCCTCTTCATAACCTGACAACAGCAATCATGTCTATAAGTCAGATAAAAGATGTTCTTCAAACATATAAGGAAAGATTTCTTGCCCTTTATAATGACAGAAGAATAGAGCATGTAATAATATTCAAAAATCAGGGGCTGTCTTCAGGGACAACAATACAACATCCTCATTCTCAGATAGCGGGACTTCCGATTGTTCCTCTTCAAGTTAGAGAAAGAGCAGCAAAAGCAATGAATTTTTTTGATAACACTGGAGATTGTATTTTTTGCAAAACATTAAATGAAGAACTGTCATCGTGTATAAGAATAATCTGCAATACAGAACATTTTGTTTCTTTTATTCCATATGCTTCTCTTTCTCCATTTCACATATGGATATTTCCCAAAAGGCATTCAGGTTCATTTTCTACGATAAAAGAAGATGAAATCTGGGATCTCGCATTCAATTTAAAGTCTACAATGGCTAAACTTTACTATGGACTTGAAAACCCGGATTTTAATTTAGTATTAAGATCAGGTAAACCAGCAGAGGGTGATTTAGAATATTTACACTGGTATATCAGTATTGTGCCAAGAGTTGCTCAGGCTTCGGGTTTTGAGCTTGGTTCTGGTATGTATATAAATCCTCTTTTACCAGAAGCAGCAGCTGAATTTTTAAAAAATGTCAAAACAGGAGGGGAACATGCATTTTGATCCAATGATATTTTTCTGGTTTTTTCTTATGATAATTGCCTTACAACCCGTTATTCGGCAGAAACTGCTTGAAAATGCAAGAATGAAACTTCTTGCAGAGATTGAAAAACAGCGCAGAAGCCGTGTAATACTTCTTGTTCACAGACAGGAAACAATGAGCTTCCTTGGTTTTCCGATTATGAGATATATTGATATTCATGATTCAGAAGAAGTTCTAAGGGCAATTCATATGACTGATGATGAAACCCCCATTGATCTTGTAATTCACACTCCAGGTGGACTTGCGATAGCCTCCACTCAAATAGCAAGAGCGCTTTCAAAACATAAAGGAAGGGTCACTGTATTTGTTCCCCATTATGCCATGTCTGGTGGAACATTAATAGCTCTTTCAGCAGATGAAATCGTAATGAGCGAACATGCTGTGCTCGGTCCTCTTGATCCACAGCTTGGACAGTTTCCCGCAGTTTCTGTATTAAGTGTGATACAGAAAAAATCAATTGATGAAATTGATGATTCCACATTAATTCTTGCTGATCAGGCTGAAAAAGCCATAAGACAGATGAAAGATACGATTGTGGAAATACTTTCCCGAAAACATCCTCATGACAAAACTCGTGAAATCGCTGAAAAGCTCGTATCAGGCAGATGGACACATGATTATCCAATAAGTTCTAAAGAAGCAAAGGAACTCGGACTTACAGTAAGCACTAATATACCTAAAGAGGTTATGCTTCTTATGAATCTCTATCCTCAGCCTGTGAAACAATCTGTAGAATATATTCCTGTAAAAAGAACAGGAAAGGTATAAACTTATCTTTTCCAGAATGCAGGAGTAAAAAGTATAAGAACTGTATAATACTCAAGTCTTCCTGCAAGCATACAGAAAATAAGTATCCATTTACCGAAAGTTGGTATTGATGAATAGTTACCTGAAGGACCAGCCTGCCCCAGTGCAGGACCGACATTATTCATTGCTGAAACAACTGTTGAAATAGAAGTTATCAAATCCATGCCTGTTGATGTCATAGCAATACTTGCTAAGGCGCATATAAAAATTGCAAGAAAAACAAATCCCCATATACTACCGAGTAACTCCTTTGTCAGGAATTTATCATCCAGCTTTAATGCCAGAACAGCACGAGGATGAATTAGTTGATGGAATTCTCTGAATATTTGTTTAATCATTAAATAAATACGTACTTGCTTTATCCCTCCACCAGTAGAACCTATCATGCCTCCAAAAAACATTATAATCAGTAAGATTAGCTGGGAAAGTGGCGTCCATTTTATGTAATTCGCTGTTGAATATCCTGTTGTGGTCATTATGGATACAACCTGAAATACAGCATACCTGAATGATTTATCAAATGAGTTATAAACATGAAACAAAAGATCAATATTTATCAATAAAACTGTGCCAATAATTACAAAAAAATAAAATTTGAACTCTGCATTTTTGATGAATCTTTTAAACTTTCCTTTTATTAAGTAAAAATAAAGCGCAAAGTTTATTCCTCCAAGAAACATTCCAAAACTTGATACATATTCAAGCAATGGACTATTAAAATGTGCAATGCTTGTATTTTTTGTGGAAAAACCACCTGTTGAAATAGTTGTGAAGGCATGACATACTGAATCATACAGATTCATGCCTGCAATAAAATATAAAATTATTATAAATCCTGTGATTCCTATATAAATAAACCACAATGCTTTAGCTGTATCAATAATTCTCGGTCTCAGTTTATCAATGCTTATTTCTGGCACTTCAGCCTTAAAGAGTTGCATTCCACCTGTTCCTATAAAAGGTAGTATTGCTAATGCAAAAACTATAATACCCATCCCTCCTATCCACTGGGTCATGCTTCTCCAGAATAAAACTCCTGCAGGAAGACTTTCTACATCAGCAAAAATACTTGCTCCTGTTGTAGTAAATCCTGACATAGACTCAAAAAAAGCATCAGTTAAAGAATTAACACTACCTGTAAAAATATAAGGAAGTGAACCAAAAAAGGCAACAGCGATCCATGTAAGGGTAACTGTGATAAAGGCTTCTCTGTACATTATCTCTTCATTTCTGTATTGTCTTGTTAAGGCAAGCATTGCTGTGCCTGTAAAAAAAGTCAGAAAAAATGACAATCCAAGAGCAACTGTGTCTGAAGATTTATTTATGAGAGAGATTCCCACTGGTGCGAGCATAAAAATTGAAACAATTATAAGAGCTATTCCAGTAATATTAATAACAGTCCTGAAGTTCATGTTAGAAGGCTTTCAACTTTTTTTATAGATTCCTTCAGAGAAAATATAATCAATTTATCATTTTCTTTAATGAAATCTTCACCTCCTGGAATAATGATTCTTTCATCTCTTATAATTGCTCCCAAAATAGCATTTGCAGGGAAAATTCCCTCTTTTAATGATCTACCCACAATTGAAGAAGATTTACTTACCACAACTTCAATAATTTCAGCCTTGTTTTCAGCAATTGCCAAAAGGGATAATACCTCGCCTCTTCTTACATATCTAAGAATAATGCTTGCTGTTATCAATCTCGGACATATAACTGACTGGATTCCTAAGTTATGAGCAAGAGGAATGTAGTCTGTTCTGTTTACAAGTGCGATAACTTTTTTAGTACCAAGTTTTTTTGCCAGTAAAGCCGCCATAATATTTAACTCATCATTATTGGAAACAGCAATGTAGGCATCCATATTGCCTATATTTTCTTCTATCAGAAGCTTTTTGTCAGCTCCATCACCATAAAGAATTAAAGATTTACCAAGATGCTTGCTTAAAAACTTACATCTTTCTTCATTTTTTTCTATTATTTTAACATCTGCTCTATTTTCAATCCTGCTGGCTATATAGTAACCAATCCTCCCTCCACCAAGAATCATTACTTTCTTTATAGACCTAACAGGAACTCCAAAACTCTGTGCCATTTTTTGAACTTCTTCTTTTCTTAAAGGTAGATAAACAATATCACCTTCCTGAAGTATATCATCTCCCGAAGGTACTATAACATTCTCATCTCTTTCTATAATTCCTATAAGAAAATCTCTATTCAGAAGTGTTCTGATTGCCTTCAGTTTTTTCCCTTTAATCGGGCTATCTGGAGGGATTTTAAACCCTACTACCATAATCTTTCCCTGTTCAAAATCTATAACCTCACTGGCAAAAGGGCTTTCAAGAAGTCTTATAATGGTACTTGCAGTTTCAAGTTCAGGATTAATTGCAGGGTCTATATCTAAATTAGCCTTTCCTAATAATTCTTTATTGAAATAGTAATCAGGATTTCTTATCCTTGCAATTTTACGTTTTATATTAAACATTGCCTTACCGAGAAGACAGGCAATCATGTTTGTTTCATCACTATTTGTTACTGCCAGAAGTAAATCTGCATTATCTGCTCCTGCTTCCTTAAATGCCGATGGATCACTTCCCTCTGCCTCAATTGTTGCTATATCAAGCTCATCTGAAATTCTTCTGAGCTTGTCTCCATCTCTATCAATAATTACAACATCCACTCCTTCATAGGTAAGAAACTTTGCAATTTGATATCCAACCTCTCCTGCACCAACAATTATAACCCGCATACAATTGTTCCTTTTACATAGATTTAAATTCTTTTATTTTTTCACCAGGATTGTCACTCAAAATTATTGATGTTCCAACTAAAATAGCATCAATTCCGCATTTAAGAAGTTCATTGATTTGTGATTTTTCAGATATTCCACTTTCGCTGACCACAATTTTGTCTTCAGGTATCTGTTCCTTTAATCTCACTGTTGTATTAATATTAACATTAAATGTTTTAAGATCTCTGTTATTTATTCCTATGATGTCAGCCTGAGCGAAAAAAGCTTTCTCAAGATCTTCTTCATCATGAATCTCAAACAGAACATCCATACTAAGAGATTTTGAAAGCTCATAAAGTAATTTACCTGTCTGCTTTGTTAAAATTTTAGCAATCAAAAGAATGGCATCAGCATGAAGAACTCTTGATTCATATATCTGGTACTCATCAAAGATAAAATCCTTCCTTAATATAGGAATGTAAGGATGTCTTTTTCTGATTCTCACTAAAAAATCCTGACTTCCTGAAAAAAAATCCTCTTCAGTTATAACTGAAATAGCATCAGCTCCATATTTTACATATATATCAGACATCTTCTCAATATCATAATCTTTAAGCATTCCTTTGAGGGGGGAAGCTTTCTTAATCTCTGCAATGAGTTTTAATGGTTCCCCCTGATGTCTTTTTATGGATTTATAAAAAATAAACTGTCTGTCTGATAAAGACTCAGCCTTGCTCTTTAATCTGTCAAATGGTAGTTTCTTTTTTGCTTCAGTAATTCTTAATTTTTTAGCCTCAACTATTTTCTGTAATATACTCACTGCGGAATTTTACCTCTCACCCTGTAAACAAATAAAAGGATTTCAGCAACTGCTTTATATAACTCTGGTGGTATCTCTTCATAAAGATCAAGTTTTGAAAGAACCTCAACCAGAGCATGATCTTCTTTAAGTGGCACTCCATAATGTCTTGCAATCTCTATGATTATGTCAGCAATCCAGCCTCTGCCTTTTGCAACAACCTTGGGAGCAGAATCCTTTTTTTCATCATATTTTAATGCTACTGCTTTTTTGCTTTCTTCTGTCATGCTGTCACACTTATTAATCCTTCCTTGATACTCCAATGTTTTATGAGTTCTTCAACTTTCGTGAAATAATTTATCCCACCAAGAACCATGCCTGACTCATGAAATTTTTCTTTTAACTCAGCTTCATAAATTTTGATAAATTGAAGGATTTCAGAGCTTCCTGAAAAACTAACAAAGAAGGTCTTTTTTATCATTGTTACAACAAATGAAAGAGATTCATCGTCTTTAATTTTAAGACTTACAAAAACTGTGTAGTAATCTTTGCCCTGTCTTTTAAAAGATTTGAAAGCAAAATTTCCGCCTTCTATATCCTTCCATAAAACAGGCAGAAATGTGAAAAAGCTTTGATACATTTTTGAAAGAACCTGAAACCCTTCTATCTGTCTGAGAATCTGTTGAGCCTTCTCTACAATTTCTTCAGTGCCATGAGCTCTGGCTTCTCTGATTATATTATTAAGAACTGTTTTTAGATCCTCCCTGATATTTTCAGGTTTAACAACTTCAGAAATTACTTTCTTTAGTTTTGACTCAAAGGCTACGCCTGAATTTAAAAGAGCTTTTTTTAGTTTTTCTGCTGTTACTGTAAATTTCTCAGGGGTTGTTGCAGAGAAATCATATAAAAGCATCATATTTTTCATCTGCTGAGCCACCTCTTTAAAAGATTCTTTGCTATATAATAAATTTACCAGATCTTTAATTAATTCAGAGGTAGAAGATTTGCCTGAGAAAAATTCAATTAATTTTTCAAACAAAGGAATTTTTTCTGCCTCTGGAATATTCTCCACTGGAAGAGTTAATAATGTTTTAAATAAGTTTAAATGTTCTGTTTCAATGTGTTGTTCTTGTTTAGGAGCAAAAAGTGAATCAATAAATTTAAAAATTTTTGTGGGAAGTTCTCTAATAATTTGAAAAATTTCCTCACCTTCGGAAGCCTTTGTTAGCTGAACATCAGAAGTTGACAGAACTCTTAAGGGAATTGTTCCATCAGGAAAAGGCTTTTCAACTTTTACATATATGATGTCTCCCTTATTAAGTGATAAATCTCTATGAGTTTGAGCATTCAGAATTCTATTGTTTATTTTTATCTGAATATTACCTGTTGAGAAAATATCCATTATTTCTGCTGTAAGAATTTCCCCAATCACAAGTTTAATGGGAATCGTTTGTTTTCCCTTGAATATATGAATAATTCCAGATTCAATAACTGACTGAATCATCTTATCACATCAATACCCATATAGGGTCTTAATATTTCTGGAACAATGACTGAGCCATCCTTTTGCTGGTAGTTTTCAAGAATTGCAACTACAGTGCGTCCAATTGCTAATCCAGAACCATTCAGTGTATGCACAAACTCTGTTCCCTTTTTGCCTCTTCTGCGAAATCTTATATTAGCTCTTCTTGCCTGGAAATCCTCAAAATTGGAGCATGAACTGATTTCTCTGTAACGACCCTGACCGGGAAGCCAAACCTCAATATCATAGGTCTTTGAAGCAGCAAAACCCAGATCTCCTGTGCACAGGCTGACAATTCTGTAATGTAGACCCAATTTTTGAAGAACCTCTTCAGCATCCCTTGTTAGGGATTCAAGCTCATCATATGAGTCTTCAGGTTTTACAAATTTTACAAGCTCAACCTTGTTAAACTGATGCTGTCTTATAAGTCCCCTCACATCCTTTCCATGTGAACCAGCCTCTCTTCTGAAACATGGAGTATATGACACATAATAAATGGGCAGATCATCTTCTGATAAAATCTCCTCTCTGTGCAGGTTGGTTACAGGCACCTCTGCTGTAGGTATGAGATAAAATTCTGGCTCAACTGTTCTGAAAAGATCTTCTTCAAACTTTGGAAGCTGTCCTGTTCCTGTCATTGAGGCTCTGTTTACCAGTAAAGGAGGAAAAACTTCTATGTATCCCTTGGAGACATGTAAATCAAGCATAAAATTTATAAGTGCTCTTTCAAGGCGGGCACCAATACCCTTCATCACAGCGAATCTGCTTCCTGCAATTTTACCAGCTCTTTCAAAATCAATTATTCCGAGAATCTCTCCAATATCCCAGTGATTTAAAGGTTCAAAATCAAACTCAGGTGGTTTCCCCCATCTCCTTATCTCAACATTTTCTGTTTCATCCTTACCTACAGGCACAGTATAATGTGGAATATTTGGTATAAAAAGAAGAAAGTTTTGAACTTTTTCTTCAGTCTCACGAAGTCTCTGTTCAAGAATACCCAGCTCATTCCCGAGTCTTCGCATCTGAGAAATAAGATCTTCAGCCTTATGCCTGTCTGATTCAGATTTTTTAAGATTTGCTATTTCTTGAGATACAGCATTTCTTAATGCTCTCTTTTTTTCAATATCTCTTAATAAAAACAACCTTTCCTGTTCAAGATTTATAAAATTTTCAAAATCTATCTCATAGCCTCTTTTTTTTAAAACTTCTCTGAGTATGTCTGGATTCTGCCTTATAAGCCTTATATCAAGCATTTTAAATTCTTAAATATCAAGGTTTCTTGCTTCAAGTGCATGCTTGACAATAAATTCTTTTCTTGGTTCAACCTCATCGCCCATGAGAATTGCAAATATCTCATCAGCCCTTTGAGCATCCTCAATTGATACCCTTAAAAGCATTCTTTTGTCTGGATCCATTGTTGTTTCCCAGAGTTGTTCAGGATTCATCTCCCCAAGTCCTTTATATCTTTGAATTGTTAACCCTTTTTTTACTGTTTCCATAATATCGGTGTAAAGTTCCCATAGGGATTTGGTTTTTAGTGTTTCATTTTTAACCTGAATAATGTATTCTTTGTTTGCCTTTATTTCTGAAATTAACTCAATTTTGTTATAGATCTCCTTAATTGTCCAGAATTCCTTCAGATTAAAAACTCCGCTTCCTGTTTGTTCATAAGATGTTTTAAGCAAGTTTTCTATATAAGATGCTGAAAATCCTTTTCTCTCAAAATTTTCAAGAATTCTTCCATATTCAAAAATTAGTTTTAAAAACTCCTTTTTGGTCAACCCTGACTCCTGCGAAACTACAAAAGATACCTCTTCATCCGCTATATCCTTTAGTAGATCATTAAGCTCTTCTTCTGTCTGTATATATCTTTCCCACTTACCCTTTTTTATTCTGTAAAGCGGAGGCTGGGCTATATAAAGATAGCCCCCTTCAATTAAAGGAAACATCTGTCTGTAAAAAAAGGTTAAAAGAAGGGTTCTTATGTGAGCACCATCAACATCAGCATCTGTCATTAAAATAACCTTATGATAACGAACAGATTCAAGTTCAAAGTTGTCCTTTCCTATTCCACCACCAATCGCAGTTATGAGAGTTTTTATTTCTTCAGAGGTAAGCATCTTGTCTATTCTTGCTTTTTCAACATTTAAAATTTTGCCTCTAAGAGGAAGCACAGCCTGATACCTCCTGTCTCTTGCCTGTTTTGCAGAACCGCCTGCTGAGTCACCCTCAACAATAAAAAGCTCTGCACGTGATGGATCTTTCTCTGTGCAGTCAGCAAGTTTACCAGGAAGAGTTGTATCTTCAAGTATTCCCTTTCTTCTTGTTAACTCTTTAGCCTTCTTAGCTGCTTCACGAGCTCTTGCTGCTTCCTTTGCTTTCTCAACAATTCTCTTTGCATAGTTTGGATTTTCTTCCAGCCATCTACTTAAACCTTCATTTAAAATAGTCTCTACAATTCCTTTAACCTCACTGTTACCGAGTTTCATTTTGGTCTGCCCTTCAAACTGAGGCTCTGGAATCTTCGCATTTATTACAGCAACAATTCCCTCCCTTACATCCTCGCCAGAAAGAACTTCCTTTCCCTCTTTAATGAGCCCATACTGGACTGCGTAGCTATTTATTGTTCTTGTTAGTGCTGATTTAAATCCAACTAAATGTGTTCCACCTTCTCTTGTATTAATGTTGTTGACAAATGTGAGAATTTCCTCAGAATAACCCTCATTGTATTGAATTGCAATTTCAACAATAACTCCATCTTTCTGCCCTGCAACATAAATTGGCTTTGGATTTATTACCCTTTTGCCTTCATTTAAGTCTTCAACAAAGGATAATATTCCACCACCAGCTATGAAATCCTCAACAGTACCATCTCGCTCATCGTGAAGAGTAATTTTTAATCCTTTGTTTAAATAAGACAGTTCTTTGAATCTGTGTGCAAGAATTCCCCTTAAAAACTCATTAACTTCAAATATTTCAGAGTCTGGCTTGAATCTGATTTTTGTGCCTGTTTCATCTGTCTGCCCGACAACTTCAACCTTTGTAACTGGTATACCTCTGGAGTATCTCTGTGTTACTATTTTCCCATCTCTTTTTACCTCAACCTCAAGCCATTCTGAGAGTGCATTAACAACGCTTAATCCAACTCCATGAAGTCCTCCAGAAACTTTATATGCCTTTGACTCAAACTTTCCACCAGCATGAAGTTCCGTAAGAACAATCTCAAGTGCTGTTCTTCCTCCAGGATCCTCAGGATGAACATCTATTGGAATACCTCTGCCATTATCAGCAACTGTACAGGAATTATCCTTATGTAAATAAACTTTAATTTCATTACAAAATCCAGCAAGTGCTTCATCAACACTGTTGTCAATCACCTCATAAACAAGATGATGCAAACCCTCAATGCCTGTTGAACCTATATACATTGCTGGGCGGGTTCTTACACCTTCAAGTCCTTTGAGAATTTTTATATCCTCTGCCCTGTAACTTTCTTCTTTATTCACCATACCTCCCTTTTAAAAACTAAAGTCTGAGTGGCATAACAACGCATTCATATATAAAAGAAGAACACGGAGTAGCATCTGTAATATAAACAGCTTTTTCTGGCTCTCTCATTGTAATTTTTGCTTTATCGGAGGTAATCTCTTCAAGAGCATCTATTAAATATTTTGCATTGAAACCTATAACAAATGGTTCATCCTGATATTCAATTTTCAGCTCATCTTGAGCCTCTCCAATTTCAGGATCTGAGGATGATATAACAAGCCCTTCTTTGCTCCATTCGGTTCTAACTGCATTCTGACGCTCTTTTGTTAAAACAGAAACTCTTTTCAGTGAGGCTATAAATAAATTTTTATCAACAATAGCCACTTTGTCATTGTCTCTTGGTATAACTGACTCATAATCAGGATAGTTTCCCTCTATCATCCGTGTAAGAAAACTTATTCCATCCATTTCACACATCACATGGGTTTTACCAATATAAAGAGAAACTGATTCAGAGTCAGAAAGAAATCTTTTCATTTCATTCAATGATTTTTTTGAAAGAATTACTTTTTTTTCTCCTTTTACTAAAGAATCCTCTGCGACTGCTCTGAAAAGGGCAAGTCTGTGACCATCTGTACCAACAACTTTAAACTCTCCGAGTTCTGTTAAATGAAAAAGAACTCCATTTAAAACATACCTTGCGTCAGCTTCTCCTGCAGCATATATTGTCTTATCTATTGCTGTAAGAAGAAAATCCTTTGTTAGATTAATTTTTACTGCATCTCCAATCTCTGGCCATACAGGAAATTCATCTGCTGGAAGTGTGGCAATACGAAAAACTGACTGACCACTTTCAATTTTAAGCCATTGTTCAACCACTGAAATCTCTATATCTTCATCAAGCTCTTTCACAATTTCATAAAACTTTTTTGCGTGAATGCAAGCCTTACCTGGCTCAGAAATATCAACCTTTAATGGTTGTTTTACTGCTGTTTCAAGATCAGTAGCCAAGATAAAACCGTCCTGTTCGGAAATATCCATAAGAAAATGATTTAAAATAGGCATTATACTCTTTTTTTCAACAATATTTTGAATTTTTGAAAGTTTCTCCTGTATCTCTTCTTTTTTAACTCTCACATGCATGATATTACCTCCATAAATTATTTATTCTCCTGCAGTCTTTTTATTATGCTATCTATTAACCTGCTCAGATTTTCATCTTTTTGTCTGCTATTTTCAATTTGTTTACAAGCATATATAACTGTTGCATGATCTTTACCCCCGAAATAATGTCCTATTTCAACAAGTGAAAGGTTTGTCAGTTTTTTTGTTATATACATGGCAATCTTTCTTGCATTTGATATTTCTTTGGTTCTTTTCTTTGATTTAATATCCTGAATTTTTATCCCAATTGTTTCACAAACAGCTTTTTGAATTAATTCAATAGTAATTGGCTTATTCTCATCTGGAAGTAAATCTCTCAGAACATGTTTTGCAATATCCATAGTTATTGGTACTTTTGTAAGTGAGGTATATGCACAAAGTTTGATCAAAGAACCTTCAAGCTCTCTCACATTTGATTTTACCCTTGAAGCTATAAAATATGCTACATCCTCAGGCAATTTAACTCCTTCAATTTCTGCCTTTTTATATAAAATTGCAAGCCTGGTTTCTATCTCAGGCGGTTGAATATCTGCTATAAGTCCCATTCCAAACCTTGAACGCAGCCTATCCGTGATATCTGAAATTTCCATTGGAGCTCTATCACTTGATATAACAATTTGTTTTTGTTTGCTGTAAAGCTCATTAAATGTATGGAAAAATTCCTCTTGAGTTGAATCTTTCCCTGCTATAAACTGAATATCATCAACAAGAAAAACATCCACTGTTCTGTATTTCTGTCTGAATTCATGCATTTTTTCATGTCTTATTGCCGCTACAAAATCTCCTGTAAACTGTTCAGAAGAAATATAACAGACATTAATTTCAGGAGTTCTATCCAGAATAAAGTTTCCTATTGCTGTTATAAGGTGAGTCTTACCAAGTCCAACTCCACCATATATAAAAAGTGGATTATATGCAAATCCAGGGTTTTCTGCCACTCTCAGTGCTGCTGCATGGGCAAATTGGTTTGAAGGACCAACAACAAAAGTATCAAATGTATACTTAGGATTGAGATTTCCTCTTTTTAGTTTCTTTTTCTCCTCATGAACTGAAATATCTTGTTCCTTACCGGTAATAATGTAATGAATTTCATATTTATTCCCTGTCAACTCATAAAATGAATCAATGATTATGGAAGGAAAATTATCCTCTATCCAATCTTTAAAAAATCTATTAGGTACTTCAACTAAAACTTCAGAACCTTTTATATCCAAAAGTTTTATCGGAGAAAACCATAATTCAAATACTGCATCTCCCACTGTATGTGAAATTTTTTCCAGAATTTTCTGCCAGATTTTATTTATTTCATTCATTTTTTTAACAACTTTTCAACATTTGTTAAAAATTTTCCTGTTAAATATCTGTTAAAACAAAAAACTCTTAATTTTCAAATACTTACATATATGGACTTATTTTTAACCCTTCAATTATATCTTATAACTGGCAAACCAAGCAATAAAT
>Ga0185342_1000704_pt1 | contig 15861 bp, 15 predicted proteins | sample ConPoolayeEmetaG_FD_128045 | JGI IMG/M metagenome (GOLD analysis project Ga0185342, IMG submission 128045) | Hot spring microbial mat communities from California, USA to study Microbial Dark Matter (Phase II) - Cone Pool mat layer E metaG... ...
ATTTTAAAATACATCATACCAGGACCAATTAACAAACCGTGTTTCTTATGGACTATACTGTAGACGAATCATGCACATCTGTGGACGCATATGAAATTAAATTCAAGACTAAAAGGAATATAGACCTCGCTAAAGTGAAGACGGCTATCCCAAAAGCAGGTGGAGAGATTATAGCTGAAACGCCTGTCGTGCTTATGATAAAGATGAACGGAAAGGCCATAAGCATCTATGCGAGTGGGCGGATATTAATAAAGGATGCTGAAAGGAAAATTTCTGAGGAGATAGCCAAGAAACTCGTCCCAGTACTTGAAAACGAAGGGGCGTTTCTATGACTAAGGATATGATAAAAGTAGATTTTCATGTTCATACGACATCCTCGCTCGATTCTACAATAAAAGTTCAAGAACTCGCGAAAAAGGCAGACATGCTCGGAATAATACCCGCCATCACTGATCACAGCAGCGTAAATGCTATCGCAAAATTTCGAGAAACAGGGGTTCCGTTTATTCCTGGGGAAGAGATAAGAACAGACAGGGGAGACCTAATAGGTATTTATCTGAGTGAGGAAATAAAACCTCACACGCCATTCGCAGATGCGCTCGATATCATAAAAGAACAAGGCGGATTAAGTTGCCTTCCACATATGTACGATATAACAAGGAATGGTTGCGGAGACTCCGAACCTGCAGAGAAAGCAGATATAGTTGAAGGTTTTAATGCAAGATGCATCCTTGATAGATATAATCAAAGCGCAATCGATTTTGCAAAAAAACACGGAAAGCCGATCGTTGCCGGTTCTGACGCCCATTTTATTTTAGAATTTGGTAGAACATACACGCTCTTGCCAGAGTTTGATATAGAAAATCCAAAGAGTCTTCTAAGGGCATTGAAAAGCGGAAGGGCAGAGTTGGTTGGAAGAAAGGCGCCATTCTATGTTCATGGTCCTACGAATATAGTAGGAATAGGAAGGAGGATAAGGGCAGCCATTGGGATGGAAAAAGATATTAAATAATTGCTATTTTATTTTAGCGAGGGTTGAGGATGCCAGAAGAATTTGTGGGTATGGAAATAGCAACGGTTGTGGTTACAGCATCTATAGTTCTTGCAGGTATACTTATAGGAATAGGAAGGGCGTTCTCCTATAAAAGAGTGGAAAATTTTGGGATGGAAGAATTTATTCAGTCTCTAATAAATGCAGCAATAATAGGTGCATTTGCTGCTATAGTGCAACTTATAAACTCAGTCAGTTCATCCATAGTGGAAGGGACATGCGGTACAGGGACAACTGTGATAGAGCAGCTGGTCTGCATTATGGAGAGAACGAATGCAAATCTATTCCTGCTTTTCCAAGAGACAGTAAGACTCACTAATACATTGGGATATTACCAAAGTCTGAATCTTGATTTTTCTCTATTTTCAATACAACCATTTTCGAACCTTTCAGCAATTTCTCTTCTTTTCTCTGCCCAAATACTCCTCCTGCAACTTCTCATGGTCTTTGTGGAATTGAATATCCTGATACTGAATTTCATAGGGGAGAATGCCCTTCTCCTACTCTTTCCCATAGGTTTGGTCTTTAGGACATTCTTTGCTACAAGAAGGCTCGGCGGATTCCTCATCGGTCTCGCTATAGGTGCGTATTTGCTCTATCCTTCCTTTGTAATAATCTTTCCAGATCCCCAATCAGATGTTGCTAACGCAACTGCGAATGTCACAGAATTTAATACTAAGAGCTTTTATGCTACAGTTCCGATCATCGACCTTAATGACAACAACGCAATAGCGGCGAAATTGGATGTTATGAGTGGAAGGTGCTTCGATAGTAATTCGCCGCAATGTGTTGCTGCGATTCAAGGACATAGTAGAGAAGAGGTTGATTTTGTAGGGGACCTAACAATAGTAGCACAGAAAAACACAGTAGCAATCTCCAAAGTCCTTCTCTATCTTGTTGTAGCCCCGCTCTTCTCCCTAATAATAACTTTAATATTCATAAAAGAGATAACAAAAATCCTAGGTAGCGAAATAGTGCTCGATGTCGTCAAGGTCGTTTAGGCGAGATTTATGGCAGAAATACTTTTTCTTAAAGATAGTTATCTAAAAGAATGCGACGCAACTGTAATCGCTGTTAAGGATGAAAAACAGGTTGTGCTGGACCGCACTATTTTTTATCCGCGTGGAGGAGGTCAGCCATGCGATACCGGCAAACTCATTCGCGGGGCTGATGAGTTTAATGTTGTTTCAGTCGTAAAATCAGAGGGCGAGATATTTCATGAGGTTGACAGGCCTGGACTGCGGCAGGGCGACGCAGTAAGATGCATTCTGAACTGGGAAAGGAGGTACAAGTTAATGAGAAGCCATACTGCTGCGCATGTACTCGCAGCTGTTATGAACAAAGAAGCAAGTGTGCTCATCACAGGAAATCAGCTTGAGGAGGATAAGGTCAGATTTGATTTTAATCTTGCAACATTCGATAGAGAATTCATGGAGCGATGTGTTGCAAAGGCAAATGAGATATTGCAGCAGGATATCGAGCTGAAAATTTACGAACTGCCGCGTGAAGATGCGATGAAAATTCCAGGCATCGTGAAACTTGCAGGAGCGCTTCCCCCTAAGATAGCCGTCCTCCGCATTGTTGAAATTCCAGGCGTGGATATTCAAGCAGATGGTGGAACACATGTTCGAAATGTGCGCGAGTGCGGGCAGATAGAGCTGATAAAGCTTGAAAACAAAGGAAAGGATAACAGGAGAATTTACTTTAGGCTTGTTCCTTAGTTTTTGATGAGGTTATTCCATCTCAATCGTTCCTGGCGGCTTGTTTGTCACATCGTAAAAAACCCTCCCCACGCTTCTAATCTCATTTGTTATTCTCGTTGAAATACGCTCGAGAAGGTCAGGCGGGAGATGGGAGAAATTTGCAGTCATTCCATCCAAGCTCTTAACAGCACGGATAACAACTGCATACTGATATGCGCGCTCGTCCCCTCGCACACCAACGATTTTGACAGGTAGGAGAGCACCGAAGTACTGCCATGGTCTCTCTATCTTGTTCTCCTTCCACGCCTTGTCTATCTCTTCTTCAACTATTGCACATACCTCGCGAACTATATCAACCTTTTCAGGTGTTACCTCCCCAACAACCCTTATTGCAAGGGCAGGACCTGGAAATGGCTGACGTTCTGATATTGATTCAGGAAGGCCTAAATGCCTCGCAACCATCCTGACTTCGTGTTTGTAGAGCTCGCGAAGCGGCTCGCACAGCTTTAGTTTCATCCTTTCAGGAAGTCCGCCAACGTTGTGGTGACTCTTTATTGTATCCCTTCCAAGCCCTCCACTCTCTATCCAGTCAGGCGCTATCGTTCCTTGTATGAGAAATGATGCATTGTGTTTTTTTGCTTTCTCTTCAAAAACACGAACGAACATCTCCCCTATTACCTTCCTCTTTTTTTCAGGGTCAGTGATGCCCTTCAACGCTGCGAAGAAACGCTCTTTTGCATCTATGACAGTAAGCTTCATTCCGACTTTCTCTGCTGCTGCCAGCACCTGTTCTGTCTCGCCCTTCCGCATTAGGCCCGTATTCACATAAACAACAGTAAGCTGTTCAGGTATAGCCTTAGCCGCAAGGGTTGCGGCAACAAAAGAATCAACACCACCAGAAAGAGCAGTTATGGCATTAGCATTTCCAACGGTTTTCTTTATTTCTACAATCGCCTGCGTTATGAATTTTTCAGGATTAAATGGCATCCTATCTTCCTCTTTAGAAGAGATTGAAACGTTGTTTATTAATATTTTGCGGACTAAAACCGAATTATGAAAAGGGCCGAATTGATATACCTAGCATATTTAGCATTGATTCTTATTTTTTGTGCATCGCTGTTCATTCCCCCAGCCTTATCCTTTTCTGACGAAGAAACAGGAAGAAAATTGTATTCTTTATTTTCTCCCCTTTGCCATCAAAAACTTTCACGTTCGTTATGTATATTTCATGACGAATTGGGTTACTACATAGATGACTGCACACTTCAAAATGGCACATTTGTTCCTAACGACCAAAATCTTATCTCAGCTGAAAGAAATAGTAGTATAGGATACAAATTTCCTGTATGTAGTAGGGATATCGGCATCTATTTTGCAATGCTCTTGGGCGCTGTCGCCTACCCTTTAATAAGGAGAATAGATGACGAGAACATTCCACCCCCAATCTACCTAATAATTGCTCTTATACCAATTGCTCTCGACGGCGGGGTTCAATTTTTATCCGATTTAGGTGCCCTGCCATTAGTCTATGAGAGTACAAATATAACACGTCTCATTACTGGAGGAATCAGCGGCTTCGTTGCATCGCTTTACGTTATTCCAATACTTGTAAACCTTTTCTCGGAAGCGCGTATGGGATAGAATCAAAATTCAGTGAGGCTCTTCTGCCTTCCACTTACAGCTTTTCTATCCTCTGTCTCCTCAAACAGCAATCTTCCAAAGACACCGTCGTATCCTGGTAACCAGCTTACTTCCTCTTTTTTTACCCTTATTATAGCTTCTGCTATCTCTGGAGTAGCGGCCAATCTTATCTGCTCATCAGGTGCTTCGAAAATTGTAAATTCGTTTCCAAAGTATCTTATAAGTTTCGAATACATGTCTAAAACATCAGCCGTTCCCTCTCCCTTCTCATAAACCTTTGATATGATAGTTGCAAGGGGTACTATGTGCTGAAACGGAATGGAGTTTTCTGGCTTGAAACCCTTCTTTCTGTCTGCTAATTCTACAACGCGATGAAGAACACCAATGGTTATCTTTTTTCTACATACCGGACAGATGTTATTATGTCTAATCGATTCCCAAGGGCTCCATCTTACGTTGCAATTCCTATGACCATCGTAATGGTATTTTCCTTCTTCCGGATAAAATTCATATGTCTTTACAAAACCCTTTCTCGTCTTTATCGCATTTATAATCGCACCATAGCTTAATTCTTTGAGTTCGAATACATTTGCCTCCCTCCCAAGTTTCTCTGGGCTATGCGCATCGCTATTCGATATAAGGGTGTATCTATCAAGCGAGCTTATCATCCAATTCATCATAGGATCGCTTGAGAGACCAGTCTCCAATGCAAATATCGCGTTTGCCTTATCCTCAAACGCCTCTTCAATCGTATCCACTCCAGACTTTGATCCGAAGATGCTAAACCATGGCGTCCAGATATGCGCAGGCACTATTACAATATCTTTTGATATGGTTTGCAATTCCTCAACAAGCGCTCCTGTGGATAATGAAAGGGTTGGTCGGCCATCTTCTTTTAGGTTTCCGTATCTTGCCAATCTATCGTTAATTTGTTCCGCGATTTCAAAAGAAGGCGCAAGTAATACATGATGCATTTTTCTTATCTTCCTATTCCATTCGTATATTACGCTTACTTCAGTTGAAAGTATGAAATGCACACCATTGTAGGGAAAAAGTCCACTCTCTTCTTTTTTGAGAAATTCTTTTAGCTCATTGAAATAAAATGGATGAGTAAAATCCCCAGTTGCCACCACATTTATTCCTTTTACCTTCGCTCCATCTGCAAGACCATCAACGTCGCATCTACTACTGGTTGCTCTCGCATACTTGCTATGAACATGGAAGTCTGCAACAATTCGCATGAGGGAATTACTCTTCGTACTTTTAAAGATTTTTTCCTATGGGTTAACTTGCAACATCAGATATATAAACATATTCTGCATATTTAGGTTGTATGCCCTCCCAAATCAATATCGAAAAGATAGTTGAAAAACCTACATGGAAACAAATACTGCTCGAACTGATAGAGCAAAATAGGATAGATCCTTGGGATGTTGATATAATACTAATAGCCGACAGTTTCATGAAGAGAGTTAGGGAGATGAAACAGCTCGACCTTACTATACAGGCGAATGTCATACTCGCTGCTGCGATCCTTCTAAAATACAAAAGCGAGTATCTTCGCTACCTAACAATGGAGGAACAGACTCTCGTAACAGATTATCCAGCGGAAACGCCACTTCCTGGCGAAGTTGAAGAAATACCACAGCTTACGCTGGTGTCCAGAATACCGCCAAAAAGGCAGATAACTCTCGATGAATTAATAGGGGAGATGGAGAGGGTAATGAAATATGATAGCGAAGAAAGGAAAAGGATTCCGCGCGGCAGCGTAACAGAAACGATGGATTTCATGATTGCTGAATGGGACGTGGAAAAAAGGATAAACGATGTTCTTGAAAGGATAAGAGCAAACACCGATGAAACAGGGTGGTCTCTCTTCTCCTCACTTATAAAAGGTGGGGACAATCTAGAAATTGTACGGACGCTAGTTTCTGTTCTCCACCTTACGCAAAATGGAGCAATCGATGTGAAGCAGGAGCGCATATTTGGTGAAATTCTCATTTATCTTCTTGAAAACAAAAGAGAGAAAGAGAAAATGTTGGTAAGAAACTAATGAAACTGTTTTTGAAAATTTCATATTTCAAGTTTTTCCTTACACCTATTACAAAAAGCAGCTGATTTTCTATCGACTTCCTGTATAGAATTTGAAAAGCTCATCACGCACTTCAGATTATCACAGTGAAGGAGACCAAAGGTATGCCCAAGTTCATGCACTACTTCTTTTATCATCCTTAAAATTCAAATATCCTTCTCAGCTCCTTGAGCTGCAGTGTGTTAAGGATGTCTGCCCTCTCGCACCATCCCCTTCTTGCCTGCGCAACGCCAAATTCCATGAACCTCATCTGGCTTTTCTCATGAGCATCTGTTCCGAGAGTGAATCTTATCTTCCCACGCGACTTGTAGATATGGGAATAATCCAGGTCAAGCCTTTCTGGATGAGAATTTATCTCTAGGAATGTTCCTGTGCGCTTTGCTGCATCCAGCACCTCATCAAAATCAAAATCCAACGGCTGCCTAGAACCTATCAGCCTTCCAGTTGGATGCGCTATTATATCTACGTGTTCGTTCTCCATCGCTGTTATAATCCGTTTTGTCATCTCCTTTTTTGACATCTTGAATTTAGTGTGTATCGCGGTTGTCACAATGTCGAGGTTTTTCAGCGTAGCATTGCTAACATCAATCGAGCCATCGTCCTTTATGTTGGTCTCGCATCCCTTAAGCAGTGTTATTCCTTCTAGTTTTTTATTTAACTCATCTATTTTCTTTCCCTGCTTCAATATCTTCTTTTCATTCATGCATTTCGCGATCGGCACAAGCGAACCACCATGGTCTGAGATTAGAATGTACTCGTAGCCAAGGGATTTGCCCATCTCTGCCACTTCCTCAAGGGTGCTTCGCCCCTCGCTCCAGTTTGTGTGAACGTGCAGGTCTCCCCTTATGTCTTTCAATTCAACGAGCTTCGGAAGCTTCCCCTTAAGCGCAGCTTCTATCTCACCCATGTTCTCACGAAGTTCAGGCGGAATCCACTGCTCGAGTCCAAGCTCTTGATAAACCTCCATCTCCGTCCGTCCCGCAATCCTTTTTTCTCCCTTGAAAAGACCGTATTCAGAAAGCTTCATTCCCTTTGAGATCGCATGCGTGCGGAGTGCTATGTTGTGCTCCTTAGAGCCTGTGAAATAGAGAAGCGCAGAACCATAGGAGGACTCGTCTACTACACGGAGGTCTACGTGAAGCCCGCTGCTGAGAAGGACAGATGATTTTGTAGGTCCCTTTGCAAGAACCGTTATCGGACTATCTATCCTAGTGAAGAAGTCCATGACCCTTTCCGGATTTTTCGAGACAACGAGTATGTCAAGGTCGCCTACGGTTTCCTTTCTTCTTCTGTACGAACCCACGATATCAAGTTGTTCGACCTCTTTAAGCGAGCGGAGCTTTTTCTCAAGTTCTTTGGCTATTGGTGTAATCTGGGAGAGAAGCATCCTCTTTCCGCTTTCTGCAGCGAGCCCTATTCCCTCTGCTATCTTCTGCTCACTTTTCTCGCCAAAACCAGGCAGGTTTCTTATCTTGTGCTCCTCAACTGCCCTTTTTAAATCGTCGAGATTTTTCACACCAAGCAACTTGTAGAGGACTATCGCTCTTTTTGGTCCGAGCCCCTCCACCCGTCCGAGCGATTCGAAATCTATAGGAAACTCTTTTTTCAGATCTTCGTAATACTTCATCCTACCTGTCTTTAGGTATTCTGCTATTCTCATAGCAATGTGGGAGCCTACACCAGGAATCTTCTCCAGCTCGTTACGTTTCCAAACATCCGTTATATCTTCTGAGAGTTCCTCTATAGAGCGCGCTGCCTTCCTATATGCAGTTGGCTTGAACTGGACCCCCTGCGCCTCAAGCATATCTGCAATCTCATAAAGTATCTTTGCTACCTCAAGATTTTTCACAGATTAGATACGAAAATCAGGTTTTTAATCCTAAAGATTCTTGAGAAAGCGCTCGAGAATTACCTATTGAAATATATCAACTCCTCAAGTTTTTCTCTTGGCATTTTATCGAAGAATTCCCTTTTAAGTTTCTGCACAGTTGGATTGTCTATCGGGGTTCTTTCATTTATTCCATCAGCAAGTACTCTTAGAGCATTTCCACGTGCTATGATCGTCTTTTTATCTGCAATTGGCTGGCCCGGCCCCCCTACGCAGCCGAATGGACACATCATGACCTCAATGAGATGGTATTTTTCTCCTGCCTTTATCTCATTGTAAAGTTTTTCAAAATTCGGAAGACCATGAACAATTGCAATACTTAATATATGCTTCCCTATCTTTATTTTCTTCTTTCTTATCTCTATGTCATCCCTAAAATCAATTATCTCTTTTTTCTCTCCATAAAGCTGTGCAAGGGTTGTTACCACCGCTTCTGTCATCCCTCCAGTAACTCCGAATATAACGCCATCCTTTGAGCTTGTAGGCATGAGTTGGTCAAGAGGTTCATCCTGGAGCATTTTCAAATCAAATCCTCTTTTCACAGCCCACTCCCCAAGTTCAACCGTAGTAACTACATAATCTACGTATTTGTTACCATTCTTCATTACTTCTATGGTCTCGAATTTTTTAAGCGCGCATGGCATTATCCCAACAACTATAATACTAAAGGGATCTAATCCATATTTCTGGGCTATGTAATACTTAGACACTGCACCGATAGTCATCTGAGGGGAAGCTATTACCGTTATGTTGTTTAGCAATTCTGGATGGGCACGAGATGCGTACACCCTCCAACCTACACAACAGGAATTGAATATTGGAAATTTTCCCTTTCCGCTATCTAGCATCTTCTTTATATCCTCCGCCTCATAGTAAGTTGCAATGTCTGCACCAAGAGGGGTGTCTACAACGTGATGAAAGCCGAGCTTCTTCAGAAGGGCTACTGTCTTACCAAGGACATTTGTGCCAACAGGAAAACCAAAAAGCTCGCCAAGAGTTACACGTACTGCTGGAGCAATCTCTGCGATAACAACCTTGCCAGATTTCATCTCTTCTTCGAGCTTTTCAAAAAGTTTCTCTCCTGAAAGAAATTCCATAAAATCACGTTTTAATCTCAAGCAATTCCCGCGCTTTTTCCACGACCATGTGGGAATTTGCAACCAGCACCTTTCTTCCCTTCATCAATACCTTCCCATCGCATATGGTCGTATCAACAGCTGATGGAAATGCGGAATACACCAGCTGACTTAGCGGATCGTTCATAGGGGAAAACGCAAGATGGTTTGTGGAAAGAAGCAGGATATCAGCTTTCATCCCTTTTGCAAGCTTTCCCGTATAAGCCATTCCAAGCGCCAATGCGCCCAGATCAGTGGCCATTTTAAACGCCTTGGTATGGTCCATCGCATGGGGATCCCTCAGGTGCACTTTCTGCAACAGGCAGGCAAGCCGCATCTGCTCCATCATGCTGAAATTGTAATATGCCGCGACATCGCTTCCCAGCCCCACCGTAATGCCGTGCTTGAGCATCCAGGGAATATCAGCAACGCCGCTTGCAAGGAACATGTTCGAACCAGGGCAATGCGCCACCTTGACCTTTCTTTTTTTCAGGATTTCCAGATCGTTTTTCGTGCACCATATGCAATGGGCAAGAAGGGTTCTTTCGTTAAGCAATCCCTTTCTCTCAAAATGTCGTATCGAACCCTCCCCATAAATGCGCATGTCCGTCTTTCGTTCAAGCGTATTCTCATCTGTATGGGTTCTGAAGAACACCTTGTACTTGTCTGCCATCTCCCGTGCGCCAGCCAGAAGTTCATCTGTGCATGTAAGCGCAAATCGCGGCGTCAGAGCATAACGTAATCTGCCGTTCGCCCGACCGTTCCATTTCCGCAACAATCGCTCGCTTTCCCTCAAGGCAGCATCAGTATCCTCTTCCAGTTCTGGCGGGCTGTTTCTGTCCATCAGCGTCTTTCCTATCATCCCGCGAAGGCCGAATTTATCCGCAACCTTAAACGCTTCTTCAGCATGGTGAACTGCAGTAAAATCAGAAAAGGAGGTAGTGCCGCAGCGTATCATCTGGAGGTAGGCAACCTCGGCGCATGCCCGTGCCTTTTCTTTTGTAAGCTGCCCCTCCCATTTCCATATGTATCGCTTCAGCCATTCGAGAAGGCTCATGTCCGGTGTCAGTCCCTTGGTTGCTATCTGATAGGAATGCATGTGAGTGTCGATCAGGCCAGGGCAGACAAGCCTGTCTTCCCCGCCAAGGGAATCAGAGAATTTGTACTTTTTCCGTATATCGTCTTTTTTCCCGATATCAACTATCCTGTCCCCTTCAACGGCAAGAGACCAGTTTTCCTTGACCCCGTCGGGCGTTACCATCCATCTTCCCCAAACCTCGTACATATCAGCACCTCGTCCTCCTAAAACGGCGAGTTCCGTTCAACTGCTATATACTCTTAGGCTGATGTAAATTAAAAACCACCACCTCATAGAAGAGTTTCTGCTAATCGTGTGCTGTAGTGCCCTCTGCAAAGTAACAGACAAAGTGAGTTAATTGAAAGAATGATTACATGGGATTTCATCTTGTCATTTTAGAGATAATTAGCGACAGCCTAGTATACTCTGATTGCTGTCAGAAGCGGAGTTATAGCAAATATAATATTTAGAATACACCAAACGATAGCAATTTGGATTTTGTAATAAAAGAATTGGACTCCGGAGTATAAGGCTACAAGCAGGCCTCCTATGCCCAAGAGGAGATTAAACCAGAACAGATGGGCAATAGCATTTGTTGCGAAGGCAGTAGCAATCATTAACAGCCCGATGCTCCCTACAATCCCCCAAGGGTCTTTCTGATAGTATCTTATTTTTATCAAGTATCCAACACAAACCACTGCAGCCCCAACTAATAGGACATACCTAAAGCTGTCCTGGATATCTCCAAAAAACGCTGAGAAAGAAGCGATGGTAAGAACAATCTGAAGGCTAAGCAGCATTTTTTGTTTATTTATATACGCCACAATCCCGAGAACCGGCGCAGCGATTGCAAAAAGAATTTTTTGAAAAAGTGAACCGCTCTCACTAACACTTGCAATGATTAGCATGATCATCGCTATTATTCCGATACACAAGGGCCAATTTTTCAATAACCCTATAAAATTACATACTCCTAAGTCGCTTTATCCTGTCCTCAAGCGGAGGATGGGTTGAAAACAACCCCTTAGCCTTTGCAAAAGGATTCGAGATGTAGAGGGGTGCGGTAGTATCGCTTGCATTTCTCATCGGTTGAGCGATATTCTTTATCTTCTCGAGTGCATTTGCCAGCCCTGGAGGGTATCTTGTAAGCTTTGCTGCATTTGCATCCGCAAGGTACTCCCTCTGTCTGGAAATTGCCAAGCGAACAAGCGTTGCAAAAATTGGAGCAAGGATCATGAAGAGAAGTCCGATAAGAATTAGCGCGCCGCTCTTCCCTTTTCTATCTCGAAATCCTCCATATAAAAATGAGCGTACAACAAGTTCTGATATAAGACCTATGGCACCAACGAGCACAACAGCAAGCGTCATAAACCTTATATCATAGTTTGCTATGTGCGATATCTCATGCGCTATCACTCCTTCTAGCTCCTCACGATTCATAACCTCTAACAAACCCTTCGTTACAGCTATGGATGAATGCTGGGGGTCTCGGCCAGTAGCGAATGCATTTGGAGAAGGATCATCAATGAGATATATCTTTGGCATCGGGATTCCGGCAGCAATTGAAAGCCCTTCCACAACATTGTATATGAACGGATATTTTTCTCGTGTGATAGGCTTTGCTCCTGCAAGTGCAAGAACTACCTTATCCCCTGCGAAGTACGCGACTAGTGCATAGAAAAAAAGGGCAACAAAACCAAGGAAATAGCCGCATTCCCCAAGTTCAAATATTTCTGACACTACCCAAACTACTGCAAGGAATATTCCAAGAACTATAAAAATAAGGAGATAGGAGTTTCTCTTATTCTCTCCTATCGCATCGAATATGCTTACCTTCTCCATCTCAGAACTTCACCTTTACTGGTTCTCTCTCTCCTTCAGGTGTCTCGAAATATGGTTCATGCTTAAAACCAAATAAACCCGCCACTATATTCGATGGGAATGTATCACAGGCAGTATTCATCTCAAGCACAGCATCGTTATATGCAGTTCGAATGTACGCAATCTTATTCTCTGTTCCAGCAAGTTCCTCCTGAAGCATCTTAAAGTTCTCGCTTGCCATGAGCTTTGGATAGTTCTCCGCAACTGCAAATAGAGATTTCAATGCCTGTGTAAGCATGGTGTTGGCCTTTGCTTTTTCCTCAACACTTCCGCTTATCAGCTGCGCCCTATATTTTGTAATCTCAGTAAGAGTTTCCCTCTCATGCTTCATGTATCCCTTTACAGTCTCTACAAGATTCGGGATAAGGTCATATCTCCTCTTAAGCTGAACGTCGATCTGGGCCCATGCATTCCTTACCCGGTTTCGCAATGTTATCAATCTGTTGTAGGTAAGTATTACAAATAGCGCTAGTATAGCTAGTATTACCAAAAATACTACGCCAACTAACCCAATGCCTAAAATCTCTAACATTGTACCACCTAATTACGTATCTTAAATAAGATAAATAAATCTTTCGAATGCGCACTTGTTTTAAAAACTTTTGAAAACAATAAATACGCAATGCCAAGGTAGCTCAGCTGGTTAGAGTGCTCGACTCATAGGTAGCCAATCCGATGAGTTTTGAGGTGCAAACCAATGATAGAAAGAGCACTGAGAAATCGAGAGGTCGGGGATTCGAGTTCCCCCCTTGGCAACTGTTGCTTAGGTTTTTCTTCTGTGCTTAGGCTTTACTATTCTTCTTCGGTTATACGAAGCGACGAAGCGGACCGGAAAAACGCGGAGGGGGACACCCCCTCCTCATTTTTACCGTTTATTCTGATCCTCCCCCGCGTATGTTTATTATACACGCTTCGTCAGTTGATGAGGTTTTTCTTCTGGCATCGTTTAAGTAACAAGATCTTCTATCTCCATGTATGCGTTTTCGGCACCGTTGTATTTTTTTAGCAGTTTTGAAAGGCGTTGTACACTCCTTTTCTTCTCTCTTGCGTCATCTATTGCATACTCAAGAAGATGGCTATCTAACCATTTCGAATTCAATACAACACCAACACCAAGCTCGGCAAGTTTTCTTGCATTGTTTAGTCTCTCAATAAAACCAGACAAAGGAATTACGATCTGCGGTTTTTCAAGAAGGATGGATTCCATAGCTGTGTTATGCCCTCCATGGTGAATAACTATTTCGGAGTTTATGAAGAGAGAGTCATATTTTTTTTCTGTTGGAGAAATCACCTTCTCGTTCACTATTTTGGTCAATTCCATGAATGGCCGTTTCCCTATCCCTGATTTTCCGCACGCGATAAAAACACCAGAAGTTCTTGTGGGGGTTTCCACTCCAAAAAATCTCGTAAGCGGGCCTATAAACTTCATCTTATCGTTCAATTCCAGATTATATTCTGATATCGTATAAGGCAGAGGAACATCTGGGATTAAGATTTTGTCAGCGGTGCTAGAAACAAAACGATCCAAAACCAACTCGCCTGTCTTTGGTATCGAACCATATCTATTTGCATTTATTATGTAAACCATCGGGGTCTTTTTGAATTGTCTGTATAATCTAAATGCTATGACTCCTATTATATTTGTGTCTATTATCACGATATCTGGCTTGTATGCGCTAAGCGCATCAGTAATTTTTTTAATCGCTCGTATATGCATCGCTCTGATATTATCCACTATTGTTTTGTTTACATCAACTCCATATTTGTTCTCTCTTATATCTATGGAGAGCGGTACGGGATGAACCTTATAACCTTGATTCCTCAGCATAGAAGCGCACTTGCCATAAGTAATTACTTCGCATTCCCAGCCGCGCGCAGTTAGAAGCTTAAGGATTTCAGCATCTCTGGCTACGTGGCCAAAGCCTATGGCCTCTGCAATAAGCATTACCTTCATACTTTATACTCTTAGTTTTCTTTTTAATAGATTTCCAAATGTAACTTAATTAACTTTTATGTAATTCTTTTTTAGAGATAAAAAAATCGGTTTATAAAATAATAATGCAAAATAAATCGGGTGTGAGTATGTCAGATGAAGAAAAAATAAAAAATGGGATGTGTCCTGTTTGTAATTCTTCTCTAGTTTTTCAGGAAGGATGCGTACTCTGTCCAAATTGCGGATGGGGAGGTTGCGAGGCATAGTTTTGTCCCAATTTTGTCCCTTCGTTTTACAAAGGTTTTTAATTGCTTCGTTAAAATACCAACTCAAATGTTTGAGGTGAAATACCATGAAGACCTTTAGAATCGAAGAAGAGGAAGACTGGGAAGAGGAAGATTTCGACGAAGAGGAATGGGAGGAGGAAGAGGAGGAAGAATAGGCATATTGAATTTTTATTATGTGATGAAAATTTGTTTCTTTTTTTCTCATTTTAGATAAGAGCCTGTTGCAAATTAATTCGAAAATTTTTAATTTACATCAGCCCCTACTATCGCAACAAGATCATTATGGCTGCAGCAGATATAAGCCCTATCGCCGCAGCAAGGAAGAAAGGAACAGCGATACCGTATATGGCCCAAAGCGTTCCTGCTATTATGCTTGCTGGAAGATATGCCGCCCCTATAGCAGTGTTGTATGCACCCATTGCAGTCCCTCTTTTTTCCTCTGTTGAAAGGTCGGCGATGTATGCCTTATTAACAGACTCATCTGCAGCAACAAAGACACCATAAATCGCAAAGAGTGCGGCAAAATGGAGCCATTCGCTTGCGAAAACAAAGCCAACGCAGATTAATGCATAGAGTGCAAAGGCCCCTGCTATCACAGGCTTTCTTCCTATAATGTCTGAGAGGGAACCTACTGGCATTGCTGCTATCGCATACACAATATTGTATATAATATAAAGAAGCAAAACATCCCCTGCTCTTATTCCAGCTTCATAAGCTCTAAGGATAAAGAATGAGAAACTGAAGTAGGCAAGGGAAAAGAAAAGAGAAATTTTTAGGAATGTCTTATACTGAGAACTCATCTCTCTCAATGTCTGCCAGAAGGAGAATTTTTCCCTAGTTGTCTTTGCCTTCTCAGGTTCTCTAACGAATAGTAGGAGCACAATAACAGCAAGGAAGGCTGGAAGGAGGGCTGTTGTAAAAACAGTTCTATAACCAATTTCTGAAGAGCCTAATTGTGAAAGAAGAAAATATGCAATAGCAGGACCGACTATAGCCCCAAGGGTATCCATCGCCCTGTGTAATCCATATGCCTTCCCTCTCACCGAACTCTCAGCAGATGCTGCTATCATCGCGTCCCGTGGTGCAGTTCTTATCCCCTTTCCAACCCGCTCGAGCGCCCTTGCTATTAGAACATGCCACCATGCAGTTGAGATTGCAATTCCGACCTTGGCAAATGAGGAGAGCCCATATC
>Ga0185342_1000706_pt1 | contig 15852 bp, 15 predicted proteins | sample ConPoolayeEmetaG_FD_128045 | JGI IMG/M metagenome (GOLD analysis project Ga0185342, IMG submission 128045) | Hot spring microbial mat communities from California, USA to study Microbial Dark Matter (Phase II) - Cone Pool mat layer E metaG... ...
TCTCGGCACAGCGTAGAACTCGAGCCGCCTGAGCATGGGACATGCCTTCAAAAGCCACAAGAATAAAGCAGGACCGATACGGCAAGGGAAGGGATGCGACCGCGGCCTCAATTCTTTGACCGAGCTCTCGGGATTCCGATTCCTCCTCCGGAGAGGAAACGTAGGTCGGAGCTGAAGCGGCGCGGCCATCATCATACTCTGCGGCGGCTGTTTCGTCTTTCCTTTTCTTGATCAAGTTCAAACTCAGATTCACGGCAATCCGGTAAATCCAGGTGTAAAACTGCGCCTGACGGCGAAATTGCCCGAGCTTCTGAAAAGCGCGGAAAAACGTCTCTTGGGAAAGGTCGTCGCTATCTCCATGGTTGCGCGTAAAACGGAAAATCGTCTGATAAATCCTCTGCCGATAGCGCCGGACAAGCTCGGAATAACTCTCCACATCGCCTTTCCGGGTGCGCTCCACGAGCTCTTCATCGGTCACCTGACGATCCCAGGGTCTCATTCTATTGGACATTTATTATATAAAATCCTTTGCCCGAAGTCGTTTCCGGCTTCCGAACGCCGTTCCGCAGGTACGAGAAAGTTCTCTCACCGCCGATCCGAAACAAATGGGGCGAAAGGCCAAGGCCGCTGCTCCCAAGTCCGATGATTTTTCTCCGACCTTGCCTTTCGTGATTCATCCGGGGCAAATTGACACGGGCTGATGTCCTTGTTATGATTTTGAGTCGAATCGAGGTGACCGGATGATCGACCGTTATACACGTCCTGAAATGGGAGCGATCTGGTCGGACGAAAACCGCTACCGCAAGTGGCTCGAAGTCGAACTGGCCGTCTGTGAGGCCTGGGCGGAACTCGGCAAAATTCCACTCCCCAGTCTCCAGAAAATCAAGGATCGGGCCACCTTTTCTGTCAGCCGGATCGTAGAAATCGAGAACGTCGTCAAGCACGACGTCATCGCCTTCGTTGAGGCCGTCGGAGAAAATGTCGGAGAGGAAGCAAGATACATCCACATGGGCCTTACGTCATATGACGTCGTCGATACGGCTCTTTCCCTGCTGATCAAGGAATCTTTAAAAAGAATCCTCGACGAACTGCCAAGCCTTCAGAATGCGATCAAGGAACAGGCTCTCCGCCATAAGAAAACTCTGATCATCGGGAGGACGCACGGCGTCCACGCCGAGCCGATCACCTTCGGCATCAAACTTCTAGTCTGGTATGAAGAGTTGAACCGGCAGGCCGAACGGCTGAGACAAGCCCAGACGAGGATGAACGTCGGACGAATTTCGGGTTCTGTCGGCACCTATATTCATCTCGATCCCCGGGTGGAGGAGTTGGCTCTCCGCAAACTCGGACTTGAGCCGGCCCGAGTCTCGACCCAGGTCCTGCAGCGTGATCGTCATGCGGAAGTCCTGGCGTCCCTGGCTCTTCTTGGCTCAAGCTTGGATAAATTCGCCACCGAAATCCGACACCTCCAAAGAACCGAAGTCCTGGAAGCCGAAGAGCCGTTCACGAAAGGACAAAAAGGCTCGTCGTCGATGCCCCATAAGAAGAATCCGGTCCGAGCCGAGCGAGTCAGCGGTCTCTCCCGGCTTCTCCGGGCCAACCTTCTGGTCGCTCTGGAAAATATTCCTCTCTGGCATGAGCGGGACATCTCCCATTCTTCCGCCGAACGAATCATCTTTCCGGATTCCTTTATTCTGACCGATTATCTCCTGGCCGAGATGACGGAGATCATCGGCGGCTTGGTCGTCCACGAAAAGAAAATGAGAGAAAATATCGGGCTTACGGGCGGACTCATTTTTTCCCAGCGCGTGATGCTCGCGCTCACGGAAAAGGGTCTGCCCCGACCTAAGGCCTACGAACTCATCCAGAGGGCGAGCTTGAAAGTCTGGCAGGAAAAACTGCGCCTCGAGGAAGTGCTGGCTGCCGATCCCGAAATCCGCAAGATTCTCTCAAACGAGGAAATTGCGGCCTGTTTTTCTCTCGATCCCTATCTCGAAAAAATCGATTTTATCTTTGAAAAAGTTCTTGGAAAATGAAAGCCCGAATTCTCGTCTCGCTTAAGGAAAGCGTCCTCGACCCGCAAGGGCAGACCGTCAGGAATGCGCTGCTCACCCTCGGCTACCGCTTCATCCAAGATGTCCGCCAGGGAAAAGTCTTCGAGATCGAACTCGACGACATCCCCGAAGCGGAGGTCCGCAGGCTCATTCCCGAAATCGCCGCCAAGGTCCTGGCCAACCCGATCATCGAACAGTTCAGCTGGGAGATTCTGAACCCAGATAAAAAGGGCCGCTGAATTGAGATTTGGCGTCGTCGTCTTCCCCGGCTCAAACTGCGACCAGGACACCTTCTTCGTCCTGCGCGATGTCCTCGCTCAGGAGACCACTTATCTCTGGCACAAAGATAAAGATCTCAAGGACGTGGACTGCGTGATCCTGCCGGGAGGGTTCTCCTACGGCGACTATCTGAGATCCGGAGCGATCGCCAAGTTTTCCCCGTTAATGCCTCTGGTCAGGGAGTTCGCACGGAAGGGAGGCCTAGTACTCGGGATCTGCAACGGCTTTCAGGTGCTTCTCGAAATGGGGCTTCTTCCCGGGGCGATGATCAGAAACAAAAACCTGAAATTCCTTTGCCAGTATGTCCACCTCAGGGTGGAAAACACCGCCACTCCCTTCACCTGCCGTGCCAAGAAAGACAGGATTTTGAGAATTCCGATCGCTCATTTCGACGGCAACTACTATGCATCTCCCCGGGATCTCAGGGGGCTCGAAAAGCGCGGGCAAATCGCCTTCCGCTATGTGGACGAGTGCGGCCGCGCGACGGAAGAGGCAAACGTCAACGGTTCCCTCCACAACATCGCCGGCATTATCAACCGCAACGGGAATGTCCTGGGCATGATGCCCCATCCCGAACGGGCATCCGAGGCAATTCTGGGAAGCGAAGACGGGCGGGTGATTTTTGAATCGGTTATTTCCTACTTAAGCCGGAGCCGGGGAAAGGGATAAAAAGGTGATCGACCGCCGGATCCTCGCCGACCACAACCTGACGGTCGAGGAATACGATCTCATCGTCAAGCTCATCGGCCGGGAACCTAATCTCACCGAGCTCGGCATTTTCTCCCTGATGTGGTCCGAACACTGCAGCTACAAAAGTTCCCGGATCTATCTCCGGAACTTTCCCACCGAGGGCGAATTCGTCATCCAAGGGCCGGGGGAAAACGCCGGAATCATCGATATCGGCGGCGACCTGGCCGCGGTTTTCAAAATCGAATCCCACAATCACCCCTCTTATATCGAGCCGTTTCAGGGCGCAGCCACCGGTGTGGGCGGCATTCTGAGGGATATTTTTACCATGGGGGCCCGTCCCATCGCCCTCCTCGACTCTCTGCGTTTCGGCCCGCTCGAGGATCCGAAGAACAGGTCCATCATGGAGGGGGTTGTCGCCGGGATTTCTTCTTACGGCAACTCGATCGGAGTGCCCACGATCGGCGGCGAAGTCTATTTTCATGATAGCTATTCCCGGAATCCTCTGGTCAACGTCTTCTGCTTGGGCCTGGCTGAAAAAAAGAAAATTTTTTATGCCCGAGCCGAAGGAATCGGAAGCCCGGTTCTCTATGTCGGCTCCAAAACGGGAAGGGACGGAATTCACGGCGCGACCATGGCTTCAGCCGAATTTGGCTCCGAGACCGAAAAGAAGCGGCCGAATGTTCAGGTCGGGGACCCGTTCAAAGAAAAACTCCTTCTCGAGGCCTGCCTTGAGGTCATGGATAGAGGGCTGATCACCGGCATTCAGGACATGGGAGCGGCGGGGCTGACCTGTTCGACCTCTGAGATGGCCGCCAAGTCCGGAACCGGGATGACCATCGACCTGGACCTCGTCCCGCAGCGGGAGGAGGGGATGAGCCCCTACGAAATCATGCTCTCCGAATCCCAGGAAAGAATGCTCATCGTCTGCCGGAAAGAAAACCTTGAAGACGTCCGGCAGGTCTTTGCCAAGTGGGATTTGGACGCCGTTCCCATCGGCGAGGTTACGGCGAGCGGCCGGCTCGAGGTTCGCTTCAAAGGGGAGCGCGTGGTTGACATTCCCGTTGACGCAATCGTCAACCTCTGCCCGGCCTACCGGCGGCCGAGCAAGAAACCTCCGGCTATGAGGAAAAGATGCAAGCCCGACCTTCCTCCTTCGCCCTCCGATTCGGGGGATACGCTTCTCGCTCTCCTCGCCTCGCCGACGATCGCCGATAAAACCTGGGTTTTTCGGCAGTATGATCACATGGTCCAGACCAACACCGCCCTTCTCCCCGGCGCCGATGCGGCGGTGCTCAGAATCAAGGGAAAAAAGATCGGCCTGGCGGTGACCCTCGACGGGAACTCGCTCTATGCTTCTCTCGACCCGCGAAGCGGCGGAAAGATCGCCGTAGCCGAAGCCTGCCGCAACCTGGCCTGCGTGGGCGCCCGCCCGGTCGGCCTCACCAATTGCCTCAATTTCGGCAACCCTGAGAAACCCGAGGTCATGTGGCAATTCAAGGAAGTCATTAAAGGAATGACTGAGGCATGCCGGGCGTTCTCCGTTCCGGTCACGGGAGGGAACGTCAGCTTTTACAATGATACGGAGGGTCTCTCCATCTATCCCACTCCGGTTGTCGGCCTGGTCGGGATTCTCGAAGACGTCGGCTCGGCGATTCCCTCCGGCTGGAAGAAAAACGGCGATCTCGTCGTTCTCCTTGGAAAAAACTCGGCCGAGCTCGGGGGTTCGGAGTACCTGAGGTCCGTTTACAACCTCGAGCCCGGCCCGCCGCCGAATCTCGACCTTGAGCTCGAGCAAAGAGTCCACCGAACCTGCCGAGAGGCGATCGCCCGCGGTCTCATCCATTCTGCCCATGATCCTTCGGAAGGCGGGCTGGCAGTTTGCCTGGCCGAAAGCTCCATGCTCAGCCCCTCGCTCCTCGGCTGCGAGATCGATCTCGAAGATGAGATCCGTACGGACGCCCTTCTCTTTGGGGAGGGTCAATCGAGAATCATCGTCAGCCTGGAGGAAAACAAGCTCCCCGTCCTTCTTCGTCTCGCCCGCCGCAATGGGATCAAAGCGAAAACGATCGGCCGGGTGGCGGGACGCTCTCTCATTATCCGCAAGCGGGGCCGGGAAATCGTCCGTCTTCCGGTCAAACGAATGTCCGAAGTCTGGAGAGGCGCGATCCCCCGCGCGTTCTCCATTCCATAGAAGTGGGATCGCTATTGGCGATAAAGATCAGACTCGTCGGGACACTCCTCAGCGCGCTCTTCGCCCTCCCTTCGCTTTCCCCGGCCGCCGATATCCACTTCCGGCTGTCTCCGAGCATCATCTTTCTCAACACCGAGGAAGCAAACTTAAGTCTTGCCGGCTGGCGGGAGGAATTAAAAGCCCGGGCTGAGGCCGCTTCGAATATGAAGTATATGGGAGGCGAGGCCGCATCTCTCCGTTTGGGCACCGCCTTCGAAGCTGAGGTGCGCTTTTCTCTTGGTTCCAGACTGGGAATTGGGGTCGGCGGCGGATATTTTTTTTCCGAACTCGACGAAGAAAAAACTCAACTGGCCGTGGTTCAGGATGGAATCGTCTATCAGCATGTCCGGCCGCTCAAGCTGAGCGCATATCCCGTCCGCCTGTGCGGCTATCTTTTTTTCCCGCTCAGCTCTCGATCCAGCGTCTACCTCCTTGCCGGAGGGGGTTATATTCAGGCGAAATACACCGCCCGGCAGGCCACCAAGAAAGAAGAAGAGGTGAGGTACTCTTACATCCGCTATGAAACCGCGAAAGCCGGCCGAGCGACCGTTCACGGAGGAATCGGGTTCGGCTACGATTTCGATTCGAACTTCGGAATCTTTTTCGAATCCACATTTCAGGCGGCCAAAATCAGCGAATTCAGAGGCCAAGACACCGAGCTTCGGGAGGGCTCGTTATTCTTTTTCGAGGAGCTCGTCCCCGACCTGGATTTCTGGCAGTCAAGGCTCGAGGTGCGGCCGGAGGCGCCTGAAGGACCGGAATTTCGCGCGGTGAGAAAAGCGACCATTGATTTCGGCGGCTTTTCAGCTAAAATGGGAATCCAGCTCAAATTCTGAGCGCCGGAAAGAGAGGTAGAGGCGATGGCCGAGGAAATTTTCATCAGCCCGAAAAAAAGGGGACGGATCGCCATCTTCCTTTCCGGCCGGGGTTCCAATTTCCGCGCCATCCATGACGCTGTCCTAGCGGGAAAGATCAACGCCGAAATTGCGCTCGTCTTCAGCAATGTCGATGCCGCGCTCGGTTTGCTGACCGCCCGCGAACGCCGTCTCGAGACGCTCTATCTCAACCCCAAGCTCTTCGCCGATCGGAACGAATACGATAAAGAAGTGACGAAAGAAGTCCGCAAGAGAGAGATCGATCTCATTTGTCTAGCCGGTTACATGAGAATTTTAACCCCGACTTTCTGTCGGGAATTCCGCCACCGAATCATGAACATCCATCCGGCTCTTCTCCCGTCTTTTCCCGGCCTCCATGTCCAGAAGAAAGCGATCGAATGGGGAGTCCGATGGAGCGGGGCGACCGTCCATTTCGTCGCCGAGGAAGTGGACATGGGACCGATCATCCTCCAGGCCGTCGTCCCTGTTCTCCAGGACGACACCGAGGATACACTCGCCGCCCGGATTCTCGTCGAAGAGCACAAAATCTACCCCGAAGCGGTTCGTCTTTATTTCGAAGGACGGCTCGAGGTCCGGGGCCGGCGCGTTTTTATCAGAGAGGCGAAATGAAGGCCGTCGAGGAGCAGCTGACCTATCTCAAGAAAGGCTGCGTGGAAATCATCCAGGAGGAGGAGCTCCGGTCGAAAATTGCCCGGTCGCTGCGGGAAAAAAGGCCGCTCCGGGTGAAAGTCGGATTCGACCCCACGGCACCGGATATTCATCTCGGACACACCGTCATTCTCCGCAAGATGAAGCATTTTCAGGATCTCGGCCATGAGGTCATCTTTCTGATCGGAGATTTTACCGGCCTGATCGGCGACCCTTCGGGGCGATCGGCCACCCGGCCGGCGATGACTCCGGAGGAAATCCTGAAGAACGCTGAAACATACAAAGCCCAGGTCTTCAAGATCCTCGACCCGGAAAAGACGGTCATCGATTTCAATTCCCGCTGGCTGGGAAAGCTGACCAGCTTTGAGATCATCCAGCTTGCGGCCAAGTACACCGTCGCCCGGCTGCTCGAGCGCGACGATTTTACCAAGCGCCTGAGGGAGGGAATCCCGATCTCGGTTCATGAAATCCTCTACCCGCTCATGCAAGCTTATGATTCCGTCGCCCTTCGAGCCGATGTCGAAATGGGCGGAACCGACCAGAAGTTCAACCTCCTCGTCGGTCGCGAGATCCAGCGCGAGTTCCGGCAGGAGCCTCAGGTCGTGATCACTCTGCCGCTTCTCGAAGGACTGGACGGCGTCGAAAAAATGAGCAAATCCCTTGGGAATTATGTCGGGATCACCGAGCCGCCCAAAGAAATCTATGGAAAAATCATGTCCATCTCCGACCCGCTGATGTACCGTTACTACGAACTCCTGACGGACGTTCCCTTGACCCGGATCCAGGCCTGGAAGGAAGCCGCTCTCAAAGGCGAAATCAACCCTCGGGATCTCAAATCCGAGCTCGCCCGCCAGATTACGGCGGATTTCTGGAGTCCGCCTGAAGCCCGGGCGGCGGCCGAGGATTTCGACCGCGTCCACAAGCAAGGAGAAGTCCCCGCCGATATCGACGACCATGTGGTCGAAATCTCCCCCCGCCAAGCGGCCGCCTTCGGCCTGAAGTCTCCCCAATCTATTATTTCTATAGGAATAGTAGATTTGTTGTCGATCGTCCGGGCGGCGCCATCGCGGGGAGAAGCCAAACGCCTGGTTCAGCAAGGCGGAGTCTCGCTCGACGGCGAGCGAGTCACCGACATTGCGTTTCTCCTGCCGCTTAAAGAAAAAGACGAGCACATTCTTAAGGTGGGCAAAAGAAAGTTTTTCAAGATCAGAATAACGGCTTGAGAAAGCCCGGCCCGGAATCCCCGCCGGGTTCGTCGGACGATCGGTTCTTGCGCAGAGATTCGGGCGGCGAATAAAGCGGCCGCCGGCCGTAAAGTTCCTCGTACAGGACCGGGTAGCGGTCCTTTCCCCCAAGGAGCAGGCAGCTCAGCGGCATCACCTCCCTGGCTAGGGCCGCCATTCGATTGACGATCTCGCGGATATCCCACTGGGCGCTCGGATCCTGGCGCAGCCTGGAGACATGATAAAGTTCGCGAATGTTGAGCTTGAAGAGCACCCGACGCCGGTGAGCATTCGTCAAAACATAGGCGGCTGCCGGCCCGACCGCTTGGCGTAACTCCGCATAGGTTTCCTCGGTCAGCGCGATGATCTCGTCGAACTCCCTGCCCGCATCCACCTCATCGATTGAATGAGGTCTCGTCACTCCGAGAGCAGGATCATAAGCCTGTGCGGTCAGCGTGGCCAGGCGGTGCCGCTTGAGCTGCGCGAAGGCGGAGGCCGAAACGAGGAGAGCGAAGGTCAACTCGGCATACTCGAACTCCCGCGGCGGAAAATCGTAAAACTCCATGTGCCGGAAGAGGGCCCGAAAAAGTTCTCGTTTTTCGTCCGCCGCCGCCCGCCGGACATCCGCCAGGCAACCCGCGTAGGTCCGACCGGTCGAAGAGTGGAGAAGAGCCGCCAGAATCCGGTCATCGCCCTCTGAAGTCCTATCCACCAGCCGGACAGGTTCCTCCCCCGACTGAGAAGGGAGAGCTTCACCGCCCGCTTGAAGGCCGTCCGAAGGCCCTCCCTCCCGACGCGGGAAATTCGCCGCGGCTGCCGTAAACTCCTCCCTCATCCGCCGATCAAATTCCGTCGCGCCGGTGAACAGGATGATCGACGGGGCGACACTCTTGACCAGATCATGCATTTTCTCCCTGAGCTCCCTGAGCTCAGCCAGAGGGCTGGAGGCTAAGCGCCGGATCATAAACTCGAGGTTTCGAGCATTGAGCGTCAACCCGACCTGACTTTCCGTTGCCAGGCTGACGACATAGCGAGCATCTTCCTTCGCCCAACCGTCAAGAACCGAATGATTCCTGGAATTCAAGGAAAGGTCGCTGTACCGGCGGAAAAAATGCGGCCTCAATTTATCGTAGAGCCGGTGATAGAGAGCATTCTGAGCCCGGATCGTGCGGAGAAAAAGATTCTCCATCCCCGCCTTCCGAATCTCTTCAGGGACGACGAAATCGTCCCCGAGAGTGATGTAGCGCTGGGACTTCTCGGTATAAGAGCAGAGCCGGAAGCGCTCCACCTCTTCGAGCGCCAGGCGGGAAATTCCGAGGAGATCAAAATTGAAAACAGCGTGCTCGGCCACGGAATGATGGCCCATCTTGAAAATGATGTTCTCGTTGGACCGCCGGGCCTTCTCGACTTCCTTCCGGGCCGCCGCTCGAAGTTCATCCACCGGCCGGGGATCGCGTGAAATCCGGGCATAGGAAGCGGAAAGCGTCTCCGGAGTCATATCGAGACGTGGCCCGGCCCGCCTCTGAAGGTCATCCAGGACCTCCTTATCGACATTGAAACCAGCGAGAAGTACTCTCATCCCGATCTTACAATAGAAGTCCCTGCCCGGATTGTCAATCAGTTGCAAGAAAACGGATAATCAGGTATCTTGGGTTTTCTGAAAGGAGATCCGATGATCAGTCTGGCCAAATTCTCGGTGAAAAAGCTCATCGGCTATGCCGTTCGCGCCGAAAGGGATTCTCACAATATCTATCGCCGGCTTTCCCGCCGGCTGAAAAATCCCCTTCTCCGGGAAAAGTTCGAGGTTCTGGCTTTTGAAGAAAAAAAACACGGTGAAATCCTGGAATCCCTCTACGGCTCGCTTTACGGAGATGAGAGACTCGAGGTCCCGGAGTCGGTCGACGCACGTCTTCTGCCCGGCGTGACGATCAGGCCGTCTTCTACCCTCATCGACATCCTCGCCCAGGCCATGGAAGCCGAAAAATCCGCCCAGGATTTCTACGCCTCGCTGGCCGGCCGGGTCAAGACGACAAAACGAAAGATCCTCGAATACCTAAGCAAAGTCGAGAAAAGCCATTATCTCATGCTCCGGTCCGAGTATGCTCTGGCCCAGGCCTACGATGACTACGGAGAAAAAGACATCGACAAAATCATCACCTGATTTTTCTGTCCCGGCCTGCTTCCTTTGTCGAAGATTCCATAAACTCACCTTTTCTGGTAAAATGGCGGCCTCAATCCGAGCCTAAGGAGGCGCGATGAGACGATTGTGGAAAGGTGGCTTTATTCTCTGGACTTTATTTTTCGCCTTCCATTCGGCCGTCCTCGCTGCGGAGAAATCCGGCTTCGGCTTCCAGGGCGGGCTGACCCTGACCGATCATTGGAGCACCAAGGAGAAAAGCGGCGATTTTACCGTCGAATCGACGATGAAAGACGGGTTTTCGGCCGGGATCTTCGCCGCGGCGCGGTTCAGTGGGCTGTTTTCTCTTGAGGCCGACCTTCTTTATGTCAAAAAGGGATCGAACCAGACGATCACCGTGCCCGGATTTCCTTTCGGCCCCATCAAGGTGACCTACGCCCTGGATTACCTGGAGATTCCGCTCCTCCTTCGCACCCATCCCTTTCCCAAGGCGAAGACTCAGCTCAGCCTGGCCGCCGGCCCCTATATCGCTTTTCTTGTCGGTAAAAAATACACCTACCGAATCGCGGTCGTCGGAAGCAAGGAAGAGGAGATTCAAGGCCTCAAGTCTACGGATTTCGGCGTCGCCTTCGGCACCGGGGTCGTCATTCCGGCAAAGATCGGCGGCTTGAAGATCGATTATCGTTACACGATGGGGTTTACCGACCTGAAGCTTCCCACCGGTCCGGGTTTTCCGGAGATCGAGCTCCGGAACTACGGCCACTATCTGATGTTCGGGCTGCTGTTCTAGCCCTTCATGACTCCCAGAGGCGCGAGCCGGGCGACCATTTTCCCGATTCCGACCTCATGGGACACTCGGACGACTTCCTCGACATCCTTATAAGCGGCCGAGGCCTCTTCGGCTACCCCTTTCCAGCTCGAAGAGCGGAGCTCAATTCCTTTTTGTAAAAGCTCATCCCGGATTTGTTCGCCCCGGAATCGGCGCAGGGCTTCGTGTCGAGACATGACCCGGCCGGCTCCGTGGGCCGTCGAGCTGAAGCTCAGATCCTCGGCCGCTTCGGTTCCCACAAGGAGATAGGAGGCCGTACCCATGCTCCCCGGAATAATGACCGGCTGACCCGAGGAGCGGTAGACGGGGGGAATTTCCGGCCTCCCGGGCCCAAAGCTCCGCGTCGCCCCTTTCCGGTGGAGGCAGACCTCTCGAACCCGGCCGTCGATGAGATGTTTCTCGAACTTGGCGACGTTGTGGCAGACATCGTAAACCTGCCGCATTCCGTTCGAAGTTCCCAGGACTTTGGCAAACACATCGCGCACCCAGTGGGCGATCATCTGGCGGTTGGCGAAAGCGTAATTGACGGCCGAACACATCGCTTCGTAATACTGGCGTCCGAGGGGAGAGCGAATCGGCGCGTGGATTAATTCCCGGTCGGGCAAACCTTTTGTCCCGAACGTGTTCTCCATGAGTTCGATATAATCCGAAGCCACCTGATGGCCCAGACCGCGGCTGCCGCAATGGATCATGACCATGATCTGACCCTCGGCTTCGATGCCGAAGACCCGGGCCGTCGCCGGATCGTAGATCGCGGCGACTTTCTGGATCTCGAGAAAATGGTTTCCTGCTCCGAGAGTCCCGAGCTGAGGAATTCCCCGTTCGAGAGCGCGCTCGGAAACATGGGCCGGGTCGGCGTCCTTCATCCGGCCGTTCTCCTCGGTCATCACAAGGTCGTCCGACGTGCCGAAGCCGTTTTCGACCGCCCATTCCGCTCCCTTGGTCAGAATATCCCTGAGAACGCCGCGGCTGAGCTTGGTGATCCCCCCTTTTCCCACGCCGGCCGGGACCTCCTTGAAAATCTCGGCCAGGAGCTCTTTTCTTTTGGCCGTCACATCCTTCTCCGCGAAATCCGTCCGCAACAGCCTGACGCCGCAGTTGATGTCGTATCCGACGCCGCCGGGCGAGATGATCCCCTCTTCGAGGTCAAAGGCGGCGACACCGCCGATCGGAAACCCATAGCCCTGGTGGGCATCCGGCATGACATAGGACATCCGCTGAATTCCCGGCAGGCAGGCGACGTTCTTCGCTTGTTGGAGCGTCAGATCGCGCTTGACTCCTTCAAGGAGCCTGGAAGACGCATAGATCGTGGCCGGGACTCTCATCGGCCCGGCCTTGGGAATTTCCCAGGTCAGATCATTGATTTTGCGCAATTCCATCTTCTTACCTCGAGAGTTCAGATGTCGAGCACGACTTGAAGCGTTACTCCCTCCCCCGTTTCCACTTTGATCTCATTATAGGTTACGGCTTTGACCTCGCCAAAGAGGGCATGGTCTGCCGAATGATGGTCGCCGCGGAAGACGCCTCGGAGGCGATAGCCGTCAGGGGTCTTTTCAACCCGCAGGTCTTCGGTGGAATGGAGAAGAAAACCTTTCGTCTCGAAAAAATAGACGATCTCCTCAAGAAAGCGGACCAGGATTTGTTCGAGATCCCGCCCCTCGACCGCGACCGGATAGCTCACGTTGGGCCCCACTTTCTCCGGATTCCACATCAGCGAGGCCGTAGCGAGAGCGGCGTTGGCGAAGGCCTCCTCCAAATTCCGGCCGAAGGCCTGGAACTTGGCGTCCGCCGTGTGATTAAGATAGCGAAATTTCTTTTTCATCGTCTATGCCGCCTGATGGGATGAGCCTTCCCCGGACGATCCGGACTCGGCATATTCATTTTAACATGCCTCGTCCCGCGCCGCCACATATGTCCGCAAGGAAAAAATCCGTCCCCAAAAAGCGAAGATCATCAGGTTTGACACGCAGGACGGATGGGCTTATCATCGCTTTCGCCGCTCGGTGAAGGACAGAAGGAATGGATTACGCCGGCCGGAACGCCGATCTCGTTTTCAACCTGACAAGGGAGAGCGCCTTCTCATTTAAGTGCCAGAGATGTGGCGCCTGCTGTCATAACAAGGCCATCCACCTCAACCCCTTTGAAACGCTTCGCCTGGCGCGCTTCCTCGGCCTGAAGACGGCACAATTTTTGCGGCAATGCCTCGACCCGGAAGAGCCGATTCTTCGCCTCATGCCGGATGGGAGCTGCCTCTTTCTTTCCGCTTCAGAATGCCGAGTCTATGAACACCGTCCCCTTGTCTGCCGTCTTTTTCCCCTCGGTCAGCTCCTCGACCCAGAAGGAGGGGAAAAATTTTCCTTCTTCCCGCTTCATCCGGATTGTCTCGGGCTCCCGGGAGAGGACGGAACCGTCGCCTCTCATCTTGGACGGCAAGGGATCCAGCCCTATCTTTACTACGAGTCGATCTACGCCGGGATGGCAAAAAAGATCCCGGAAAAAGGGTTGTCCGTCTCCTGGCTGGACGTCGATGCCGTTGTCGATTCGTATTGCCGATCGAAGAGAATCCGGAAGCCTCACCGGCTGAAGAGACTTTTGGATCTTCATCTGGAAGCGCTTTGGTTCGAGACGGCCGGACGCGGGTCCTAAAAACGGCCGGCGATCTTCGCGCCGCAAAACGGGCAAGAGCCGCCTTTGATCAAGTTTTCCCGGACATCGAAGCCCGTCCTCTGAACAAGGACTTTCCCGCAACGCGGGCAATTCGTATCCTCGCCTTCACCCCAGACATTTCCTAGATAAACATAATGAAGGCCGGCTTGCTTTCCGAGCTCAAACGCCCGATGCAGCGTAGCCAGCGGGGTCGACCCGATATCGGTATACTGGTAGTGCGGATGAAACCGGCTGATATGCCAGGGAATGTCGATATTCAGCCCGGCGATAAACTCAGCTATTGCCTGGAGCTCTTCCTGGCCATCGTTCATTCCGGGGACAACCAGGGTGGTGACCTCGACCCAGATCCCGAGTTCGTTCATCGACCGGATGGAGTCAAGAACCGGATCAAGCCTAGCGCCGCAGATTTTTTTATAAGTTTCGTCCTTGAACGCTTTGAGGTCCACATTCGCCGCATCGAGGAACGGACGGATCGCTTCGAGCGCCTCCCGCGTCATGTAGCCGTTCGTGACAAAGACATTGGCCAACCCCGCCTGTCGGCCAAGACGGGCCGTGTCATAGGCGTATTCAAAAAAAATCGTCGGCTCCGTATAAGTGTAAGAAAGACTGCGGCAGCCCCGCCGCCGGGCTTCCCGGACGATCTCTTCAGGTGAGAGGCGCTCGCCTTGCCCGAGATCCACCGCTTTCTCTTTGAGCTGCGAAATCTGCCAGTTCTGACAGAACGGACAGCGAAAATTGCAGCCTGCCGTGGCGATGGAAAACGAGGTCGAGCCGGGAAGGAAATGATAGAGCGGTTTCTTTTCGATCGGGTCGATATGGGCGGCGATGACCTCTCCATAGGCATGCGTTCCCAGTCTCCCTTCGCGGTTCTCCCGGACCGAACAGATTCCGAACTTCCCTGGCGAAACAACGCAACGGTGGGAACAGAGAAAGCATTCGACTCGATGGCGATCGAGGGGACGCCAGAGCATGGCCTCGCGCCACATCGCTCTCAACCTCGAAATGACGGCCGACCCTCCTCGATGGTCTGGCCGATCATCGAGCGGCATTCCGGCCGCTGAATCATCTCCATCCCTCTGAAGTCCCGGCTTTGAGCTCCGGATGGAGCTTCACTCCGGAAGGGCAGAGTTTGAGCAGAGAGCATTCCGGACAGCGCGGTTTCCTGGCCCGGCAGATGGCGCGGCCGTGGTTGACCAGCATGTAGTTGAAATCGAGCCAATCCTCTCGGGGGACGACCTTGAGCAGGTCACGCTCGATTTTCTCCGGGTCGCTCTGTCGGCTCAAGCCCAGGCGGCCGGCAAGCCTCCGGACGTGGGTGTCGACGGCGATTCCCTCCGCCTTTCCGTAGCCTGAGGAGAGGACGATGTTGGCGGTCTTGCGGGCGACTCCAGGGAGCTGAAGAAGATCCTCCATCCGGTCCGGGACTTTGCCGCCAAAATCGCTGACGATCTTGGCGGCAGCGCCGATGATCGCCTTGGCCTTGTTCCGGAAAAAACCGGTCGAACGGATTTCTTTTTCCAGCTCCGCCCGATCGGCGCGGGCGAAGTCGGCCGCTGTCGGATATTTTTTGAACAACGCCGGCGTAATCTCATTCACACGCTCATCCGTGCATTGAGCGGCCAGGATAGTGGCGACGAGAATCTGGAGAGGGCTGGAGAAGTTGAGGGCGGTCCGGCTGTGGGGATATTCCCGGCGAAGGATTTCAATAAGGCCGCGAATCCGTTTTTTCGCCGGCTCCATGGTCACGGTCCGATGTGAAAGAGGTCTTCTCCGAGATGAAAATCTTCCACTTGATAATAATCCGGAAAACGGGCCAAAAGGTCAATCTCCGATTTGATCAGAAAGGCGTGGCTCCGTTCGACCCGGCTGAGGTAGTCGAGGATTTTCCGGCTGGCGGGATCCCCGACCACCGGCCCGGCGTCGCGATAGAATTTCTCGGCGAATCTTTCCGCCTCCAGGGCGGCCTTGAACAGGTCCAGAACCGAGCTCTTCTCATCCACCTGAAGAACCGGCCTCGGCCGAACGAGCGTCTCGGGAATCTTAAGCTCGAATCCGGGAAAGCGCTGGGCATGAAGCCGCTCCAGAAGGCGACGATGCTTCTTTTCCTCAAGGACGAGAAACCGGAGTTTCTGCTCGAGGACGACATTTTTCACCCGGGAAAGAAGGCCGTCATAAAATTTGGCGGCTTCGATCTCGGAC
>Ga0185342_1000711_pt1 | contig 15812 bp, 15 predicted proteins | sample ConPoolayeEmetaG_FD_128045 | JGI IMG/M metagenome (GOLD analysis project Ga0185342, IMG submission 128045) | Hot spring microbial mat communities from California, USA to study Microbial Dark Matter (Phase II) - Cone Pool mat layer E metaG... ...
GGTCAACCCCAATTTAAAAATATCAGATTTTACTCTATAATTTCCTTTATGAATAAAAAACTTCTTATCGCAACCTTCAATAGAGGGAAAGTTATTGAAATTAAGGAAATCCTTAAGGAAATACCTTTTGAAGTTATCAGTCTCCAGGAAATAGGTCTAAAGGATGAGTATGAGGAAATTGGTAGCTCATTCCTTGAGATTGCAAGAAATAAAGCAAATTACTGGTCAAAGATTACAAGTTTGCCTACCCTTGGAGAGGACTCCGGACTCGAGGTTCCTGTTCTTTCTGGAGCTCCTGGCATCTTTTCTGCAAGATATGCGGGAACAGGAAAGAATTCAGAGGAGAATATAAGGAAACTTTTAAAAGAGATGAACGGAATTCCCCTTGAGAGGAGGAAAGCTTACTTTAAATGTGCGGCTGCAATATCTAAGGAAGGAGAAATAATTTTTGAGACCATTGAGGAAGTTGAAGGGATTATCCTTGAAGAAAAAAGGGGAGAAGCAGGATTCGGTTATGACCCTGTTTTTTACTATCCTCCTCTAAGAAAAACCTTTGCTGAGCTATCTGTTGAAGAAAAAAATGAAGTTAGCCACAGGGGGAAAGCCCTTAAAAAAGTGAAAGAGTTTCTTTTAAAATTTGAAAACCTTATTTAACTGGTGGAACAATCCTTTCAGGCTCAGGGTAATCCTTTCCTTTTAGATCAAGTTTTATTGTTTTTATCACAGGAGGTTTAAGGGGTCTGTCCTTGTTATCCCTTGGCAGAGAAGCTATTTTGTGGGCAATCTCCATCCCTTTTATAACCTTTCCAAAAGCAGAGTATTTTCCATCAAGGTGCTTTGCTCTTCCAAGGGTTATGAAAAATTGACTTCCAGCACTATCTGGATTTGGTGTTCTTGCCATCCCGACTATACCTTCTTCAAAGGGTATGTCGTTAAATTCACCCTTTATGCTGTAGGATGGTCCACCTTCACCAGTTCCAAGAGGATCTCCTCCTTGAATTACAAATCCAGGAATAACTCTGTGGAAGATAACTCCATTGTAAAAACCACTATTTGCGAGATAAATGAAATTGTTGACAGTATTTGGAGCTTTTTCCGGATAAAGCTCAATAACTATTTCACTTCCATCTTCTAAAATAATCGTAGCTATTGGGTTTTGATTTTTTGACTTATCCTCAGAGAGGAGAAAGGTAGTGGATAGAATTAGAAAAATAACTACATACCTCAAATCTTTCCTCCTTAATCATCTATTTTATTAAATGAAATTCCTTCTGCCTCTCAAGAACCCACCTTATTTTCCCTTGAGAATCAAGGATTGCATCTTCTTCCTGTCCAATCCAGACTTCCTGCCCATCCCATTCAGGAACATTTGTTGTGATTGAAAGCTCAATAGAGAACCATGTATTAGGAAGGACAATGAGATCCCCTTTTCCTGGAATTCTTTCCTGCCTGTCCCAAAGACCTATTATTGGTCCTGCGCCATGCCCGTGATCCCCAACTGTATGGCAGTATATTGAACCATTTATTTTTTCCTTTCTCATTGCATTCAAGGAATCTTCGAGAATCTCATTACCCGTTCTTCCAGGTCTTATTCTCTCCATTACAATATCCTGAAGTCTGTTGGATAGGGAAAGGGCTTTCTTTATCCCTTCTGGAACTGATTTTTCGTTGTCTCTTAAAACATATCCCATATGCTGGGTGTCAGTGTTAAGACCCATGAGAGTAATTCCGAAGTCAACATGAAGAAGATCTCCTTTCTGTATTGTAATTTCCTTGGTCTCTGAGAGAAAATCTTCCCTTTTTATACCCTTTCTCTGAATTGTAAAAGTTGGTTGGAACCATACCTTTACTCCCAATTCCTTTGCCTTCTCTCTAAGCCACCATATAACATCCATATTTGTTGTTTTTCCAGGTTTGATAACCTCAGAGGAAAGGGCTCTTTTGATTAATGAGTGGGCAACCCTCATAAGATTTTCATAATAGGGTTCCATCTCAGGAATTCTTGTTGAAAGATATTCAACAGAAAGAAGCTCTGCTCTCACAATTCTCTTTAACCATTTCTCTCCAAGGGTATCTTGAAGAGCTTCCCATTCTCCAGCAGAAAGACCATCTGAAAAGGCATGGGTTCTTGAGATATTTACTGCAATGGTTGAAGGATTCCTTTCTTCAATAATTTTTTTAAGAAGAATCCATTGACTCTCCCCCCAAAGCTCCCTCTTTTCGGTTTCAGGATCTCTAAAAACCTTATAAAGACCTCCATGGGAGCCTCCTCCAAGGGCAAGTCGTTCAATTCCCTTTTCAGGACCCCTGTCATAAAAAACAAGAATTGTCCTCCTTCTTGCAGAAAAAGTATTCGGAGAAACAAGAGAGAAAAACACAGGATCCTCGTTGTACTCCCTGCATATAACAAGCCACATGGATACACCATACCTCCTCATTAAATCAGGAAGAACCTTTTCGAGTCTTATTTTTAGCCACTCTTGCTGAATCTCCGCTTGTTTTTTAAGGGGGGGTATAAATCTCTCCTCAGGATTGGCTCCAAAAATTAGATTAACAAAAATTAAAAGGGCTAAAAGAATAAATAACTTCTTCGCTCTTCCCATGATTCCTCTCCTCAAAAATTTCCTCATTCTTTTCTATACCAATCTGATTGAGAAAAGTCAAAGGAATTTTCAAAAAAATTCTGAATGAACTGCGTTGATAACTTTTTCTAAGGGCTCTTCTTTTATAATGAAATAATATGCAACTTCTGATGCTCCTCCTGACATCATTTCAATATTCACCCCCTCTCTTGCCACTGCTGAGAAAACCCTCCCTGCAATACCCTCTCTTCTTGAGATACCTTCACCAACAACAGCTACAAGAGCCATATTCTCTATTTTTTCAACTTTCTCTATCACTCCTCCTTCAAGAGATTTAAGGCATTTTAAGCTTTCCTCAGAGTCATTTCTGTCAATTATCAGATTTATACAGGTTTGGGATGTTATTATTGAGTAAATATTTATGTTCTTTTCTGAAAGCTTTTTCCCGATTTCAGAAATAATCCCAGGCTTGTAGCCAACTCCTGCTCCCTGAATTCTAAGGATGGAAATCTGGCGATTGTATGTGACGCTCTTTATAATGTCCTTTGTTTCATTCTTTTCATGGGTTATAAGAGTTCCATTTTTTTCAGGCTCTTTCATATTTTTTATAACAAGGGGGATATTTTTTAATGAAACAGGCTCAACAGTTCTTGGATGAAGAATTTTTGCTCCAAAATAGGAAAGCTCTGCTGTTTCATTATAGGAAAGCTTTTCAAGAAGCTTTGCATTTTTAACAATTTTTGGGTCAGCACTCATAAAACCATCCACATCTTTCCAGATTTGAAGAAGGGATGCGCCAAGGGCATAGGCAATCACTGAAGCTGAGTAATCAGAGCCATTCCTTCCAAATAAACTTACCTTACCTGATGGGGTGCAACCAAAATATCCAGTTACAACAGGAACAATTCCTATCTTTAAAACAGGAAGAAGATGTCTTTTTAAATTTTTCTCTGCCTCCTGAAGGTTAGCTGATGCATTGTCATAGGATTCATCAGTAATAATACCAATCTTGTCTGATTCAAAAGCCTCAGCTCTAACTCCTTCATTTTTAAGAATTCCAGAAAGCAAAAACGCTGAGAACCTTTCTCCGTAGCTCAGAATCATTGCCTTGACAGAATCTGTGATTTCTGATGTATAACATATCCCATATAAATTCTTCCTCAGTTTTTCAATCCTTGAACCAATCTCCTTTCTGACCGTAACTTTAATCTCATTTTTAACGATTCCTTTCTCGCATATTTCAAAATGGACATCCTTTATTTTTTCAACTATTCTGTCTATCTCCCTTTCTGAAATCAGTGCCTTCTTCATAGCCTCGATTAGAAGATCTGTTACACCATAGACTGCGGATACAACTATTACTAATTTTTCTTTTTCAGATTTGACAATTTGAGCGACATCGAAGAAATCCTTTTCGTCCCTAAGACATCCTCCACCAAATTTCATAACCTTCATTTTTAACCCCCTATGATTCGCTTAAAATAGGCGAACTCAGCATTGAGGATACTCCCTCCTGCTGAGCCTCTAATTAGATTGTTTACGAGAAGGAAAAAACTCAGATATTTCCCTTTTTTCCTTATTCTACCAATGCTAATAGCCATCCCCTTTGCCCTTTCAGGGAATCCAGCTTCTGAATCAATTTCTGGCTGAGGTCTGTCTTCTTCGATTCTGACTATCAATGGACTTTCTGGTGCGGTGGGAAGATTCAAATTCTGAGGCTCACCTTTGAAACTTTTGAATCTTTCAAAAATTTCCTCAAGGGTAAAATCTCTCTCCAGCTCTACCAAAACACTTTCAAGATGTCCTATTTTTGTGGGAATCCTGCAACAGTTAACAAACATTTCTACTTCCAGATTCTCAATGGAATTTTCTTTAAGAATTCCCAGAATTTTCCTTGTTTCTCGCTCCACCTTCTCTTCTTCATCCTTTATGAATGGGATAGCATTACCCAATATATCCATTGATGGAAGCCCTCTTCTTCCTGCCCCTGATACTGACTGGTAAGAGTTCATAAATATTTTTTTAATTCCAAAATCAAGTAGGGGTTTTAGAGCGAGGACAAGACCTGATGTTGTGCAGTTGGAATTGGTGATTATAAAACCTCCAAATTTCTTTTTTTGTGCTTCTGCAAGTTTAATATGGTCTGGATTTATCTCAGGAATTAGAATTGGAACAATTTCATCCATTCTATTGGAGCTTGAGTTGGAAAATACAAATACTCCATTTTTCATAAGATTCTTTTCTATATCGGATGCAATTGATGAAGGGAGAGCAGAGAAGACCACTTTTACTCCAGAATCCAAAATATTCTCCACTGATGTGACTTCAATAACCATTTCCATTAACTCTTTTGGAATATCTTCTGATAGCATCCATTTAACTGATTCGCCAAACTTTCTCTTTGCCGATTTTTCAGAGGCTGTGAGGAGCTTTATTTCAAAGAAAGGGTGGTTTAGTAGCAGTTTGACAAAGTATTGACCAACCAGTCCGGTACAACCAAGAACAGCACAGGGAATTTTGTCCATCCTAAACACCTCCTTATATTGGTTTGATTCTATAGATTGATGTTTGACAGATAGTTAATGAAACAGCACCAGTCAAAGGATCGTTGGGCTGTCCCTCATGAATTGTTTTTGTTTCAAACTTCATCTTTCACCTCCATTTTTTTCAGAATTTTATCAATTTTATTTTCAAGTTCCTCTATTTTTTTATTAATGTTTAATAGATCTTCATAAGTAAGAGAGAAAGGATAAAGCTCCCTTTCTCTTGCTGTTATTATTCTTCCAGGAGCAGAGAGAACAACTGAGTTTTCAGGAACATTTTTTATAACAATTGCACCAGATGAAATTTTTGAGCCGTCTCCTATTTTTACAGGACCTATAATTTTTGCTCCAGCTCCAATTATTACTCTATTTCCTATTTTAGGATGTCTGTCACCCTTACATGGTTTTATAGCTCCAAGAGTTACTCCATGATAGATAATAACTTCGTCTCCAATTTCTGAGGTTTCTCCAATAACAACTCCTGAGCCATGGTCTATGAAAACCTTCCTTCCGATTTTTGCTCCTGGATGGATCTCAATTCCAGTGAATATCCTTGTTAAATAAGAAATAAATCGAGCTAAAAATTTAAAATTCTTTGACCAGAGGAAGTGGGAAATTCTGTGCAAGAGAATAGCATGGAAACCAGGATAAAGAAGTAATATCTCTACGGAATTCCTTGCTGCTGGATCGTTGTTCTTTATAAATTCAATTTCTTCCTTAAGCCTTTTGATTATCTTCATTTTCTTCCTCTTTAAAGAGATCGGTGGAAAGGTATCTTTCTGCTGTATCGGGGAAAACTGTGACTATTATTTTCCCTCTATTTTCTTCTCTTTTTGCAATTTCAAGGGTAGCAACCATTGCAGCACCTGAGGAGATACCAACAAACAAACCTTCCTCCTTCGCAAGCCTTCTCGCCATCTTTATTGCATCCTCATCCTCAACTTTTATAATTTCGTCAATAATATCTCTGTTAAGGATTTCCGGAATAAATCCAGCACCAATACCTTGAATTTTGTGGGGAGAGGGTTGACCACCTGAAATAACAGGAGAACGAGCTGGCTCTACCGCAACAATTTTGACCCCTTTCTTCTTCTCTTTCAAGAATGAACCTACTCCTGTTATTGTTCCACCTGTTCCAACTCCTGCAACAAAAATATCTATAAGCCCATCAGTATCATTCCATATTTCTATTGCAGTTGTTTCTCTATGAATTTGAGGGTTAGCTGGGTTTGAAAATTGAGATGGTATAAAGGCTTTAAACTCCATTGCAAGTTCGTTTGCCTTTTCAACTGCTCCCCTCATTCCTTTTTCAGCTGGTGTAAGGACTGTTTCTGCTCCAAGAAATTTGAGAACCTTTCTCCTTTCAACACTCATGCTCTCAGGCATAACAGCGATGAATTTATAACCTTTTACAGCACAAACAAATGCAAGGGCAATTCCAGTGTTACCGCTTGTTGGTTCAATAATCAAAGTGTCCTTCTCAATTAACCCCTTCCTTTCCGCATCTTCAATCATGGCAACTCCAATTCTATCCTTTACAGAGCTTAAAGGATTAAAAAATTCAAGCTTTGCGAAAATTTCAACATCAAAATTTTTGCAGATCTTATTTATTTTAACTAAGGGAGTTTTTCCAATAAGTTTTGTGATATCAGTGTAAAATCTCATAAGAACCTCCTTACCATGTTGTTATTAATTCATAAGGGACTGGAGTTTCGATAAATTCAGGTAGATTACCTCCCAATCCAACCAAATTACCTATAACTACAATAACTCCTTCAATTCCATGGATTAGAAACCTATTAATGGCTCTCTCAATTTTATCCGGATCTTCTTCATCTATTGAGTTACAGAGGGCTGTTGCTACAGCATCTGCGAGAATTGGATCTTCTGAAATTACTGTAACCGAGTCAGCCTTTCCAAAACTTAAAGAGTGCCCCATTCTACCTGAGGATGTGCAAACTCCAATTATTGAATTTTTTGGTTTAAATCTTAATCCGAGATTTTTAACCTTCTCGCCTGAATAAATCCCAATTATTACAGGTTCACTAATGAACATTGCAATATCTCCTCCATTTTCAAAAATCACATGTTTCGCTCCTTCTTTTACCATTTCCCTTACTGCGAAATAGGAGATTGCTCCAGCAACAGAAGCCATTGGACCTACTCCAGCTCTAAAGGATGCCTTTGCCATTCTCTTTACTATTTCTGGAGAATTATCTGAAACAAAGATAGGTTTAAGGGAGTGGAGAAAATCGGGATTTTTTGAAATGTAGCTTTCAAGGAATTCCCTTTGCTTTGCCACTTCCCTCTCTGCAATTGGGAAAAATTTCTCTTCAGCAATTACTGTTGCAACTGTCTCCTTTACCTTTAGTTTGAATCTCTTCAAACTCATTTATTGCCTCACATTCAAAGCTTTAACTGGGCAGGCATCAACGCATATTCCGCAGGAAATACAGGACTCTTGGTCAAGGATTATCTTCCAGTTTTCATCCACTGAGAAAAGATTTAGAGGGCAGATTGATAGACATTGTCCACAATTTATACAAATTGAATCATCTTTTATAACTTTTTTATCTTCTGGAACTTGGGGTTCTCTTCTGACAAAAATTTCAGCCTTTTTTTGTTTTTCTGCCAAAGGTTTTGAGGAGCCTTTAGTCGAAAGTCTCTCAACAGGCATCGTTAAAAGGAATTCTCCATTTTCAATTTTTTCTTTGAGAATTTGAGCTATCTTTTTAGCCATATAAATACTTGAAAGAGGTGAAGTTTTAACCCTTTTCCCATTTATTTCTACATATCCTGACTTAAGCTCCTTATAACTAACTCTTTTAATTACAGGTCTATTCCTTGACTGGATACCGTAATCGACAATGTTTGTAAATATTTCTTCATCGGAAATCCCTGTTTTTCTTGCAATTCCTTCATTTAGAACAGGAATTGGAACCCCTATTCCAACATAGAGAGTACAGCCATATCCTTCGAAAACCGCAGCCCTCAAAAATTCTGGAGACATGTTCTTTAAATCTCCTTTTACCATAAGGGTTGCAAAACCTGTCTCAGGAGAATGTTGTGTTCCATAACCCACAACATAGCCTTCTCCACCGCAGAGGAATATTCTTGTTCCAATTCCAATGGTTTCAAAGTCTGGATCGTTCATTAGAGGGGAGAGCTCTCCAGAGCCTGAGAAGGTAATATTGCCCATTTCAGGAAGGAGTTTTCCCATATAGGTATAAAGGATCTTCTGACTTGAATTTATTGCTGAATTATACCTCTGATAAGAATTTCTTGGATTTAGCATGATAGCCTGGTTCAACTCTTCAAGGGTAATAACTGTCTCAATTTTCTTCCTTGGATAACAATCTGTTCCATATGCCTCTGCCCTTAAATTAATTTCCCTCCCCCTTAAAAGATCCTCTATTACATGCGCTCCCCCATATTTTATATGAAGTTTCTCCGATGGCTCTGTGGCTCCGATGTAGGCATCAACAGCTGCAATCCCAGTATAAGCAGGAACATCATTTAGCCAGACCTTTGTCATTTTTATAGGTGGGTCAGAATGCCCAAAATTAAGAAAGACACCAGAGGAGCACATTGCACCAAAGGTTGCTGTTGTTACAACATCAATCTCTTTAAAAGCTCTCTTCTCACCTATTTCCTTAACAATTTTTGTCATTTCATCGGCTGATACTACAACAGCCTTCCCATTTTTTATCCTTTTGTTTATCTCTTCTATTGTTTTGAATTTCATATAACCTCCTTTAAACGAAATTATAAATTTCTCTTTCTTTGGGGAATTATCCGAGCACAGGGATTTTTAAAGGATTGATGAAGATACCGAGCTACAGGAGCTTATACCCTCGAGCCCTGTGCTCGGCAACACATTATCATAGATGTGGTTATTTCGATGATTTTGGAGGGAGATACTTTTATTCCTTTAGGTTCATAATTTGTTTCTATTAAAAATTCAATTTTCATTTTGAAATTTTATTTTATCAGAAATATAGCAATTGTCAAATAGCCGAATTGCATGGAGGAATTAAAGATTAGTTTATTCTTGGCTTTCTTTTATTTAGATTGTATAATCAATATACTAATGAGAAAACTAATTTCAACTTTTTCAGAAAGAGAATACCCTTTTGAAAGCTTAAACGAATTTTCGGATTCGGGAGAATCTCTTGAAGTCTATATCCCTGAGATTGAGAATGCTAAGATAAGGAATGGGAAGTTTTTATGGGAAAGATTCAGGGATTTTCTCCCCTTCAAATTCCTTGATCCTGAATGCTCCCTTGGAGAGGGCGGGACACCACTTGTCAAGGCTGGAAAGAGATTGCAAGAATTTACCGGGATAAAAAACCTGTGGATAAAGAATGAAGCTCAGAACCCAACAGGAAGTTTTAAGGATAGGGGCTCTCTAACAACAATTTTTATGGCAAAGGAGATGGGGGAGGAGTTCACCGTAACTGTCTCAACTGGGAATATGGGGCATTCAATTTCTGCATACGGAGCAAGGGCAGGAGTTAAGGTAATAGTCTTTTTACCTGAATTTGTCCCTCAGGAGAAGTTATTATCGATGGCTATTCATGGAGCGATAATAGTTAGAGTTAAAGCAGATGATTACTCAGTTATGAAAAAGAGAGTGCTTGAATTATCAAATAAGTATAATATAAGAATCGTTTCAGGAAATAATCCCATAAGGGTTGAAGGCTATAAACTTGAATCCTTTGAAATGTTCGAGCAAATGGAAGGGAATGTCCCTGATTACATTGCTGTTCCCACATCAGCATGCGGACACATTAGAGGAATCTTTAAAGGATACCGAGAACTTTTTCAGGCAGGACTAACAAACAAACTTCCTAAAATGATTGTAGTCCAGGCAAAAAACAATTCTCCAATTGTAAAAGCAATCAAAATGGGACTTGACCATATAATCCCTTTCAAAAATTTCCATACCATTGCTGAAGCTATTACTTCAGGAGATCCACCTGGAGGAGATGAGATTGTCCTTAAAGCAAAGAAATATGGATGGCTTGCTGAGGATGTGGAGGAGGAAGAGATTTTAGAATCCCAGAAAATGCTTGCCTCTTCAGGGTTCTTTGTCGAACCTTCTTCAGCAACAACTCTCTATGCAATTAAAAAATTGAGAGAAAACAAAAAAATAAGTGAAGAGGAGATGGTAGTCATCGTTCTTACAGGCTCTGGTTTAAAACAATTTGAGGCTATAAAGGATTATAAGTTTAAAATCTTTGAGAGCAATACAGATAAGATTGAAAAAGATTTAGGTTATATTATTGGCTAATGAAAAATTATCGAAATTGAACTTGGTATTTCTAAATGTTAAACTATTGACATGTTAAGGAGAGAGTAATGAAAATAAAAATAAAATTGCCTAACATGAATTGTCAAGGTTGCGTTAAAAGAATTGAAAGTCTTATGAAAGGTATTAATGGCATCAAAAGTTTCAAAGTTGAGTTATCAACTAAATCAGCTGAAATTGAAGGTGATTTTGACAAAATTCTGCTCTTAGAAAGATTAAAAGAGATTGGTTATCCTCCAGAGGAAATCGAATCTTAGGTGAAAATGAAAGATTTAAAACCTCTAAAAACCCTTATAAGTTTCAATGATGCAATGAAGATTTTACTTTCCCATGCTAAAAATGTTCAAGATGTTGAGTTAGTTTCAATTGAGGAAGCTAATGGAAGGGTTCTATCAGAAGAGGTAATGGCTCCAATAGATGTTCCTCATTTTGACCGCTCAGCAATGGATGGTTATGCAGTTAAAGCTGAGGATACCTTCGGCGCCTCCCTTCATAATCCTGTTACCCTTGAACTTTCTGGCTCAGTTTTTCCTGGAGAGATTCCAGATGCAATTGTGGAAAAGGGAAAATGTTTTAAAGTTTCTACTGGAGCCATGATACCAGAGGGTGCAGATTCTGTTGTAATTTTAGAAGAAACAGAGACTGTTGAAAAAAAAGTTTTTGTCTATAAACCTGTTTTTCCTGGAGCTAATATAACAAAGAAAGGTGCGGATATTAAAAAAGGCACTAAAATTATATCTAAGGGTTGTTATCTAACTCCCTCAAAGATTGGTGCTATCGCATCCCTTGGATTAAAAAAAATAAAAGTTTTCAGAAAACCTAAAATAGCACTTATTCCCACTGGAAATGAAATAATATTACCTGGTGAGAATCTTCAGATGGGAAAAGTCTATAATATAAACACTTTTGCCCTTTCTGCCCTTATTAAAGAGAATGGTTGCATCCCTATCGTATTCCCTCTTTGTCCTGATGAAAATAATGAGCTGAGAAAAAGATTGAAGGAAGCTCTTAACTATGATCTCATTGTAATTATTGGTGGTAGCTCTGTCGGAGAGAGGGATATTGTAATGGATGTATTGATGGAAATCGGGGAAATTCTCTTCCATGGAATCGCTGTTAAACCTGGTAAACCTACTCTTGGAGCTGTTGTAGAGGAAAAACTTGTAATAGGGATGCCAGGCCACCCTACTTCCTGTCTATCTAATGGATACATGATTCTTCTTCCAATTTTAAGAAAGATTGCAAATCTCCCTCCTAAAAATTTCCAAATTGTGAAGGGGAAACTAAGCAAAAGAATTTCAGTTACCCTTGGAAGAATGCAATTTTTGTCTGTTAAATTAAATGGCGAAGAAGTCATTCCTGTTTTCAAAGAATCAGGGACAATAACATCAATGGCAGAAGCTGATGGTTATATTGAGATACCTGGAAATAAAGAGCTTATAGAAAGAGGTGAGGAAGTAGAAGTAAAAATTTTTTAAAATAAACGAGGAGGAAATATGAAAAAGTTCTATCTTTATTTTATTCTATTTCTTATACTTTTGTTAGTTGCGATTTACATATGGAAGAGCTTCCAAATAAGAGGTATTAAAAAAGAAATGGAGGAACAGAAAATTACCCTTACAAAAAGAGCCCAAAATATTTTTGATTTGAAGTCCAAAGATTTTCTAAATCTTGTTGTAATCCCCCTTTGCTGGGCGGTTCAAAAAGAGATGGTTTCTGAAAACTATGGAATAATTGACAGCTATTTTATCGAGCTTGTGAAAAAACCAAATATGAAACTTATTCTTTTATCCAATATGGATGGGAAAGTCTTAGTTTCTACTGATAAAAGCTTAGAGGGTAAGGAAGTATTTTCTGTTATTCCAATGGAACTAATGAATTTAAGCTCAATAAAAGTGGACGAAGATATTAATGAGAATATAAGAGTTGTTGCTCCAATATTCAATCTGAACCAGAAGATTGGTGTTCTCATCATGATTTACAAAAAAGAAAAAATTAGCTTTGAAGAAAAAGGTTAAAAAAAGAGCGCTGGGTCGATAGCTCCCAAGTTTAGAAACTTAGAAGTTAGGAAAAGAGAAAGCAAGTAAATTTTTGGCTTAAAAAAATCTTACAATATTATGCTAAAATTTTATGCTTGACAAATACTAAAAATTTTCCTATATTTATATATGGAATAATTTTTAAGGAGGTTTTAAAATGGGAAAGGTAATTGGCATTGACCTTGGAACTACAAACTCTGTTGTAGCTGTTATGGAGGGGAAGGATGTTAAGGTTATATTAAATCAGGAGGGGAGTAGGCTGACTCCCTCAGTTGTAGCTTTTACAAAGGATGGAGAGAGACTCGTTGGACAGGTTGCAAAAAGGCAGGCTATAACGAATCCGTTAAATACAATATATTCCATAAAAAGATTTATGGGAAGAAGATACGAAGAGGTTCAAGAAGAAATTAGGATGGTTCCCTACAAAGTTGTTCGAGGACCTCATGATGATGCAAGAGTGGAAGTTATGGGTAAAATTTATTCGCCTCCGGAAATCTCTGCTATGATCCTCACAAAGCTCAAGCAGGCAGCTGAAGATTATCTTGGAGAAAAGGTTACAGATGCAGTAATAACAGTTCCTGCCTACTTCAACGATGCTCAACGCCAGGCAACAAAGGATGCGGGAATAATAGCAGGTTTGAATGTGAGAAGAATAATTAATGAGCCAACAGCTTCTGCCCTTGCATATGGACTCGACAAAAAGAAAGACCAGATAATTGCTGTTTATGACTTTGGAGGAGGTACATTCGATATTTCTATCCTTGAAGTAGGAGAAGGTGTTATAGAGGTAAAAGCAACAAATGGTGATACTCATCTTGGCGGAGATAACATTGACCAGAGGATAATTGACTGGATGGTTGAAGAATTCAAAAAGGAATATGGAATAGACCTTTCAAAGGATCCGATGGCTATGCAGAGACTTAAGGAGGCTGCAGAAAAAGCAAAAATCGAACTCAGCTCCGCGCTTGAAACAGAGATCAATCTCCCCTTTATAACTGCTGATGCTTCAGGACCAAAGCATCTTTTGATGAAGCTTACAAGGTCAAAACTTGAATCTATGATTGAAGACCTTCTACAAAGAACTATGGGTCCTGTAAGACAGGCTCTCGAAGATGCAAAGTTAAAGCCACATCAGATTGATGAGGTTGTTCTTGTTGGTGGCTCAACAAGAATACCAAGGGTTCAGCAACTTGTGAGAGATTTCTTTGGCAAAGAGCCTAACAAATCAGTAAATCCTGATGAGGTTGTTGCAGTAGGTGCGGCAATTCAGGGAGCTGTTCTTGCAGGAGAGATGAAAGATATTCTCCTTCTTGATGTAACTCCTCTTTCTCTTGGGGTTGAAACCCTTGGTGGAATATTCACAAAGATTGTCGAAAGAAACACAACAATTCCAACCCGTAAATCTGAAATATTCACAACTGCTGAGGATAATCAGACTCAGGTAGAGATTCATGTCCTTCAAGGAGAAAGGGAAATGGCAAAAGACAATAGAACCCTTGGAAGATTTCATCTTGTAGGAATTCCTCCCGCACCAAGAGGGGTCCCTCAGATAGAAGTTACATTTGACATCGATGCCAATGGAATCTTAAATGTTTCTGCTAAAGATCTTGCTACAGGTAAATCCCAGGCAATAACTATTACAGCATCAAGCGGTTTAAATAAAGAAGAAATAGAGAAAATGGTAAAGGATGCAGAACTCCACAGAGAGGAGGATAAGAAAAAGAGGGAAATTGTTGAAATGAGGAACAAAGTGGATGCCCTTGCCTATGAGCTCGACAAAAATATAAGGGAGAACAGAGATAAATTTCCATCTAACCTCATATCAGAAGCTGAGTCTGCGGTGAAAGATGCTAAATCAGCTATGGATTCAAATGATAGGGATAGACTCCAGCAGACTATTAATAATCTGACAAGAATCTCCCATCAGGTAGCCCAGATTCTTTATCAGCAAGCTGCTTCCCAGAGAGCTTCCCAATCCTCTTCTCAATCCACTTCAGGTACAGGTAAAGATGGCTCTTCAAAGGAAGAGGTTATTGATGCAGAATACGAAGATACGAGCAAGCAATAAAATGGAATCCATTAATTAAAGGGATATTTTCTAATTAAGGGAAAAAATGAAGGTTATAGAGGTTTCCTCCTTATCAAAGGAGGAGATGATAGATATAACCCATATTGTGGCAAAAATAGTCCAAGATGAAAAAATTGAAAATGGAATTTGTTTAATTTACACTCCCCACACAACAGCTGGAATAATAATAAATGAAAATGCTGACCCTGATGTGAGAAGGGATATATTAATGATGCTGAAAAAATTAGTTCCAGAATCTCTTCCCTACTCTCATACAGAGGGGAACTCACCTGCTCACATAAAAAGTGCAATTATTGGCAACTCAAGAATTGTTCCAATAAACAAAGGGAGACTTTCCCTCGGCACATGGGAGGGCATATTTTTCTGTGAATTCGATGGTCCAAGAAAAAGAAAGGTCTATTTAGAGGTTTTGGGAAGGGAGAGATAGAAATCTCTCTTTTCTGTATTCTCTGCATCTGGTAAACTTAATTTTGAAAGGAGAAACATGAAAGGGAAGCATAAATTATATTTTTTACTGATTTTTACCTTTCTTCTGAATATTTCGTATCCTAAGGGACTAATGGATTTACCTCCTCAAAATGCAAAGGAAGTTGCCAAAGGGAATAATCAGTTTAGCCTCGAGTTATACTCAAATATATCAAAAAAGGAGAAGGGGAACATATTCTTTTCTCCCTTTAGCATTTGTTCTGCATTTGCAATGGTATATGAAGGAGCTGACGGTAAAACAGCTGAAGAGATTAGCTCTGTTTTTAATTTTCAGAAGGAAAGCAAAGAGAGATGGAAGAATTGGGAATTAATTTTAAATAGCATCAATAAGAAGAGTAAGAAATATGAACTTTTTACTGCCAATGCTTTATGGATTCAGGAGGGTTTTAAAATCCTGCCTGAATACAAAAGAGTGATTGAGGAGTACTATAAGGGAACTGTTTCAAATCTTGATTTTGCAGGTAAAACTGAGAATGCAAGATTAGAAATAAATAGATGGGTTGAGGAAAAAACTAATAAAAAAATAAGGAATCTATTTTATCCAGGCTCATTGAATCAGTTAACCAAACTAGTTCTTACCAATGCTATATATTTCAAAGGTGAATGGTTGAAACAATTTGATAAGAATGAGACAAGGGATGAGGATTTTCGAGTAAGTAAGGAAAGGATTGTTAAAGTTCCGATGATGAGAATAGAAGGACAGAATGCAAGATTTAATTATTCAGAAATGGAAGATTTGCAAATTCTTGAGATGGATTATAA
>Ga0185342_1000714_pt1 | contig 15781 bp, 17 predicted proteins | sample ConPoolayeEmetaG_FD_128045 | JGI IMG/M metagenome (GOLD analysis project Ga0185342, IMG submission 128045) | Hot spring microbial mat communities from California, USA to study Microbial Dark Matter (Phase II) - Cone Pool mat layer E metaG... ...
GACATATGCTTTCATGCCAGCCTTGGCGGCATAGGCGGCGACACTACAGGCGAGGTTTCCTGTCGAGGCGCAGGCGACGGTATCAAAGCCAAACTCCCTCGCCTTGGTGATGGCTACCGAGACAACACGATCCTTGAATGAGTAGGTCGGGTTGACGCAGTCATTTTTGATGTAAAGATCTGAAAGCCCCAGCACCCGCCCCAAATTATTGGCTTTGATAAGCGGGGTGAAGCCGGTGCTAATATCAACTACTTCACTATCGACAGGCAGCAGATCACGGTAGCGCCACATGGTTGGAGGGCCGCTAGTGATCTTTTCCCGGCTGATCACCCTGGCAATTGCCTCATAGTCATAGACTACCTCTAAAGGGCGGAAGCAGACCTCGCATATGCTTATTGGGGAATGGGGATACTCTTTTCCACACTCTCGACAGCGTAGGGCTCTAGCATACGACATGCTCTTACTCCTTGGGACCTTAAAAAGCTCTGGGCAATTTGTCGAGGCCCTTGTTATCTAGGGACTTCCAGCCTTCTTCTTTTCGGCCACAGTGCTCCTGATAAAATTGATGATCTCTCCAGTTGGCGTTCCTGGCCCGAAAACGCCTCTTATCCCTATCTGGCTCAGGAAGGGGATGTCATCCTCAGGTATAATGCCACCAGCGACCACCGTCACATGATCCATTCCCTTCTCTTTGAGACGCGCCATGATAAGCGGGAATAGCTCCTTGTGTGCCCCGGAGAGGATGCTTAGGCCAATAACATCCGCGTCCTCCTGGAGGGCAGTCTCTGCAATCATCTCCGGGGTTTGGCGAAGTCCGGTGTAGATTACCTCCATCCCGGCGTCGCGCAGGGCTCGAGCCACCACCTTTGCCCCTCGATCATGCCCATCAAGCCCAGGTTTTGCCACCACTACCCGAATTCTTCTTTCCTCTGACATGAGAGAAAGCCTCCTAAACCTTCTCAGCTAGCTCGATCAAGATCCCTTTTGTGGCACGGGGGTGCAAGAAGCCGACCTTCCCCGCCAGTCCCATCCTCCCCTTTTTATCTATGAGTTCAACACCTCTTTTTGCGAGCGACCCGAGTTCTTCATCGATCTTATCTACCTCGAGGCAGATATGATGTATACCCTCCCCTCGCCTCTCCAAGAACTTAGCCACCCCTCCCTCGGGGTCGATTGGCTCGATGAGCTCTAGCTCCCCGTCTCCGATATGGACAACGGCCGCTTTTACCCCTTGATCGGGGATGGTTTCAATCTTCGATGGCTTCAGCCCGAATAGCTGAGAGAAGAGAGCCAATGCCTCATCAAGGCTCTTAACTGCGATGGCGATGTGATCAATCCTCTTGATCATTATATCCTCCTAGACGACAATTGCCTCTTTCTGCTCGCCGAACACCCTACGGAGAACGTTGCACATCTCCCCGATGGTGGCGTAGGCCTCGACACATTCAAGGAACGCTGGCATGGTATTCTCGCTGCCCTGAGCCGCCGCCTCAAGCTTCTTGAGGGCAGCACTGACTTTTATGTTATCCCTCTCCTTCTTCACTTGGGCAAGGCGCTCCAGTTGCCTTTTTGCCTCCTCAGGGTTGATGCGCAGGAGGCCCTCTATCTTGGGGGGTGGGGAAACGAATTTGTTTACCCCCACCACGATGCGCTGCCCGGTCTCGACCTCCTTTTGATAGCGGTAGGAGCTCTCCTGAATCTCACGCTGCATATATCCCTGCTCGATGGCGGCGACAGCCCCACCAAGGAGATCGATTTTGTCGATGTATTTCTTTGCCTCCCTCTCTAGGGAATCGGTGAGGTATTCCACCAAGTATGAGCCGCCGAGTGGGTCAACGGTATCGGCGATCCCACTCTCATAAGCAAGGATCTGCTGGGTTCTGAGGGCAATGGTCACTGCTCCTTCGCTTGGCGTGGCATAGGCCTCGTCCCATGAGTTGGTATGCAGCGATTGGGTTCCACCCAGAACTGCGGCCAGTGCTTGAATGGTGGTTCGAATGATATTATTGTGTGGCTGCTGTGCGGTTAGGGTTGAGCCGGCGGTTTGGGTATGAAAGCGTAGCATCCAGGAGCGGGGGTCTTTTGCCCCGAAGCGATCGCGCATTATCTTCGCCCAGAGCCGGCGTGCTGCTCTGAACTTAGCCACCTCCTCAAAGAGGTTGTTGTGGCTGGCGAAGAAGAAGGAGAGCCTTCCGGCGAAGGCGTCGATATCAAGCCCCCGATCCACCGCCGCCTGAACGTAGGCAATCCCATTTGCTAGGGTGAAGGCTATCTCCTGAGCGGCGGTGGCTCCCGCCTCCCTCATATGGTAGCCACTGATGCTGATGGTATTCCACCGGGGGACATGCTTGCGGCAGTACTCAAATATGTCTGTGATCAGCCGCATGGATGGGCGTGGCGGAAAGATGTAAGTGCCTCTGGCAACATACTCCTTTAAGATGTCATTTTGAATGGTCCCCTCCAGCTTCTCTGGGTCTACTCCCTGCTTCTTGGCGACGACGATGTACATTGCAAGCAGGATGGGGGCGGTTGAGTTTATGGTCATCGAGGTGCTCACCTTATCCAGGGGAATCCCCTGAAAGAGTATCTCCATATCCTTCAGGGTATCTATGGGCACCCCGACCTTCCCTATCTCCCCCTGAGAGATAGGATGATCGGAGTCATAGCCGATCTGGGTAGGGAGGTCGAAGGCAACGCTCAAGCCCGTCTGGCCTTGCTCCAAAAGGTAACGGTAGCGTCGATTTGACTCCTCGGCGGAGGCAAACCCTGCATACTGTCGCATTGTCCAGAGTCTTCCCCGATACATCGTCGGTTGAACCCCCCTAGTGAAGGGGAATTCCCCGGGGTAGCCCAGTGCGGTTACATAATCAAAGCCATTAAGGTCCTCCGGCGTGTAGACGGTGTCGATCTCCACCCCTGAGGTGGTCTCGAACCTTTCCTGGCGCTCGGGGAACCGTTTTAGGGTGGGCTCGACCACCTTTTCTCGCCATTCCCTTTTGCTTTTGCTTGGCATTGTAAATTCTCCTAATCGGAACTTTGGAAGGCTAGGTAAAGTGTATCTTATCCCGGTGAGGGTGTCAATTCTCCTTTGGCTTGTCGGAGTGTGATATAATTTTAAGAGGTAAGTGAAATGGAGCGCATAACTTCAGGCAAGCCAAGGGCTGAGGATACAGTCCTTGATACTAGCCTCCGTCCCAAGTGCCTTGCCGATTATGTCGGTCAGGATAGGGTTAAGGAGAATCTCAAGATAGCTATTGCTGCTGCTAGGGGGAGGGGGGAGGCGCTAGACCATATCCTTTTCTACGGTCCACCGGGACTGGGGAAGACTACCTTAGCCAATATCATGGCTGCCGAGATGGGGGTGAGCATTAAAACCACCTCGGGCCCCGCTGTGGAGCGGCCTGGGGATCTTGCCGCCATCCTTACTAATCTTCAGAAGGGGGACATCCTTTTCATCGATGAGATCCACCGCCTGAGTCGGACTGTTGAAGAGGTGCTCTACCCTGCTATGGAGGACTTTGCACTTAATATCATTATCGGAAAGGGTCCTGGGGCGAGAAGCCTTCGGCTAAGCCTCCCCCGTTTCACTATAGTTGGGGCGACAACCCGCTTCGCCATGCTCAGTGCTCCTCTGCGCGATCGATTTGGAGCCGTCTATCGGCTCGATTTCTATAGTGAACAGGCAATCGAGCAAATCCTCAGGCGGTCGGCTCGCATTCTTGGGGTGGAGGTGGCGGAGGGGGGTATCGTAGAGATCGCTCGCCGTGCCCGAGGCACACCCAGGGTAGCCAATCGGTTGCTTAAGAGGGTTCGAGACTATGCTCAGGTGATGGCTGATGGGGTGATCACCGAGACTGTGGCTAGAGAGGCGCTGGCGATGCTGGATATCGACTGCATCGGACTGGATGAGCTTGATCACAGGGTGCTTCGCACCATTATTGAGAAGTTCGATGGTGGTCCTGTTGGGCTGGACACTATTTCTGCCTCTATCAGCGAGGATGCAGATACCATTATGGATGTTTATGAGCCCTACCTTTTGCAGCTAGGCTTCTTGGAGCGAACACCGCGGGGAAGGGTAGCTACCAGGCTCGCCTATGAGCATCTGGGATTGCCCCACAGCAAGGGGCAATCGCCTCAGATGGGCCTTTTTTGACCTGTTTGTTCTATTTCCATAAATGCGGATGCGCCGAGATAATTAAGAGTTAAAAATGGCCTTCATATTGCTTCATACTTGCTGCGCCCCTTGTGCTATTTATTCAGTAAGGCACCTTAAAGAGCATGGGTTTGAGGTAACCGCCCTCTGGTATAATCCCAATATTCATCCCTTCAGTGAGCACCAGCGCCGTCTCGATTCAATGCAGGCATATGCACATTCAGTCGGTTTGCCGCTTATCGTTGTCCCGGGTTATGATATGATTTACTATTTTCGGGCGGTGGTTGGGCATGAGGGGGAGCGCTGCAGGGATTGTTTCCGGCTTCGCCTTTCCAGAACTGCCCAGGCTGCTGGGGAGAATGGCTGTGATGCCTTTACCACCACCCTATTAATCAGCCCCTATCAGAAACATGAGCTCCTCAAGCAGGTTGGGGAGGAGGTGGGGAGGGAGCATGGCGTCCACTTCTACTATGAGGACCTGAGGCCGGGCTTCAGGGAGAGCCACCGCGTATCCAGGGAGCTCAACCTGTACCACCAGAAATATTGTGGCTGTGTCTACAGCGAGTGGGAGAGGTTTGGAAAGGTAAAGATCTAGTCCTTGGCGGCTGTTGAACCTCACCGGTGGGTTTCTGTTTTTTAGCTCCTTGGGCACGATTTTGAACAAAGGTCATGGTACCTCCCTCCAGCACTAATGTCCCACCCGTTTTGACCCGAATGGGCTATTGCAGGCAGGTGATACTGCATGCAAAATAAGGTAGGTCAAGTTAGGAAAAATGTATAAAAGGGGCGTTGACAGGTCTTTGTCATAGTAGCATAATTAAGTATAATTAATGCCAAAGAAATTGAAAGTGATCCTTTGGAGCGGGGGCACGATGATGAATGAGCGGGGAAATGGCAATAGTCTATTGACCACCCGCGAGGTGGCGGGATTGCTCCATGTTCATCCCAATACGGTGAGGAAGTGGAGCAATAACGGGCTACTGAGGGCATACAGGGTCGGTAGCCGTGGTGACCGGAGGTTTGAGCGTGAGGAGATCAAGAGATTTCTGGAGAGAGAGCGGGTGGCTAGCTAAGAGGGGCAGGCTCCGAAGGAGCCCGCCCCTTTCTCATGGCGCTAAGGCTATTACTCCAGTCAGTGCAGCACAATCACAACTGCCGTCGCAGTGCCTGCTTCAGCGTCCCACCCTGAGGCAACCACGGTTACCATATCGCCCTTCTGGATTGCTTCAAACGTTGTGCCCTCCGGTCGGTACAGAGTATCCCCGTTGACGGAGAATGTGATTTCTCCTACTTTCTTACAGTCCACGGTAATTGATACAGGTGTCCTGTTGCTATCGTTAGTAGCTTTCGCTTTAACCTCTCCAACAAAGTGGAAGTGCAAGCCCTGGCCAGGCACCAGATGGACTATCCTGGCGGCGAAGTTACCACCAACCCATGTGCCTGTTATTGCCACCCAGTCGCCGTCGCTGATGTCGCAAGAAGACAGCCTGGGATTGCTTGGGATCTTAAATTTGGTGCCTCCATTGACCGTCACGGTCACTTTATCGCCCTGCCTTGTGGTGAGAGTAAAGCCATCGTCATTTTTGCCGCTCACTTCGCCGAATAAGCCATGACGGCTGTGGAGCCCGGGCGGGCCACCGCTAGGATTGCCCTGGGCAAATGCGGCTCCTACGCCGCCAGCAACCAGCGCGCAAACCAGCGCCAAAGCCATGAAACCCTGTAAAATCCTCAACTTATTCCCCCTTTCACCTGTCTTTTTTCCTTTATTCCTTATAACGAGAAGATTGCCATTTGGTTAGCACCGATTTAGGGGATATAGAAAACTATTAGCATAGTGCGCTTCTCATTCCCCTGCCAGTCGCTGGCGATAACCTCGATGATGTTCGGTTCCTCTTCGAGGGTGACTGTAACGCTGAAGTTGCCATCCTCATCAACCTGGGCTATCTTCACCTCATCATCTACCCATATACTCACCACAGCGCCGGGGATGGTGGTGCCACTGACAAGGGTGATGCTGGTATTTACCTCGCTCTCATCCTGGGGCGCGGTTACCTTGAGGAATAGCCCTGGCTTACAGGCAACAGCGAGGACAGTTATCAGCGCGATGACTAACAGGCCTACCGCTATGCGATACATTTCCTTTTCCTGTTACTTAACGAAAAACTCCCATTTGGTCGCCGCCAATTCTTGAGGCTCTTCTGCCTCCCAAGTGTCACCTGTTGCCTCCGCCATGGCCTTCAATAGCCTGGATAGCCCTTTCATATCCCGTTCTGGACATCTCCATGGCATGTTGAAGCGCTGGTATTGCTTGCGGTGGCACCTCTTCCAGGGCAAGCTCAAGGGCAGCCTGATTCCGTTGAGCATTTCCCTCCAGAAGTGCCACTAGCACGTCGATCTCTGCCCCCTCCTCACCACCAACCAGATTCACTATCTGCTCCAGGTGGTTGGTGAGGCGCTCGGTTAGCATCTCCACTGCTTCGGAGTTGCCCCTCCCGGCCATTATCACAATCTCAGCTACCCTTGTATCGGCGAATTGGGCGTGCAACCTCGCCCTAGCTACATCTGAGGTGGCAAGGAACAGCCGGACTTGCTCGGTTGCTAACTTAACCGAGTAAAGGGGGTCGCCGGGCATGGCGCCTGACGATGCAGCGACTGTTCCACCACCGGCAAGAAGAAAGACGAGTACTGCTATTGAGGCTACCACCCAGCGCCGCAATCCCAAAGAGCGTCGCTTTTCCCGCCCCCGCCCTTTGGCAGAAAGTGCCGAGAGGAAGCGGTATCTGGCCTCTGCCTTGAACTCGGAGCGAGGTTCGATTTGGGACGCCTTGGCACTGGCAAGGGCAATCCTGAGCAGGGGTTCAAGCTCCTTTGCCTGCCCCGGGTAAGCCATAAGGCACCCGTCGATGGTCTCGCCTTTGACCAGGATGCGCTCGATGCAGTCATCAAGGATTTCCTCAAATCCCATGCTCATCGCCTCTCCACCAGTCTTTTTCGTAGTGCCACTAATGCGCTGTGCTGGAGGGCTTTTATCGCCCCCTCGCTCCTTCCCATCGCCCTCGCTGTCTCGGCAATAGATAGCCCGGCGGCGAATCGGAGGGAGATCACCTCCTGCTGCGCTTCGGTGAGATGCTTCACCGCAACAAGCAACTGCTCGATATCAAGTTTCTGCTCCACCAAGAGCTCGGCCTCCATCGCGGCGCTCGCCTTTGATTCATCGAGGGGCAAGCCCTCCCCTTTGGCTGTCTTCCGTAGGTGATCAATCACCTGATTATGGGCGATCCGGAAGAGCCAGGCAGCGAAGGGGATACCGCGCCATTTGAAGGAGCCGATGGATTCCAGAACCCTGAGGAAGACCTGCTCGGTAATGTCCTCTGCATCCTCGCGACTGCCCACTCTTAGAGCTATGTATCGATAAATCCTGTCGAAGTAACCTTCATATAGCCGGGCAATGGCATCTTGGTCCCCACGCTGTGCTCGCTGAACCAGGCTCTCCTCATTTTGCACCTGATAACCTCCTGGTTATCCTGTGCATTTAATATAACGAAATAGACTGGAAAAAGATAGTTGTGGAAAAGGCACGACATGGTAAAATTATAGGAAACAGGGTTCTAATTTGTCATATCGATGCTCAAGAGGGAGAGAGTTTGGGCTATCGAGTCCGCCCTATAGAAATGGGCGATATTCCCCAGGTCACTGAGATAGATCGTGAATCATTTGCTAATTCCTGGTCCCCTTCTACCTACAAGCACGATCTCCGCTTTAACAGGCTGACGCGTTACCTTGTGGCTTACGAAGAGGAGGGTAAGCCTGCTCGGCAGGAGGTAAGTGTTCAATCAGGGGGCTCCGGGCCACTTCGCTGGCTGAGGCGCCGATTTTCCGGGGAGGTATCGCATCCTTCGACTGGGCAACACATTCTAGGCTTTGCTGGACTCTGGTTTATGATGGACGAAGTCCATCTCACCACAATTGCAGTGCGGGAAGCATATCGCCGGAGGGGAATCGGTGGGCTTCTGCTTATTTCAGCTATCGAGCTTGCTGTGCTGCGGAATGCCCGGATGGTTACCTTGGAGGTGCGCGCCTCAAACCGGCCAGCCCAAGCACTCTATGAGAAGTATGGGTTTAGGAGGGTCGGGGTGCGGCGGGGATACTATACCGACAATAGAGAGGATGCTGTTCTGATGACCGCTGATGGGATCGCCTCAGCCTCATTCCAGGCACAATTCCAGAGGCTGAAGCGGGAGCATGCAGAAAGATGGGGGGAGTCGCACCTGGAGCTTGGAGAGTAGTCACCAAAAGGCTTGTGGTGCCCCCAAGGGAATTCGAATCCCTGTTTCCAGCTTGAAAGGCTGACGTCCTGGGCCTCTAGACGATGGGGGCGTTTTAGGGATTATAGCAGACGGGGGAGGGGCTGGCAATATATCCTATGGATATATTGCCAGCCCCTCCAGTGCTGTTGTCTCAGGGAAGCCAAGCATAATATTCATGCTCTGGATCGCCTGCCCCGATGCCCCCTTTACCAGATTATCAATCGCGCTAATAACAATGAGCCTTCCCGTCCTCAGGTCAATGGTGGGATGGATGAGGCAAAGGTTGTTTCCCCAGGTCTGCTTGGTCTGGGGTGGGGCATCGACCACTCTTACAAATGGCTCCCCCTTATAAAACTCCCGATAAAGCTCCCTTAGCTCTCTCCTCCCCTTTTCACTGATCTCTATCTTCCCCTCCTCCAGCGTGGCATAGCATGAGCTTAGAATCCCCCGCGTCATCGGCACGAGATGAGGAACGAAGGTCACCGAGGGCGAAAGGGCTGGGTTTAGTCTCCTCAGCTCCTGAACGATCTCGGGGAGGTGGCGATGTCCATCCAGGGCATAGGGTGAGACATTTTCATTCGCCTCAGCGAAGTGGGTGGTTATACTGAGGGTTCTGCCGGCGCCTGATACCCCCGATTTACTGTCGATAATGATCTCCGGCCGGATCAATCCCTCCTTGACGGCTGGGGCTAAGGCGAGGATAGCCCCGGTGGGGTAGCAGCCGGGATTGGCGACCAAGCGGGCCGAGGCAATCTGGGGGTGGTTTAGTTCTACCAGACCATAGACCGCCTCGTTGAGAAGCTCAGGCGCAGGATGGCTGAAATCATACCACCTTCTGTATTCCTCGGGGTCTTTCAACCTGAAGTCAGCGCTAATATCAATCACCCTTTTGCCCTGATTCAATACCGGTAGAACTGCTTCGCAGCTTGACTTGTGGGGCAGGGCGGAGAATACCAGGTCTACCTCCCCCAGCTCTGCCCCGATGGTGAGCTCAATTTCGGCGAGGTGGGGAAAAACCTTCCCCACTTTCTGCCCGGCGCCGCTCCGCCCTGTTACTGAGGTGAGGCGAACCCCGGGGTGGCGGAAAAGCAATCGAGCCAGTTCCATTCCTGCATAGCCGGTAACATTAATAATGCCTACTTTAACCTGCCTCATAATTCCTCCTCTAGGTGCCTTCCCCGGTTATCTCCTCAAGCCTCTCGTCGCTGATTCCAAAGTGATGGGCTATCTCATGGCGAACAACATCCTGAACCACCTTTACAATCTCCTCGTCCGAGCGACAGGTCATCTCGATTGGTCTCCGAAAGATGGTTATCTTATCGGGCAGGATCGTCTGCTGGAGGCTCCTTTTGGTGAGCGGAACGCCTTCATAAAGTCCGAGAAGCTCGTTCCGATACCTGAGACCCACCCTCGAGAGTTGATCCTGGCTGGGCCAGTCCTCAACTACGATGGCGATGTTCTCCAGTCCCTCCTGAAACTCCTGGGGCAGATCATCAAGTGCCTTTGCCACTAGTTCGTCAAAATCCTCTCTTTTCATCGCTTCCTATACCTATAAAGCTTGAAGGACATTCTCCGCTGAGGGTGCACTCCTCACATTTAGGTCGCTTTGAATGGCATACTCGCCTGCCGTGCTCTATCATATTGAGGTGGAACTGATAAATCACCTCAGATGGAACCATCCCCTCCAATATTTCGTGTGCTTTCTCGGGAGATACTCTGGAGTTTATTAACCCAAGGCGCTTTGAAACTCGGTAGAGATGGGTGTCAACAGGCAAGGCAGGCTTCCCCAAGGAAAACAGCAACACACATGCCGCTGTCTTTGGTCCCACCCCGGGGAGTTGCCGCAACCATTTCTTCGCCTCGGGCAACGATAGCCCCCGGAGAAAGTCCAGGTCGAGGGAGCCTTCTCTGGCCAGGATGTTTTGCAGAGCCGCTTTGATTCGGCTTGCCTTGACTTTCGAAAGCCCTGCCGACCTGATAGATGCTTCGATCTCCTCTGGAGCGGCATTTGCCGCCGCCTCCCAGTTGCCAAATTTAGATCCAAGTCTGTTGAAGGCTGATCCTGAGTTTATATCTGAAGTGTTCTGGGAGAGAATGGCCAGAACCAGCTCGGAGACAGGGTCGTGGTGTGGTTGCCATGGGCGTTCTCCGTATTCCCGTGCTAGCAGACGAACAATTTCAGAGACAGTCATTGCTTCTCCCTAGGTAACGGACCTGGGGGTTGAAGCCAGGCCCCTTAGATGGCAGGTGTCATTGAGCAGGGTTACAGTGTAAAAGCCACCCCTCAGCTCAAAGACATTGATGGCGGAGACATCCTGCTCCACCCGCCAAAACTGTGAGATGTCCATTCCGAGGAGGTTCAAGAGTAGAACCTTGCATACCACCTTATGGGAGACAAGGACAACCGTTTGTTCCTCGTGCTTTCTTGAAAGCCCATCGAGCGCAGCGGTTACCCTGTCTCTTACATCCCCAAGGCTCTCCCCGTCGGGGAAGGTGACCAAGTGGGGATTTTCAAGCCAGAGCTCGTAGCGTTTTCCGTCTCGCACTCTTACCTCCTCGACAGAAAGCCCTTGCCAACTGCCGTAGTCTATGTCAATCAACCCGCTCAAGTGAATGACCGGCTGACCCACGTGTCTTGATATAATGCCGGCGGTTGTAAGCGCCCGCTTTAGAGGGCTTGAGTAGATGGCTGATACAGGCCAGCGGGAAAGCCTCTTTGCAGTTAGTTCCGCTTGCTCTATCCCTACCTCGTCAAGGTCAATGTCTGCCCTCCCCCGGAACCTCTCCATGCGGTTCCATACTGTCTGTCCATGTCTTACCAGGATAAAGCGGGTCAATTCTACCTCCTGTATCTAAACCATCCCAATCATCCCTGAGGCTGTTCACGATGTACTGGATCTCAACAGTGCTCATCCCGAAACGATGCAGGGTGTGGCGGATGATCTCCAGCCCTGCCTCGAACTCGGGGTGCACCAGCTCGGCGACGCCTATTTTCCGTAGCGCTTTGGCTTCTGAATCGGAGTGGACACGGGCAACCACATCAAGCTTGGGGTTAATCCTGAGGGCGTTTCTCACGGTGAGCTCGGTCGCTATAAGGTCGGGGTAGGTTATTACTAGCACTTTACATCTCCCAACACCGCCTCTAGCAAGTATCTCCGGATTACTTGCATCCCCATAGATACATGGAATACCACGGGCATGAAGGCTGTCTATCACCGTGGGGTCGAGGTCGATCACAAGGTAGGAGAAATTGCGCGACTCCAAAACCCTCCCCAGGATGCCCCCCGTTCTTCCGTGGCCGCAGATCACCACATGGTTGGTTAGCTGCTTGCCTTTTTCGATGAAATCGGGGTCAATGCTCCTCGCTGTCAGTCTGGCAAACAAGCGTCTCTGACTCAGCCAGTAATAGGTCATTGATGCTAGGCTAAGGGCAAAGGGCGTTAGCAACATAGTAATTATAGCGCTGATCACTGTCAAGGAGTAGAGGTATCCCGAGATAACCCCGGCTGCCAGCCCCACCCCAGCCAGGACAAAGCTGAACTCCCCGATCTGGGATAGCCCGACGCCGACCAAAAAATTCGTCTTTGCGCTGTGGCCAAACAGCCGGGCGATGAGCGCTGCTATTATGAATTTGCCGATGATTATGGCAGCCACCACCCCTGCGATGGCGCCGATATTCCGTGAAACGAAGCCCGGGTCGGCGAGCATTCCCAGTGATACAAAGAAGATGGTGACAAATATATCGCGAAGAGGGATGATCTCGGCGAGGGCTTGGTGGGCATATTCAGACTCGCTCAAAAGGATGCCGGCGACAAATGCGCCGAGGGCGACCGAAAGCCCGAAGTAATAGGTCCCGAAGGCAGTCCCGAGGCAGATGATCACCACTGTCAGGAGGAATAGCTCCCTCGAGCGAAGCCCGGCTATCCCCCTCATGGCGCGGGGCATGAGCCATATCCCTAAGGCCAGCATCGCCCCGAAGAACCCTGCAGCCTTCAGGAGAGCAATGCCCAGTGTTGGGAGTAAGCTTGTCTCCACCCCGCCCAAAGAGGGCAGAATTACCAACATAGGCACAACACTCAGGTCCTGAACCAGGAGGATGCCGATCATAACCCGTCCGTGAACGGTGTCGAGCTCCCCTCTGTCCATGAGGGTCTTGAGGACAATCATAGTGCTTGAGAGGGCGATTAAGAAACCGAAGAAGATCGCCTCGGATACTGACCAATCCATCAGTATCCCTATTCCAGCCCCCAGCCCGGCGGTGGTAACTATCTGAGCGATGCCACCCAGGATGGCAACCTTTCCCATCTGCGTCAGTCTGCTAAAGGAGAACTCGAGGCCTAGAGTGAACAGGAGGAGGACCACGCCGATGGTGGCTAGGGTTTCGACACTCTCTGGGTCGTGAACCAGCCCCAGCACGTGGGGCCCGATGATGATCCCGGCGATAAGATAGCCGAGGATGACTGGAAGCCTGAGACGATGGCAGATCACCCCTCCAATCAGTGCCACTGCCAGGGTGGTAACCACGTCCACAATTAGGCCCAGCTCCTCCAAGATCTCTCCTCTGATGTAATGCCCAATCTGATACTGCTATTCTAGCATAAGATATGGCTCCGAGACAGTGAATTGACATCCCCTATCCCCTTTTGTAAACTTGGTCTGTGCTAAAGAGCGATGATATTCGTGACCAGATATTTGATGCCTTAAAAGCTGGGCGTGCCGACTATATTGAGATTCGCATAGAGGAGGGCGAAGCCACCCGAATCCAGTATCGGGGTTGGGAACTTGAGGAAATCGGCAGGACTACAAGCCTCGGAGGAAATGTTCGTGCCCTGGTGAAAGGGGGGTGGGGGTTTGTTAGCTTTAATGAACTTGCCGGGCTCAGGGATAAGGTAGAGCTGGCGGTGAGGCAGGCGGGTTTGGTGGGAAAGGAAAAGAGCATGCTTGCACCTGTGGAGCCCCAGGTGGATACGGTGGAACCAGAGCTGAGAAAGAACCCGCTCAGTGTTTCTCTTGCCGAGAAGAAGCGGCTTCTTGATGAATATAACGAGCTTATAATGGGCACTCCCAAGATCCAAACCTCAGTTCTTGGTTATGCGGACAGCCGCAGAAAGGTCATCTTTGCTAGTTCCGAGGGCAGTTACCTCGAGCAGGGGAGGGTAGACGTTACCCTCCGCCTCGCTGCTGTGGCTCGTGAGGGAGGCGATGTGCAACAGGTGGTGCTCAGCGAGGGGTCAAGCGGTGACTACAGCTCTATCGAGGGGCTACACAATCAGGTGAGCGAGGCGGCCAAACACGCTGTGGAACTCCTCTCCGCCCCTAGCGTTAAAGGTGGGGAATACACCGTTGTCCTTGACCCGGTTCTTGGTGGGGTCTTTGCCCACGAAGCCTTTGGGCATCTATCTGAGTCGGACTTTGTCTATGAAAATGAGCGCCTTCGCGAGATCATGGTTCTCGGGCGAAGGTTCGGCGGGGAGCATCTCAATATCGTTGATGGTGGGGCTTTCCCGGGACTACGGGGAAGCTATAAATATGACGATGAGGGCGTGCCCTCAACTAGGACCTACCTCATCAGGGAGGGGGTGCTCGTTGGAAGGCTGCATTCCAGGGAGACAGCGGCTAAGATGGGTGAGAAGCCAACCGGAAATGCAAGGGCTATTAACTACCGCTACCCCCCGATTGTTCGCATGACCAACACCTTCATTGAGCCGGAGAAGGTCTCCTTTGAGGAGATGATAGGTGAGATCAGGGAAGGGGTATATGTGAAGAATTGGTATGGAGGGACGACCTCGATGGAGATGTTTACCTTCTCCGCCGGCGAGGCTTTTATGATCCGAAATGGACGGATAGCTGAGCCCCTTCGCCCTGTCGTGCTTACGGGGAATGTGTTTACTACCCTTAAGAATATAGATGCTATCGGCAACGACCTGAGGTTTAATCAGGGGGGTGGCTGTGGCAAGGGGGCTCAATCGCCCCTGCCTGTTTCCAATGGTAGCCCCCATATAAGGATCAGGAAGTGCATTGTGGGGGGTAGATAAAGGGGCTAATGGAACTGGAGGAGATTCTGTCCAGAGCAAAAAAAGTCGCTGATGAGGCTGAGGTCTTCTGGGCCTCGAGCAAGGAAACCCCTGTTGACTTTGAGGCAAACCGCCTCAAGCGGCTGGAGACAAGGCAGAGCACCTGGGTGGCATTGCGCATTATAAAGCAGGGCAAGATCGGTTTTGCCGCCACCACAAGACTTGATGCGCCAGACGAACTGGTCAGCATGGCAGTGGAGGTGTCCCAGTTTGGCGCCGCCGCGAGTTTTGAGCTTCCCTCTCAAACGTTTTATCCCCAGGTTGAGATATATGACCCAGAGGTGGAGGCGGTAACCATAGATGAGATGATCGGGCTTGGTGATTCCCTTATCTCAAGAGTGCGTGAGGGGAATCCCGAGCTCGTTTGTGAGGCGGGGGTGACAAACAGCATCACCTCGATCCGTATCCTTAACTCCCGGGGTGGGGAGGGCAGCTATAAGAGGAGCGTCTTCAGCATAATGGTTGAGGGCACCCTCATTCGGGGCACGGACATGCTCTTCGTTGGAGAGGGGGATAGCTCGTGCCGTCCGATACGGGATGTCGGAGGTATAGCGGACTCGGTGAGGGAGCAATTGGAGTTGGCCAAGACCCTTGCTTCGGTACCCAGCAAGAGGCTGCCGGTAATCTTTACCCCCAAGGGGGTAGCCAGCGCCCTTATATTGCCGCTAACGCTTGCTTTTAACGGTAAGATAGTGCTTCAGGGGGCATCTCCACTGGGTGGAAGGCAAGGTGAGCGGGTGTTTGATAACAGGCTTTGCTTGTGGGACGATGCCACTACACCCTACCGCCCAAAGAGTCGTCCTTGTGACGATGAAGGGGTGCCAAGCGAGCGCATGCCGCTCATCGACCGAGGCGTTGTGGCAAACTTCCTTTACGATCTCCAGACGGCAGGGCTGTCCAATACTCGTAGCACCGGCAGTGGCAGCAGAGCCCATGGAGGATTGCCTGCCCCTTCGGTGAGCACCCTTACTATTGATGAGGGGGATGCCTCTTTTGAGGAGATGGTCAGGGATATGAAAGAGGGGCTGGTTGTTGAGATGTTAATGGGTGCCGGGCAGGGCAATGTTTTAGGTGGCGAGTTCAGTGGAAACGTGCTCCTCGGATACAAGGTGGAGAATGGGGAGATTGTAGGCAGGGTGAAGGACACGATGGTCTCAGGCAATGTCTATGAAGCCCTGAGGAGTCTTCTTGCCATTGGGCGTGGGGCGAGGTGGGTGGGTGGTATGCTGAGAACCCCGCCCCTCTAC